>ERZ650311.229-NODE-229-length-38958-cov-27.472868_pt1 | contig 38958 bp, 54 predicted proteins | sample MGYA00376247_ERZ650311 | MGnify/ENA primary metagenome ERZ650311 (study PRJEB26733, sample SAMN07839324) | wastewater metagenome | biome: small river; feature: stream; material: water | place: USA: North Carolina | collected 2016-07-28 ...
GGCGTGAAGGCGTGGGATTACCGCACGCTCTACAAGTCCGCCGGCGCCTGATCCGGCCAGCCCCGTCCACTTCGCCATAAGGCCCGCCATGCGCGGGCCTTTCCGTTTCCGGAGATCAGAAAATGGCCACGAACTACATCCAGCCCGGCGACGTGCTGACGCTCCCCGCCCCTTACGACGTTGCGAGTGGAGCAGGCATGCGGGTCGGCAGCATCTTCGCCGTCGCGCTCGCCGCCGCCTCGAACGGCGCGAACGTGCAGGCGCAGCGCGCCGGCGTCTGGACGTTGCCGAAACTCACGTCCGATGACGTGACGGCGGGCGCAAAGCTGTACTGGGACAACACGAACAAGCGCCTGACGCTGACCAGCAGCGGCAACACACTGGTCGGCGCGGCAACCGCGGCGGCCGGCACCAGCGCCACGACCGTCAGCGTCATGCTCGACGGCGCAGTGCGGTAATCGGCCATGTCGCAAATCCTGATGCTCCAGTCCGTCCTGCGCGCATGGCGTGCTGGCGAGGCCGGCCGCATGCTTGAGGCCGGCCGCCGCTACTCCGACGCGCCCACGGCGGGCGTTTCGCTCGGCCCGGTCGATACGGCCGTGCTCGCGCGACTGGTTTCGGACGGGTTTGCGCGGTACGACGCGACGACCGTTTCTGTTGCCGGCGAGGCCGTGGCGCCGGGCGGGTTCCATGACGCTGGTGATCTCCCCGTGGTGGGTGAACGTCACGGTCTCGTCGGGGGCCGTGCTGTGGTCGACGCCGACGACGACGCGTGGGGCGAAGCCCCACTCCTCGAGGGCCTCGGCAGCGTCCTGCTCCATGCCGAGGTAGCCGTGCTTCCCGCGGAGGGCCGTCGCCTCGCACTCGTCGCACAGGTAGCGCAGGTCCTTGATCGCGGTGAAGTACTGCACGCCGCCGGGCACGACGCCGTCGATCTGTGCGACCACGTGCATGGTCTGCGGAACGTTGTGCCGGTGGCACCGGGCACAGGTCGTGGTGCAGCTGGGCGTCCAGCGGAGGTGGTCGCCGGCCGCGGTGTGAGGGACGCGGTAGCCGTCGACGCGGACGAAGCCTTGAGCGTCGACGGTGTGCGCAACGGGGACGGGCGGGTCTCCGTAGCGGAGGGTGGAGAGGTCGGTCACAGCGGCCGGCCCCCGTGCCGGTGCTCGCGGGTTGCGTTGTATGCGAGCTTCTCCTCGATCCGGTACTGCAGGTCGATCCCGCATGCGCCGGCGAGGTCGGCGACCCGCAGGACGATGTCGGCGAGCTCGACCCCGAAGCCCTCCGGCTTGTTGCCGCGCGCTGGGTCGTAGCGCACGTCGTCGATGTCGGTGGCGTCGCGCAGCTCCTCGAGGGCCTCGCTCACCTCGCCGTGGATCAGCGCGAGCGCCGAAGAGATGCGCTCGTAGTTGGCGATGCGGCCGTCCTGCACCACTGGTGGCGCGGGCCACCAGCCCTTGGCGACGGCCATGTCATAGGCGCGGGTCTGCATGTCTTCGATCTTCATGTCGGTCGGTCCTTGGTGGTGGTGGATCAGAACGGGATGTCGTCGGTGCCGAAGTCGTCGGGCACGTAGGTGTCCTCGGGGCTCTTGGTCGGCTCGCGCTTGCCGTCCGACTTCTCGCCTGCGCCGGCGCGGCCGCCGATGAACTGCACGACGTCGGCGACGATCTCGGTGGTGTACCGCTTGGCGCCGTCCTTGTCGTCGTAGCTGCGGGTCTGCAGGCGGCCCTCGATGTAGACCTGGCGGCCCTTCGCGAGGTACTTGCCGGATGCCTCGGCCTGCTTGCCCCACACGACCACGCGGTGCCACTCGGTCTCCTCGACGTCGTCGTTGCCCTTCTTGTACTTCCGGGTGGTGGCGACCGAGAGGGAGCAGACGGCGGTCCCGCCGTTGGTGTAGCGGACCTCGGGGTCGCGCCCGAGGTTGCCGAGGATGATGACCTTGTTGACGCTCGCCATGGGGCTAGTCCTTCTCCGGTGTGGGTTGATCGCGATGACCGACCGTGTGCACGCTGTCGACGGTGGTGCCCATGGCGGCGGCGATGCGGGAAGCGATCGCCATCGCGGCCGTCTCGTCGGGGCAGTCGGGCGCAACGATGACGTGGAACCCCATGATCCCCGGTGCCGACGTGTCGACCTCGCACATCACGAAGCGCCCGCGCGCGGCCTCGGCCAGCTTGTTGTTGAAGCGCCGCAGACGATCGATCTCGTTCAGCAGCTGCTCTCGTTCTTCGGTCGTCATCACTTGATCGCCTTCTTCCTGTACCGTTCGTTGATCTCGAGCTGCGAGACGCGCACGCGCGACACCTCGCCATAGTTGCGTGACAGCGTGTACGCGACGAAGCCTTGACCGGCGCGGTAGCCTGCGCCTGCAGTCCACCCGTCGCGCGCGGCGTTGGTGCGGTGTGTCTCGATCTCGACGCCGGGGCGCTCGTGCACGCTCAGGTTGTGCACATGTCCGACCAGCCACCGACGCCACGTTGTGCGCCCCCACGCGTCGGGTCTGTCGTGCGCCATGATCTCGGCGAGCGACGGGCCCGACCGCTTCACCGTGTCCCCGTGCGTGGTGCCGAGGAGATTCTTGCCGAACTCGCAGTACCAGAACTTGCAGCCATCGCCGCCGTGGATCTCGACGCGTGGCTCGTCGTGAAAGCGCTGCATCAGGCACAGCGCGAGCCACTGTGATGAGTGGTCGTCGTGGTTGCCGATCTCGATGCGGACGGTGACGCGTCGGTGGGTTCGCAACAGCGCGAGGATCTGATACACGACGACCGCGACGCCGGCGGATGCGATCTTTCCGTACCGCCCGTCAACGTCGAGTGCGTGGCCGCTGCGCGCGGTCCGATTCTGCGCGTTGTCGCTGTGGAAGAAGTCTCCGAGCGGCACGAGCAGGGCGCTGTGCGCATCGGGAAGGCGCGCGATCATGTGGTCGACGCCTACGCGAAGCTCGTGCGATGCGATCTTCAGGTCGAAGTTTCGATCGCCCGTCTCCTGCGCCCACGCGTACAGCCCGAGGTGTGGGTCTCCGAGTGGAATGACGTTCAGCAGATCCGCATCGCCACGGCCTTTCGGAGCGGGCGTGGGGGCCGCGCGGGGTATGCTTGCGGCGACGGACGCGAACGCGTCGAGCACAGCCTGGTGCTGTGCATCTGCGTCGGTGGCCGTCTTCTGCCACTGCAGTGCGATCGATCCATCGCCGCGCCTGAGCGTCGACACGCCGCGGGCACGGAATCCCGGAGGGATCGCTGTTGGATCCTGATGCGGCTCCCATCGTTTCCACGCGTCGGCTCGTGCAGCGCGTTCGGGCGCGGCGCGGTCGAGCGCCTCTAGCACTTCGAGCACCGATGGTACTTCGTCCGTCATATGCCGATCTCCTTCAGCGCTCGGATGATCGTATTCTCGCTGACGGTCAGCTTGTGGCGGGCCTTGAGCACGCGCGCGAGCGTCGTACGTGTGTGTCGACCGGAGGCGATTGTCTCGCGTGCTGCGATCGCCTCGGCACGTACGGCACCGACGAGGTGGAACGCTGCCCGCCGCGGCACGGCTGCGTCGAGTTCGTCTAACAGCGTCGGCGTGGTGTTCTTCATGGTGCGGGCTTCGGTGGGTTCTTCACGAGGTCGATCAGCACGGCGAGCTGCGAGCAGGCGGCCTCGAGGTGCTCGAGCTGGAAGTCTCCGCTGTCCGAGTCGATGACCTCGCCGGCGCGCCACTTCAGCAAGTGACGCAGCAGGCTGGCGTAGTGGGTGAGCGGCTCGGCCTGCTTGGTCCCTGCGATCCGCCACGTGCCGTAGCCGTTGGTGTGCGGCGGATGCCCGTGCTTCCAGACGCCGTAGGCGAACCCGCGAGCCGCGGCGAGGATGAACGCGGGTGGCACGATGTCGACGCGAGGGAGCATGTCCTTCTCGGCGTCGACTTCCTGCTGCTTGAGTGGACGATCGAGCTTCACGATGATCACCTCGTGCCGTGGTAGGCGGTGTAGATCTGGGCGAACGCGACGCCCCACATTGCGTCGTGGTCGTGCATCAGTGCGTGGAACGGGCGCCACGTCATGGCGTGGGCGTACTCGTGGATCAGCGTGTCGATCGTCTCGACCTCGGTGAGGTTGTCCGCGACGGCGACGGAGATCATGCGACCGCGCTGCGTCGTCTCACCGTGGTCGCCCTTCAGGTGCTCGCGTGCGAGGCGGCGGAACCTGATCCGGATCCCACGCGGCGGTGGGCACTTCGACCTGAGGTGCTCGCAGATCTCGCGGAAGCGGCTGGTGCCGCACGGTGGATCACGCGCTGGCATTCGATAGCTCCCTGCGCACGCGCTCTACCAGAGCACGGTGGACGGCCCGGAAGGCGCCGGACTGCGAGCAGCCGAGCACGTCAGCGACGCTCGCGTAGGTGCCGAGCTTCTTGTAGAGGCGCTCGGCCTCTTGGTGGTCGAGCCGCGGCGTGCGGGCGCCAGGTCGCGGGCGGACTCCGGCCGCGCGCACCCACGTGATCACCGTGTGCTGGTTGATCCCTTCGCCGAGCACCTCGGCCACGTACCTCGAGCTGTGGCCCTCGGTGTACAGCTCGACCGCGCGGCGACGGATCTCCTTGTCGTGGTGCCCGCGGAACAGCGGCACGCTTCGCTGCACGCCCATGGTGCGAGCCCACCAACGCACGGTCGCAGCGGATGCACCGACGATGTCGGCGATCTCGTTCGGGTTCACGCCCTCGCGGTACTTGGCCATCGCCAGCGCGCGCGTCTTGTCGGAGTACCGACGTGCGCCGCGGATCGGGCGAGACAGACCCTCGGACTGGCGCCAGCGCGACACCGTGCTGCAGGAGATGCCGACCGTGTCTGCGATCTCTCGCACTGTCATGCCGGTCTTGTAGAGCCGCATCGCGGCGCGCTTCACTTTGGGGCTGTGGTCGACGTACATCGGTGCTCCGGGTTGTTGGTGTCGAGCTGCGCCGCGATGCGCTTGGCGGCGGCGCGGAGGTCGAGGCCATGCGCCAGCTCGAAGGCGGCGCGCTGCGATGTCCGGTGCTCGCCGGCCTCGAGGTGGTGGGGCTGGCACAGCGGCACGAGCTCCCGCGCGTCTCCCTTGGCCCCGCCCATGCCGCGGGCCCGGGCGTGCGCAGCGACGGTGGGGAGTCGGCAGCCGGCGACGAGACACGGCATCGCCCGCACCGCGTCGGCGCGCGGGCCGAAGTTGCGGGCGTAGGCCTTCGCGCGGCGGGCTCGGTTGACGGGCGCGAGCCTGGTCTTGCGCTCGAGCCTCGATGTCGAGCGCAGCGGCGTGCGGCGGGTCAGCACGGTGTGGCCCCCTCCGGTGTGGCCGCGGCCTCCAGTGCGGACGCGGCCGCGGTGACAAGGGTGGAGAGCAGCGCGAGATCGGCGGCGCTGCATATCGAGACTTGGCACGCACTCCACTGCGGGTGGTCTTCGTGCGTGCTCATCTCGATGCCGCCCACGCGAACGGCCACGTAGTCGATAGTCCCGTCGACATCGACAGTCACAACCCACGCGACATGACGAGTGGTGTACTCCAGCGACGGCAGCGGCCCCGGCTCGACGCCACGGCGCGCGCAGTCGGCCAGGTACGCGTCGACGTCGGAGGGGTCGGCGACGGGGACCGGTCCGTCGACCGCGTCCATCGCGGCCTCGGCCTGTGCGTCCGCCAGGTCGGCTGAGTAGCCGAGCGAGCGACAGCGACGCCACTCGGCGGAGTACGCCGCGGACTTCTGCTCGGCCAGGACTCCGAGCCCGGCCGCCCACCGCCCCCAGTCGAGCTTGCACGCGAGCGCGAGCGCGGCGGCGACTCGCCAGGCCGGGGTCACGATGCACCGCCAACGAGGTCGATGACCCGGCAGACGTCCAAGCCCAGCTTGCGCAGCCGGTCATCGATGACGTCGTACGTCCACGGCGGGTCACTCGTGCGCATGGCGATGCGCATGTCATCGATGGCGCGACACACCGCGCGAAGTCCCGCGACCCCCTTGTCGGCCGGCGGGGTCGTGGCCGTGATCGTGTCGGGCATCGTCGTGGTCTCCTTCGCTCCAGCGTAGGCCCGTCGCACGTGCGAGTCGACCGGCGGGCCGATGACCTCGTTCGCAAATTTCTCGGCATCTTCCTGCGCGACTTGTGGCTTGTGCTGCGCGAGCAGGAACGCCTTCGCTTCCTCACGTGTCGCGAAGCCCGGCGACCACCACATCGCGATCCCGAGGATAGACGTCACGCTGATGCACCGCCACCGCAACGAGCTGCTGTCGCGGTAGGTGACCCCGATAGGGGTTCCGTCTTCGGTGCGAACGACCACGCCGCGCACGACGGGGTGGGAGATAGTGGCGATGTACTGGGCGGCGGTCATGGCGGTAGGTGTGCTCACCGTGGTCACGGTGCACCGCCGGTCGTGGTGTACAGGCGCACGCGCCAAGGGCGGATCGCGACGCCGTCGCAGTCGGTGCCCGGGCCCCAGTACTCAAGGTCGTCGCCATCTTCGAAGAAATCCGAGCCTTCGCTGTCGTTGAGCAGATCGTTAGCGAGCGAGGGTGACCACCGCAGGTGCACGGTTCGGCCCTCGCGGATGGACAGGTCCATTGCTTCGAGGGCGGTCATCGGGGCGTCGAGGTGCGGCATCATCATGTTCTCCTACCGCCGAAGCCCCGCGCGACCTTCGTCGGCGGGGCGGTGCTGGTGCGCGCGTGAGGAATCGAACCCCCGCGTCCGAGTTAGAATCTCGTTTGCCGATCCACCGGCGTCGCGCGCAATGGTCAGAAATCTACGGCCCCGAGCTCGCGGAGGGCGATCATCTCCGCTTCGTGCTGTTGCTCGCGCGTGAGCTCCACCACCGTGTTGTCGCGCCAGCCGTAGCACTCCGACGCGGCGTCCAAGACTCCGAAGTAGCGGCGCTCCACGCTGACGACGACTCGAAGATCGCCGTCATCGTGTCGCAGGGACACGGTCATGATGCAGTCGCTTCGCATGGAAACTCTCACCGCGAGGCGTCGGTCAGGTGCACGCGCCACTCGTCGCCCTCGTCGGTCGTGCCCCAGTACTCGTGCCGCTCGTGCTGCGCGGAGAACACGTCGCCGTCGCAGGCACGCTTGAGCGCCGCCGCGAGCCCCTCCGAGTACTCCTCGCGGGCGATCTCCGTGTGGCTGACGCTGCGAGCGATCAGCCGATCGGCGCGCTCCTTGTACGATTCGGGCTCCTGCACACCGAGAACGACGTCCTCCGCAACCTCTTCGCCGAAGATGCGCCGCGCGGCGTCCAACTCGCCGTGACGAAAATCCGCTACCTGGAATCCGGAGTGCGGCCACATGTGCCACGGGCGATCATCTTCCGCCATGCGGAAGTAGACCGGCGACGCGGCGTCGCCCCAGTTGGGCACGCGGAGGTAGCCCAGCACGACCTCGCGGCCGTTGCTCGAGGTGGCGGTGACGATGGTATCGGTTCGTGGGTTCAGCATGGGGGTGGTCACACGCCCGAAGCCCCGACGGCCGAACCGTACGGGGCGAAAATCTGCTCGAGCTGTGCGTCACCGGTGGTCGACGTTGTCGCCGTAGAGGACGCGGCTCGCTTGGACATCTTGAATCACGGTCATGTGCGCGGCCACCAGCGGGTGCACGCGCTCGCAGACCCGCGGGCTTCTCTGGGCCATGTCGTGGTAGTAGCCTCGAAAAATCATCAGGCCATCGACGTCGCGACTTTCGATGTAGACCTCGGCCCATCGCGGCGCACGGTGCTTGATGTAGGTGACGATCTGGACGTCGCGTCCATCGACGCGCGCGGAGGTTGTGACGGTGCGTTCGTTCACTTCGGTTCTCACACGACCTCGAGCCCCGGCCCCTTGCGGGGTGCGGAGCGGTTCGGTCGAAATCTGGCGCCCTACTTCAACACCGCGAACCTGCATCGACGCCCCGCGAGGTGCGTTCCACAGCAGTCGCATCGCGTGCTGCTGAACTCTCGTTCGCCCTCGTGTTCATCGAAGTTGGCGGACACCGGAAGCATCTCTCGTTCGGCGAGCCGCGAAAATCCGGCCTCGCATTCCTGGTAGCGGTCATCGTCGAGCCCACTCGAGTCGCCGTTGACCTCCATGATCGTGCAGTCCTCACAGAACCAGAGTTCGGCCACGATGATCACGAGTGCACCCCCTCGCGCGCCACGTAGATGTGCACGTGGGCGCCGCCGCGCGGGCAGTAGCGCCGCTTGGGCGAGTCGTACACACGGCGGACGCGTCGCATGTCGCCGCGGGCGCGTACCCACGCTTCGACCTTCGCGGCTTCTACCTCGTCGGCACACGCCCATGCTGCGACTGACACGGCGGGGAGTCCGTGGCCCCAACCCGAAAGGAATGAATCGGTCCCCACGACGAGGATGCGGTGCGTTGCGCGTTGTTCCGGCGTGCGGTCGTCTTGGTTCTCGGGCATGTCGAAAATCTCCCACGGCCTCGAGCCACGACCTTGCGGTACGTGGCGTTGGGCCTTGCGGGCGTGCGGCGGTCCGGTGCTCAGGTGCCGATGTACATGAACCACCCGCCGTCGTCGGCACGGTAGACGTTCCCCTCAGGTTCGCCGTTGTCGTCGCGGGCTTCCATGGCCCGGACGTCACCGGCGGCGAACTGTAGGACCAACGCGTTAAGTTCCACGTCGCTCCATGCGTCGATCTCTTCGCGCTCCCAGGCGCCGAGCGCCGCGGCCCAATCGCGGATATCGTCTCGCGTGGCGTCTGTGACGAACATGTAGGTGGGCGATGCTGCGATCGCGGCGCGCCACGTATCGCGGAAGGCGCCCTGTCCACCTTCGGCGGCGGAGTGGGAAAAATCGAACATGTCTTGTTCGCGCACGAACGCAGTGATGTTGAGCTCCATGGCGAAAATCTCCACGGGCTCGAGCCCGCACGCTCGCCGCGGGGTGTCGCGGTGCGTTACGGGCGGCCCGAAGGGGCGGGAGTGGCTGGTCTACAGTCGGCTCACGACCTCGAAAATCTCGGGGTAGTTGCTGATGTCGGCGTCCATGTCGCAGCGGCGTAGCTCCATCGAGCATAGCCGCGTAGAACCGTCGCTGATGTCCCATCGATCCACGATCAGGGTGGGCGGGTGGTCGGGCCACAGCTCGCCGATGGGGCGCTCGATGCCGTCGATGATGACCCATGCTGGCGTGCGGACGATGTCGCCGCGCTTGAGCTGGGAGCGATGCACGATGCCGGGGCGCTTGCGCAGGCCGCCGTAGCGTGCGAGGTGGCGTGCTTCGACTTCGGTAAGGCCGATGAACCGCTCGGGTTCGCAACCCATCGCCCAAACAACGATGCCGTCGCGGGTGGCAATCAGCACGCGGGCTCGGCTCAACTTGTCGCGCAGCCAGTGCTCGCTACAGGGGCGATTCGATGCGTCGCCCGCCGTCGTCGTCGTCGTCGTCGTGTCCACGAAGAGAATCCTAGCCTGGTCTCGGATATCGTCCACATGAAATCGACGTCGAATCGCAACAAAGCATCGTGGTGGGAGATAGACCACCCTAACACGCGTTATCCGTGGTCGCGTGTTTTCCACGGAACTATTGCAGCTCCGTAGCGTCTCACCTGGCACGATGCCCGATGCACCCCCAACGCAGTTCCCCTCGCCCGCGCTCATGGCCGCAATCAGGTTGGCGCGAGGTAGTGGCGAGCCGATCACGCTCGCGGACGCCATCGACAACGTCCCGCTTTCCGAGCGAACTCGGCCCGCGGTCGCGCTGTTGCAGCTCGCCCTACGCGGCCACTGGGGCGAGCTGGCCCCGACCACGCCGCGGCCCACCGAACGGGGCGCGCTGCGCTTCGTGGAGATTGGCGCCGCCATGTCTGGCGGTGTCGCTGTGCTCGATCACCTGCCGGACATGGGCGACGGGCGAGCGCACGCACGCTTGACGCTCCTGGACGTCCACCATGGCGATGGCCCGGTCGCAATCGACCTCGTGCTCCCCGGCGGCGGTGCGCCGCTGCAAGCCTACGCGCTCGACATGGGCGGGTGGGTCTTCGTGCCCACCGACACCGACATGTCCGGGCGCCTCACCCGCGCCGCTATCCTCGCCATGTCCTAGCTTCGGCGAGGCGATGCCTGTGCGCGCAGGTCGGCGGTGTCGAGCCGCATCCCACCAGCGCGCCAAGCGGGCACCACGGCCGCATGCTCTGAGGCTCTGGGGCGTCCGAGGGGTGCGGCCGCACTCAAGCGTCGCGGGTCGCCTGCGCACGCGCGCGAGGATAGCTGCCGGTCGCTACGGGCCCTGTGGGTGGGCCCTTCGCTCGCCCACGGTACAGCGCAGCGCGTCCGCGGACGAAGGCTAGGCACGGAGGTGCCAACGGAGCCGCGCGTAGCAAGCCATGCCAACGGCATCGTGTCAAGCCCCCGGGACTACACTCCGCCCAGACTTTCGGCACAAATCGACGTCCCAGGCTTAACTGCGGGAACAATCGGCGTCGCTCGGCGTCCAATCGGCATCATCGGCACCTGAGCGGGGTCCCGAGCACGCCACCAACGCGTGACCAGCGCTGTATCCAAGCCCACACTTGCGTGCGCGTTCCCGATCCGGTCGGATTCGACCCTCGAGCTTCCCCCGCTCGAGCGAATCCCGCTGTACAAGTACCCCTCCCCCCTCCAACACCCCCCTAGCAACGCCTGGTCCCCCAGAACTAGTCGTCTCCCCTTGTTTCCACGGAGAAACTGCTACGATGAGAGGCATGATCAAGGGTCACTGCGCACTGATGCGTGACACGGCATTCGCCGAGGCGAAGCACTGGGGACGGATGGCGCTCGAGGCGTGGGAGGGGCTCGACTTCGACCCGGAGTACTACACGGAGCAGCGGGACACGTGTCGAGCTCGGGCGTGTGCCTACCTGCGCATCGCGAAGCGGTACGCCGAGGAGGCGCGGTGATCGTCGGGGTGCTGATGTTGCTCCGCGTGCTGTTCGCGGAGCCAGTGGCGGAGCCTGCACCGGTTGTGGTGCGGCCCGCGTGGAGGGTGCTCGAGGGCGACGTCGTCGTTCCCGAGTGGAAGCCGTTGAAGGGCGACTTCGTCGCCGTTGGAGGATGAGATGAGCACGACACGACTGGCCGCGATCGCGGCGTTCCTGATGGTGGGCTGCTTCCCGGTGCCCGTGCCGGTCCCGGACATCCCGGTCCCGGACATCCCGGTGCCGACGCCCGAGCCGGTGGACGAGCCGGATGCGAGTTCTGGGGAGCCGGGGCCGTGCGAGGGGCTTCCCGAGGAGTGGGCCGGCTGGTACACGGAGGACGACCCGTGCTGCCCGGTGCACCAGTGCCTGGTCGACGCCGGGGAGAACGCCTGCGCCGAGTTCGAGGTCTGCTACGCGCTCCGCGGCGACGCCGTCTGCGGCGACACGATCTGCAACGGTGAGCAGTGCAGCACGTGCCCGTGATGTGGTAGGCTGATAGAGCCGAGGGCGGCCTCGCCGACCATGCCCACGACCGTCAACTTCAACTCGAACCTGAAGCTCATCGCGTTCTCGTACGCGCGCGCCATCCCAGGCTCCACCGATGAAGAGGTCGCCCTCGGCTTGATCCGCGCCAAGCTGGCGCAGCAGTACGGCGTCATGGGCCGGATGTTCCGGCTGCCGATCGCCGACAAGGCCCAGGAACCCGAGTGTCCCGAGTTCCACGAGCTCGACGACCGCGAGCTGTCGAGCTACGCCCTGATGGCCGTGGACCAGCTGCGCACGCTGCTCGAGGCCGGGTGCGAGCCGTCGCTGCCGGGGACCGAGGCTCACGCGTGGCACTGCGAGCTCAAGCGCGCGACGCACGAGCTCGCGTCCAGGCTGTGCCGGAAGTGGTCAGCGACCGCGTGACTCGAGGTCGTGGACGCGGAGCGCGAAGAACAGCACCAGGAATACGAGGATCATCGGGTCGCCTCCATGGCGTTCCGCAGGTCGGCGATCGCGCTGTAGTCGTAGCTGCTGTTGAGGTGGCGGAGTGCCCAGAGCATCACGGTGTCCGGCTTCCCAGCGTGCTTCCACGAGTTCACGATGCCGTCGGGCGGCTGGGAGTACGCGGCGAGCGCGGGGATGATGGTCGCCTTGGTCACCATGCCCTTCCACCGCTCGAGGACGCTGGGGATTCCCGCGAGCTGCAGTCCGCTCGTCCGGGTGACGTACGCCTGCGGGGTGACGTAGTCCGCCCGTGCGACGAGGGGGGCGAGCGCTGCTCGCTTCGTGTACCCGATGCCGCTGACGCCCTCGCGTGAGCCGTAGAGTTGCATCATCGCGGCGGCCTGGTCCCAGGGCATGCCACCGGCGGCATGGGTCCATGGCGCCTCGGCGTCCCACTCGATCGAGCATGCACCGGTGTCGAGCGACAGCTGCACGAGCTCGGCGCACGCCCGGGTGAGGAACTCGACGTGAGGCATGATCCACGAGGTGATGTGGAGCTCGATGCCGGCGTCGGTGATCATCCGCGCGTACTCGCGGGCCTTCGTGTCGATGCGGAAGGCGGTGGGCTTCCGATCGAAGCTGTGGTCGTTCACCATCAGGTGCAGCCGTCCGATGCCGCACTTCTTCGCGACGTCGAGCTGCTTCTTCGTGGGTCTCATGCACCAGGCGCCAATCATGGGTCGAGCTCCTCGACGTCGATCCGCTCGGTCACCTCGAGGCACGCGTCGGCCCTCGCGGTGATGACGTGACGTCCGTTGCGTGTGGTCTGTGCTTCTTGGTCGAGCCCAGCCTCGACGAGGCGGGCCTCGAGCTGGCGCAGCCAGATGCAGTGCATGCGCACAGCGACGAGGAGGTCTTGGACCTGCTCCTTGCGGGCTGCTTCGAGCGCGGCGTCGGGATCGATCATCGCGCCTTCTTCTTCGGCGGAGCCTCTTCGGGCTCGGTGTGCTGCTGCACGGTCTCGGCGATCACGATCAGCCGGTCGAGCTTGGACTCGATGGCGGTGATGCGCGCCGAGTTGGTCTCGGCCAGGTCGCGTGTCTCCTGGGCCTTGACGGACGCCTGCTCCGCCTTCTGTTCGGCAGCTACGGCTGCCTTCGCGGCGCTCGCACGGCTGTCGCCGTAGGCTTGCACCTGCGACCACGACCACGCGAGGACGCCGACCAGCGCGGCCCCGAGGGTTCCGATCGCCCCGCGGTAGTTGCGGGTCTTCCCGCGCACTGTCTCGCCGACGCGCGCGGCGATGATCGACTCTTCGGACTCGTGTCTCGAGTCCAGGACATCGGCGATGGCGGCTCTGATGAGCTCGTTCACCGCCGAGAGTTCTGCGGGCAGCGGTTCCTTGGGCCTCACCGCGTACTCGACTGACGGCCTTGGCGTCGGCCCCCGCAGTTGGTCCTGTTGCCTGGGCATCAGGCGCCCTTCAGCGCCTTGGCGACGTCGACGCTGCCCTGTGCGATCAGGTAGGCGATGACCAGCTGGGACAAGGCGACCCAGTCGTGGCTCAACGCCAGCGGGATCGCGGCGGAAACGGTCATCCAGAGCTTCTTCGATGTGAGGGCTTCGCGGATCTTGGTGAGCATGTGCTTGCAGCATGACCACAGCGTCTCGCGACCTTCAACTGTTTTTGGTTGCAAATCGGCCGGAAGTGTGGACTGACTTGCGACTGAAGGTAGCAACCTGATGGCGAAGCCCGAAACCGCGCAGCAGCGCAAGCCCCCGAAGCCGCTGGTGGCCACATGGCCACTGCCCTCCGGCATCGACCCCCGCCACCTGTCGGCAACGTCGGAGTTCGCGGAGGGAGATGTCACGACCGTGATGGGGGTGGACCTCAAGCTGTCTGCGACCAAGCTCACCATCGAATGGAGCGTCGCATCGGGGTACAAGCCGCAGAAGGAGCGCATGAACTGGACCGCTTCGTGCCAGGAGTCCGGGTCCGTGTCGGCGACCTCGATCGATGTGGTGTTCGAACTTGCTCAGGCGGCCGTCGCTGCTGCTCGTTCTCGCACCACTTGCACCGTCGAGCGCATGCTCAGCGCTGCGCTGGAGGCGAATACGTGATCGCCATGGAGACCAACACGCAGCACAAGGTGACGGTTCGCTGTCACCGTCGGCAGATCGCCGATCGTCCGGTCATGCAGTGCCGACGCCCCGCGACCTACATGGTCGTGAGCGGTGGCCTCGTGCTCCCGGCGTGCTCGACGTGCGCTGTCGACTTCCCCGTGCACTGGTTGATCGGATCGGAGCTCCAGACATGACCCCACGCGAACAAGCCCGCGCAGCCGCGCAGTCCGTGCTCGAGCAGCTCGACGTCCCCGCCGCACAGGCGCAGGCGATCGCCGGGGCGATGCACCTCGGAGAGCACATCGTGGACGTTGTCTCCGAGACGTACCGCGCGCGCGCGGCGAACCCGAAGGCGTGGCACGCCTTCCACTCGACGATGGCTCGCACGCTCCCGCGGTGGCGATGGGCAGCTCGAGCTCACCACCGTCGGATGGCTCGCCGCTACGACGCGATGCTCAAGGCCGGCACGGCCGTCCCATGCGGGGGTGCATCGTGAACTCGCGCCCCGAGATGCTCGAGAAGATGCTCGAGTGGGCCAAGGCCCAGTGCGAGGACACCGAGATCCAGGGCGCCCTGGTCTACGACTTCGGCCTGTCGCCCGAGGCTGCCGAGGCGATCGTCATCGCCAACGAAGGAGACCTGCAGGTCGCTCGGTGGAACGGTCGCCGTGAAGTCCGCGAGTGGATCTACAAGGTCATGCAGGACTCGAACGCGACCTGCAAGCTCAACGGCGTGCAGTACCAGATCCTCGGGATGTTCGCGCGGCAGCACCTCGGATACGCGAAGGAAGGCATCGACGACAAGGTGCGCGCCTTCATGAAGGAGGCCGAGCGTCGCAAGGCGAAGGGCTCGAGGCCCGAACTCGTGAAGACGGTGAAGGGGAACGGCGGTTGATCGACGTCGCACAGATCGCGCTGTCGCTGGCGCTGAACTCCGTCGAGGCCGACCGCATCGAAGCAGCGGCGAGCCGTCCAGTCGACGCGATCATCGATGCGATGCGCGGGGAGTTGATCCCCAAGCTGCAAGAAGCGTGGGACGACCCCTCCGATACCCAGTACCTGAAGACTGGGAAGCGCATGGGGAAGTCGGAGTACATCGGCCGGCGTCTTGTTGCAGGCGCGCTTCTCCATCCGCGGTCGACCAATCCGTACATCACGCCGACGAGCAAGCAGGCGCGCCTGCTGTTCTGGCCGATCCTTAAGCGCATCGTCGAGAGGCATGTCCCAGACGCGAAGGTGCTCGACCACGAGATGTCGGTGAAGATCCCGGACCACGGGACGATCATCGCCGGTGGCTGCGAGTGCGAGAGCGACATCGGCCGGTGGTTCGGCATCCCGTTCGCCGTTGCCGCTCTGGACGAGTGCGGCACGTTCCCGCCGTACCTGAAGTCGCTCGTCGAGGAGGGCATCGAGCCGTCGACGATGGACTTCAACGGGAAGATGATCCTCTCGGGCAACCCTGGGAACGCTCCGCACGGGTACTGGTACGACTGCACCGGACCATCGCGTCGTTCCCTTGTCCCCCTATACGAGGGCGACGCCCGCGACAACCCGCACATCCCCGACCCACACGGCTTCTTCGAGAAGAAGAAGCTGCAGCACGGATGGACGGACACCCACCCGACGTTCCGCCGCATGTACCTCGGCGAGTGGGCGAACGATCCGACGGCCCTGTGCTTCCCGTTCGACGAGGCGCGCAACACCATCGATCATCTTCCCGAGCGTTCGCTGAACGGAGGGCTTCTCCACCAGAGCGGGTGGCGGTTCGTCATCGCGGCGGACGTCGCAGGCGTCGGCGTGACATCGATCGTCGTCGTCTGCTCGCACCCGCTCGACCCTCGCATGTTCGTATGGTCCTCCGAGAGCCACGTGGGATGGCTCCCCGAGCAACTGGTCGAGAGGGTCGTGGCGATCCGCGAGGACAACAGTCACGGGTACGACATGAGCGTCGGCCCGTTCGTTGTCGACGTCGGCGGCCTCGGCAGCGTCCATGCCGTGCACCTCTCCCGCAACGCGCGGATGCTGTTCGAGGCTGCCGAGAAGCACGAGAAGCGCTCCGCCATCCGATCGACTCACGACGAGCTGCTCGCAGGCCGAATCCAACTGCTGGCGTGGAACAAGACCGCCGGCCTGCGTGGACAGTACGGCGTGCTCGAGTGGGACGACAACCACGAGCACTGGAAGGACGGCCCACCCGACCACGAGGCCGACGCGGCTCTCTACGGGTTCCGGCGCCTTCGGCACTACACGCAGGTCGGAGCATCACCTCCGAAGACGATCACTCCCGACATGATGGCCGCTCGCATCAAGGAGAGGCGACTCCGCGAGATCCGCGGCGCCAAGCGCTCCAGGTGGAACGAACGATGACCGACGAACTCCAGATCGTCATCCGACCCATGCGAAGCGACGAGACACGCTTCGTTCAGGCTACGTGGGCCAGACGCATCGTCCGTCTTCCGGGATCGACATCGGGCGGCAGGCCGGTCGTGAAGATCGGCCCGATGGAGATGCGGATGGAGGTCCGCGACGGACGACGTGTCGAGGTCGGTGGCATGACCATCGATGCGTCGCTCCTGGTACGCGCCCACACCATGCTCGTCGACGAGCTCCTCGAGCGGAGCAGCGTTCTCGTTGCCACCCTTCCTGACGTCGACGAGCCCATCGGGTGGATCGCCTGGGAGGGCGACACCATCCACTTCTGCCACGTCATCAAGTCCGCACGACGCTGCCGTGTAGCGCAGCGTCTCATCGAGCACACCGGCTGCAGCGCAGCCTCGCACCTGACGGCCGAGGGCCGAGGGTTGACGAGGTTCTTGCGCGATGCGACGGCTTGAGTTCTCCAAGTTCCCACAGCGCTGGCACACCTCAGACGAGGACCCGCACGTCCCGATCATGGACAACGTGCGCCGACTCCTCAGCGAGAAGAAGCCCAACGACTTCCAGAAGTGGCGGCGACTGTACCTAGATCGTCAGCAGTCAGAGTCTGACCACGAGTGGATCGGTCTCGACATGGGGCAGCGGTCACGCCACAACGTGATCGCGAACGCCGTCGAGTCGCAGCTCGCAACCCACGCCAAGGACCTCCCACGACCGATGATCCTTCCCATCGGCGCCGACTTCAAGGTGCTGCGGAAGGCGACTGCGATGCAGCGGTTCATCCAGGGCGACTGGGACCGGCTGCACGCAGCAGAGTTGCGCGAGAATCAGGTGCACGACGCGTGCATCTACGGCGTCGGCATCCTCAAGGTCTTCGCGGATGTGCTCGAGGAGTCCGTCTGCTGGGCGCGATGCTTCCCTGGCAACGTGCTCACCGAGCCGCGCGAAGAAGCCGCTGGCAAGATCATGACCCTCTACGAGGTGCAGGCCATCGACAAGGATGTGCTGCTCGAGCGCCTGGAGGCTGACGAGGAGGAAGACGACGAGGAGTCTCTCGACCACGAGAAGCTCGAGGCGCTGATCTACAACGCCGAGCCTGCGCACAACTACATGCCAGGCTGCGACCAGGACGACAACCTGGTCATGGTCGTCGAGGCATGGAGGCTTCCATCGTTCAAAGGAGCGAACGGACGACACGCGATCGTGATCGACGGCGCCACTCTGAAGGACGATCGCGAGTGGAAGCGCACCAAGTTCCCGTTCGACTTCCTGCGATACCAGCGTGACCCGGAGTCGCCTCTGTTCGGCATCGGTCTCCCAGAGCGGATGGCCGGCCTGCAGTTCGAGCAGAACGAACTGTCGGCTGTCGTAGCGGACAACGCTCGCCTCTTGTCGGGCAAGAAGATCGTCCTCTACGGCAACGCGACGCTTGGTGAGGACCTCGTCACGAACGAAGCAGGAGAGTTCATCTCGGTGAACGGACCTCCCGGATCGATCGGACCATTCCCAGTGGAGCCGATCGACCCATCCGTCGTGGCGTACATGGAGCGGCAGCGAGTCGCGATGCTCGAGGACCAGGGCATCAGCCCTCTCGTCACTTCGGGGCAGATGCCGATCGGCGTCGACTCCGGCAAGGCGATGCAGGTCTACCGGAACACGGGGCAGGACCGACACGCGATGTTCGATCGCAAGATCGAGCGTTCGACCACCAACCTCTGCGACCTGCACGTCCTTGCCCTCGAGGAACTCGTCGACGCCGGCGTCGAGCCCGTGGCGCGAGTCCGCAAGCGCAACGTCTTGGACGAGGTCAACTACAACGACGTCAGGCTCAGCGAGAGCCAGTACCAGGCGCAGACCTTCCCGATCAGCGAGATCTCTCGTGACCCGGCAGGCAAGTTCGCGCAGCTGATGGAGATGCAGAACGCCCAGTGGCTGACTCCGAGCGAGGCACGCCGTCTGTACAACCTGCCTGACCTGGAAGAGTCCAACGACATCCAGTACGCAGCGATGGACCTCGCGGACGACTTCATCGAGAAGGCACTCGACGGAGAGGTGCTCGCCGCCACCCGCGTCTGCGATCGCGAGTACCTCGTCGCCAAGGGGTGGCAGGTGCACGCCAAGTACAGGCTCGCTGGTACGTCGGATGACGAGCTCGAGCCGCTCCGTCTGCTGATCGGGTCTGCGCAGTCGCAACTCGACCAGGAAGCGAAGGATGCAGCTGACGCCATGCAGGCGATGAACGCAGCTGCTCCGCCCCCGATGCCTGGGCCGCCGCCAGGCCCGATGCCCTCACCAGAGATGCCGACCCAACCCATGATGCCGCCGGAAGCACCCGGCGGGCAGGTGATCCAATGACCACGCCAGCAGCGCCATCCGTACTCGACGCACTCCACCAGCAGATCGCGGACGTGAAGTCCGCGCAAGCCGATGCCGCCGCATCCGAGCTCGAATCCACCGAAGATGGTGTCGACGCCACCTCCGAGCAAGAGGCGACCTCCGAACCGGAGGAGAAGCCCGAGCCGAAGCCGAGCATCTCGGAGCGTCAGAAGGCGCTCCGAGAGCAGATGCTCGAGAAGCAGAAGCATCGCGAAGCGACGCGGTCGGAGGTCAGTGCTCAGGAGTTCGAGCAGCTTCGGCACCAAGTATCGCAGTTGCACCGAACTCCGTCCGTCAACGACTTCCTCGATCGGGCTCGTCGCGACCCGAAGGGGATGGCGGAAGCTCTCCGCTCCGAGGGGATCAACCCCGAGGACGTGCTTCGCGAACTCACCAACGATGTGCTCTCACCCGGGGCGGCCCGAGCAGCGGCTGTCGGGAGCGACGCGTTGGAGTACACGAAGAACCTCGCCAGAGAGGTCGAGAAGCTGAAGCGGGACAGGCAGGTCGAGGCCGAGCAGCGCCAGATCGACGCGGAGGAGCGCGCGTTCATCGACTACGTCAACAGCGACGACTTCCCATCTCTCAAGGCCCTCAACGCCGACGAGCGCATCGAGGAGGCCCTGAAGACGTGGGCAGACCTGCAACGGCGCGGCATCGACTACGACCGCGAACTCGTTGCGGTCGAAACCGAAGCCAGGCTCGCGAAGTACCGCGAGCGCTGGCTACCCAAGGCGAGCACGCCGGATTCCACCAAGAAGCCGCCAGCAGCGAAGAACAAGCTCACGACGCTGAAGCCGGAACTCGCCGGCGAAGGCGGCTCGAAAGACCAACCGTACCGCACGCAGCAACAGCGCGACGCGGCACAGATCGCTCGGCTGCGCATGCAGCTCAGGAAGTAGGAACCCACCATGGCACTCAACACTCTCGCGAACGTCACCGCGATCCTCAAGGAGCACACCGAGGGGACCAACGCCGAAGACCTGATGATCGAGAACAACCCGCTTCTCGGAATCGTCCCGAAGCGTACGGACTTCGGTGGCAAGTACGCGCCGCTGCCCTTCAGCTACGCCCCGATCGGGGGTGTCTCTCCCATCTTCTCGCACGCTCAGGCGGCGAAGTCGGACATGCGTGAGGATGCATGGCAGATCACCACGAACGACATGTTCGCGCTGTTCTCGCTCGACCACAAGGCCGTGACGATGACGCGCAACGATGCCGACGCGTTCTACCAGCTCGTCAAGTCGCGCAGCATGAGCGCGATGAAGGCGTACCGGAAGGTGCTCGCGCACGCCATCTTCGGCAACGGAGGCGGGTCTCTCGGTCAGATCTCGGCCACCGCGACCGGCCAGATCACGATGGCGAACCGATCGAGCATGTGGGTCATGGACCGTGGCATGTCGATCATGCCGGCCACGACCGATGGGACCTCAGGCTCGGTGATCAACGACATCCAGGTCATCAACTCGGTCAACCGTTCCTCGCGCGTCATGACTCCCGAGTCGACCTTCCTGGGGGCGAACTGGGCCGTCAACAACCACGTGTTCCTCCGAGGAGGCTTCGGCGCCTACATCCGCGGTCTCGCATCGTGGTTCCCGACCACCGCCCCGAGCTCGGCGCTCCACTTCAACGTGGACCGCACACAGGACGACCGTCTGTACGGCGTGATCGTCGAGGCTGACACGGCTCGGAGCGCGAACCTCGAGGAGCACATGATCGACATGGCCTCCGACATCGGAGATCATGGTGGAGAGGTGAAGGTCGCGGTGATGAACCCGCGGTCGCTCACGGTGCTTCGCAAGATCCTCGGGCAGCGCATCCGGTACGGGTCCGTGACCGCTACGCGTTCGGATGGAAGCTCCGCTCGCAACTCCAAGACCGGAGCGGTGATGTCGTTCCCGACCGTGAAGCTGGCGACGGAGGTCGGCGAGATCGACATCCTCGCGGACCGCAACTGCGACACCAACCTGCTCTACATGCTCGACCCGGAGTCGTTGCTCCTGTGGAGCGCTGGCCCCCTGTGCGACTACCTGAAGTACGCGGACGACACCAACGAGTTCGTTCGCCACGGCACCGAGAACGCGATGGAGGCACGTCTCGGCGGGTACATGCAGTTCTGCTCGCACGCTCCGAACAGCAACGGCGTGTCCAACATCTCCGCGTTCCTGCCAAGCTGAGCCATGCCAACGACTCTGACACGCCAGCAGCTCCGTGATGGTGCTCGCCAACTGTGCGACTGCGTCAACGATGGTCACATCACTGATGCAGAAGCCAACGGGTGGATCAACGACGCCATCAGGGAGTTGTGGCGTGACAAGTCGGTCGTGGAGCCGGACATCTTCTTGGTGCGGACGACGATCGCTACTACTGCAGGAACGCAGTCGTACTCTCTGCCGTCCGACTTCCAGGCGATCCGCCGCATCGACCGCGTCGACGGCGGTAACCGCTACATGCTCACGGAGGCAGACCCTCTGCTCGAGCTCGACTTCTCCAACCTGACGTCTACGGGTTGGAGTGTGCAGTACCGCGTGATGGGCGGCGGCATTGCACAGGCGTCGACCCTGCTGTACTTGCTCCCCGATCCTGGGACGACGTCCTACGACGTCTGGTACGTGCAGAGCCCGCAGGCACTCGGTTCAGACGTAGCGGTCCTCGACGTCACCCACGGTGAGGATCGCTACGTGATGCACGCCGTCGCAGCACGGATGGCGCGGAAGCAACAGGATGACGCAACTCCGTTCGTCCAGGAGCAGATGCTGGCACGGGACTCGATCATGCAGATCGTCCGGCGGCGTGACTCAGGCCGTCCGAAGCGAATCACCGACATCAGGAGCCAGCGGCTCCACAACCGACGAAGGTACCCAGCCCCATGAAGAACCTCATCCGCCCGTTCTCGCCGAACTACAACCCCATCATCGGCCACGAGATCAACGTCTCCGGTGGCCACAACCGTGTCGAGTGGCACTGGGCGCGCATCCGTGTTGTCGCTGCCGACTTCACGGCCGCAGCCGGCTCCGAGGCACTCGACCTTGCGGCACTGGTCGCCGCGAACCCGGCGATCTGCTCGGGCCCGTTCCCCGGGAGCGAGGTCATGACCACCGCGTGGTCGGTCGACCTCGTCGAGGAGTTCGCAGGCGGTGCCATCTCCGCGGCGACGATCATCCTCGGCATCTCGGGTACCACGAACGGCTACCTGACGACGACCGACGTCTTCACGGGTGCCGGTGAAGGGTGGAAGCAGACGCCGTCGGCTTCGCTGTGGACCCCCCGGCGGTCGGGCACCCTGACTCCGCTGCTCACCCTCGCGACCACGAGTGATGATGTCGCCAACGCCGAGGAGGGCATCCTCGACGTCCACTTCCACTTCTGCATGATGCCCGTCCTGCGGACCACCTGATCGCCAGCAGCGCGCCACACCAACAACGAGGCACACGACCATGTCCAACAGCAACACCTTCCCCTTCGATCACCTCATCAACAGCAGCGCCGGGTTCAAGCGCTGGATCGTCCGATGCAACGAGGATGCGGACATCGAGCTGATCCGGTGCAACTCGAGCGGCGTCGAGCAGGAGACCGTCCTGACGATCGACGGCTCGACCGGCGAGATCGACCTCGCGCTGAACCAGACCACGCCCTACCGTCTGGTCGCAGCCAACGGTGCGCTCACCTGGACCACGGCGGACGCCAACGGCCACATCGATCTCGCCGGGAGCAGCGACTCCGCTACGAAGGCGGCCACGGTCGTTACGACCGGGTTCATCGAGGGCCAGACGCTGTCGTTCCATCTCCTGGCGCGATCCTCGACCGGTTCGTACACGATCGCGGCCTCGGGTCTCACCATCACGCTCGATGCCGCCGGAGACGGGTGCAAGCTCGTGTTCAACGGAACCGGGTGGCGGATCGCAGCGCTGACGGGCACCGCAACCGCCGCGTGACGCCATGCCGCCGCGCAGGCGCAGGAGGTTCGGCTTCACGTCGCCGCAGACCGGCTCCGTCGAGACGCTGCGACAAGAGGTCGAGCGCGAGCTCCAGTCCATCCGCCAGGAACTGGAGACGCTGTCGGAGGGGGGCACCGGCTCAGGCACCGGTGCTCCTTCCGATGCTCAGTACCTGTGCCTTGCGCTCGACGCAGACCTGACTGCGGAGCGCCGGCTCGTGCTCGGCGCGGGGCTGTCGGCGGTTGACGCGGGCGCGAACGGCACCTACACGCTGTCGTGCACGATCACGCAGTACACCGATGAGAACGCGCTCGACGCCGTCGGCACGGCCCTTGTTGCTGGCACGCGCATGGACGTCGTGGTCAACGATGGCGCGGACACGATCACGGTTTCGTGGGTTCCTCCCGTCGAGCTGTTCTACACGAGCAACGACTCGTTCGACACGAGCCAGTGGATCGCCGATGGCTACACCTTCGTGCGTGTCGTTGCTCGAGGTGGAGGCGGTGGAGGTGGCGGTGGAGGGGCGACGAACGGAAGCGGCACCGCCATGCAGGGCGCGACCGGTGGTGGCGGCGGGGCGCAGGTGGAGCGGACGATCCCGCTATCCGAACTCGCCGACCCCGTGGCGATCACGATCGGTGCTGGTGGCGCGTTCGGGAGCGGTTCGGCGAACAACGCCGGGTCGGTGAGTGGCCTCGACGGTTCGGCCGGCGGAACCACTTCGTTCGGCACTCACGTCGCCGCCTACGGTGGCGGTGGCGGCCGAGGCGGGGTGGCCTCGCAGGCGGCGGGAGGTGGTGCGGGCGGTGGCGCGGGCGCGGTCGGGCAGAGCTCGACGAGCAACGCGGCGACCGTCGGCGGGGGTCCGGGGCCCGGCGGATCGACCGGGGTCTCGGGCGGCAACGGCAGCGGCTCGTCGAACAACGCCACGTCGTCCCTGGGCGCCGAGTACGGTGGCGGATGCGGGGCAGGGCGCCCGGCGGCTGGCGTGGGCCAGGATGGTGGGTCATCGCTGTACGGCGGATGTGGCGGAGGCTGCGGAGGCGGTCACACGGCCGCGAATGCCGCGGTCAACGCGACCCCGGGTGGCTCGAGCGGACGGATCTTGGCGGGCGGTGGCGGTGCGGCCGGCTCCACAAGCGCATCGCCTACCAACGGCTCCGACGGTGCGACCGGCGACCTGTTCGCCGGCGCCCAGGGTGGTGGAGGCGGTGGCGGGAGCCTGACGTCGGGAGTCGCTGCAGGCGATGGAGGTGCAGGCGGGCTCGGCTGCGGCGGTGGCGGTGGCGGTTCGGCGTGGGGCACAGTTGGTACGCCGGGGACCGGCGGCAACGGTGGCGACGGCGGGAGCGGGGCTATCTTCCTTCTGGTCTGGTGACGCATGGCACTCGAATCGCAAACGATCCACATCCCCATCTCGGGCCTCTCACAGAAGTCGGACGCGACGATGCGCGGTCCGGGAGTCCTCGAGCGCGCTGTCAACGTGGAGTACGACAAGCTCAGCGACGGCGGCGTCGTCGCTAACAAGAGGCGAGGGTACCAGTACGTCAGCGTGTCGAACTCCATCAACAGGTACACGGACGACCAGGTCATGATGCACGTCGCTCCGTTCCGTGATGAGCTCCTCGTCTTCACGTACGACTACGTCGCATCCGTCGTCGACAAGGACGCGAACCTCAACGGAACCGACGCGCTTGTGTACCGAGGTCCGAACAACCGCGGATCTGCTCGCTTCGAGTTCATCTCGTCGAGCCGCACCGGTACGACCTACAGGGCAGGACCATGACGCTGAGCTCGAACATCACGACCTTCGCCGGCAACGACCAGGCGTCGGTGGCGTCGCTCACGGCCGATGGCAACTTCTACCGCTGCTACGTGTTCCTGAACAGGACGCGCAGCACCATCGATGCATGCGTCGTGCGTGTCCTTCCGACAGGGAAGTCGGTCGTCGTCTTCCGCAACATCGTCGCCGAGGCCACGGACCAGGAGATCGACGACACGGAGGGCATGCCGCTCGACTGCCCCAAGGTCATCGCCGTCGGCACGACGTTCGTCGTCCACTGGCTTCAGGCGTCCGAGGTGATCCTGGCCGGAGAACTGACCATCCGCGACTGGAGTCTGTACCGCGCGACGATGGACATGACCTCGTTCTCCATCACGACGTGGAACAACCGCGGAGCGGTGGGGCTGCTGCAGACCCACGCCCTCTACGACGTGAAGGCGGTCATCGGAAGCGACACGGACTTCGTTGTCGCAAGGTACACGTCAGGCCCGGAGATCACAGTTCAGCTGTTCACGGACTTCGACTGGATCGACTTCGACTGGACGTCAGTCCCGGCGGTCACGATCGATCCTCGTGTGCTCGGCGTGTATGCGCACCGCAGCGACGGCGATGTACTCGTCGCCTACCAGCTGACGTCAGACGGGCAACTCTACTGCCTTCCGATCGCCATCGCTGATGGCACCGATGGGACTCCGGTGCAGACCTTCACGCAGTTCCCGGCGGCCGACTACGTGCAAGTCGGGTTCGCGCGGTCGGGGACCGCAGAGGTCGCGCTCGTCGCCGAGGCTCGCACTGATGCGCAGGCAACGATCGGCGCCGACACTGACTTCTTGCCGCATCTGTGGATCCACGCCGTTGTGTACAGGCGCGTCAACACGGCCACCGCCGCTCGCGTCAGCAACGAGCACTGGATCTACAACGTGTCGATGGGGTCTGCGCCGTGGTCGTACGCGAACGGCTCGAGCCTCGCGGGGACTACGCTCGACCTCTACTGCTTGCTCACATACAAGTCGATCGTGATGCCGCACGACTGGCAGCAGGCGTACGCGTTCGTGTGCAACTTCGATCTTGCGCTGTGGGGGCAAGAGGCATCGGGCTCGACGGTTCGACCACGGCCCGTGATGACGGCGTACACGAACGGCGTTCCTGATGCACGTGCCGCTGGATGGTTCCCGGAGTTCGGCGACGTGCACAACGGAGGACCTGCGCGACGGATGAACCATCTGTCGGAGGCATCCGGGGCTCCACCGTTCGGCCCCGACGTGAAGACGCGCACCGTCGCGACGGTTGTCTTCGCAGGCTACGGCACTGTCCGCGCGCAGAACCTTGCTGGACAGGACATCCCGACTCTCCAGCCCGAGCGAGCCGAGGTGCGAGGGCTCGTGTGCAGCATGGAGGATCCGTGGTCGGTGTACCGCGACCTCGATGGTCCAGAGCAGCCGGTCGACAACTTCTACTCGTCGTACGCACGGGCGATGTTCCAGGCGACTGAGGTCGGCAACGCGCTGTTCATCTCGGGCGGAACCCCGCATCTGTACGACGGCACCGCCACTGTCGAGTGTGGATTCCCGTGGAAGCCTGAGATCTTCCTTCACCAGCAGTATGACGACGGAGACGACTTCGGCCTCGACCTCGAGTCTGCCGACATGGAGGTCGGCGGGACGTACTACGCCTATGCCGTCTACGCATGGCCCGACGCGCAGGGGCAGATCCACCGGTCGGGCCCAAGCAACATCTACTCGCACGAGCTGACGTCGACTGCGACCGGCATCGCGTGGCGTGTACGCACAGTCACCAACTCGCTGAAGGACTCGACGGTCCACTACCCAGACTCCCAGGCGATCCAGGTCGAGCTCTACCGAACCACCGACGCTGGGACGATCTTCTACCGCGTCTTCGGTGCCGATGACCGCCCCGCGTCCGGGCACAGCTGGCGACCGAAGGACACCCCGTCCAACGATCCGACGGTTGGGTACATCGACATCTACGATGGACTCTCCGACGCCGAGCTGCAGTTGCAGGGAGCAGGGCCCTACCAGTTCGACGAGAACAACGTGCTGGTCGGGCCTCTCCCGCAGACGGTACCTGGCATGACCTGCGTGACCACGCACCAGAACCGACTGTTCGGCGTCGACATGGTCGACCAGGCGTCCATCTGGTACTCCGACGAGATCCTCCCAGACTACGGCGGGGACTACTACCAAGCACCGATCTTCAACGACGAGATGACGTTCCGCATCGGAGAGGTCGGCGACATCACTGCGATGCAGTCGATGAACAACGCCTTGATCGTCTTCACGCGCGACAAGATCTACTCGTTGACGGTGCGCGACGCAGGAAGCGGGCTCCTCGACATCGGTGCGGAGATCCTTCACGAGGGGACAGGATGCATCGAGCCTCGCAGCGTCCTGCTTGGCCCGAAGGGCATCTACTTCCAGTCGTCGAAGGGGTACTACCTGTTGTCGCGAGATCGACAGGTCGGCTACGCGGACGCAGGAGCAGGCATCGAGGATGACCTCCGCGAGGCCGGCAACGTGCGGTCCGCCGCGCTGCTCGAGGACCGCCACCAGATCAGACTGGCGTGCAACGGTCGACCTGTCGTCACGCAGACGTGGACCATGACCGTCGGAGGTGCTGGCGAAGCTGGCACGTGGACCATCGACGGCCTCGGCGTCGACGTCGAGTACGAAGGCAGCTCAGACGACACGGGAGGAGAGATCGCGATCGGTCTCGCCGCGCGCATCGACGAACTCCTCGCTGCTGCTCCTCCCGATCAGACGCTCAGGTACACGGTGGAGGACGTCTCCGCCGCCGGCTCCACCGTCATCATCGAGCTCGTCGCGAACGCGACGGCCACGCTCACAGGCACAGGCGCTGGCGCTGGGACTGTCACGGGCTCTCTCTCCGAGTCCATCCAGACGCAGCCTCGCGTGATGATCGGCGACTTCCTGTACGAGCCCATCAAGTGGTCACGCGCAGACCTCGTGCAGACCTCTGCAACGACTCGCATGTCCGAACTCGTCAGCGGGTGCTCGTGGCACGGCGGCGCACCAGGAGGGTCGCTACACGTGGCCCTCGCACAGGGGGCCATCCTGATCGAACGAGAGAAGGGGTCCGCCCTCGAGTTCGCAGACGCAACCTCGGTGGCGAACGTCGGCGTCCCGATCGACCTGCGATTCGCCTGGCTCCACCTGGCCGGGGTCGCCGGGTACAAGCGGGTCTGGAAGGTCGGAGTCCAGACCAACAGGCTCTCCCCGGCGGCCATCAGCGCCGACGTCGACTACGAGCGCGATGGGGCGTACAGTGGGCAGGCGATCCTGTCCAGCACGTTCTCGTGGGCCTCGCCAGCCCCGTCGTACCTGGAGATCCGCCCCGAGGTCCAGAAGCTCACGGCGATCCGAGTCCGCATCTACGAGAGCACGGGCATCACGACGAACGAGACGGTCTCGATCGTCGGACTGGTGTTCGAGGTGGCAGCGAAGAAGGGCGCGCGTCGTGTCGCGCCAGAGCAGGTTGGGACATGAAGGGCTTCAACAAGAACGTCGCAGAGGGCCTCTTCAACCCGAAGACCGTCGGCACGGACACCAGGTCTACGGTCCCGCTCATCGCGATCGGTCAGGGTCTCGGCGCGAACGCGATGCCAGCACAGCAACTGGCCTACGAGCAGTACCGCCAGGCCGCGCTCGGCCAGACCCCGTCCATCGCCGAGATGCAGCTGCAGTCCGGGCTCGAGGCCAACCAGCGGGCAGCCATGAACCTCGCCGCCCGAACCCGAGGCGGAAACCTCGCAGGAGCGTTCACCGGCGCGCTCGGGGCACAGACCGGCGCCATGGCGGCCACCAACCAGCAGGCCGCCATGCTCCGGGCACAGGAGATGGAACTCGGCCGCGCCGGGCTCGCTGGCCTCGGCGGTCAGATGGCCGGCCAGCAGTTCGGCTACGAGCAGCTCGCCCAGGAGAGCCTGCTGAACATGCGTGGGCAGGACCTGAACTACAACCTCGGGCGCCAGAGCAACAACATCCAGAAGGAGTCGAACGATCGCCAGTTCTGGGGCGGCATGGCGCAGGCCGGCATCGGCGCGCTCGGCAGTGCACTCGGGGCGATGGGCGGCGTCGCGTCCGACGAGCGCATCAAGAACGGGATCGTCCCGACCTCGGCGGCAGACCAGGCTGCCGAGCTCGCCCCCATCGCCTACAACTACGACCCGGGACTCGGCCAGCCCCAGGGCCGGCAGGTCGGCCTCGGTGCCGGACAGGTCGCCCAGAGCAGCCTCGGCCCGACCCTGGTCCAGCAGGGCCCGGACGGCGTCATGCGCCTCGACGGCGAGCGTGCTGGGATCGTGGGCCTCGCGGCCGCCGGAGAGACTCAGCGGCGCCTGGACGCGCTCGAGCAGCGACTCATGGCCCAGCAGGACGGCGGGGGCGGGGGCGGGTACTACGGCACCGCGGAGGAGGGCGACGCCCGCGACGCCCAGGGTCGCCGCATGGCCGACGAGATCGCCATGGCCAGGTCCAGGCATCGCCTCGGGCTGGGAGCCCCTCAGCCCGACCCGTTCGCCGGGACGTCGCAGATGTACCGCGACCCTGGCATGCAGCCACGCCGCATGTCGCCCATCAACCCGTTCGGCGCGTCACCATCTCCGACCGTGGCATCCGCTGCACCCATCCCGAGCTACGCCCGATCGGTGTCGGACCGCGTGATCAACGGGGGACCGAGCGCGCCGTACGAGCCGGACATCTCGCCGATGTTGCGGCCCGCCGCTGGTGTGGTCAACGCATCGTTCTCGCAGGTGCCGGACAAGTACGCCTCGTCGATGGACCCCGACGCCATGCTCCGTGATGCCGAACAGCAAAGGTTCGATCGCATGTCGCTGGAAGACAGCATGGCGCAGACGCGCGAGCAGTACATGCCGATGGAGTCACGCGCTGCACTCCGACGACTGGAGCCCATGGGATCGCCAGGGCAGAGCCCAAGCATCTACCGCGACCCGATGGCATTCGATCCGACGAGCTTCGGAGACGTACGCCAACCGGGCGACCCCGTCGATGCCCAGAATCTGGCCGTCGAGGACGCTGCACGCGAGTGGCTCGAGCGGACCACGATGAAGGTCCGCAACGAGGATGGGACCGTGTCGTACGTCCCCCGGCTCGGTGGCGCCATCATGCCAGGAGACAATGGCTACACCGACCCTGCCACCCGACGAGTCGAGAACATCGATCGGATGGACAAGGCGAGCGCATCGGCTTCGCCGCCGCCTTCCAAGAAGAAGAAGGACCCCGCGTGGGTGCGAAGACTCTTCAAGGGTCAGGGGAAGCGTGACATCGACGCGAACACCGCGAACGCTGTGATCGAAGCTCTTCGTGCATCCCGTGAGAGTGTCGACGCCGAAGCGGCGAGGAGGAACGAGGCATGAAGGACGTCCAAGCGCCGCCGAAGGAAGATGCGTACGAAGCAGTCCGCCGGGTGCTCGCTGAAAGGCAACAGGCAGAACAACAACAGGCTGCTCCAGTCACGCCTACGCGAGAGCAGTACGAGACCACGCAGGCGCTGAAGAAGACACGCCAGTGGGTCACGGACAGCGAACGCAAGGCTGCTGAAGATGCTCAGGCAGCCATGCGCGCCAAGGCCGAAGAGGCAGCTCGGCGAGCGAGCGACCCCGTCGCATCGATGAGCGACTACGCAGCGGGTGCCCAGGCCGCCGGTCAGCAGGCGTACGACGCCCTCGGCGCACGCACCATGTCCCGTGGCCCTCGCCCGTTCTACAGGGAGACCAAGCAGTACACGGACACCATGGCCCCTCTCGTCGAGGACGTCCCACAACTGCAGCAGGGCGTCGACAACGCACAGGTCTACCAGCAGAAGGTCGCCGCCGATGCAACGGCGCGCCTTGCCGCGGAACACGCGGCGGCCAACGAGGCGCTCGCTCTCTCGCAGAAGCGACAGGCCGAACGAGAGGGGAACCAACTCGCGCGCATCCAGCGATCAGTCGAGCTCGCCGACAACGCGACCGAGGAGTTCAGGAAGCAGGAGAGCATCGACCCCAACGCAGGTTGGGCGAACCGACCGCTGTGGGCCAAGTTCCTCGCCGTGCTTGGGTCCGCCATGATCGGGTTCGGCGGTCGCGGAGACCCGATGGCGCACATCAACCTGGTGATCGACCAGGGTCTGCAGGCCGAGAAGTCTCGGCTTCAGACGAGCAAGGATCGCGTCGACGCCACGCAGGGCAAGCTCCAGCGCGATCGTTCGGTGTACCAGGATCTCCTGCAGCAGACGCAGAACGAGCGAGAGGCCGACCTGCTCTACAAGCATGCTCGCCTCGAGCAGGCGCGTGCTCTCATGGTCGCGCAGCTCCAGGACGCCGGAGTGGAAGTCCTGACCGAGTCTCAGAAGCTCACGATGAACGCACTCGACCAAGAGGTCGCTTCGCTGAAGCTGCAGATCGGTAAGACCGCTGCGGCCAACACTCCGTACGTGACGAGCGTGTCGCGTGCCATCAGCGACCCCGACCAGCGAGCGATCGCGAAGGCACAGGCGATGGCTGGAGTCGCTGCGCCAGGCAAGGCGGCGGAGACGAACACCGTCACGCTCCGTGGTCGTGAGGAGATGGATGCGAAGACACGTGCCGCTGCAGCCGCTCCTCCTGACGCTGCTACACGGCGCGTCGATGCTCAGCAGCGGCAGTTCATCGCAACGTCTACGCGACTCCGACGCGAGGAACTGGCGCAGTTGGAAGACTTCCAGCGGAAGTACAAGGACGAGATCCCAGGCTTCGTTTGGGGTATCGGATGGACTCGACCGAAGCCAGGAGAGATCAACCCGTTCTGGGGGAAGAAGGAGGAGGATGCGTACCTTGAGCTTCAGCGTGCCATCATGATCCGACTGCGCGCCGAGTCAGGAGCAGCCATCGGTGTGTCCGAGGCTGCCAATGATGCTCCGTTCGCAGGAAGCAGGACTGGAGGACTGACAGAGCGGCAGGCGAGAGAGATGGCTGATGAGATCTTGGGGTCTCACAACTCAGAAGAGGCCCTGCGCGCAGACATCGAGAGGCGCATCAAGGAGGCTCGCGGGGACATCTCGCATATGGAACGCACTGCAGACCCGCACGTCTTGGAGGAGTACAACCAGTCGAAAGCTGCACCGTTTGCACCTCGTGCATCTGGAGATCTTCCTGCTCCTTCGGAGACGATGGACGAGTAGGCCATGCCGATCAAGGTCATCGACAAGGCGACGCAGAAGGAGGTCGAGGTCTCCTCCAAGGAGGCGCAGCGTGGCGTCATGCAGGGCCAGTACGTCCTGCCGGCAGGACGTGTCCGTATCGCCCGAGGCAACAAGACCGGCTCCGTCGACTCAGGAGAGCTACTCCAGTCGATCGCCACTGGCGCGACGCTCATCGACGATGATGAGGCCGACAAGATCCGCATCTCTCGCGAGGAGCACGAGACTGGAGCGCAGGTGCTCGCGGGCATCGAGTCTGTCGCTGCAGGCGCGACCCTCGGTCTGTCGACCCTCGCAGAGCGCCATGCGGGCGTCGACATGGAGCGCGCCAAGATCCGCCGCGAGGGCCTTGGCGGTCTTGGGTCCGCGCTCGAGCTCGGCGGCGCCCTGGCGCTCGGCGGCGCCGGACTTGCTCGAGGCGGAGCATCCCTCGGTGCGCGAGGGCTCGCAGCAACGCCTGCGTCACTCGCGACAAGGGCTGGCGTCGCCGCGGAGCGCGGGCTTGCCACCGCCATCGGAGAAGGCGGGATGGTCCGCAGCTTCGTTCCCGTGGCGGGTCGCGGCATGGTCGAGGGGTTCGCCCAGGGCGTCGGCATGGCGATCGACGAGAGCGCCCTCGGCGACCGAGATCTCGCCGCCGAGCAGTTGCTGTCGTCTGGTCTGATGGGTGGAGTACTTGGAGGCGCGACGTCTGTCGGCCTGGCCGGCATCGCTGCTGCTGGGTCGGCAGGAGTTCGCACGGCCACCAACCCGATGAAGCAGTTGCTCAGCCGACTGACCACCGGAAGCGACACCGCAGCTGCGAAGGAGATGGGCGACATTGCGTCGTTGCTGACCGAGAAGAACGCTCGCATGTACGCCCGTGCTACGGGGGTGCCCGAAGACACCATGGTGGCGCTCGCGGCGGATCTGCGGAAGGACCCGAGCATGGTCTACAACGCAGCGTTCAAGTCGCGCGAGCTGGAAGAGGCCCTGGCGCGCGACATGACCCCTCACATCCAGGCGTACAACGACGCGACGATGAAGGGTAGGATCACGACGTCCGGCATCATGAAGCAGAGGCACATCGATGCCAAGCTTCCGCGAGATGCCGACTCCATCACGAGGATGGAGGAGCACGTGATGCGCACTGTGGATGATCTGCAGGCTGCCGTGGACAACGCCAGCATGAGCGGCTCTCCCCACGCGTTCCTTGGAGAACTCGACTCCTTGCTGAAGTCGACGCGATCGAAGATCGAACAGAACAACTGGCGTCTCGGCCAGGAGGGCTACACGATGGCCGACCGTCGAGCAGCCCTGTCGAGCAACTACCGACACCTTGACGAGATGCGTCAGGTGGTGAACCGCATCGAAGGGGATGCGGCTCGCATCGTTCGTCAGGCCCCTACCGAAGGGGCCATCAACACCCGTCGGATGCTGTCGGGCGAAGCCGACCTCGAGCCCGGGAACTGGCGCATCGGCCTGGCTGGGAAGCTGCGCGCGAGCCTTGAAGACGACGTCTGGGGAGCCCAGGGTGCGGCGCAGAAGGAGATCAACCGCGCCGCGCACACGGTCGCGTCGATCGAGCGAGCCATCAAGGGGACCAACGCTAGCGGACGTCTCCTCGATCCCAACGTCGCCATCGACACGGGTGATCTTCTGCAGGTTGTGCGTCAGTCTGGACGGTTCGCCGGTGAGACGAAGACCGAGCGGTTCATCGAGGCCATCCAGGCCCGTCGCGAGTGGGCGAAGACGATCCTGAAGCACTACGACGTCGACGACGCGACTCGTGCTGCTCTGACTGGTATCGACGGTGCAGTGGCAGGCGTCGAGAAGACGGTTGCAGCGCAACGAGCGAAGGTGGCTAGGATCGATGCGCTCTCCCTGCTGAAGAACATCGAAAGCAACGGAAGCGTGTCGACCACCGTGATGACGACTGGCGTCCCAGCTCTGCTGGGGACCCTTGGGTTCGGCCTCGGCGGCATCCCTGGGGCAGCGATCGGCATGGGCGTCGGCATGCTGACGCGTCCGCATGCGACCGTTCGACGTCTCGCCCAACTCCTCCATCACACGAAGTCCGGCGAGTCTGGGCTCATCAGCGCCATGCGACCGTTCCTTTCGAAGATCGGCAGGGGTGCCGTGGAGTCCGCTGGGAAGGCCACGCGTCGCGTTGGTCGAGAGGCGAAGAACATCGCCCCCACGGTTGCAGCTCGAGTAGGGCTACAGACGCAGCGACACGACGAGCTGATGAAGACGCGAGAGCGCGTGATGCGTCTGGCGTCGAGTCCGATGGTGCTTGCCGACGAGATCGCCAGGTCGACACGAGATCTCGACGAGGTCGCACCGAGACTTGCCACGGCCATCAACGGTCGCGAAGTCGCTCGCATCCAGTACCTCGCAGAGCATGCCCCGGTTGGGTACAAGCTCCCGATGTCCGATCGTCCTCCTCTGATCGATCCGATCGAGATGGAGAAGTACGGCCGGCGTGTCGAAGTCGCGAAGGACCCGCGTGCAGCCGCTAAGCACATGGCGAACGGGACCCTGACCCGCGAACACGTCGAGACTCTCAAGGCGGTCTGGCCGAAGGTCTACGAGTGGATGCAGGGCATGATCTTCGATGCCATCGGCCAAAGCGAAGGGGACCTCCCGCTCGGCGTCTCGACGACACTCTCGCTGCTGTGGGACGCACCTGTCGACCCAACCCAGAAGATGGCCGCTTCCATTCGCGCTGCGTTCCGCCATCCTGCTCCTGGCCAGGGGCAACCCCAGCAGCCCCAGCAGCCTGAGAAGCCAAGCCGCAAGGGCATGAAGATCGACACGACGCGCTACGAGACCGGGACCCAGGCACGCACCAAAAGCAGGTACACATGATCACGAAGTGGCAACTACTCCGCACCAAGACCGATCCCACCGTCGACGATGACTTCTTCGGCGTCGCAACGCTCCCTGACGAAGCCATCTGCGGGTCGTTCTCGCAGGACAACGGCCACTCCGGCATCCCATGGACGGGCGTGGAGGTAGTGGCGCTCGCGATGACGAGCGACCGCGAACTCGTCGCCAACGCATCACTTGCCGCTACCATCGACATGCGGCTGATCGAGGTCATCACGCGGGACAGCCTGGTCACCGACCCCGCGGCCGTCGACGGGCCCGTGGCGGTGTGCACGGAGTCGACCAACGTGCCGCTGCAGGAGAAGGCATACTTCCCCGTCAACGGCGCCTCCAGGTTCACCATCGAGGTCTCCAACGACGACTCGTTGCCCGGCGGGACCGACATCCTCGAGCTGTGGTGGAGGCCGGTGGCGCGATGATCGTCGCGGGAGACCTCGTGCGTGGGGCCCCGGTGGTCGGCGAGCTCGTCGAAGGTGAGCTCGTCGGAAGCGGGGGCGCGCCCGTGACTCCAGGCATCATCACGCTGCGGCGCACGTTGCCTGCCCCGACGCTTTCGAGCACCGTCACGGCGGTCGGGCAGGTGTCCGCGTCGGTGGTTGCCACGCTGCCCACGCCGACGCTGGCAAGCACCGTCTCCGCAGTGACGCCAGACCCACCCACGGGTGAGTCGGTGCGCTTCGCCATGGTCGATGCCACCTACTCGACAGCCGATGCCGACTACCGCGTCGGCGAGGGCGGCTCCAACTACTTCGGGGCGTTCATCGCGATCGCCGGCGATGGCATCGACGATCACGCGTGGTACGTGACGCACGACGGTCGAGGATGGGACCCGCAGCCCTACGTGGCCGAGCTCGCGGGCTACACGATGCACGCGGTCGACCTGCCCGCGGGGACTGTCGACGCCGACGACGTCGCGACGGCGCTGCGCACCGCGATCGACGGCGAGGCGCTCTACGACACCGTCGGCGGCACCGGGCCGAACGTCGACGTCACCGGGTCGATCCTCGCGGCGTCGTGCTTCACCGGTGAGAGCACGCCCGGCACCGCGGCGTCGTGGGGCTCGCACGAGACGACGGCCGACTTCGACAGCAACCCCATCGCCGAGGCGATCCACGCGTTCGCATCGTTCACCGATGGGCCCGCGATCATCACCGGCATCGGTGCACGGCTCGCCAGCGCCGGCGACGACGTAGCCGCTGCGGTCTACACCGGCGGGCAGGCAGCATCGGGTGGCAGCGGCATCGTGATCCCGGTCGCCGACTTCGACGGCACGTCGCTGCTCGCGTCGACGGTGCTCACCGGCAGCGGCACCGGATGGGTGTGGGAATCGTTCACGCCGTCCGACGTCGCCGAGGTCGCCGACGGGACGCCGCTGCAGCTGCTGCTGAAGGGCGAGACCACGTCGACGCATGGCAGCTTCCGGTTCCAAGGCAACTTAGGCACGAGCGACCTCACCGTTCAGCAGCTCGCGGTATTGCAGTCGAGCGACGTCGACCCCGACCCGACGGTCGCGTGGCCGTCGAGCCTGGATGCGATCACAGACCTGTCGGCCAACTTCGGCGTCGTGCTGATGATCGCCGTCGAGTACCGTCAGGCGCCGCATCGAGGCGACGCCGGCGGGATCACCGTTACCGCGCTGTAGGGAGCACACCATGACCATCCAGCTATCCACGTCACTCCGCACCGCTCGCGCTGCCGTGAACGAGTCGCACATCGGCACGACCCCTGTGCTTCGCATCTTCACGGGCTCTCAGCCGGCCAACGTCGCCGCCGCGAACAGCGGGACCGAACTCGTCGCGATCGACCTCCCGTCTGACTGGGCGACGCAGGCATCCGGCGTTCTATCGCTCGCAGGTTCGTGGACCGACGTGGCCATCGCTGCGGGCACCGTCGGGCACTTCCGCCTCTACGAATCCGACGGTACCACCTGCCACATGCAGGGCTCGTGCACGGCATCAGGAGGTGGCGGCGACATGACCGTCACGGGAAGCGGGTCGTTCGAGGTCGACGACGTGATCACGGTCGAGACGTTCGCCCTCACCGAGGGTGGCGCGTGATCGTGCGCGGCATCGTCGTCGCAGGTGATTCCGTCAGCGGTCGCCCTGTATCAGGTGAGGCTGTCGGCCTCTCCGAGGTTGTGCTGTTCGCTGACGACTTCAGCGCTGGCCTGTCCGACGAGTGGGTGCTCACGCAGGGTGGCGGCGACTCGTGCACGGCCGAAGTTGTCGACGGCGAGCTCGTGATGACGGTGACGAGCGGCGGCGTGGGTGCCGACCTGTGGTTCAACGGCGACGTCGGTCCGCTGCAGGCCGTGCCCGTCACCGGGGACTTCGAGGTCACGACGACGCTGCGCGTTCGCAACGGCGACGACAGCGGGCCGTGCCCTGCGAACGACGCGTCGTACCGACAGTTCGGCGTGTCGATGCAGGATCCCGACCGAACGGTGCTCAACTACGTGTCGCTCTCGATCGGAGACAGCGCGGCGGCGGACCTTCGGTGCGAGTGGAAGTCGACGGTCGACAGCGTCTCGGTGTTCGACTCGATCTCGGCTCCGCTCGGCCGCGGGCAGATCCGTTGTCGCAGAACAGGCCAGGTCTTCGACCTGTACTACCGCGCGACCGCTGGCGCTCCGTGGACGTTGGTGCAGTCGGTCGATCGCTCTGCCGATCCGCTGCCCGCAACGCTCGCGGTGGGTCTGATCGTCTACGCCAGCACGGCAGACCCCGATATCACGGGGTTCTGCTCGAGCTTCACCATCACGAGTTCCTGAATCATGTAGCCGATCACGGCTGCTTGCGCTGGGACGACGCAGTTGCCGGCGGCGTGTTGAGCCATCCTTCGGGGAGCCCTTGATACCACTCCATCCACGAGGGGCATGGGCTCACGCCAGCGATCGACGAGAGCGACGGGCGCGGCTTCCCCGTGCGGCCCGCAGAGCCCCCGATGTTGCTTCCGTAGCTCGATGCGGTCAGCGTCGGAAGCTTCCCGTGCACCGTCAACCACGCGAGCAACCGACGATGCGCGGGCCACTTCTGCATCGACGGAGACAGCAGGTTCGCCGTCTCGGTGAGCGTCGGCCACAGGGCGTCGCCCCACGACGAAGATGCGCGCGCGCTCGTACGGTGCGCCGAGCCAATCTGCGCACACCGGGACCGGAAGCGTCGCATAGCCGAGCTGCTCCAACCCCTCGCAGACGTCGTCGACCCACAGTCGCGCTCCGCTGGCAACGTTTTCGACGACGACCCACTCGGGGCGCAACTCGAAGACGACTCGCCGATACTCATGCCACAGGCCCGAGCGGCTGCCAGCAAGTCCCGCGCGAGCGCCTGCGCTGGACACGTCTTGGCAGGGGAAGCCGCCGCACACGAGGTCGACGGGCTGCAGATTGCGAGCTCCAACTGCATGGACATCCTCGAACCTCTCGGCATTGGGCCAGTGCCTCGCCAGGGTCGCACGGCACCACGGGTCGCACTCGACCTGCCACACGGTGTGCCCGAGCCCGGTGGACTCGAGCCCGAGCTCGAGCCCGCCGATGCCCGAGAACAACGAACCGATCTTCACTCGTCTTCCATACCTTCCCGGTACGCGGTCTCGCGGCGGCGCTGGGTCGACCAGCCGCACGAGGCCGAGGTGCAGTGCACGGTCACACGCGCGGTCACGTCCCCGGCTCCCAGTCCACGAGCGCCACTTCAAGACACACCTGGCCGATCCCCTCATGCGGGGAGGTCCTGGTCTCGACCCACTGCCCGCCCGGTCGGGCGGCGTCCACGATGCGCTCGCGACGCATCGACGGGACGGACTGCCGCACCATGCGGCTCGGTGGGACGCCTGAATCCAGCAGGCGGTGGTACTGCTGCAGGAGTAGGCCGTCTACATGGGCCCGGACAGTTCGCACAGCATCCGCCATCTCGTCTGCCAGTGCGGTCGCGGTCGTCGGTACCGGGATTCGGCGCGGCGGTGCCGCGGTCGCGAGCGCGGCGTCGCTCTCGACGAACATCGCCGCCTCGTGAAGCCCGGCCGACCGCTGGTCGGACTCCTTCTCCGCAGCGGCCATACGGTGTAGCTCCTTGGCGATCCTGGCGCGCTCGTCGGCGCGGATGCGGGCCTCGTGATCGCGCTCAAGCGCTCGCACCGAATGCGTCTTTTCCAAGCACTCGCGCGCGACCTCCTGCATATGCATGGCGGTGCGATCGCTGGTGTGCAGGTCGTTCGCGATGTAGCGCAGGTGGCAACGGACGTCGAGCAGTCGCTGCATCGCAGGACCGTCGGGATCGGTGTTGTCGGCGTCACTCATGGTCGTGTCCTTCGTCGGCAAAGCCGAGGTCGCAATCGATCAGGTGCGGCGGGGTCTCGCTGTCGCACGACACCGACCACCGATAGCCGCAGTCCGGGCACGGGATCACCTGCCCGTCCTCGTAGGCGACGCCCGCGACGAGCA
>ERZ650311.230-NODE-230-length-38757-cov-14.094930_pt1 | contig 38757 bp, 36 predicted proteins | sample MGYA00376247_ERZ650311 | MGnify/ENA primary metagenome ERZ650311 (study PRJEB26733, sample SAMN07839324) | wastewater metagenome | biome: small river; feature: stream; material: water | place: USA: North Carolina | collected 2016-07-28 ...
CGAAGACGTGGAATAGGGTTTCGCGGGCGCGGCTCATAGGGGCGGGATTTTACCCTGCCCGGCGCCCGCGGTCAGAACAGCTTGGCGAGATGGGGCACGAGGCCGGTGGGGGTGACGAAGCTGAGTTCGTACATGCTGGAAAGGCCCGCCGCCTGCTCGTCGGTGAGGGTGGTGGCGCACAGGATGAACTGACTGCGGTCGATGCCGAGGCGCTTTCGGAGTCGCAGGTATTTGTCGATGTCGTGACGGAACTCGCCGGTCTTGCACTCGATGCAGATCGGCGTGCTGCCGTCGACGAGGAAGAAGACGTCCAGCTCGTGCTGGTCTTCGTTGGAGAAGATGATCGACAGCTGGCGGGCGCAGGAGAAATCGCGCTTCTTTTCGCGGAACAGCGCCAGCAGCTTCATGAAGGCGTACCACTCCAGCCATTCGCCTCCGAAGAAGGTGCGGATCGCGGGCGCCGACTGGATGGTGACGCGGCCGATCTTGTCCTGCTTCTGGTAGAAATATTTGGCGAGGAAGGAGTAGTCGTAGAGGCGCTTGCAGAAGGCGTTGATGGCCTGACCGTCCTTCTGGCTGAGTTTGCCCAGGTTGAGGCTGAAGTTGGGCACTTCCTTTTGCTGGCCCCAGCGGATCTTGTCGACGACTTCCCGGAACAGTTCGTAGTTGTCGCCGAGTTCGACCGCGATGTCGTCGAAGAAACCGCTGGTGTCCACCGCCTCGTGGCTGGCGCGGACTTGCACTTGGCGATGCTCGAACCAGCGCAGGATGCCCGCATGCTGGGCTTCGGTGGCGAGGCGCGTGGTGTTGTGGATGTCCAAAGCGTCGGTGTCGGGGGTGCCGGCCGGCGTTTCGGCCGGGAGACGGGCGCGGAGACCGTTGAGTTCGTCCCGCTGGAGGAAGTACTGCTGCAACACTTTGCGGACGAACAGCACGGTGTCGTAGACCGGCACCGGGTTGCCGCAATGGGGGCAGGCGAGGGTCTGGCCCAATTGTTCGCCGGGTGCTTCGGCCACGTGGCCGCACTTGTTGCAACGGAGGATTGGCATCGGGAGGGGTCAATGAAAAACGGGTCGGCCGATTATGCCAACCCGCTTTGCCCTTGGCGACTGTTGTGCGCTCAGGCTTTCATTTGCGGGGTGGCCAGATGGTGCTCGGCCACGAAATGTTTGAGGACGGTTTTCAGTAAGGCGGCGTGGCGGGTGTTGCCGCTTTCGCGGGCGTGCTGGATGTCATCCACGATCATCCTGCGGACGCGCTTTTCGCCGGTCGGGGTGTGGCACAGATAATTGCCCATCTCGACCGCGACCATTTCCGGAATGTGCTCGTGTTCGGCGATGGCAAGGATTTCGTCTTCGGTGAGTTCAGATAGTTCGATGCAGTCCTGCAGTGTCAACATTGGAATCTCCTCCTTTGGTTTGTAAGACTTTTTCTTACTTGACATTAGATGCTTTTAACGCTCTTGCAACGTTGATGTAACGCAAGGCGACCCGTTCACCGCGAATGGATAGAATCGGTCCTTTTATTCAAGGGGATGGCGATGCAGGGCGTGAACGCTTTCGGGCACGGGATTTATGCGGTTGATTCGGGCTACACCGGGAGCGGCGTGGCGGCGATCCACCTGATCGAAGAGGGCGGGCGCGCGGCGCTGGTGGATACCGGCAACAATGCGGCGCTGGAGCACGTGGAGCAGGCGCTGGCGGAGACCGGCTTGTCGCCCGAGTCGGTCGATTACGTGCTGCTGACCCACATTCACCTCGACCATGCCGGCGGTGCCGGGGCGTTCATGCAGGCTTTTCCCAACGCCAGGCTGGTGGTGCATCCCCGCGGTGCGCGGCACATGATCGAGCCGTCGAAGCTCTTTGCCGGCGTGTCGGCGGTGTATGGCCCGGAGCGGGCGAAGGCGCTTTACGGCGAGTTGATTCCGGTGCCTGCGGAGCGCGTCGTCGAAGCCACCGACGGGCTGGAGTTGTCCCTCGCCGGGCGGACGATCCGCGTGTTCGACACGCCGGGCCATGCCCGTCATCACGTCTGCTATTTCGATACCGCGAGCCGCAGCTTTTTCACGGGCGACACTTTCGGCCTGTCTTACCGGCAGCTCGACGTGGCCGGCCGGCCGAGCATCTTCCCGACCACCACGCCGGTGCAGTTCGAGCCGGACGCGATGCACGCTTCGGTTGCCCGCATGGAAGCGGAGCAGCCGACGGCGATGTACCTGACCCACTACGCCCAGGTGACCGACGTGCCGCGTCTGGCTGCCGATCTGCATCGTCTGATCGACGCCCATGTGGCCATTGCCGAGCTTCATGCGGCGGCCGGCGACGGGCGCAAGGCGCTGATCGAGAACGACATCTGGGAACTGGTCGGCAGTGAGGCCCGGCGTCAGGGCTGGACCTTGCCGGAAGCCGAATGGCGCAAGCTGCTGGCGCTGGACGTCGAACTCAACGCCCAGGGGCTGGATGTGTGGCTGCAGGGACGCTGAAATCCGCGCGGTGGGCCCGCTCCTGCGGTGTTGCGAGCGCAACTCGCCGGCGGTGCGCTTCGGCAGGCCGGCGAGGTTTTCCCGGATGTGCGGGCCGGGTTTGAGGCCCGGCCCGCAGGGCGGGTTTACTTGCCGAGGGCTTTCCTCACGCCGGCGCCGTAGGCCGGATCGCACTTGCTGAAGAGCGCGAGCTGGCGTTCGACGATGTCATCGGGAACGCCCTGCATGGCGGCGGCGATGTTGTCGAAGAGACGCTGCTTTTCGCCGTCGTCGAAGAGGCGGAAGAGATTGCCCGGTTGAGTGTAGTCGTCGTTGCCGGCGCGGTGATCCCAGCGTGCCGCGTCGCCCGAAATGCGCAGCGGCGGCTCGGCGAAGCTCGGGTCCTGGGTCGGGCCGCCGAAGGAGTTGGGCTCGTAGTAGTGGTCGCCCGGCATGTTCGGCGTGAAGCGCATGGCGCCGTCCTTGTGATAGTGATGGACCGGACATTTCGGTGCATTCACCGGGAGCGCCTCGTAGTGCGTGCCGATGCGGTAGCGGTGGGCGTCGGCGTAGCTGAAGATGCGCGCCTGAAGCATCTTGTCGGGGCTGGCGCCGATGCCGGGAACCATGTTGCTGGGCGACATGGCGACCTGCTCGATCTCGCTGAAGTAGTTTTCGGCGTTGCGGTTGAGTTCGAGAATGCCCACGTCGATCAAGGGGTAGTCGCCGTGCGGCCACACCTTGGTGAGGTCGAAGGGGTTGTACGGGGCTTTTTCGGCGTAGAGCTCCGGCATGATCTGCACGCAGACTTTCCAGCGCGGGAAGTCGCCCTTCTCGATGGCGCCGTACAAGTCCTCCTGGGTCGATTCGCGGGTCTGACCGACGATGGCAGCGGCTTCGGCGTTGGTCCAATGCTTGTGGCCCTGCATCGTCTTGAAGTGAAACTTGACCCAAAAGCGCTCGCCGGCCGCGTTCCAGAACGAGTAGGTATGCGAGCCGTAGCCGTTGATGTGGCGCACGTCGGTAGGCAGGCCGCGGTCGGACATGAGGATGGTGACCTGATGGAGCGACTCGGGCGAGAGGCTCCAGAAATCCCACATGGCCGTCGGGGAGCGGAGGTTGGTGCGCGGATGGCGTTTCTGGGTGTGGATGAAGTCCGGGAATTTGAGCGGATCGCGGATGAAGAACACCGGCGTGTTGTTGCCCACCAAGTCCCAGTTGCCTTCGTCGGTATAGAACTTGAGGGCGAAACCGCGCACGTCGCGTTCGGCGTCGGCCGCCCCGGCTTCGCCGGCGACGGTGGAGAAGCGGGCGATCATCGGTGTCTGCTTGCCCACCTGGGCGAAGATGCTGGCGCGGGTGTAGCGGGTGATGTCGTGGGTCACCGTGAAGGTGCCGTGGGCGCCCCAGCCCTTGGCGTGGACGACGCGCTCGGGAATGCGCTCGCGGTTTTGATGGGCGAGCTTTTCGAGAAGCTGCCAGTCCTGCATCAAGACCGGACCGCGGGGGCCGGCGGTGAGGGAATTCTGGTTGTCGGCAATCGGGGAACCGGCGCTGGTGGTCATGATCGGGCACTTGCTCATGATTTTTTCTCCTGTTGGGGTGGGCGTTGTACAAGACCGCGTGGTCTGGTGATTGCAGTATCGGCGATGGGTTAGTGTCACTCCAGTTGATTGATTCTCTGAATTGAATAGGTTTGAGCTATGGTCTATTGGCGGTCTGTCGCCAATAGATTTGTGTCCGGCTTCAGTAAGACAGGGCGGCGCCGTTAAGCGCGGTAGAGACAACAGCATCTCGCCGCCAGCGTTTTGCCCGCCATGACCGATCATCCATCGAAGACGCCCGCCAGTGCCCGCTCGATGCCGCAACTCGTCCGCGAGCGGCGCTGGTGGCTGTTGCCGCTGGCCCTGTGGGGCGGCGTGGTGGCGCTGTCCCTTGAACTGCAGATCGACAAGATCCGCGAGCAGTCCGTCCAGGTGGCGGTCGAGGGCGCCCGCAACATGTTTCGGATGGTGATGCTCACCCGCAACTGGAACGCCAGTCACGGCGGTGTGTATGTGCCGGTGACGCCGGCCACGCCGCCCAATCCCTATCTCGAACATCCCCAGCGGGACTTGATGACTACCGACGGGATGGCGCTGACGATGATCAACCCGGCCTACATGACGCGCTTGATCGGCAGCATGGCGGCCGCGGATGGTGGCGTGAGTTTCCGCCTCACCAGCCTGAAGCCGATCCGCCCGGCCAACGCCGCGGACGCCTGGGAGCAGGCGTCCCTCGAAGCCTTCGAGCGGGGCGCCGCCGAGACGATGGGCGTCGAAGACAGTCCGCGAGGCAAGTTGCTGCGCTACATGGCGCCGCTGAAGGTGCAGCAGAGTTGTCTGGTCTGCCACGCGAAGCAGGGCTATCAACTGGGCGACATCCGCGGCGGACTCAGCGTTTCCCAGCAATATGCGCCGATCGAGGCGACGACCCGCGACGGCATCCGTCAAACGACCCTGGCGCATTGCGCGGCCTTCGCGGTGGTGCTGGCGGTCGGCTGGGGCTTGCTCGAACTGCTGCGCCGTCGCTGGCGGGAGCTGGCGGTGAAGATCGGCGAGCTGGAGGAAGCCCATGTCCAACTGCTGCAATCCGAGAAGATGGCGTCCATCGGTGTGCTGGCGGCTGGCGTGGCCCACGAGATCAACAATCCGATCGGTTTCGTGAGTTCGAACCTGGGCACCCTGAAGGATTACCACAAGACGATGGTGGCGCTGCTGGATGCCTGCCGCGCCGGCCGGGCGACGGAGGCGGATTTCGCCGCGGCGGATTTCGATTACCTCAAGGCCGACCTTGCCGATCTGATGCGCGAATCCCGCGATGGGCTGGAGCGGGTTCGCAAGATCGTCGCCGACCTGAAGGACTTTTCGCGTCTCGATCAGGCCGACTGGCAGGAGGCGGACCTCAACGCCGGCATCGAATGCACCCTCAACGTGGTGCGCAACGAGATCAAATACAAGGCCGAGGTGGTGCGCGAATACGATGCCAAGCTACCGCCGGTGCGCTGCCTGCCGGCGCAGATCAACCAGGTGGTGATGAACCTGCTGGTCAACGCGGCGCATGCCATCGAAGAGCGCGGCATCATCACCGTGCGCAGCGGTCACGACGCGGGGTGGGCCTGGATCGAGGTGGCGGACACCGGGCGCGGTATGTCGCCGGAGGTGCTCAAATGCATCTTCGATCCCTTCTACACCACCAAACCGGTGGGCAAGGGCACCGGCCTGGGGCTGTCGATCTCCTACGACATCGTCGACAAGCACGGCGGCCACATCGACGTCAGCAGCGAGCCCGGGCGAGGCACGACTTTTCGTGTGTGGCTGCCGCTGGCGGGCGGCCCCAATGCGGCGAAGCGGGCGGCAACCTAGGCGGTCGTCCTGCCCCGCTTCGCGCAGGGCGATTCACCTCAACTCGATATTGGCCTTCAGCCAGAAGGTCCGGCCCGGTTCGTTCACGCGGGTGGTCTGCGTGAAGCCGCCGATGCTGGCGCCGCCGCGGCTGATGAACTCGGCGTAGGTCTTGTCGAAGAGGTTGTCGATGCCGGCGCTGATCAGGGTGCCCTTGCGCGGGCGGTAGCCGGCGTTGACCGAGAAGACCGCAAAGCCGGCCGAGCTGGCGATGTCCTGCCCGACGATGTTGCCGTAGTCCTTGTCGAAGCGCTTCTGGCCTTGTACCAGTCGCAGCAACGCGCCGCCGCTCCAGGTGCGATCGTCGTAGGCGGCGCCGAGGCGCGCTTCGAGCGGGGCGATCTGCGACAGCGGACCGCCGCGGGTGTCGTTCTCGCCGTGGGTCCAGGCCAGCGTCGCGTAGCTTTGCCAGAAGTTGGCGAAGCGGTAGCTCAGGTCGCCTTCGAGGCCGTAAGTGGTGGCGTCGATGTTGATGGCGTCGGTGGCGTAGGCGTTGATCTTCTGGATCTGGATGAAGTCCTTGTGCTTGGCGTAGAACGCCGAGGCGGAGGCGCGCAGCGGTCCGGCGGCGTAGATGGCGCCGGTGTCGAGCTGGGTGGTTTTCTCGGGCTTCACGAAAAAGGTGCTGGCGCTGCCGTTGCTCATGGCCGTGGCCTGCGGCGACTTGCTGCGTTCCCAGTAGTCGGCGGCGCGTTCGCTGTGGCCGAGGCCGGCGTAGAGCGTGGTGGTCGGCGCAAAGGCGTTTTCCCAGCGCAGGAAGCCGGCCTTGAGGGTGGTGTCGTCGGTCTGGCCGGAACTGCTGCGTCCGGTGCGCTGGTCTTCGGCCTTGCTGGCGTCCACGCGCAGGCCGCCGATCAGGCGGTTGGCGGCGTTCAACTCGTGGGCCAGTTCGCCGAATACGCCCCAGCTCGAAAAGCGCATGTCGGGCGTGCGGGGCTTGCTGTCGTAGTTGGTGCCGGTGCGCAGGCTGTGGTCGTTGGTCTGGACGTCGAGGCCGGTTTCGAGGCTGGTCCGCGGCGAGAGGTCGAAGGTGGCGGCGAGACGTCCGCCCTTGGTTTCGCGGTCGGGGTTGCTGAGCATCTTCATGCCGGTTTGGGTGCGCAGGCTGTAGTTGTCCATCACGTGGTCCACGTAGTTGTAGTAGACCTGCGCTTCCAGCTTGGCGACGAGCGGGCTGATCCGGGCTTTCTCGAACTTCAGGCCGACATTGCTGCGGTCGAACTTCACGCCGTCCATCGAGCGGTCGGCGTAGGCGGCCCGACCGTCGCTTTTCGCAAAGGTGAGTTCGAGGCGGGTGTCCGCATCGGGCGTCCAGCCGAGGGCGCCGTTGGTGCTCCAGCGGTCGTAGGCGGAATGCACCGTGCGACCGGCGCCGTCCTTGTAGTCCTGAGAGTGGGCGTGGGTGCCGGTGATTTCGCCATAGAAGTTGGCGTTGCCGACGCCGGCTTCGAACATCTGATCGTTGCGCCCGAAGCTGCCGGCCAGCAGGCTGGCGTCGGCGTAGGTCGAGAAGCCGCTCCGGGTTTTCGGTTGACGCTCGAAAAGCACCACGCCGGCGCTGTTGCCGGGGCCGTACTTCACGGTTTGCGGGCCTTTGAGCACGGTGATGCGGTCGTAGGCTTCCGGAAAGACATAGGCGGTCGGCGGGTCCATCCGCATGCCACAGCCGCCCAGGATCATCTCGCCGTCGAGCAGGATGCCCAGACGCGAAGCGGCCATGCCGCGGAACACCGGGTCGCCGTCGGTACCGCCCTTGCGGATCACCGAAAAGCCGGGGATGTTTTTCAGATAGTCGGCGCCATCGTGGGCGGGCACCGGCTGGCGCGGTGCCCGAGGATCGGTGACGACGGTCAGCGGGGCTTCCATGGACGGCGCAGTGACGACGACCTGGCCGAGCGTGGCGGTTTCTTCGGCGATGGCAGGAAAAGCCGCGGCGACGGCGCAGGCGAGGACGAGCGGACGAAGGGCGTGCCGGACGGGCTCGCGATGCGCTCGGGTGGTGAAAGTCATGGTGGAGCTCCCTGATTGCAAGAGCGCGCACCTTAAGTTTCGAAGCCGGGAAGGGATTTGATGTAGCGCAAAATGACGCACCAAAACGGTGCGTCATAGTGTCGCAGGGCGCGCCGCTCCCGAATGGAAGCGGCGGGGGCGATCACGCCGGGATCAAACCCGGAAGCGCGAGACGCTGGCCTTGAGTTCGTCCGAGACGCCCACCAGACGATGGGCCGTGCCGGCCACCGAAGCGACGGCCGCGGAGTTTTCCTCGGACATCTGGGCGATGGCTTCCACGTTGCGGGCCAGCTCGGTGGAGGCGCCGCGCTGTTCGCGCAGGGCGTCGCTGATGCTTTCGATGGCCTGTTGAACGGTGTTGGCCGAGTTGCGGATGTCGCTCATCGATCCACTGGCCTTGCCGGCCGCCTGCACCACTTCGGCCACCAGACCCCGGCTGGACTGCATGCTCGTCACCGCGCCGACCGCGCCCTGCTGGATCACGCTGATGACGTTGCTGATCTCCTGCACCGAACTCGTGGTGCGTTCGGCCAGCTTGCGCACTTCGTCGGCCACCACCGCAAAGCCGCGGCCTTGTTCGCCAGCGCGGGCGGCCTCGATGGCGGCGTTGAGGGCCAGCAGGTTGGTCTGATCGGCCACTTCGCGGATCACCACGGTGATCTTGTCGATCTGCTGCACTTGTTGCGACAGGGTCTGGATCTGGTTTGCGGTGTTTTCCACCTGCTCGGCCACCTTGCCGATCTTTTCGGATGCGGCATCGACGCCCTGGCCGCTGATGACGGCCTGACGGCCGGCTTCGCTGGCCCGGTGGCTGGCATCGTCGGCGCTGGAGCCCACGTGGTCGATGCTCACCGTGAGTTCCTCGACCGCCGCCGCGGCGGAGGCGGTGGAGCCGGATTGCTGCTCGGTGCTGATCGAAACCTGGTGCGCGGCGGTGGAGAGCTGGGAGGCCGAGCACGCAACGTTTTCGGAACTGGCGATGATGCCGCCGATGGTGTTGGCAAGATCGCTACGCATCGCTTCGAGGGAAGCCAGCAGCTTGCCGATTTCGTCCTTGCCGGCGGTCTGGCTCACGGTCTTGCTCAGATCGCCGGAGGCGATCCGGGCCGCCAGCGTATTGGCTTCGGCGATGCGTGCGGTGATGCTGCGCACGATTGCGAAACTCAGCAGGGCCACCACCACGCCGGCCACCGCAAACACGCCGAGGCCGATCCAGCCGGCCGAATTCTTGGTGGCGACGGCATCTTCGGCCGCCTTCTTGCCGAGCGTCTCGTTGTACTTCATGTGCGCATCGACATCGGTGATGAAGGTCACGGCAAGCGGCCCGACCTTTGCCAACGCGGCATGGACTTCCTCGCTCCGATTGGCACGGGACAACTCCAGCAGCTTGTCGACCGCCTTGTTGTAATCCACGAGATGGCTGACCTCGAGATCGGCGAGGCGCTTGTCCTCAGGGTCGGAGATGAAGTTGTCGTAATCCTTGAAGGACTTCAACATGCGCGCCCTGGATTCCTCAATGGTCTTTTCGACGTTGGCCTTTTCGGCCGGATCGGTGGCGAGGGCATGGCGATAGATCCGCACCCGCTCCCGGCCGAAGTCGACGGCGATGTTGTTGAGGATCTCCATGCTTGGAACGATATTGACGTTGCTGTAATTGGCCGCTTCGTAAACCCGGTTCATCTGCTGGTAATTGATGCCGGTGAGCACCAGCAGGCTCACGAGGGAAGCTCCGACAAGCAGGAGCAGGCGCTGGACGATGGTCATTTTATTTTCCTTGAAGTATCAGCCGGCAAGTCGAGAACGGCGCCGTAACGGGAGCCTGCGCACTTGTCCTGCAGGGCGTGCAATCCGCAGTGAGAGGCGTGCAACGCCTGCAGCAACGGCAGCGAAAGGCGGAACTTTAAGCGCCGAATGCCAATAATCCGTTCGGCATCAAGGGTTTTGTCACGAGGGGCCGGCTGCCGCGATGTCGGCGCCTGGCAGTCGTACAATGCGGGCTCCGCACCACCCCGACCGAAAGCCGAGTTTCTCCCCGTGTCCGTATCCGAACCGCCGCCGACATCGTCGAATCAGCCCGCCATCCTCGTCCTGCCCAGCCCCTTTTTCACCCATACCGACACCATCCGCCTGCTCGAAGCGGAAGATTGCGACACCCAGCGGGTGCTGCGGCAGGTGCTCTCAGGCGCCTACGACAAACCCTTCGTGATCGACGACGGCACCACCCGCACGCTGCATTTTTCGCTCTCGCTCATTCAGAGCACCATGAGCCTCAAAGACCCATTCGCCCTCGAACTCGACTACACCCAGGCGATGATGAGTTTTCAGCTCTTCCTGCAGCGTCCGCAGCACATCCTCATGCTCGGCCTGGGGGGCGGGTCGCTGGCCAAGTTCTGCTATCGCCATGTGGGATCGGCGCGCATCACCGTGGTCGAGATCGACCCCCGCGTGATCGCCTTCCGCAATGAATTTCAGGTGCCGCCCGACGACGCCCGGCTCACCGTGATCGAAGGCGACGGCGCCGACTGGGTCGTCAAAAGCCGGGAATGGGAAGAAAGGCCGGACGTCATCATGATGGACGCCTTCGACCGGCACGGATTGTCCGGCTCGGTGAATTCCACCGACTTCTATCGGAACGTCCACGACGCCCTGGCCGGGCGCGGTTTGATGGTGGCCAATCTGGCGGGGGAAAAGATGGATCGAACCGGGCACATGGCGATGATCGCCGAGGTCTTCGACGACCGCGTCCTGACGATCAGCCTCGTCGACGGCAACGACATCGTCTTCGCCTTCAAAAATCCGGCTTTCAACCCCCGCTGGCGCGAGATCGGCAACACCGCCAAGGCGCTGCGCGCCCGCACCGGGCTGGATTACCCGAAATATACGGTGCGCCTGGAACGGAGCCGGCGCCTCCGCTATCTGTAAGCGGACACGCCGGACGAAATTGAGCACAAGAGCCCGGACCTTCGGCGTCGGGTGACGCCGCCGCGAAGCGGCCGCCACCCTTTGCACAAAAAGTTCGGCGCAGAACCTGCCGCCGTTATGCGCGCGGCCTCAACGCCGCCGCAAATATGCAAACGCACCCAGCAACGCGGCACCCAGCAAGGGCAGCGAAGCCGGTTCCGGAACGGAATTGTTGGGCTGGATGCTGCCGAGACGATCGTCGTTCGGATCGGCATAGGTAATCAGGTTGTACAGACGCGAGCTGATCGCCGTGGTCGGCGTTGCGCCGTTCAGCCCGCCTCTGAGCTCAAGCCCCCAATCGGACGGCTGCGATTCGAAAAAGAGCACGTTCATCGCATAGAGGCCGGGCATCGTGAATTCCACGGTCCGGGTCGGGCCGCCGAAGGCATGGATGCCGTCGTTGTTCAAAACCCGCGTGCCCTGAATGTCCAGCGCGCTCCCGTCGTCGGAGGGCAGGGTGAAAGTCCATACCTCATTGGCGCTTTGCACCCCAAAGAAACCCGCAAAGCGCATCACCGTGTTCAACACATCGTCCGGCAGCACGGCGGTGTTATCCAGGGTCGCCTGCGCCGTGGCATCGAGCACCGCGCCGTAGGTCGAGAACACCGAAGTCGAACCCGCCGCGCCGACCGGATAATCGATGGTGGTGGCGAGGAAGTTCGCGGTCGCATAGCCGCCCGCGATGATCGCTTGGGCCTGGGCGAGGGTGTCGGTATTGGGATCGACATTGGTCCATAACTGCCCGGTCAGGCCATTGCCCGATGTTGCGGGCAAGGCCAGGGTCGGCGTCGTGAAAGTGAAATCGGCGGCCAGCGCATTGGCACTCAGTAACAGCGCCGAAGCCGTAGTCAAAAGGAATTTTGCTGAACTTTTCATGATGAATCCCATATTCGACAAAAACTGCTAAAGGAAACCCAAAGTCCATACGGCATTTTGTTGCAGCGCTTTTTTAAAAACCCATTGCAAGCGTGCAAGTCGGCCGGCTATCGGACTCACGGCACTAAAAATTGCCTCCCGTCGAACGGCGGCAGGCAAACGCGAGTGCAAACGCTCTTTTGCCTTAGCGCCGATGTCCGGAACGGTACCGGGTATTGAGCAAAAACCACGCCGGGCGCGTTTTTATCAAAATAATCAATTCGCTGTTTCAATGCGGCGGTGCAAAAAAGCGTGTCCTTGTAAAATTTTCTGACACATCGACGCCGTCGACCGACCGCCGTTTAAATCTTCAGTTCGCCCCCGGCCCGCAAACGATCTGTCGGCCAAAGGCATCCACCGATCGAAGTACATCGCCTCGCCGGATGGTTTTCGATAGCCGGCCCGGATATTGCCTGCGATGTGATTGACATGTTTTTGGCAGGGCACATCAATACAATTGAATCGCGCACGCTCCAATCCGTGAGAAAAAATGCCAAATGCAGGCTTGTGGCGATTTATGTTTATGAAGAAAAGGCGGCGCCGCAGCGGGCGGATGGGGCGGGAAGGCGGTCAGGGCTGCGACTCCTTGAGAACGAGGCGGAGCGCCTTAGTTCGCAAGGTAGGAAACCGCGTGCTTCTATCCGCGACTACCGCGCTGCATCGGAGGACTATCGCGAGGGCGGTTTAGTCCACAGCCAGGAAGCAGAAATTCGGAACGTGGAACTGCTCTCTCCGAAACTGCCGCTAGCCAAGGTCCGTCCTTAAACTAGATGTACGCTTCCCTATAGCTCACTCGCATGTGCAGTGAACATATTGATCAGGTAATCCGCGGTGCAGCGAATACGCGGTGCTCGGCGAACGTCGGCATGCATTACCAAATACACCGCCAATGAAAGTGGATTAGGCGCAGCTAATAACTGAAGCCGGCGATCCTTTGTTGCAAGAAGCCTCGGTAACAAGGCAATTCCCCAGCCCTGACCGGCCGCTTGACACATCGATAGCATGTCGTTGGCGCGCAAGGCATAAGGGCGAGTCCCCACATGTTTGTCCAACCACAGTTTTTGTGGCAATTGGGGCATGCTTTCATCAAAGCCAATGAATTTGTGCTCGGACTCAGGCGACGCGCAACACGACTGCGTACCGTAGAGTCCATAGTTGATCTGCCCCAAATTTCTCGCCACCAGGTCTGGCTCACGCGGTTCGCTCATCCGTAAGGCAATGTCGGCTTCGCCACGTCCGAGATGGGCGTCGCGCCGCTCTCCAACTAATTCCAATTCAATTTGCGGATACTGGGCATGAAATTCGTCAAGATGAGGCAGTACAAAATAGTTCAATAGCAGCGGGGGCGCCGTAATGCGAACGCGCCCCGCAAGCGCAGACTGACCGAGTGCGGTGCGCTGCAGCGACTGCATGTCTATTTCAAGCAGACGGGCGCGCTCAAATATCGCTTGCCCCTCTGGCGTTCGCGTCCAACCTCGCGGCAAACGGTCGAACAGCTTGATTCCCAAAGCCTGTTCCAAACTGGAGACTCTTCGCGCAACGGTGGAGTGCTCGATTGCCAGCAATCGTGCTGCCGCCGAAAGGCTGCCTTGGCGTGCCAAGGCTAAAAAATAGCGGACATCGTCCCATTGCATGGTTTGCATCCGATTATTTTTGCACAGACTGTGTGGATTTTTCGATCTTCCGAGTTTTGGCGCTCATGAGTACAGTAAATGGAATCTCCTAGCCATCACTTCAATCACCATGCAACACCAGCTCATGAAAGCCGTTGGCGTCTACAAGGCATTGCCCATTGAGCATTCCGATGCCTTGGTCGATCTGGAAATTCCGGTACCCAGCGTCGACGCATTTGACCTTCTGATTCGCGTCGAAGCGATCTCCGTCAATCCCGCCGATTGCCGCGTGCGCGAACGCAAGATCGATGACAATCAATTCGCCATCCTGGGCTGGGACGTCGCTGGAACAGTTGTCGCGATGGGCTCAAATGTATCTGCGGAGTTCAAGCCGGGTGACACGGTGTATTACGCAGGCGACTTGACACGGCCCGGCGCCAACAGCGAATTCCATGTTGTTGATTTCCGCATTGTCGGGCACCGTCCCAGCAAGCTCTCAGCCTCACAAGCCGCCGCAATCCCCTTGACCGCATTGACGGCGTGGGAGGCGCTGTTTACTCGGATTGGCTTTTCTCGGACCGAACCCAATCGCCTGAAGACACTATTGATCGTAGGTGGCGCAGGTGGCACTGGCTCAATGGCCATCCAGCTTGCCAAGCTGATCCCCGACCTGCGAGTCATTGCCACAGCCTCACGGCCCGAATCGCAAGCATGGTGTCGAAACCTGGGTGCCAATGATGTCATCGACCATTTCGGGGATATGCAAGAGCAATTATCGAAGCTTGGCCTGGCGCAGGTTGACGCGATCTTGCTCCTGAATACCCCCGATCAGCATTTTCCGGTGCTTGCGGAAATTCTTTCCCCGCAAGGAACGCTCTGCTCCATCGTCCCATTCAATACCGGACCCGATATCAATTCGCTCATGCGCAAGAGTGCCACCTTCGTATGGGAATTCATGTTCACCCGATCGATGTTCGGCACCCCGGACCTCGGCGCGCAACGTGAAATCCTGAATGCAGTGGCCAAGCTGATCGATGCAGGACAACTCTCGTCTGCGGCCACCCGAGACCTTGGCGCCATTTCCGCGAAGAACCTGCGCATCGCCCATGGCCTGATCGAATCGAAAAGAACAATCGGCAAGCTCACGCTGACGGGCTTCTAAGTTCCCTTTTTCATTTTTACCAACCGACCTGGACCTCTGATGACCTCCCTCGATACCGTTCAAACATTCCTTAAACACGTCTTTTCCGGCACATTGGAGGAGGCATTGGCCCTCGTTGCCCCGGAGGCACAATTCATTTCGGCAAGGCCGGTCCCAAATCCTCGCGTACCGGTCCACGGAACCTTCATAGGACCGGCAGGCGCGCGGGAATTTTTCAGGCTCTTCGCAGCGCTCCTGGAACCGGGGGAGTTCAACATTACAGCCTGTTTCTCGGAGGGCGAACACGTCTGCATGTACGGCAATCTTCTCCATCGTAGTCGCACAACCGGTCGAGATTTCCCCAGCAACTGGGCATTGATTTGCCGAGTACAGCAGGGGCAGCTAACGCTGTATCACTTCTATGAAGATACGGCCGCATTGGAAGCTGCGATCGCATAGCCAGTGACCGAATCGAAGGCGCCGTCGCTGCCGTAAAGCAGGCGTCGAGATCGCCGGTAGGGCAATGCGCGCGCAACAATCGACGCCGCGCCGCGCGAATCCTTGCATGCGCCCTCAACATCGAACGAATCGCCGCCAACGAAGCATCTTGAGCACTCAACATTGAATGTTGCGCCGTCAACATTCAATGTTGAGGCCGAAATGTTCTTCAATGCGGCCGCAACATAGAACAATGCGGCCTCTTTGATCGAAACGCCGCCCAGATTTATCGACAAATCGGCCGCAACATTCAAAGTTGAGCGCGCTACTTGATACAAAGCGCCGTCAACATCGAAGAACGCGCCGCTTGCGCGAATGCCCACCACCGCCGCGCGGCCAAAACACCAAAAACCGCATCATGCATATTGAATTCGTCGGGAAGTTCAATGTAATATTTTTCGCCGTGGCACTCCAACTTCAACGCCCCGCCGCTTCGAGGAAAGAACATGGCAAAAAATAGAAAATCCCGCGTCCCCCCGCTGGTTTTGCAAGCGGACATCGACGCCTTCCTGGCCCTGAAAGTCATCGTCGACTACAAGCCCGCCAATCCCGACTACGCCCTGAGCGCCGTCACCGAGAAGCACGACAAGCTTAACGCCACCCGCGAAGCCGAAATCCACGCCCAAAACGCCCTCGCCGCCGCCCGCGACGCCACCGTCGCCGCCCAATGGGCCTTCCACGACGTCATCCTCGACGTCAAGAACCAAGCCAAAGCCCAATTCGGCGCCGACTCCGACGAGGTTGCCGCGCTGGGCCTGAAGAAAAAGTCCGAACGCAAATCGCCCTCCCGCGGCAGCAAACCGGCAACGTAAAACTGCAGGAAAGGGCAATTGCGGATGAAACCGCGACTGCCCTCGAACATGAGGCGACCGGGTGTGAGTCGCCTTGTGTTGGTGGGTGGATGCAAGGACGAGAGGGTTGAGCTGCTTGAGAGAGGTGTTTTTGAAGAGCGGCAAGCGGCCAGGAGCGGTCGGCCGTCATCCAATCCAGATAGCGGCCATTCGGGCAAGGCGGCATGTTCTCTGCTTATGTGGCGCAAGGGTTCCATCACCCCACTATGCCGTCAGCTTCGGCTTGCCTTATATTGCTATTTTGCCTTGCGCTTAGTCTGCGTTTTTTTAACTGTCACATGCAGAAAATGTTGTCCGGCAAAACCGTCGCCAGACAAAACAGTTAGCTTGCTTGTCAGGGGTAACCGATCCAGTCATTCAAAAGAACCAGATGAGAAAAATCACGATCTTCAATCATAAAGGGGGTGTCGGAAAAACCACGCTCGTGGTGAACCTCGCCGATGCTTTAGCGGACATGGGCCATCGAGTTCTAGTTGTCGATGCTGATCCTCAGTGCAACCTTTCGGCATTTCATTTGCCTGAGGATCAACTCGATCACTTCCTTGGTGAGTCCGAAACGGAGGAAGCCAAAGGGTTCAATACTTTGTGGGCGGGCCTTCGTCCGGTAGTCCTCGGTCGAGGAGACGTAGTTTCTGTCGACCTATTCGAGGTACGCGAGAACGTTTTACTTCTTGTTGGCGACGTGCTCCTTTCGCAATATGAAGAGGAGCTTCCGGCAGCTTGGGTCGATTCGTTTGCCCGAAAACCCCGAGGCTACGACGTCATGTGCGCGGTTTCGCGCCTGACGGAGATTCTGTGCGAGGCGTATCATATTGACTATGTCCTAGTCGACATTGGGCCAAATGTCGGCCCATTAAATAGGGCGGTTTTGCTCGACTCGGATTATTTTGCAACGCCTGTTGCGGCAGACTTGTTCTCATTGCGCGCCCTCGGGGCTGTTGGCCACACTCTTGGACGTTGGATACAAGATTGGCAAACCGTGCGGTCGCTCGCGCCAAGTTCAGAGCGCGATAGACTCTTGAAGGGAACGCCTACCTATCTCGGCTATATCAATTCGGCTTTCAAAGTTCGTGAGGGAGATAAAAAAGCCAAACCTCATGAGTATTGGGAGAGACAGATGGCCCCACGTATCTCAGAGAGGCTAGTAGGAACGCTCGAAGGCATCGATTCGGGACTTGTATGTGGCGCTCCCTACCTTCTCGGAGAAGTGAAGCATTTCCAAAGTCTCCCATCTGAAGCACAGCGATATGGGATAGCGCTTTCAAAGCTTAAGGGTAAGGTCAATCCAGGCCACAACGCCCAAATTGCACTTGCTAAGGACACGTTCGCGTTGCTAGCCACGAAGATGCTTGAAAGGATTGCGGATCATGAATCCTAATGAGTTAGCTCTTTCGTGTGTAGAGAAATTCCGTGCAAATCACCACCGCCTGCAACTCTTTGGCCAGAGCGTTGCTGCATTTTTCGAAGACCACCCCGAACTGAGATCGGAGCGGAGTACCATTCACTCAGTTAAATGGAGGATGAAGGATGAGGATCATCTTCGTGCCAAGGTTTTGAGGAAGATCGCCAATGGAAAAAAGATTACACCAGATAATCTGTTCCAGTCCGTGACTGACCTCGTTGGAGTGCGTGTACTGCACCTTCATCAGGCACAGTTTCCTAGCATTCATGGCGAGATACTCAAACGAGTAGCCGAAGGGGACTGGGTGCTTGAAGAGGATCCAAAGGCATTTACATGGGATCCAGAATCAAAGAGTTTTTTTGAAGAACTTAAGCTTGCGACCGAAATACGATCAACCTTTTACACGTCTATTCACTATCTCGTTCGGCCAAACCCAGAATCCCCACTTTGCTGTGAAATTCAGGTTCGAACACTATTCGAAGAGATTTGGGGTGAAATCGACCACTTGCTTAACTACCCAGTTCCATCGGAAAGCATCGCGTGCAAAGAACAACTGCGTACGCTGGCAAAGCTCGTTGGCACCGGAACTAGGCTGACAGATTCAATCGTGCGATCCGTTGATGAATTCAACCGCCTTAAGTCGCAGCCGAGTAGGTCGGGTTAGCGCAGCGTAACCCGACACCTCCCATGCAATATCGACGCGCCATCGTTCCCGGCGGCACATTCTTCTTCACCGTGGTAACGGATCGCCGCCGTCCCATTCTGGCGTCGGGTGAAGCCGTCGATGTCCTGCGCAATGCCTTCCGATCCGTTCGCCAATTGCGTCCGTTTGAAATCGACGCCATTGTCGTGATGCCTGATCACCTTCACTGTATCTGGACTTTGCCGCCCGACGATGCCGATTTCTCGACCCGCTGGCGCCTGATCAAGACCGGATTCACCAAACATTGCCCGGACGCGCTCAGGCGTACGCCCGATGAAGCACGACGGAGGAAAGGCGAGCAAGCCGTCTGGCAACATCGATATTGGGAACACCAGATACGCGACGAAACCGACTTTGCCCGCCACGCGGATTACATCCATTACAACCCGGTCAAGCACGGCCTGGCCCGATCACCCGGCGAGTGGCCTTACTCCAGCTTCGGCCGCTACGTGACGGCCGGGGTTTATGCGCTGGATTGGGGGAGTGATTCAATGAGTTTTGAGTGGGGTGGGCATGAGTAGGGCCTATCATGGGATGTCGGGTTACGCTGCGCTAACCCGACCTACGTGCTGTCCGCCATCCGGTAGCTTCCACATCAGACCGCAATAAGCATATGCAGCGCTATCTCGCTCCCAGCAAATACATCGACTTCGAGAACAAAGAAGTCTTGTCTATGGCCAGGAACTTGGCCAACCACTCATCTTCTGAGCTGAGCCTTGTTCAACAATGCTTTGAATTCGTCAGAGACGAAATTCGCCACAGCTCCGATTTCAAACTCAATCCAGTCACTTGCAAGGCTTCAGACGCTTTGCGCTACAAGACTGGCTATTGCTATGCCAAAAGTCACCTGCTGGCCGCGCTGCTTAGAGCAAATGGCATTCCAACCGGCCTTTGCTATCAACGCCTTTCAGTTGGCGACAGCGGCGCGCCCTACTGCCTTCATGGCTTGAATGCCGTGTACCTTCGAGACTTCGGCTGGTATAGAGTCGATGCCAGAGGCAATAAACTCGGCGTCAATGCTCAATTTAATCCTCCGAGAGAAACCCTGGCCTTTCCGATCCGAGAGGCTCAAGAGCGAGATCTACCGGAGATCTGGGCCGAACCGCTGCAGGTCATCGTGGACGTCCTGGAGCGCTACGAGCGCTATGACCAAGTGCTTGCCAATCTTCCGGACGTCGAGCTTGCGGTCTAACAACAGGCCGCCTATACACGTTCTCATCGGTTGAAAATAAATGGGATATAAGTTTGCACTGCTGGCGATTTTTGTGCCGCTGGTTTTGTATTTCGGTTGTAGATATACGCTTGTGTATTCGTATCAAGGGATAGTCAAAAAGAAGATCGGCGATGCGGTAGGCTGGGTGGCCGTTCTGATCGGTGTCTATGCTTTGATATTGGCTTGCGGGCTTTTTTATATGGTCGGATATCTGGCGGTTTGGCTGTTGTTTTGATCGATTTTCAATCGATCAATTTTTCGCTGACGCCTGGGTTTTCAGTGCAGAAAATGATGTTCGATGGGGCGTCGAAGCGACTTTGCTTTTATTGTTTGCGAAACGCTGAATTGGGTCGCGGTTAAGGCGGTTGTCAAGCAAGGGCGGCTTCTGCCGACTTGCTTTACTAATTTAATAATCGGAACGGTGAATCTCGGTATGGCAAATCCATCCTTCAAAGACTGCATCGCGAAAAACATCAAATCATGCACTTTCAAAGTGAGCCCGAGTCAAACTGCAGATGGATCGGAGCCCTTCTTTGAATTGTCCGCCTTCTCCGAAGTTGCAAGACACGCCGCGAACATCGATAAGGTCTCTCGGGAGCTGAATGTCGATGCCGATCTGATTAGATCCATCATGTATATGGAGACCACTCATGGGTACTACGATGCCCCTTTGAGTCTATTTGGGGCAAATAAATCTATTCTGCCGATGAATGTGAATGTTGCCTATTGGGGCGATGCATTTGGAACTCGAAAAAATCTGCAGAAGCCCTACGAAAATATCAGGGCTGGAGGGATGATATTGCAGCGGATTGTTTCAAACCTTCCGGTGGGGGCGAGCGTAAGCCAAATAGCGACATTGTATAACAACATCAACGCCAGTACCGTCAGTGACTATGGTGCCAGAGTTCAGCGTATTTATGAAACCAAACCTTGGTTAAAAATGGAAAATGTCGATAATAATCCTTTGACGGGTCAGGGAGGTACTGTGCGGAATAGGCGCTATTGACAAAATGCACTCATTGTTATCGTCAGGCGGGAAGAGGCTTCTGGTATCGATCCTTTTGGGGGCGATTTCGGGTGTGGTGTTTTTGATTATTGGCATGTTGCACAATGCACAGCTGGAGTTCCAAAAAACAGATGGAGAATTCGATTATTGGTACGCCATGAAAGTATTTGCATCGTGGCTTGTGCTGGTATCGACTCTTTCCTATTTCTTTTTGGCTGTAATTGCCAAATTCTTCCGGAGGCCACGACCAGATTCAATGAGCGCGGCCGGTGAAGATGCATCCGCGCCTCATCGCAAGAACGATCGCATCGGTGGCGCATAGGCGGGCCAAATCGGCTTCGAGCGTGGGGCATCGCGGCCTCTCACGGTCATCCTGATGCGCTTCATCGGGCGCCAGCGGTTTTCGATGCGATTCAGTTCAGGGCCATGAGGCTGCAGAAAGTAGGTCGGCAAAACGAAGTTTCCTTGTGTTGCGAGGAATCGGCCTGCCGGTCATCTTGAACGCCCTTATCCTTGCAATTGTCGTCATGCACTTTGATTCGCATTCATTCATGTCAGGCCGAACCCTCCGCTTGTTGTCCCTTGGGGCGCTCGCGGTGTTTTTTTCCAGCCTCGCGGCAGCCCAATCCTTGCCGGCGTCGTCCAGAACTGTTTTCCGGTGTGAGGAGGGGGGCAAGATTGTTTATTCCGATTCGCCGTGCCTCGGCGCGAAGGCCATCAATGTGGAGCCGACCCGCGGAGTCAGCAAGTTGTCGGGGCGGGAGCGTGTCGGCAACGATGTGCAGCGGGAGGTATTGCAAGAGCATGTGGCGGAGGCCTTACGCCCGCTGAGTGGAATGAACCCCAAACAGTTCGAGGTATACGGTCGTCGTCTGAAGCTCACGCCGGAAGCCCAAGGGGAATGCCGGCATCTGGATAGACAGATTCCTTCGCTTGAGCGGGCATAGGCGCAGGCCAGTGGGCAGGACCTGGTCACGATTCAGCGGCGTCTCTTCGGTCTGCGAAGCCGCTTCCGCGAGTTGGGATGCTGACGATGGCGGCGTCGGTTATCGAACATGCGGTTGGACGCGACGGCGTGTCGCGATTGGACTGGGAAAGCCGGGTGACGCGGCGCTGATCCGGCCTGCGGCTTGTCATGCGCTTCATTTGCGGCGATGGATCGTCCTTCTCCGCCGCATGCCTCACCGCCGTCCAGATTCATTTCTCCCCTTTGCCGTGCATCACCATGATGGTCTGTTGCATCAGTGCGCAGAGGCTTTCGAGGCCGTCTTTCAGGGCGAACACTTCGGCTTTGGTGACGATCAGGGTGCGGCCGGGGCGGATGACCTGGCCGCGGGCGATGAGTTGTTCGCCGTCGGCGGGGGCGAGGAGGTTCATCTTGTATTCGACGGTCAAAACCGAGGCGCTTGGGGAGACCACGGTCATCGCGGCGTAGCCGGCGGCGGAGTCGGCGATCATGCCGACCACGCCGCCATGCACAAAGCCGTGTTGTTGCTCGATGCCTTGCCAGTGGGGCAGGTGGATTTCGGTGCGGCCATGCTCGACGACGGGCAAGGTGGCGCGGATGAGTTGCATTGCATGTTGCCGCTCGAAACTGGCACGGACGCGTTCGGCAAAGGGGCGGTCGGAGATGGCGGACATGGTCTGGCTTTCTGGGCGAGGGATGAGCCGGCGGCGCCGATGAAGGGGTGCGCGACGGGACGGGCTTGTTTGGCTACGGCGGTTTGAGCGGCGCGTGTCACCGGGCGGCTTTGCTCAGTTGATAGCGACAGCCTTCGCGGAATGCGGGGTTGCGCGATTGCTTGTCGCAGTCGGCGGGCGTGGATGCGCCGCTTTCGAGCGCCCATTGTTCGCCTTCGAGCTTGCTGGTCATGGCGCTGGGCGGCGGGATGTCCTGCCGGTCGGCGTCGGGTTTGGCCGGCATCAGATGGAGGAGGAGGGCGACGGCCGGGATGGCGAGGAGGGCGAGGTGGAGCTTTTTGTGTTCGGTCAGCGTGACGAACAGGGCGGTGAGGAAGATGAGGCTGCAGACGATGGCCGCCGGGATTGCCGCAAACAGGCCAAGCAGGGCGACCAGCCGCAGGTAAGCATCGGATTCGCCGCCGCCCGCGAAGACGATCTGGACCAGATGGTAGGCGATGAAGTCGGCAGTGCCGGCCAGCGGGGTGAAGAGCGCGAGATCGGCGAGGCCGAAATGGCGGCCGCGCATGGAAAAGTAGCTCGAGATGGCGCCGGCGATGCTGGCGACGATCACAACGATCTCGAAAATCAGGTGCGCATCCATCGGGCCTGGGCTCCGTAAGCGTTGATCGGGGTCGGGACGGCCTATTCTAAAGTGCGGTCTGGGCCTTGCATGCCCGGTGGGGCGGCGTTTTTCGGCGGTGCGTCGGCAGGGCTTTGCGGGCCGCCGGCGTGGAGCGTAAAAAAGGCGGCGGCCGGTTTCCCGGGCGCCGCCGAAGCTTTCGCTAAGACGATGCAGGTTTAAGGAATCATGCCGGTGAAGACATAGGCCTGCAGCGTGGTGATGATGCCGACCATGGTGGCAAACAGCAGGCTGTGTTTGACGGTGAAGCGGAACAGGTCCGATTCCTTGCCGACCAGCCCGACCGCGGCGCAGGCGACGGCGATGGATTGGGGCGAGATCATCTTGGCGGTGACGCCGCCGGTGGTGTTGGCGGCCACCATCAAGGTGTCGGAAACGCCGATCTGGTGGGCGGTGGTGGCTTGCAGGGAGCAGAACAAGGCGTTGGACGAGGTGTCCGAGCCGGTGAGGAAGACGCCCAGCCAGCCCAGGAAGGGCGAGAAGAACGGGAACAGCACGCCGGTGCCGGCCAGCAGCAAGGCGAGGGTGGCGGAGAGGCCGGAGTAGTTGGCGATGAAGGCGAAGGCCAGCACCATGCCGATGGAGTAGATCGGGCGCTTGAGTTCAAGCACGGTTTCCTTCAGCGTCTTGGCGGCGTCGCCGGATTTCATGCCGAGCACGACCATGCTGATGAGCGCGGCGATAAAGATCGCGGTGCCGGTGGCCGAGAGGATGTCGAGCTTGTACACCGCGGCGTAGGGCGTGGCCTTGGCGACGATGGGTTCCATCTTGATGACCAGTTTGTCGAGCATGGGCACCGGAAACTGGAACACCAGCGCATACAGCGGGCCGTCCTTGGCGAACAAGGCCTTGAAGGGCTTGAGACTCCAGAGGGTGACCATGACGGTGAGGATCAGGAAGGGCGACCAGGCTTTGGCGATCTGGCCAAAGTTGTAGTGGGCGTCCTCGTCGAGTTCGGCGTGGTGCTGTTTGTCGAAGCGGAAGATGTTTTTGGGCTTCCAGTTCTTCAGGAACACGGTGAGGCAGATCAGGCTGACCAGCGCGGAGGTGATGTCCGGCAGTTCCGGTCCGATGAAGTTGGCGGTGAAGTACTGGGTGACGGCAAAGCTGAGCCCGGCCACGATGATCGCCGGCCAGGTTTCCTTGATGCCGCGCCAGCCGTCCATCATGGCGACGAGCCAGAAGGGCACGATCACCGACAGCAGCGGAAGCTGGCGGCCGGCCATCTGCCCGATCTTGAAGGGGTCGATGCCGGTGACCTGCCCGCCGACGATGATCGGAATGCCCATCGCGCCGAAGGCCACCGGTGCGGTGTTGGCGATGAGGCACAGGCCGGCGGCGTAGAGGGGATTGAAACCCAGGCCGACCAGCAGGGCAGCGGTGATCGCCACCGGCGCGCCGAAGCCGGCCGCGCCTTCGAGAAAGGCACCAAACGAGAAGCCGACCAGCAACATCTGCAGGCGCTGGTCGTCGGTGATCGACACCACCGAGGCGCGGATGATGTCGAACTGGCCGGTCTTGACGGTGATCTTGTAGAGAAACACCGCGGCCACGATGATCCACGCGATGGGCCACAAACCATACAAGAACCCGTAGCCCGCCGAGGCCAGCGCCATCGGCACCGGCATCTTGTAGAAGAAGATGGCGACCGCCAGCGCGATGGCGACGGTGATGGTGCCGGCGATGTGCCCCTTCATGCGCAGTACGGCGAGCGCGATGAAGAAGAAAAAGATCGGCAGGGCGGCGACCAGCGAAGACAACCACAGGTTGCCCAGCGGGTCGTAAATCTGCATCCACGGTTGCATGGTGGAATCCTCCTAAGGAATGCGGTGGGTTATGGATTGGTGTGACGTGGGTTTGCTGCGTGGGGCGGCCGACGGTCGCTTGTTGTTGGCTGCGGTCCTTGTCGCCGTGTGGCCGGCGCGCCCCGGGTAAAACGGAAAAAAGGCGTTCAGCAGGTCGCCATGCGGGCGGCCTCCTGGCTGCATTCGTCGAGCAGATGGACGATGGAGCGGTAGGGAATGCCGGTGGCGTCGGTGAGGCCGATCTCGCAGGTCTGGTTGCTCGAATAGCCGCCGCAGCAGCCGGCCGGGATGTCGGCGTGCAGCTTGCGCAGGGCGTGGGCGTTGAGTTCGGGCACCGCGAAGCCCCGGTCGCCGCCGAATCCGCAGCACTTGACCTCGGCCGGCTGGACGATCTGGGTGGCGCAGGCGCGGGCCAGTGCGTTGAGCTTGGCGTCGAAGCCCATGCGGCGGGCGCTGCAGTTGAGGTGGAGCAGCACCGGCTCGGATTTCTTCTGCAACATGAGGCGCGGCAGCAGCGCATCGTGGGCGAACTCGACGAGGTCGAACACCGGCAGGCGTTCGGCGAGGAAGGTCTTCATGCGCAGGGTGCAGGCGCTGGCATCGAGGACGATGGGATAGCGTCCGTTGTCGCTGGCGCGGCGCAGGGCGGCTTCGAGTTCGGCCGATTTGCGGTCGGCTTCAAGGGCGAGGCCTTTGCTGGCGAAGGATTGACCGCAGCACAGGGCATCCACGCCGTCGGGCACGATGGGGGCGTAGCCGGCGCGTTCGAGTACGCGGATGACGGTGGCCGAAAGGGCGGCGTCGGGCGTATCGGCGCCGAACATGCGGCCTGCGCAGGTGGGGAAGTAGACCACTTTGTCGCCGCTGCTGGCCGTGGCGCGGCCGGCCGGCTGGGGGCGCGGCATGCCGGCCTTCCAGGCGCCGCCGGTGAGTCGGGCGAGAACCTGGGGGCCGACCACGGCTTCGGCCAGATGGCCCGCTTTGAGCGCGGTGCGGGCCAGCGCCTGGGTGGCGCCGAAGTGGTTGGCGGCAAGGTGGCCCAACCGGCGGGCGACGTTGGACAGATTCTCGCCGCGCACGGCCCGGATCAGGGTGCCGGTCTCAATGCCCACCGGACATGCGGTGGCGCACAGGCCGCAGCCGGCGCAGGTGTCGAGACCCATATAGAGATAGTCCGCACCCAGCTCGCCGGGCGCTTCGCCTGCGGCCTTGCGGCGGGATAGTTCGCGCCAGCCGACGATGCGCTGGCGCGGCGACAGGGTGAGCCCGTGGGAGGGGCATTGGGGTTCGCAGAAACCGCATTCGATGCAGCGATCCACCGGGGCGTAGAGCGCTCCGGCGGCGGGCATGGGCTTGAGGTTCTTGAGGTGGGCGGCCGGGTCGTCGTTGATGATGACACCGGGGTTGAGCAGGCCTTCGGGGTCGAAGAGCTGCTTGATCGCCGTCATCAAACCGTAGGCGGCGGCGCCCCATTCGAGTTCGACGAAGGGCGCCATGTTGCGGCCGGTGCCGTGTTCGGCCTTGAGCGAGCCGTCGTACTTCTCGACGAGCATCGTGCAGACCTCGTCCATGAAGGCGGCGTAGCGGGCGACTTCGGCGTCGATGCCGAAATCCTGGGTGAACACGAAATGGACGTTCCCCTCCAGGGCATGGCCGAAGATGATGGCTTCGGTGTAGCCGTGTTTGGCGAACAGCCGCTGCAGGTCGAGGCAGCAGGCGGCCAGATCGGGCACGGCGACCGCCACGTCTTCGATGATGACGGTGGTGCCGGGTTTGCGCACCGCGCCGACGGCCGGGAACGTGCCCTTGCGCACGTGCCACAGGCGCTCGATCTCGGCCGGGACGGTGGTGAAGGCGGGCGCTTCGATGAGCGCGTGGCCTTGCAGTTCGGCCAGCACCGCCGCGACGCGGGCGTCGAGTTCGGCGGCGGACGGGGCGCGGGTTTCGATGAGCAGCGCGGTGGCGCCGTCGGCAAGGGTCTTGAGCAGCGGCGGCATGCCGGGCATGTCGGCCACAGCGCGCAGCGAGGCGCGGTCGAGCAGTTCCACCGCATCCACCGGCCGGGCCTTGAGGCCGACCACGGCGCGGCAGGCGCTTTCCATGTCGGCGAAGAACACCAGCGCGCTGGCTTTGTGGGCGTAGTCGGGAACGGTGTGGTAGGTGACCTGGGCGATGAAGCCGAGCGTGCCTTCGGAACCGATCATCAGGTGGGCGAGGATGTCGACCGGATCGTCGAAATCGACGAGCGCGTTGAGGCTGTAGCCGGTGGTGTTCTTGATCTTGTATTTGGTGCGGATGCGGGCGGCGAGAGCGGCGTCGCTGCGAACGCGGTTGGCGAGCGCGGCGAGCTCGGCGAGCAGTGCGGCGTGGCTGACCCGGAAGGCGGTCACGCTGGCGATGTCGCCGGTGTCGAGCAGGGTGCCGTCGGCCAGCAGCACGCGGATGGCGGCCAGCGTGTTGTAGCTGTTCTGGGCGGTGCCGCAGCACATGCCGGAACTGTTGTTGGCGGCGATGCCGCCGATCTTGGCGGCGTTGATCGAGGCTGGGTCGGGGCCGATCTTGCGGCCCAGCGGGGCGAGGCGGCGATTGACTTCGGCGCCGACGATGGCCGGGCCGACCGCGACGCGGGTGCCGTCCGCGGCGACGGTGCAGGTGGCGAAGCCTTCGCCAAGCAAGACCAGCAGGCCGTCGGTGACGGCCTGGCCGCACAGGCTGGTGCCGGCGGCACGGAAGGTGACCGGACGGCCGTGGCGGCGGGCGAGATCGACCGTGTCGCGCACTTCGGCTTCGTCGTCGACGACGGCGATCGCCTCGGGAATCAGGCGGTAGAAGCTGCCGTCGGTGCCGTAGGCGAGGCGGCGCAGTTCGTCGGTAATCACGCGTTCGGCGGGAAGCCGTTGGCGCAGGGCGTCGATCAGTGCGGACATGACGAGTCCTCCCGTGAAGGATGAGGTTTGGATTCGGGGGGCATGTAGGGGCGACTTCAGTCGCCCGCAGACCTTGAACGAAGGATCGACCTTCATTCGACCGGCCGTGGGCGACTGAAGTCGCCCCTACATCAGGCGGCCGGCGCTATCTTCGGTCTTTGACCATGTCCCTCAGCCTGCGCGGTGCGGGGGTGAGCGGCGTTCGCGCGGCGGTCCAGCCGGCTTGCTTCGAGGGCGCGAACATCCGGAAGCGGGTCGCCAGCCAGCTGAAGACCCGGTAGCTGCCGGGGCGGCCATAGACCCGCGCCCACATGCGCCACACAAAGGTGGTGAGCGCGCTGTAGCCGGCGCCCTGGCCGACCATCGCAGGCTTGGCGTGGGGTGCGCTCTGGGCCTCTTCGCGCAGGCGGATGAGCAGTTCGGGGATCGGGATTTTCACCGGGCAGACTTCGCCGCAGGCGCCGCACAGGGTGGAAACCGTGGGCAGCAGGTGGGTTTCTTCAAGGCCCATCATGTGCGGCGAGACGATCTTGCCGATTGGGCCGGGGTAGGTGGTGCCGTAGGCGTGGCCGCCGATGCGGGTGTAGACCGGGCAGTGGTTCATGCAGGCGCCGCAGCGGATGCATTGGAGGGTCTTGCGTAGCTGCTCGTCGGCGTAGGCCTGGGAGCGGCCGTTGTCGAGAAGGATGAGGTGAACTTCTTCCGGGCCGTCCTTCTCGCCGGGCTTGCGCGGGCCGGAGATCATGTTGAGGTAGGTGGTCACCGCCTGCCCGGTGGCCGAGCGGGTGAGGATGGAGAACAGCGGCGCCACGTGCTCCAGCTTCTCGACCACCTTTTCGATGCCGGTGATGGCCATGTGCACCTTGGGCACGGTGGTGCACATCCGCCCGTTGCCTTCGTTCTCGACGAGGCACAGGGTGCCGGTTTCGGCCACCGCGAAATTGACGCCGGAGAGGCCGATGTCGGCGATCTCGAACTTTTCGCGCAGCACCCGGCGGCCGATCTGGATCAGCGCATCCACGTTGTCGGTGTAATCGACGCCGGGGATGTGCTCGGCGAACAGCTTGGCGATCTGCTGTTTGGTCTGGTGGATCGCCGGCATGATGATGTGGGAGGGCTTTTCGCCGGCGAGCTGGACGATGTATTCGCCCATGTCGGATTCGAGCGCGCCCACGCCGGCGGCTTCCATCGCGTGGTTGAACTCGATCTCCTCGCTCACCATCGATTTGCCCTTGACGATCAGCTTGGCCGAATGGCGCTGGGCGATGCCGAGCATGATCGCGTTGGCTTCGGCGGGGGTCTCGGCCCAGTGCACCTGCACGCCGTTGCGGGTGAGATTGGTTTCGAGCTGTTCGAGCAGCTCGGGCAGCCTGGAAAGGCTGTATTGGCGGATGCCTTCGGAGAGATTGCGCAGGGAATCCAGTTCGTCCGCGTCGGGAAACTGGGCGGCGCGCTTGGCCATCAGGAAGTCCATCGCGCCGCGGAAGCTGCTGCGCAGGTGGGCGTCGTTCACTGCCGTGTGCATGCGCTCGCGCAGAGCCTGGGCGGAGACGAAGGCGATCGGCTGGCCGGCGTCCTTGCCGGCGGTGTGGGTCTGCGCGCTCATTGCGGCGCTCCTTCGGCATTGATGAGCAGGACGACGAGTTCCTTCGGGCCGTGGGCGCCGTAGGCGAGGGTCTGCTGGATGTCGGCGGTTTTGGAGGGGCCGGAGATCAGCAGCGCGTTGGTGGGCAGGCCGGCGGGCCAGTTCTCGGCGCGGATGGCGTCGTAGAAGGTGGCGTGGATGTGGCGGGCGTCGAGCAGCGCGAAGTGGATCGGCGGCACCAGCGACAGGGTGCGTGGCTCGGCGGCGGAAGGCCACAGGATCAGGGAGCCGGTTTCGGCGATGGCGCCGCGGGTCTGCGTGAAGCCGGCGTCGACGCGGTGGAAGAGTTCGGCCTTGAAACCTTCGACCGGGCCGGACCAGGCCCGCAGCGCGGTGCCGGTGAAGGGCGCGGCGGCGAGCTGCGGGCCGGCGGGCGTGTCGGCGCCGTAGAGCAGCGTCGTGACGCCCTTGTCGGCGCACAGGCGGGCGAGCAGCGCGGGCCAGCACGCTTCGGTGGCGAGATGCACTTCGGCGTGGAAGGCTTCGATGCCGGCCTTGAAGCGCGCGGCGCGCTGGGTCACCGATTCCCCTCGGGCGCGGGGTGCGAAGTGAGCGTCGAGGCTGGGCAGCGGATTCGGCGTGGCGGGCTGGGTGCCGCGCAGCTTGGCGAGGATGCGGTCGCGGGCGGTGCTCATGATTGCTTTCCTCCGGTGCGGCGCAGCAGGAAGGTGGCGAGGTGCTCGCCGGGCAGCGAGGGCGCGGTGCGGCCGGCGTCGAGGTCTTCCTTGGCGGCGTGCTTGGTGATGTTGAGCATGCAGCCGCAGTCGGCCGTCACCATCTGTTTGGCGCCGGTGGCCTTCAGCGAGGCGAGTTTGTCGCCGACCATCGCGGTGGAAATGTCCGGGTGCTTGAGCGAGAAGCTGCCGCCGAAACCGCAGCATTCGGATTCGTGGTCGTGGATGGCGAGGCTGACGTTGCCCAAGCGCGCCAGCAGTTCGCGGCCGACCAGCAGGGTGCCCATCTCGCGGCGGGCCGAGCAGGAGGTGTGCAGGGCGACGGTGGTCGGCGCGCCTTCGTCCCGGCGGTTGAAGCCGACCACATGAAGCAGGAATTCGGCGAACTCATAGGTGCGCGCGGCAATGCCCGCGGCACGGGCCTTGAGGGCCGGATCGTCGGCGAAGATCTTCTCCCAGTGCCAGCGGATCATGCCGGCGCAGGAGCCCGACGGCACCACGATGGGGTAGTCGCCCGGAAACAGGTCGAGCTGGGCGGCGGCCACCTGGCGGGCTTCGTCGGGGAAGCCGCTGGTGAAGGCCGGCTGGCCGCAGCAGGTCTGGTTGTCGGGAAAGATCACGCGGATCCCTTCGCGTTCGAGGAGCGCGATGGCGTCCATGCCGGCTTCGGGCACGAACATGTCCACCAGGCAGGTGGCGTAGAAATACACCGCCTCGGGTCGCGGGGGATAGCTGCGGGCGGGCTGCCCGGCGCCGGTTGTGGGGCTGCTCATGTCTCCTCCTTTGCTGCCGGCGGGCCAGGCTCGTGGGCCTTGCTTCGGTGGCAGTCGAACGTTGTCTCGACGTTGTTCTGGTTTGTCGGTAAATTGGTAAGGCCAATTGATCGGCTGGGGAAAAATTTACCCGCAGCCCGGTGCGAAGTCAATCGTCCGGATCGGTCAAGAGCTTGATTTCGTAGATATCTAGGGTAAACCTATAAAGCCGGCGGGGCGGGCTGTTGCCGCGCTGCAAATTTTGGTCGTAGTATTCTGGTAAGACCAATTCACGAGACGTCCATGAGCACCGGGAAGATTGCAGTCCAGCGCCTGTCGGACACCATTGCCCACGAGCTTGAGCGACGCATCCTCGAAGGCGCCCTCAAGCCGAGCGACCGCCTGCAGCCCGAGCGCGATCTGGCCGCCGAGTTGGGCGTGTCGCGCCCGTCCTTGCGCGAGGCGATCCAGAAACTGATTTCGAAGGGGCTGCTGACCAGCCGCCAGGGCGGCGGCACCTGGGTGACCGACCGTCTCGACGCCGGTTTTACCGATCCCTGGGGCGAGATGCTGCGCCAGCACCCGAACCTCCAGACCGATCTGCTCGAATTCCGCCGGGTGCTCGAATCCGAGGCCGCCGCGATGGCCGCCCGCCGCGCCACCGACGCCGATCTGGAGCGGATCGGCGAGGCTTACGCGCGGGTCGAGGCCTTGTTTGCCGAAGGGCCGTCGGCCACGGTTTTCGAGGAGCAGGTGAAGGCCGATCTGGCTTTTCACCAGACCATCGCCGAGGCCGCCCACAATGTGATGTTCGGCCATCTCACCGCGAGCCTTTTCCGGGTCACCCACGACAACATCGACCTCAATCTGCGCCACCTGCGCCGGCTGGACGGCGATTGGCTGGAACTGCGCGATCAGCACGCCGCGATCTGGGACGCCGTGAAGCGCCGCGATCCGGCGGCCGCCCAGGCGGCAGTGCGGCGCCATATCGCTTTTGTGGAAGAGAGCATGCTCGCGCGGGCCCAGCACGAAGAACGCGAATCCCGGGCGCAGCGGGCGCTCAAGCCGGGCAAGGCAGTGCCGCAGTCGGCGGGGTAGGCGGCTTTTGGGGCTGCGCTCCATGGGAACGGCGACTTTTCGCTTCTACGCCGGCCTGAACGATTTTTTGCCGCCGGCGCGCCGCCAGCGGGCTTTCGAGGCGGTCTGCGCGCCGGATGCCAGCGTCAAGCACATGATCGAGGTGCTGGGCGTGCCGCACACCGAGGTGGCGTTGATCGTGATCGACGGCGAGCCGACCGGCTTCGCCCATCGTTTGCAGGACGGCAACCGGGTGGCGGTCTATCCCCGGTTCGCGGTGCTGGATATGGCGGGGCTGCCGCTTTTGCGCGACGCGCCGCCGTTGCCGCTGCGCTTCGTCGCCGACGCCCATCTCGGCGCACTTGCCCGCCTGCTGCGCATGGCCGGCTTCGATACGCTCTACCGCAACGATTACGCCGATCGCGAGGTGGTGGCGCTTGCCGTCCGCGACGGTCGCGCGGTGCTGAGCCGCGACCGCGATCTGCTCATGCGACGCGATGTGGTTCATGGCGGCTACCTGCGTGCCGTGGAACCGCAGGCGCAATTCCGCGAAGTGGTCGGACGTTTCGGGCTGGCGTCGCAGTTCCGGCCGTTTACGCGCTGCATGGTGTGCAATGCGCCGCTACGCGCGGTCGCCCGCGAGGACGTCGTCGATCGCCTGCCGCCGTCGGTACAGGCCAAGCCTCTGCGTTTGACCGCCTGCGACGCCTGCGGGCGCGTGTATTGGGAAGGTTCTCACTGGCAGCGCATGCGCGCCATGCTGGCAAAAACGGCGGGCGGAACGCAGTAGAATCCGCAGCCTGCAAGGGCGCGTCGCGTGTCCGCTCCGAATCTACCCGGCATTCATCATGAACACCCTCGAAAACCTTCGCGCGGGCAAGCTGGCCGGCGCACGGCATCTCAAACTGGCCTGCGGCCTCGAAACCTTTCCGCGCGAGATCTTCGATCTGGCCGATACGCTGGAGGTGCTCGATCTGAGCGGAAACGCGCTCTCGTCGCTGCCCGACGATCTGCCGCGGCTGACCCGTCTGCGGGTGCTGTTCTGCTCGGGCAATCCCTTCGAGGTGCTGCCCGAGGTGTTGGGCGCCTGCCCGGCGCTGGAAATGATCGGCTTCAAAGGCTGCCGCATCCACACCGTGCCGGCCGCCGCTTTGCCGCCGACCCTGCGCTGGCTGATCCTCACCGACAACCGGATCGAAGCGCTCCCGGCCACTATCGGCCGCTGTGCCGGCCTGCAAAAGCTGACCCTGGCGGGCAACCGTCTGCACAGCCTGCCGCCGGAAATGGCCGCCTGCACCCGCCTGGAGTTGCTGCGCATCGCCGCCAACCGGATGACCGGGTTGCCCGACTGGCTGCTGCGCCTGCCGCGTCTGTCGTGGCTGGCCTACGCCGGCAACGTCTTTTGCGAAGAGGTGGACGAAGCCTGGCAGCAGGACGCCCGGACCCATCCGGTGGCGTGGGAGGCGCTGACCCTGTCCCGCGTGCTCGGCGAGGGTGCGTCGGGCGTGATCCACCGGGCGGAATGGTCGGAAGGCGAGACTCGTCGGGACGTGGCGGTGAAGCTGTTCAAAGGCGAAGTCACCAGCGACGGCCTGCCGCTCAACGAGATGGCCGCTTGCGTCGGTGCCGGGCCTCACGCCAGTCTGATTCCGGTGCTGGGCCGGCTGGAGGCCCATCCGGACGGGACCGACGGGCTGGTGATGGCTTTGATCGACCCCGGTTTCCGCCCGCTGGCCGGCCCGCCCAGCCTCGCAACCTGCACCCGCGATGTTTATCCGGAAGATGCGCGCTTCACTGCGGACGTTGCCCTCCGCGTCGCCCGTGTCATTGCGTCGGCCGCTGCGCATCTGCACGCCCGCGGCATTCTCCACGGCGACCTGTACGCCCACAACATCCTGCACTGTGGCGAAGGCCGGGCGCTGCTGGGCGACTTCGGCGCGGCGTCTTTCTTCTCGCCGGACGACGAAGGCACGGCCGATGCGCTGCAGCGCATCGAGGTGCGGGCCTTCGGGTGTCTGCTGGAAGAACTGGTCGAGCGCTGCGTGGCCGGGCCCGACGACGAAGTCTGCGGGGCGCTGATGGCGCTGCGGGATGCCTGTCTGCAGCCCGAGCAGGCCGCCCGGCCGTCGTTCGCCGATCTGGAGCAGGCGCTCGGCAGCTGCGGCGCCAGGGCGGTCGGCGCCGGCTGAGCTGGGGGTTCGGAAGGCCTACTTGCCGGCCGCCGGCTGTTCGGCCTGGACGGCCGGTTGGGCGATTTGTCCGTGGGCTGCGTGGCTGGCGAGGGTCTGACGGTAGAAGTGGGCGAGGCGTTCGGCGGTGGCGTCGTCCGACCAGTGGGCGGCGGCCTGCAAGGTCTGTGCGGCCAGCGCTTGGCAGGCGGCCGGGTCGGCGAGCAGCGTGCCGACGATTTCGCCGAAGGCGCGCGGATCGTCCGGCGGTGCGATGCAGCCGGGGGTGTCGGCAAGGATGTCGGCGGTGCCCATCGCCGATAGCGCGACCACCGGCGTGCCGGCGGCGAGGGCTTCGAGCAGGACCAGCCCCTGGGTTTCGGTGCGCGAGGCAAAGACGAACAGGTTGGCGGCGGCGTAGCAGTCCGGCAGGGCGCGCTGGCGGTCGAGGTAGCCCAGGAAGCGCACGCTGTCGGCGATGCCGAGACGATCGGCCTGCCGGCGCAGATCGTCCATTGCCGGCCCCTCGCCGGTGATCAGCAGCAGGGCGTCGGGGCAGTGTGCAAGGGCGTGGCCGAAGGCGTCGAGGAGGAAGCCGATGTTCTTTTCATGGGCGACCCGCCCGACAAACAGGGCCAGCGGCTGCTCCGGCGCGATGCCGTGCGAGGCGCGGAAGGCGGCGCCGTCGCCGCCGGCGAAGCGCGCCAGCGGAATGCCGGTGGGCAGGATTGCCATCGGCGTGCGCACGCCGTAGCTGCCGAGGCGTTGCGCCATCGCCGACGAGGGCACGACGACGGCGTCGACGGAATTGCACTGGCGCCGCGAGAAACGTCGGGCCAGCCCGCGCAGCCAAGTGGCAGGCAGGAAGGGGACGTAGTGCTGCAGGTATTCCTCGAACAGGGTGTGATAGGTGACGAGGGCCGGCAGGTTGTGGTGGCGGGCGGCGGCAAGGCCGGCGTAATGGGCGACGAAGGGCGTCTGGATGTGGATCAGGTCGCAGCCGGCAGCGGCCGCGCGGACGGCCCGGTGCATGCCGCGCCAGGACAGCAGCCGGTCTTCGGGGTCGTTGGGCAGGCGGCGGCCGGCCACCCGCACGACGCCGGGCTCGTCGGCTTCGTCGGCGTAGCGCGGCACCGCCAGACGAACCTCGACATCCTGCCGGGCGAGGGCGCGACGGAAGGTTTCCATCGAGGTCGATACGCCGTTGATGCGCGGAAAATACACATCCGAAACCATCAGGACACGAATCATCGGCTTGCTTTCATGACGATGTCGGCGACCGGAGCGGGGCATTCCGGCAGCGTCGGGCGGGCCGATGCGTCGCTCAGGGCCAGCGGAGCCGGTTGTGCGCTGCCGCGCCATACGACCAGTTCCAGGCGCCCGTCGAAATGCTCGACGATGGCGGTGCAGGAGTCGACCCAGTCGCCGCAGTTGACGTACAGGAGGCCGTCGATCTCCTTGATCGCGGCCCAGTGGATGTGACCGCAGACCACGCCGTCCAGGCCGCGCTCGCGGGCGTGACGGACGGCGGAATCCTCGAAGTCGAAAATGAAGTTGAGCGCCGTCTTGACCTTGCGCTTGGCGTAGCCGGCCAGCGACCAGTAGCCCGAGCGGCCCAGCTTGCGACGCACCCACGAGAGCCACAGGTTGAGGCGCACCAGCTGGGTGTAGGCCATGTCGCCGAGCACTGCCACCCAGCGGTGATGGCGGGTCACCTGATCGAAGATGTCGCCGTGGATGAGCAACAGGCGGCGGCCGTCGGCGGTGGTGTGGATCGCCTCTTCGTGCACCTCGATGCCGCCGAAGGACACGCCGGGATAGTCGCGCAGCACCTCGTCGTGATTGCCCGGGATGAAGACGATCCGTTCGCCGTGGCGGGCCCGGCGCAGCAGCTTCTGAACCACGGTGTTGTGCGCGGGCAGCCAGCAGATTCCGCGGTGCATGGCCCAGAAGTCGACGATGTCGCCGATCAGGTAAGTCTGCTCGGCGGGGTGCTCGCGCAGGAATTCGATCAGATGCTCGGCTTGGCAGGCGCGCGTGCCGAGATGGATATCGGAGAGAAAGAGTGTGCGGACGGCAGGCATGCCGGCACCCTATCGGGCCAATATGAACGCCCGGTTATCGTCGTGTGATGGAACGATGTCAGCGCCGGCTGGCAGGCGCGGGCGGCTGTGCCATGATGGCGCCGTTGCGGCACGGAAATGGATGTACGCCATGTTGGCCTGGATTCGGCTACGACTTCGACCCTTCAAACCCAGGGTTCCGCCCGAGATAGCGCGGGCCCGCATGCTTGTCGAGGCCGTCGACCGCGGCGGCATTCCGCTCAACCCGGCCCGGGTGAATGCGATTGCGCGGGATCTCGGGCTTGAGGTTTCGCGCAAGGCGCCGGTCGAACAGACGATTGAGCGCATTCGCGCCTGTTTGCAGCGCGGAGCGGTGTAACGGGGGATTCGCGGCGCGGGATCGGCCGGGCGCTGTGGTAGCCTTGCCCGCTTTTTTCGAAGGGACGAGGTGCGCCCATGTCCGTGGCCGATTTTCGACGATTCGTCGCCTGTGTCCTGATCTGGGGAACCACCTGGCTGGCCATCACTTTCCAGCTCGGCAGCGTGGCGCCGGAGGCCAGCGTGGCGTGGCGTTTCGCGCTGGCGGCGTTGATCTCGGCGGGCATTTGCCGCTGGCAGGGGCTGGGGCTGAGGTTTCCGGCAGCGGTTCATGGGCATCTGCTCGGTTTCGGCGTGTCGATGTTCGGGGTGGGCTATCTGTTCGTCTATTACGCCGAAAGCCATGTGGCGTCCGGCCTCGTGGCGGTGGGCTACAGCGTCTTGCCGCTGACCAACATGATCGGCACCCGGCTGGCCTTCGGCCTGCCACTCAATCGTCGGGCGGGCGTCGGTGGGCTGATCGGACTTTTCGGCGTGGCCTGCGTGTTCTGGCCGGAGCTGGCCAGCATCGACGCCAGCCGGGATGTGGTGCTCGGGATTGCGCTGACCGCCGGCGGGGTGGCGGCCAGTTCGGTTGGCAATGTGTTTTCGGCACGGCTGGCCATGGATGGCGTGCAGGTCTGGCAGAAAATGGCCTGGGGCATGGGCTACGGCGCGCTGTGCTGTCTCGTGGCGATGGTGCTTGGCGGGCGGGCGCCGGGGTTCGAATGGACGGCGGGCTATGTATTGTCGTGGCTTTATCTGGCGGTGTTCGGCTCGGTCTTCGCGTTCTTCTTCTATCTCAAGCTGCTGGACAGCATCGGTGGCGGCCGCGCCGGTTACGTGGGGGTCATGACGCCGGTGCTGGCGCTGCTGCTGTCGAGCCTTTTCGAACGCTTCGCGTGGTCGCCGCTCAGCTTGCTGGGGCTCGCGGCGGCCATGGCCGGCAACTTCTTCATCCTGCGGCCGGCAAGGGCTGCCCGCGGCGCCTGACACTGTCGTCTTCGGCTGGCGCATCCGTCTTCAGGAAAAATCATGCAGAAACCCATGCCTCTTTTTCAGCTTCACACGGACATCGACGAGCGCGTCCGGCTGATCCGCGAGGATCGCCCTGACTGGCTTTGCGGCAAGGGGTGCGACAGTTGCTGCCGACGGCTCGCCGAAGTGCCGCGGCTCACGGCGGCGGAGTGGGAATGGCTGCGCGAGGGCTTGGCCGGCCTTGCGCCTGAGCGGCTCGCCGAAATCGGCCGTCGGATGACTGCGCTTGCCGGCGATCCGACGCGCCCCGTGGTGTGCCCGCTGCTGGACCGGGAGACCGGCGCCTGTCCGGTGTATGCGCACCGCCCGGTGGCCTGCCGTACCTACGGCTTTTACGTGGAGCGCGATCTGGGGCTCTATTGCGGCGATATCGAGGCGCAGGTGGCGCGAGGCGCCTTGGCCGACGTGGTGTGGGGCAATCACGATGCCATCGACCGCCGGCTCGCCGGTCTGGGGGAAACCCGGATGCTGACCGAATGGTTCGAGTCCTGGACGGGCGCCAAGCATCCAGCCCCGTGAAGGGTTCTGCGCGCTCACGCCTTTGGTGCGTGGATGCGTGGTCTTATGCCGCTCCATGCACCGCGGCGGTGCCTGCTCTATCGGAAATGGTGTCCGTCCATCGGGTGTTCAAACCCGTCGCCATTGTGGGCGTAAGACGACAAACCGAGCGTCGAAAGCCTCGCAGAGCGGCTTTCGCGGGTGGTTTCGGCGATCCAGTCCAGCATCCGGCGGAGGATGTCGCCCAAGTGGATCCGGCTGTGCAAGGCGTTCATGACGTTCTCTCCTGTTGGTGATGTTTAACCAATAGCAACCGCTGTGCCAGTATTACGGTAATACTGAATCGAAGTTGAGGGCAAGCACGAATAATCGGATGAACGCCCGGTGTGGCGACGGGGTGACGCCGGCCTTCCCGTCGCATTGGCCGATTCCAGTCGGGAGGCCTTGTCCAGCCTGACAGTTGCGTTGGCCGGAGTCGTCGATGCGGCCGGCGTTTCACGACAAGGGCATCGATCCGAACGAGTGGCGGCAAGGCTGGAAATCGCCGACCTCGTGTTGTCGTCAGAGGGCGCGTCGGACTGCGGAAGACAAACCGGTCCGGTTGCTGCAGCAAAGTTGATGTCTGCTTGGGAAGAAAGCTGTCTGTTCCCGGCCTGTTGTGAATTTCACTCTGCGCTGATCGGGCGCGTGGACTTGGACCCGCGTCCTTCTTTCGGCATCGATGGCGCCGCCGATGCTCGAAAAGCACGGCGGTTTCACTGACCTTGGGGTGTCTTCGCTTCGAACTGCGTGCCGGGCGCCCTGCGTTTGAGGCGCGCTTCCGTGGCGATCGGGTGAGCGCCGGATGCGTGCGACACTTCGGTGTCCGGACAGTGGGCAGCGATGCGGAAGTCCGACTTGCCGTTTTTCGGCACGATCCCTGAGAGGCGTGGGCCGAGCCGTCCATGAGGCAGTCCGAGTCCAGGCACTCGGCCCCAAACGCAAAAAGGCCAACCCTCGCGGATTGGCCTAAGAACTTGTCCGTAATTAGCCGATAATACGGTTTTCGTTCTTGCAGAGTTTAGGTAGATGGGGGCCAAATCGTGGGAAGTGACGGATGCGTTCTGGAGTCGGGTGGAGCCGTTGATCCCGGCCAGACGGGAGCGCGATCCGGAGAAGACCTTCATTCGCAAGCCCGGCGGTGGTCGCAAACCCAAGCCGGCGCGGGTGGTGT
>ERZ650311.233-NODE-233-length-38474-cov-9.692756_pt1 | contig 38474 bp, 65 predicted proteins | sample MGYA00376247_ERZ650311 | MGnify/ENA primary metagenome ERZ650311 (study PRJEB26733, sample SAMN07839324) | wastewater metagenome | biome: small river; feature: stream; material: water | place: USA: North Carolina | collected 2016-07-28 ...
CAAAGCGAGCCAGTTGTTAATCTCGTCTTTGGTCGATTGCTGGCTGTCGGCGTCGTTGGTAGAAATGAGGATTTCCAGCGTATCGGTGACGCTTAGCTCACCTCGTTTGCCGACTGCGGGCGTGTAGGAAAGCACCGTGATACCGGCAACTGAAAAGTCATAGAGTGTTGATTCATCCGAAAAACGGACTTGCATTAGGTGGCCCTCCGTTGGATGATCTCACTTACTCTACGTGCCATGTCGTAACTTACGCTCTCTACGTCGTTTGTCCCCGCTACCGTAATCGCAAATTCAGCCCGTACAATCGGCGGTGCTTGGGTGAAGGCGCGCACGATTGCTTGCGCCAGGCTGTCTACGTCGAAACCGCTGCTAGGGCTGGGCAACGCCAACGTTGCACCAATGCCGCTAGATTCTGCGAGCGATCCCCGTCCCTCTCCGCTGCGACCGCCCGACTTGCCGCCGCCCCAGCTTGTCATCCAATCGGGTAAAGACAAGCTTTTGAATGGATTAGGGATGGTGAGGTTTTTGATCCAGTCAACCCAACTCAAAATCGTTTGTTTGGCGTTGCTTAGCGCTGTGTTGAGATTGCTTAACGCTGTGACCATTGCCGAAAATGGGTTACTGAGAATCATGCCAGACAATAGGTCTCTGAAGCTGGTAAGCGCGTTGCGTAGCGTGCCGCTAAGCCAGTTGTCCATGCTGCGGAAAGTCTCAATGATTGAATCGATCTTGCTGGAAATAGAAGAACGAGCGCTCTCCCACGCGCTAGCGGCGGCATCCTTGAATCCGTTCATGGCTGTTGGCAACGTCGCGTCAAGCCAACTTTTCATCGTCTCCAACGTCGGCTGTATCAGTGTCCACTGTGTCGAAACTGTACTTTTGGCGCTCTCCCAACCAGTGCGCCAATCGCTGTTGAAACTTGTCACCGATTCGGGTAGTGTGTTATTAAGCCAAGTGCGCACAGTGTCAAAGGTGCCACGGATGTCTGACCAGCGTGCAGAGGTGATGTCGCTAACACTCTGCCAACTGCTCTGCCAACTGCTTTGCAGCGAATCCAGCGCACTGGGTAAGGTGTCCTCGAACCAAGTTTGGATCGTGTCCCAAATGTCAGACAGCACGGCCCAAACTTCCTCAAAGGTCGCCTGCATCGCTGCCCAGTTCTCTGACCAGACCGCCAACAAATCGGATAAGCCGTTCGGGAAGGTGGCGTTAAACCAGGCTTGGATCGCCTCGAAGGTGGTTTTGAGCCAATCCCACACCGCCGCCGTTTTCTCGCGAATGCCGCCCCAATCTTCAGCCCATGCCGTGCGCAACAGTGCCGAGGCTGCAATAATGCCGCCGATGGTCAACACAATCGGTGCCATCGAAATAACCAAGGAAACAACAGCCGGAATCACCACCGAAGCGATAGCGATTCCTAGCGCTACCATCACGTCCTGCCACTCTACGAACTGGGCCGCAGCGTCAACAATCGGGCGAATGAATTCGATGATAGCCCTAGCACCATCGTAGATATTCAAGATCAAGGTAACGATACTGTCGGCCACATCAGCGATTGAGCCTTCAAGGCCAAAGTTGCGTGTCGAAAGCTCCTCGCCCTCTGCGATGAAGTCGATGATCGCCGATGTGACCCCTGCAATAATTTCGATCCCGCTAATAATGGAATCAATAAAGTCCGTGAATGCCCCATCTGTGCCGCCCAACGTCTGCGTCAACTCGTACATGGCCGTGTCGACCGTGACCGAGATGATATTTGCCAGTTCGTTGAGTTTCGGCGCATTACTGTCCAACCAACCGTTGACCGAGCCGAGGCTTGCCGAGAAGGTATCGAAGATAGGCTTTGTGATCTGCGCTGCGAAACCCTGAAAAGTGTCCTTGAACGTTGACCACTTGCCATCGGCTGTTTCAGCTAGATTCGCCACCAAGTCAGTGTCGAAACCAACCTCTTTCATGGCCCGCTGCACAATTTCCAGCGCTGGCACGCCTTCGTCTTTCAGCTTGTTGATAAACTGCCGGGGAAGGTTAAAGCGCTCGATAATCGAAGTAAAGTCACCACTGACCGCCTCACGAAGCGAGAATGCCGCCCCTTCCAACCCTTGCGCTGGATTCGACGCCGCCAAGATTTCAGCCTTCTCAACCAAGCTTTCCAGTTCGGCCCCCGACGCCTTCGCCGCTGGTAGCAAGCCCGCCGTAGCGCGTGCCATCTCATTGAACTCAAACGGCGTCTTGGCCGCACGCTCACGGATCATGTCAAGGATCGCCGCCGACTTGTCGCCGTCTTTGGTGAAGGCGTTGAGTTGCGCCGTCACATTCTCCATTGAACGATTGAGGTCAAGCCCGCTAACCGCCGTCGCCACCATGCCGCCGCCCAACGCCAACAGTCCGCCGCCCGCCACACCCAACGCCAAACCGCCCACTGTGCGCAGTGAGCCGAGCATCCCGTTTGTGGTCTGTGTGAAGCGGCTGGTTTGCTCGTTAGCGCGTGCGTAACCTGCCTCTAGTCCAGAGGTATCGGCGGCAAAGCGAGCGAGTAAATCAGTTACGGTAATAGCCATAGGTCAACGTTTTTGTGCGTGGTGATTCTGTGCGGCAATTTCGGCGTGACGCGCTGCAAGTGCGATCTCCGTCCACCAGACCGGCATCTTTGCCAACTCCCACGGTGCAACCCCCAACTGCTTGGCAGCAACTAACAGCGGATACCATTCCGGTATCTCGCCCATTACCCCATCATGGAGGAGGTAGCGGGTAAGTTGCTGCCCGTCTGAGGGTTTGGCTTGGCGTCCATTTTCATGGCGGACAAAGTAAGCGCCAGAATGGAGATGGGCACGTTCTTTAGGTGGTCAGCCGTAATCGGAATCGGCGTGTCATCGTTGTAGGTTAAATCCCAGGCCGACACGCACTGGCTGATCATGGCGATCAGCGCGTCGGCAATGCCTGTTACAAGCGCAAGTTGCTCGATACCCACATTGACGCTATCGGGACTCACATTCTGGAGCGCGCCAAATCTCGCCAATGCTTCGGGCGTAATCATCTGTGGTTTGTAGGTGATATTGAAACTCTTGCCCTCACCTACATCGACGCTGGCCGTTTTGGTCTCGCTAAAAATCTCAGATAGTCGCATGAATCCTCTAAAGTGCTGTTAGTGCGTTCTTGATTCCGAAGGTGAAAGCCTTGCCCCAGCCGCTGTCGTACATGGCCTGAAACGTCCATTCGATAGCGTAGACACCTTGTTCGTCCTTGAACTCCGAAACGCTCACCACTTCCGCCGAAACGTCGTGTTGGAAAAGGTAATTTTCGCCGGTGTCGATTTCGGCCCCTTCCGCCTCAACCCGAATGAAGGTGCGATCCCCTGTCCGCATTCCGTCGAGGTAGGACATGCCTACACTGTCAGCCGCTATAAGAATCTTCAGTAATGGTTTCGGCTCCAACTCGACATCAGCCGCAAAACCAGTCAGCGCACAATCTAGCGGCCACACCGCGCCGTAGCGATTGCTGCACTCCCAATCAATGCTAAAAACTCGCAGTAGCTTTGTCGTGCCGAGATCGCCGCTGTCAGGATCGGCGTAAACGCAGACCTGCGAGGGTAGCACGGGCACGAGTGCGATTTGGGTTGGGGTTGAGGTAAGCGTAATGCCGTCCGTGATGCGATTGCAGAGCATTGCGCCCTTGATCTTCGCTTCGTTGCGGTTGATGATGTAACCCAGCGAGTTGACCAGCCCATAGGCGGCCTTGTGTGCCCGCACGCTTGACCCATGCTCAACCGTGAAAGTTTTGCGAGTGTCAGATGCGCTCTGGCTTGGTGTGGATGTCCATAGATAGGCTGTCGTGCTGCCCTGTTGGGCAGGTGCGGCGTAGGCGACATTGCCCGCCATGAGATAGACAAAATCGGTGTAGGTCAGCGGCCCGTCAATCTTGGCCTCTGACCACTCTTTGCCCAGTGCTGTAACGGTTGAAAACTTGCCGCCGCTGGGACGGTAAACCTTCACGTCACTCTTGATCGAAAGGTCGATCATGGTGCCGAGAAGTTTCTTGTTTGAAGAAACGGCAACCCCTGCGGTAACTTCGACTCCTAACTGGGTAGCCTGAGATAAAACTGATCTTTCTGCCATTCATGCCTCCTGGTTGTCAGCAACATATAACATTTAACTGTTGATATGTCTCATCAAATCGGTGTATAATGTAAATCTATGAAACAAAAACGTAATCCAAGTAAGCCACCGATCCCTCATAATTGCGTTCAGTGCGGCAATACCTTCATGGCTCGCGAACGCATGAAGCAAAGGTTTTGCTCGCCCGAATGTAGGTACAAAAGCCTTAAGCGTCTCGAACAAAGAAACTGTATTGTGTGTGGCGGTGAATTTCATGTTCGCCCATCAAGCAAAAACAAAACATGTTCGGTAAAATGCAAGAACACTCTTGTTGCTCAGGCTAATACTGATTTGTCTAAACACATTAGGACGACTTGCCCGGCTTGCCAAAAGGAGTTCACTTACCTTGCGTCATGGCCAAGAAAGTACTGCTGCAAGAAATGTGCAGCGATAGAGACTGTAACAAACATCAAAAGATTTTCCCCCTCTATCTTTACCGCCACTTGCGAAAATTGCGGGCAAGAATTCGAGACAACGCCCAAGAGATCGAGAGGGCGTTTTTGTTCCCAAAAGTGCTTTGGGGAATGGTCCAGTAGAAACACTGTTGGTGAAAAGCATCCCAATAAAGGCAAGAGCTTTCCACGCCCTAAAAATTTACCACCTCCGCTTTTTAAGTCCTGCGAAGTCTGCGGGAAAGAATTCCTCACCAAGCAATCGCACGCTAACCGTCGCCGTTGCTGTTCTCGCTCGTGTAGCGCCAAGCTTTGGTCTAAAGAGAGAACCGGTGAAAATTCTCCAACTTGGCTGGGTGGTCACGATCCGTATTATGGCCCGTCTTGGCAAGTGGCAAAGCGAGACGCACGTGAGCGAGACCGAAAGTGTATGCGATGCGGTGTGACTCCTGAAGTTCTAGGAAGAGAACTTGATGTTCACCATGTTGTGCCATTTAGAAAGTTTGGCCGCGATAGACATTTAGAGGCTAACGATTTATCTAACTTGATGTGTCTTTGCTTCGCTTGCCACCTAAAGGTTGAATGGGAGACGAATCGCCGCAAGTAATATTTATGCCTCCTGTGCTGCGAGCCGATACAGCCCGCCCGCGCTCTTGTAAACGATTCCCTTGCTGACCTCAGTCAACATCAGGGTTTGCTCTCTCACCGCTGGCCCGATGTAGCCACCGCTTGCCGTCCCACTGGCCCCCTGCAATGCGTTGTCAATGGCATCGGCAATCGCAACCGCTTCGTCATAGCTTTCGGACTGTGTGACCGCCTTGACCTGATACAGCGAGTTGTCGAACGCTCGATAGGTGCCTACGCCGCGCACATCAGCCCCGCCCTGGTGATTGAAAATCACGAACGGGTAAGCGGTATCCTGCGGTGCTACCCCTTCATGGACACGATCTGCTACCAAATTTTCGATGGTGGCATCAGTGGATAAGGTGACAAATATCCATTCTAGCGCTCTTGCGACTTCGACCATTAGCGGGCGATCTCCGATGGAACGGCTTGCATTTGACCGATGAAGATCGGCCTGACCAGTTCGGCGGCGGGTGTCAGGTAGGGCTGAGCGTGTTGGCGTCCAGTTCCCAATTCAACAAACACTGCGTAATCCGTGTGAGGTGCCACAATCCACGATTGTGGGCGCTCTGGCTCTGCCTGGATTGAGTTACGTAGCGTGCCTGTATCGACCGGCGCATTGACCTTTGCCTGAGCCTCACACGCAAACGCTGCCGATTCGCAGATTTCAGCCACCCGCCGATTGAGCGCCGAAGCCATGCCGGGGAGTTTGTTGGTTTTGATCTCAATCGTCGCGGTGATCATGATTGTTTTCTCCAGCATCGTCATTTGTGGTGAGGGTGGCCATTATCGCCGATTCTGGTGGTACTCGATGCGTGAATGCGCTTGCGACCCTTGCTACCTGGCTATTTCACGCCTACAGAATAATTTTCAGGCTGTAATCGTTGCTGCGCGCCTCTGTCACCTGTACCCGTAGTGCCGTTGTCCATTCCTCGTGTGGCTCGATGCTGACCACCTCAAACATGCGTGCGCCGATCTTGATGCGGTCGGTGTCTTGCACATCCTGGTTATGTTCAAAGGTGATGATCCACGGCGTTTGCTGTTGCACCTTTTCGGCGTCGATAGTCTCGATTCCCGACCTGGACCCGGCCCGACCCAACCGACAAGGCACGTTCGAGGCGTGAACGGAGTAGCTGACCGTTCTTCCGCCTTTGCCGTCGCTACTGCCACCCTTACGCTGGATCGTGCAAGTGTCGGGTAGTGCTGCGGCTTGCGTGCTGCGCATGGCGGCGATTTCGACGGTGTTAAGCATGGTTCACACTCTTCTTGGGCCTACTACGGTGCTTGACGGGCTGCTCTGTGGCTTCTGTGGGCTTCTGTGCGGCTTGTGGGTTGGCTTCGACATAGCCGTCGTTGGGTTGCTCTTCCTCTTCGGGGATGTCAACCAGTTCAGCCCAGCCGCAACGCTCAAGAATGCGCTTTTTGACAACTTCGCTATCCTTTAGCGTCATGCGCTTACCAGAGAAGGCGTGAAGCATGGTAATCATGTGTACTCTACCTCTGGCTGATTGCCGATCCACGGATTGTTGAGCGTGTCACGGAACGGCCCTGCTGCCCGCTGCGTTACGCTGCGAATGCCTCGATTGCTGCCCAGTTTGCGAGAGTTTTGGAGCATGGCCGACGCCATTTTGGTGTACTGGTCGTACATCTGGCTGCGCTTGTAGCTGGCATCGTCGGCGCTGAAATCGTAGGTGCCAGCCGCCACAAGTGCGGCGGCTTTCTCCGTCCAGCATTCTGCGGCTGCCGTGAATAAATCGTAGGTCGCTACCCAATCACTATCGGAAGGCTCGTTACCGTCCGAATCATCGATAGGGTAGCGCTCGATTACGTCCTCTAAATCGGCGTCGCTGTAGTTGTTGGTTGTTGACTCTGCGATCAGTTTGCGCAGTCGCGCCACGTCAGAAGCGGAAGCGGCCATGCTTGCCCCTTAGCTTACTCAGTCCGCAAATACTCAATGTACGCATACCCGACCAGACCCGCCAGTGTTGCGCTGGCCGTGACCGTGACATACTGACTTGCGCCCCACTCACGCAAGGGTAAGCCGTTGCTGCCCTTGTCGGTGATGTTGTCAAAAGCGCCTGCGGTTGCAACCGACTTGCCGTCGATCAGGGTATCGGCGCTGGTTGTGCCGTTGGCGGCAATGCCTGCATCAACGGTTGCAGCGCCGTTGCTGGCGGTGATGATGTGCAGGATAAAGCGGGTGATGAGAAGCTTCACCCCTTCCGGATTAGCGACTGACAGAACAGCGCCGCCCGTTGTGGTTGTGGCGGCTGTCAAAGCCGCCCGATATGCACCGTATTGCATGGTTGTGTTCTCCGTGTAAATGTGATTGCGCCGGGAGTGTGAATTACCGGTGACTCACATGTTAGACCAGATAGTAGATCGCCACTTCTGACGAGTTCAGCGCCGAGTTGAGATCGACCGTGTTGGATTCCAGCGCTGTGGTGCTGGTCGTCACGGTTGGCGCTGTGCCTTCCTTCGTGCCACCGAGCGAAGCGAGTAACACGGTGTTGGTCGGCAACTTGTCAGGTAAGCCGAGCTTTTCGCCAAAGCCGATTGCGGTCGTTGCGCCCGTTCCATCGTGAGCAGGAATCAGAATGCTTGTCACGGTTTTGAAGGCTTTCGACCCGGTAACGCTGCCGGTGGTGTTGACCGTGAAGGCGGGCAAGGTTTCGGTGATGACCTCATCGGCGTAATTCGTGCCGGTGATGACAACCTGGATCGCTTTCACGTCGCCGCTTGTTCCGCCTGCTGTGGCGGTGATGTTGCGCGGTACGCTTGGCTGCGTAATGCCAGTGGTCACGGTCTGATCGGCTCCAGTGTCGGTCACGGCGGCATGAATGCCGGTTGTACTGGCGACGGTCGCCTTTGCTGCGGCGATGACCAGCTTCGACACGAAGCATTGCGCTACGCTCACGCCTTGGACGTCGGTTTGTTGCGTTTGCCCCAGGTTGGGGTTGTGCGGATAGAAACTCATGATTGCTTTACTCCTTTGGCCTTTTTTATGGCCCTAGAAAAATGACTCAAAAGTAAAGTAACCGAGATTAGGGCAACAGAACGGCGAACGGGTAGCGGGTGCTGTCGTTGGTGTTGACTTGGTTGATCGGATTCGGCAAGGCCCAGCCCAGGCGCATCACGGCGCGCAGTGCAACCATGTCTTGCTGTGCAAGGTTGTGGACGATGTTGCCGCTGCCGTCCTGGATCACGGCTTCAGTCAACAGTTTGTACGTGATGTCTTGGCGAATCGAATAGACCAGTTGCGACCAGTCACCAGCGACTTGCAAGGCGGTTGCCGGAATCATGGAACCGTTCAACGGAAAGTCAATCGGCGCGCCGTCCAACTCGTACATGGTTGCAGCCTGCATAACCCGATTGAAAATCGGATTACCTTCAGCGTCACGGAGTCCACGCAACTTGGCACGCATCGAAAGGGCGGCAATATGGCCGTTGACCATAAAGCCATCCTCTTCCACCTTTGCCACGACGCCACCTTCACCGAGTAGATCGTCATACAAGTCAGTGCCAGTGCCGAGCGTGATCGCTTGGCTAGCTGCGGTTGCGGCGGCCACGATACCATCCGGCCAAGAGGAAGGGGCATTGGTGTCGTAAATCACGGCTTGGTCAAACGCCACGCCGAACGCTTCGATGATGCGGGGTTGCACTTCGCCCCAAATATCGTAGTCAACATCGTTCAGCACAGATTCGGGAATCGGCACGATTACGGCCAACTCTTCCGCCGTCACGAACACATCTTCCCAGCTCACTTCGCTGGTTTGCTTCAAGCCAGTGTCGCCGTTGACAAAGCTGGCAGTAATGAGACCCGACAAGACAGGCATGCGAAGCTGTTTGCGGCTCATGTTGGGCAAGCGACGCGCACGGCGCATGACGGCGCTGGCTTGGGGGACGGCTTGAATGATTTCCCGTGTGACCTCTTCGGGGATCAGTGATTGCGCCCCGGTACGGTCAATTAGGTTGTTGTAGGCCATTTGTTCTAACTCCTATCCGCTGCGCCCTGCGGCCTGACGGATGAAACTATTCATGTTTGGTTGATTGCCGCCGTCTTGCCCTCTGCCGTTTCCGGCGTTGGCGGGCGGCGTGGTCTGTTTGCGAAACAATTCAGGGTAGGCAGTGCGCAGACTATTCCAGTCCACTACGCCCTTAGCGTTTGTATGCCCGTCTTGGGCTGCCATCCAAGCCAGTTTCATATTCGCCACGTCAGCCGGTGCGCTCTCGTAGAAAGCCGCTTTTGCCGCCTGGCTCTCTAGCTGCGCGCTCAGTGTGTTCAATTGCTGTTCAAGCTCGCTGCCCTTTTCGGCTTTCCCTTTCAACTCGGAAAGCTGTTTGGCGAGTGACTTGCGCTCGTTGCGCTCGCTGTCTAGTGCCGATTTCAGCCCCGCCACGCTGGAATCAATCAATCCCTTGATCTCTTCCGGTTGCGACTCAAACCATGAGTCGAAGGTGAGCGGTTGCTGTTGTTGGCTCTGGTTGTTGGCTGACTGCTGGCCTTGTTGGTTGGTGTTGGCTGGTTGCTGTCCCTGTGCAGGTGGATTCCCTCCACCCTGCTGATTGTTCGCTTCTGCCATTTGGTTTTGCTCCGTGTCCCACGGGAATAAAAAAGCGGCGCAAGTGACAAATCGGAATCACTCCGATCTATCACTTGCGCCGCGTGTCTGTCGTTCCTGGCGTCTCGCCTTGAAGGGCTACTTATTCGATTTTCGGGGGATGTGCGTTGTTAGGACAAAGTACTACTTTTTCGCTGTTATATTTCGTTGTCCAGGTAAGCGGCAAGCCGCAAGCCTCGCACCCAACCTAATGGCATGTAGCAGGCAAAGGACTCGAACCTTTCATCTCCGGGTACTAACAACAGCGAACTATCGCACGCCCCAGCGAGTTAACCACTACTCTACCCTGCTAAATCCCTGACTTGACTATACCATTTTGTTAAGCTTGCGTCAAGGTGTCGCTACAGCTCACTGCAACCTTCCGGCAACGTCACCACACGCGCAGATCGCCGCCCATCCGGTAGCACAGTAAGCACGATGACGTGCTCACCCGCGCCGAGTCCCATCAAGCGGCGAAGGAGGGAAAGCCACCAATGCGGAATACGCACGCGCTGCGGGGTATCGGCGATCATAGTTTTACTGCCCTCAATTCATTCCTGAGTACCCTGTACACTGCGCTTACCCATCTAGCGTCATTGACGCCATAATTCAACGGAATCTCACCAAACCAATGAGAAACCGAGCGGTTATCGTCAGACAAAACGAGTGTAATTTTTTTCTCGCCAACCAAAGCAGAAAGACGCAAATCGGGATCACTCGCTGCATATGGCGAGAATGCTTCTATAACTCGCTCTTTTGCATCGGCAATCATGTTGCACTTTCCTCGTTTGCGCCTGAAGGTTTCAACCAGCGAAACACGGCGAATTCCTTCACCATGTAGCGAGCGAGAGAGAGCGCAAAGCCGTCATCTTTTGCAACAAGTTCTACTGTATGCGGCCTATGCCAGTCGGCAAAGTTATGAAAGCCATCACTCAACACAACATAAAATTGATTGCTAATGTACTCGCATCGAAACTTTAACTCTTTGCCGTTGATGTGCTTTTGAAGCGCTGCGGCCAAGAGCCTGCATTGCTCGTCACTTTCGATGCTGCTTTTGGGTGTGTATTCTGTGTGTAGTTCGGTCATGATTGCGCCCGCTCCTTTGACCACTCATCAGCCTCTTGAAACAGCGACTTATCCAACGCCACAATCAAAGACTTTGCATCTCGCAACGTTTCCGAAATAAACACATCTTCGTCAGTAGGTTGTACGGGGATGGACATTTTAGGGTATCGACCCTCTGCGCACATTGCGCAGATCATGTCGATAGCTTTGTCGATTCGTTCGAGCAAGGGAGTCTCTTTGATTTTCTCCAATATTTCATCCATTGCCTGCCCTCCCCTTCAGCTCCTCAACCGTCGCTGGAACCAACGCCCCGCCCCATGTCGAGTTATCTCGACGTGCTACGAGGTCGCTCAACGACACGTCGCCACCCTGCCAAAGATCATACCGAGTCTGGCCCAGCATACGCTTTTGCGTCGCTTCTGGCTGGCCCTTGAACCAGTCTTGGCCCGTGCCGATTTTGAGCGGAAAGTCTTTGACGATGGGCAAAATTGAACAGCGCCCTGCGGGATGCTCATCAAAATTAGACGCAAGGTCATAAATCTGACCATCCGACATCAAGCAGCCAAGACAACAGGTTGAATCTCTTGCGCTCAAACGCTTGTACCCTGTCACCACCCCACTCGCCTTGTATGCTTCCTGCGACGTGTATCTATACGCTCTCAGAACTTCTGTTCTGTAAATCGTGGACACTCGCGTAAACGTGGCGCCAAGCCCCTTCCTCATCACGTCTTTTGCCAAATCCTTCGGATTCCTGCCCAGTGCCAGCCCTGCAATCAACTGCCGTCTCAGCGCGTCATCCCCCGCCTTACTCGCCTCTGTCAGAATCACCGCCAACGGCGAACCGTCCCCCGACTGCCCCACAATCGCCTGCACTGCCTCAATCGGCAAACGGTCAAAATCGACCGACAACCCAACGTCCTGAGCGACGACGTTAATCAGCGCTGCGCTGTGCTGGATTGCCATGTTGAGCGCTGCGGTCTGGTCGGCCTGGATTAGCTGACTGGCGTAGTGGCGGTAGGTCGTGACCTGCTCAGCGATTTGCTGACGAAGGCGAAGGTAGCGCTGGGATTGTAGGATTTGCGTTTCGGTGGGCGTTTGCGTTTGGCTCAGTTCAAGCACCAGAGCGTCCATACTATCCTGCAAGGCATGTTCGATTTCCAGCCAACGACGCGCCATCTCGCTCGTAGCGGTGTCTTCACGGTTGCGGAGTTGGGCACGGAAGGTTGCGGCGGCGTCAAGGATTAGGGACATAGGATTAGGCGTTGCCCTGGTTGAATTGCCGTTGCGCCGCGCTCAGTGCGGCATCGGCATAGTTGGCGGTGCTGGCCGCTTCATCTTGCAAGTCCTGTTCAAGCTGCGCAATGTCTTCATCGTCCCAACCCTCATCCCGCAGAATCGAAGTAAGCGGCAAGCCCGCCTCGCGGTTGATCTTCCGTATCTCCGCTTGCGTGCGTGGTTGCACCGTCTGCGGCTTCTCGTAGTTGATGTAGATGCTGCGGGCGTCGGCCTGCTTGTTGTTGAGTGCCAGCAAGAAAGCGCCGAGTTGTTGCCATGTTGGGGTGAGGGTGTTGATGAGCCTCTGTGTCTTTTTGTTCAACGGCGATTCAAGAGCAATCAGCGCTTCACCACTGGGATCGCCGCCTTGCTGGTAGAAGTAGTGCTTGGGTGTGCGTGTAATCACGCCGATACCCATTGCGAGTTTGTCGATTGCTCCGAGATAGTTATCTAAGCTGGTTGCGTCGAACTGGCCTACTTGTGTTGGTTGCTCGCCTTCCATGCCAGTGGGAAGGCTCCAAATTTCGTTGGGCGAGTTCTTGACCTTGCCCTTGCCGATGTCCGCCGCACTGATGACATAGCGCTGCTTGTAAGCGCCGAACTCTGCGGCAACCATCATATCGGCCATCAACTTATTGATTGCGTCCTGTGGCTCAATTACGTTGGCAATCTGGCTCATGGCCTTGCGGCGATTGCTGCGGAAGTGAAAGACGGGAATCACGCCAAACGGGTTAGGTGCATCTTCGGCGCTCTTCTCGAAGTTGCGCCCGTTGGCAGCGATCTCGCTCATCTGTTCTTTCTGGCGTGACTGGTAGTATTCGAGCCGGTCGGGATAGTAGAGGGTAAGACTGTAACGTTCGTCGTCGCCCTCCCACCACTTAGCAGCGAAACGAGGATTGCGTGGGTTGTCAGCCTCGTATTCGATGTGTACGAGGTGAGCGGCGTTGTGGTAGGCTTCGATTTGGTTTGTTTCGGCGTTGGGCCAAGCGATGACGAAACTTTCGCCGGTGACGGCGATCTCTTCGTGGATCGTGTCTGTGTCCTCTGCTACGCCCGACGTTACCCAGAGTTCAGCAAGCGCTTTCGTGGTCGTCTTGTCGCCGGGTATGGTTGCGCTGAGAATGTTCATGCGGTCGAGGATGGAATCAACGACCACGGCGCACCAGTTGACGGTAAAGCGAGCGTTGAGGCCGTGGAAGATTTCTCTCAACTTCTCATTGTTGTAGATGAGCGGCTGTTGGCCGTCATAGTAGTGCCAAAGTTGGCGGTAGCGCTGGCCTTTGGCGGATAGACATTTGACGGCGTGTTCTAGGTCTGTGGTCATGTGGTTAGTTGCTCCTCCTCTTCCTGAGCAACTGCATTTTGCAGTTGGATTGTCGGCTTGAGCATGGCTTGGCAAAAGATAGTATAGCGGTAGGTGTCACTCTCCGAAAGTGCGACCGACACCCCGCCCAGCGGAAGATACCCTTCTGTCATGCGCGCAATGACTTGCCCGCGCAAACCCTTCGCCGAATCATCTTCCAACACAACGTAATCCTCGAAAGCGTCGATAAGTGCGGCCATAATTACCCCTGATAACTCCCCGCCTCACGGCGTTTTGACTTCTTCCCGTCCAGATACATCACCCCATAGCGTAGGGCATCAAGGCCATGATTGTCGAGATCGACCGGAAGCTCTTTGTTTGGCTTGCCGTCGATTCCTGGTGGGTAGACGTAGCTGGCGAACTCTTGTTCCGTGTTGTAGGGCTTGTAGTTGATTTTCAACTCTTCGTCAACCTCTACCAGCGCGTCACGACACAGATACAATCTCGGTTTACCATCGCCTGCAAGCTTTAGCCTATCCTCAATCTTTTCAATCCCTACCTTGATGCGCTTATCGGCGGCAATGGTCTGAATGCCATTCTCTGCCAGTGTTGCCCGATCTTCGGCGTCATGGTCGGCAATCGTCGCCTCGATGCGCTCACCCTTTGACAGTTCGTTGATTTTCACTGCGTGCGCTCTGACCGTGCGTCCAGTCATGTAAATTTCACGGTAGAGGTATAGGCGTTCGTCGGGGTCGATTGCCAACCACAAGCAAGTGAAAGGGTTTTTCAGTCCAAAATCAATTGCCCGTATTCGCCGCCATTCCTTCGGCGGCTCAAACCAGTTGACCAAATGCACAACCGGATCGAACTCGTAAACCTGCCCTTCCGCCGCCACCCACAAGCCCAGTCTACCGCGCTTGTAGCGTAGCCCTGTCATCGAATCAAGCACCTGCAAAGAGCGCTTGCCGTGTTCCGTCCACTTGCCCGCTTTGGCATCGAAGAGGCGGGGATTGTCTTCGTGGCGAGTCTCAAGCAGTTGCAGGCTCTTAGGCTGCTTAATCCAGTGGGTTGGCGGCCCAGGGTTGCAGTCGCCTAATACTTGCGTGTAGGGTGCATTGCCTGCTCTACCAGTGGCCCGACCGATTAACTTTTCCCAGTCATCCAAAACCAACTCTTCGGCTTGGTTGACATAGATGAAATCGTATTCCGCCGAAAGAACTTTATCGGGGTTATCCATGCCGCTAACGACGATCACGCTTTCGTTAGGGTAGAGATACATTTCCGGTTTGATACCGCCGAACTTTTTAATCTTGCTCTGCTGATGCTCTGGTTTGACTGGCAAGATTTTTGTTTCGTAGGTGACGACAGCACCGCCGACCAGCGACTTGTAGGTCTTGCGAGTCATCAGCGCACGGCTACGAGGGAAGATGCATAAGAGCAAATGCAGTTTGTAAAGAGTTGCGTAAGTTTTGCCAGTTTCGTAAGGCCCAGTTAGGATAACTTCATGGGCTTTCGATTCAAGCATCTGTAGCGTGCCGCCCCGAAACTCTGGCGCATCCTCACTTACCGCAATATAGGTCATGGTTTCAACTTCTCAAGCAACCCAGGCGGCACGACCGCAATCGGTATCTCTCCCTCAATCGTGGCACTGCTCTTTGCGGCCGTCTTGATGTCGGCACGGTCAAGCAGCCCAAAAGCCGCACGAAGGGCGATTGCTTCGTCCAGGCTACTGATCAACTCAATCGCCCGATTCACCGCCGTCTCCGTGCTGACCGTGAGCTTGTACACCGCATTCTCAAGCGCCGATTTCGCCTTGTGTGTCCTGGCCGCACTGGTCACGGCGGCTAATGTTTCGGCGAAGAGTGGTTCGACTTTCCACTTTTGATGATAGATGCGACGGGCGCAAGTGTCCTTGCGCTTCCAAATGTCTTCTTCGCTAGTGCCATTTAGTCGCGCTTCGACCAGCGCAAGAATCGTGTTGCGCCGCTTCTGGATGACCGTCGAATCGTAGGCGGCGTTGGTCTGGTCAATGGCGGTCATTTTGTCGAGATGGGTGAGGGCGGAGTCAAGCCAGTCGGTCATTGCTGAAAGTCGTTGCGATCCTTCATGTATTCATCGCACGTCAACAGAAGCCACAAGTAGCCAGCCAAGCCATTACGGAGCGGATAAGATGATTCTACCCCGTCGAGAATCGCAAAGACGTTACCAGTGTCATCGTCAAAGGCGAATACTCGCCTTTGCTTCAGGAATGGTAAATCAACTAGCAATTCAAAATACCTCATCTATCCTCATCCCTCCCGCTCCTCGCCGCCACAATCGCCGCCCACACCACGAAGGCCGCAACCAAACTGATATAGAAACAGGCGATACCGAGCTTGATCAGCGTGTCCATTTCAATAAGCTTACCATAGAACTAATGTTTTGTAATCTGTCCGTACCCTAAATGACGGTTGCGAGCGATGATTTTTTGACGTAGACTTAAAAACTCACAACAAATATTTCTATTTGCTGACAAAAGAGAGCCTGACATGTTGAGCCAACTACCTGGCGCTACTGTCGTTATTCCCATCGTCACCGACCAAACAGTTTACGCCTCAGCCGCCACTACGATGTTACATATGCTTCGCCGCTTTATCCTGCCTGCACTCCGAGAATTGAACGATCCCGACCACGTTGACGCGCTGTATAGCGCCAAACACTACGCGCTTGAGCTTCAGTTCATCCTCACCCAAATCGAAGACGTAGAAAAGCACAGAAGCACGTAGCACCTACATAGCACCTGATTTTCACACTCCGAGAGCGACGCGGCGATAGCCGCTAAAGTTGCGCCGTTGGGTGCTTGTCGCTATACGCAAAGCTTTGTGCGTGCCAGTCCTGCCCTGGCTTGGTCAGATTCAGAGTTTCCAGATCGTTGGGTTACTGGCGTGCGCTACTGACCCTACTCGCCATCGGCTTTAATACCTGTGTCATATCGCCACAGCGACGCACAAAACAAAAAGAGCGATTGCAAAGGCTTGTTAGCCCCTACAATCGCCCGACGTAGCGGAAGAGTACTTCCGAAGCCCTGCCACTTACAATAGCATAAGCTTTATTGCTTGGCAAGCACTTTCGTTCTACTTGCTGCCGTCAACCTTGCGCTTAAGTTCCCAACCAGCCGATCAAACTCGCTGCGGTTGGTGCGCGCCAGGTCGGTCAGGCTGTGACGCTCTGCCGAGGTGATGAGTCCAGCGGCTACGGCGCGCTGGATGGTGAGGAATTGAGAGCGCTCGTTGTCGGTCATGGAAGAGAGGAGGTTGGTTAGGGTGTTGGTCATGGGGTCGGCTCCTTATTCAATTCAAGAATACTTAACACATCCTCTACTGTACCGTTGCCATCCCATGTTAGCTTTGCTTTGACTAACCTGTCACTTAAGTACATAACGACAGTGTGGCCCAAAATAAAGTTAGCCATAGGCAGGCTACCACCATTGTCTAGAATGGCTTTGGTTAATTCTTGCCTGCGATGCCGCGGGCGGTTGTCGATCGCTTCGCTCATGGGGTTGGCTCCTTTGGCTTTAGTTGGCGATTCAACAATTTTGCGTCCAGTAGCAACGCCCAGTACATAGTTTTGGCGTTGCCGTCTGTCCACTCAATAACGGTTTCGCTGTTCTCGCCTTCCGAGAAAACGTGCTTGACCATGTAGCGCTTGCGCAACCGGATCGCCTCGCTTCGACGGTTTCGGATTTTCTCGCGCATTTCGTCGGGGGTCATGGGGTTGGTTCCTTTGGCTTTGGCAACTCCGTTTTCTTCAACAGATCACAGATTGAAACTTCCCGACCAAACAATCCTGAAAAATACTCAGTTAGCGTATCGAGTGTTTGCAAGTCTACGCGCGTAGACTTGCCTGTAGCAATATCGGAAATCGAAGAGAGGGCAACCTCTGTTTCTTCGCTTATCTTGCGATACGAGATTGATTTACCAGTCTCTGATTCGTACCTCCCGATCAACTCCTTTAGATACCATCTGATCATAGTTCCTCCTTTGGCGAAATAGATTTAACACAATCCTACACCCACGGCCCTAACCGTGTCAATATGCGTGTATTGCCTTGTTGATACATTGTAAGCATTTAGCAACAATTTGGCTTGCTTTGCCAGTTGACTTTGTGTTGGCATGGTGGTACAATATTATCACAAAGCAACACTAACTGGAATCATCAATCGCTAAGGAGCATTTATCATGAAAACCAATCGCATGAACACCCACGAAGCAGACGGCAAATTCGCAATCCGTTCCTTCTTGAAGGTTGCCCAGTTTGAATCAGCCGCCAACGACCGGATCGCCTTCGCAGATGTGGCTGCAAGTGTCGGCTGTGATGGCTCACTGTTTAGCGCTCCGAAGGGTTTTGCTGGTTGGACGTTTCAGAAGCAGATGAGCGAGGTTTGTTACTTGTTCTGTCTGGCTCCGGTGACGGTCGAAATGCCGGTTAGTGTCGAAGTAGCAGCGTAAATTGAGTCAATCCCCCGACTCTCGCTCTCTCTACAAAACCTATCGAATCTCTATCAACTTACTCTCGAATATCTCTCATTTCAAAGGAACGCAATCATGCCAGCTACAACAATCATCAGCACCCAGTCAGACGCCCAGCAATTCCTCTTCTCGCAGATTAAGGAAGAAGAGGTCTTTATCGCTATGCCCTACAGTGAAGCCGTCGAACTGGCCAAAGCCATCGTCCACAACGGCCCGCAACCAGAACTCAAGTTCATGGTACGCCACGACATTTACGAGTTGATTGAGTGGCAAGGCAAGTTCGAGGTGCGTATCACTTACCGCAATCCTTGTGTAGCTACGACCGTTCGCAGCTACAGCACGTTTCTTTCTGCTCTGGCCGAACTGCAACGTGTCTACCACGAAGCTATCGGTTTTGCCGAAGGATTGAACCCGCTTTTTGTGCCTGAGAATGACCACCAGGCCAACGGCGCACGAGATCGGATGGAACACGAAATTCGCATCACGGCTGATATGAATATCCCGTTCTGATAGTCGCTATCGTTGATTTATCGTTAGTCGTGGGGTGCGCTTACGGTATCACGCACAAAGGGGATTTTATGGCAAGCGCATACGATGTTTACGAGTTTTATCTAGAGGCAGAAACGCTTAAGGGTCGGTCGGTTGTGGTGCATGTTGAATCAGTGCAGAAAAAGGATGTTTTCAATCCTCGTATCAAGCGCAATGAGCCGAAGTTGGTCATGCGCTTTGCAGGCAAGAAGCTCGCCATGTGCTTAAACAAAACACAGACCGGCGATATGATTGCCATCACTGGCACCGACGATTACGACCTCTGGAAAGGTCACACGATCACAATCGCCCCCACGGTCAGCAACGGCAAACCGACCATTGCAATCAGCAAGCCGCCCCAAGCCCAACCAACCGAAACCGACCCCTAACACCCACGTCCTGAGCATGACGAAAACTACTCAAAGGTGTACCATGAGCGAAAAACGTAGCTACTTCCCAGTTTTTACACTATTCTACGAAAACGCATCGGTAGATGATCGCCACTGGAATCGATACGTTGCCGAGGATATTTGTTTCGAGTTTGCATTTCCCGATTTTGTAACTGACGATTGTGTAGATATTGACTGTGCTTTTGGTGAAAACGATATTCAGGTTTTGCGGTCTAAGGCGATTGAATCGGGTTATCGTGTTGGGTTTTGGACTGTATGGTGCATGGTCGAAGAGTACACACCAGCCAGTTGGATAGGCGAAGAAGAATATGACTGGTCTTTCGAGTATGTTGGTATTGCAAATGATAGCGGTTGGACCCCTAGCGGTTTAGGTGTCCAGCAGGAAGGTGTACCATGTTCATCGTAGCATTGACTGCTGAATCCAGTTACGACGCCCTTCGCCAGTGCAATGAGGAGTTGACCGATGAGATTGAACGACTTGTAAGCGCCGGGTTGGGTGAATGGCAGATTAGGCAGAGGATACAGCATTTATTGACGCCACACACGCAGTTGTTGGTAGGTGGTGCGATTGAGTATTTGCAGGCAAGGAAGTGAAAAGGAGCGAGGTATGAGCGAAACATCGAAGTGGTTAGACCAAGTAGCTTATGAAACACTAAGCGAGAGTAACCCAAAGCTGATCGAAGCCATCCAGCTTTTGCTAGACGCCAAACAGACCAAACGCCAAATTATGGAAGCGGTAAAACCCAACGCAACGCCGCTGATAACGAACTTGGTTAGCGGTGCAATCTCGCATATGAAGTCATCGAAGAAGTGACTTCACTCACCCCCACCAAACAAGAGAGCGCCGATCCATTTGGATCGGCGCTCTCTTGTTGCACCCACACACACAATTCCTACTCTCCCTCGACTGGCTACCTTTCTAGTAGTGCCGGTGTATCCTGGTTCGGCTCTGTGCGCAAGGACTCCCGAAATGAAACGGAGGCCGTGCAACCGGCTATTTCTTGCACGGAACACACAAAGCCAGTCGGTTTCTGGTGGCGTTCATGTCGTCTGCGTGAGCGAGTATAGCACAAATGAGTAAAGAAAGGAAAGCGTCATTTGACGGGTTGGGATTGTTGGTTACTCGCCTCACCGCTCCCCAACGCCCACGCAAACCACGCCGCCCACGCTTCGCCGTAGCTGCAACCCGCCACACTGCGATACATCGCCACAACCGACCGAATGTCAGCCGTCAGCGCGTAGAACTGAGCAAACGCCCCATCTGTGCGAATCGAAGATTTAGTCACGCCTCACCCTCCCACGCTCGCCAACCAGTGCGCAATATCCCCAATCCCCACGCCACCGACCAGAGAAACAGCCAGCACCAGCGCCACGATTACGACAATCACAATCAACACCGCCACATAACCGCCTTGCTTATTCACATCGCCCAACCACGAAAGAAGTAGTTTCATACTCACCCTCCCCACACACGAATCACGATCACAATCAACAGCAGAGCAAACTTAGCGCCCGTCTGAATTGCCATCAAGTGCTGAAATAGTTCTATGTTTGCGGTCAGGCTTTCGCCCTTCTCGCTACGCGGTAGCACGGACAATCTCATAGAGAACCCACAGAACCGTAACGGCGGTTGATGCGTACATCCAGAATTTCAACCCTCGGATTTCGTCGCGCACGCTAGACACGCCAAGCCGATTGTCACCGAACGCGAAGCGCTCTAGCTCCGCAATCTGCCGCTTTTGCGCTTCGATTTCAGCCAGCAAAAGCCGGGCATCGACGGTTTCGGCTTTGCCGTGGTCGATGTGATCGCCGCCAGTAATGTCACCAATCGTGACCGGTGCGTGGTCAAGGCGTCCGTGTTCGGTTCCAATATTGATGTTGACGCCATCTGCCACTTTTCCGCCTAAATCTAAGTGATAAAATCACGAACACGCACTACAGTGCGCCGCCCGCTTGCGCTCTAGTTTACCATTTACCTTGCGTTTTGTAAACGAGTTGTAAGATTTGCGAAGGAATCGGGGAGTGATGAGCGATAGAGAAAGTGCAGCTTCGTTGCAGCCAAAATCAAATAGCCAGCGTCGCCCGACGTAGGCAAAGCAAAGAGCGCCGATCTAGATGGATCGGCGCTCTTTTGTCGCGCATAGTCATTCGTAGGGGAGTTAGGGGAGAGCGGCATCTTCTTTCTTTTCGGGTGGAATGGCCCGCAGTTCCAAAACCGTCTCACCTTCTTTACAGTGGGTCTTTAGCATTGCATAGAAAAAATATGTTTCCTCACAATTTGGGCACTCCACTTCGCTGGTTACTTCTGCAATTTCCTCACAGCCCTTGCACTCCACGTCACCACTGTAAAGGCATTTCCCAAACCGCAATATCGTCCAATCCTCACGCTCTACATTCGCAAAGTAGTCCGTGTGTTCTGTGCCGCAAAATGGGCAAAGTAGTTGCATGTTGCTTTTCCTTTCTCTATCCGTGAATCCACGATCGCTGATTCACGCTTGCCCCTCTTGATTTACCCGTGAATCTACCTGGTAAATTCACGCTTCCGTGATTCATCTTTTTGGAGGTTCCCTAGGCCAAGGCCTGTGCTCACCAAAGACAGCATTCGCCTTTTCAATTAATGTACACCATTCAGGCACATTATTGATCACTCGCCTGGTTTGGGTTTTCTTGCGTGCGAGTATGGCTTTCACCATCTCGCCACTAAACAGAATAGGATATTCACTCATCTCTCCACGTACCCCCTTCTCGCCTTCCTCGCCACAATCTTCCCTGCCGCCTTGATTGCCGACTCCCAATCCTCAAATACCCTCGGTGCCAGCCGCTTTTCCGTCCCGCCGATGCGACCCCATGATCGCGTGAGGCAGACTTCACCAAGTAGTGTCGGCTCGACCGCGACGCGGTAGAATCGTTTGCGGTTGTGGGTGATGTCGATAGAGAAAAGAAGGTGGCTCATGGTTCACTCGCCTTGCTCGTCTTGTCTGGCTTCACCGCAATAGGAATGCAAATTATCTTCAACGCTCCACTTCTAAGCGCTGTGACAAAATCAACCTTGACGGGGTGCTTTAGCAAGACATTGTTTAGCCAAAACTCAATCGCCTTTTCTACGTCGTCGCGCTCAACTGTGATGGTCAGGGAGTCGCGTGGAGCGCTCTCTTCGATAACACGCTTGAACTCCTCTTCAAACATCATAGGTTGTAGTCGCTTGCTCATACTCCACTCCTCGACAGATATTCCAACACACTCGCCATTTCATCGACCCGCGCCTGAGTGAACACAACCGCGTCTACCGCCACGCCGCCAAAGTGCCGATTGAGTTCATCCAGTTCAAAACGCCCCATCGCTAGGCGGGCGGATAGGGCATCGATAATTACGGCGAACTGCTGTTCTGTGAGGGTGATTGTAACTTCTTTTTGCTTGTCCATTTATCTTTCCTTCGTGCTGCGTAGTGTGACGGCTGATACGAGTCAGCTACCCGTACCAGCCGTCACGAAACCGCGTAGTCAACGCGTCGATTTTCGCTCTTGTCTCCGTTTGTTGCGCTTATTCTCGCTGTCGTGCCATGCGTTGGCGTGGCGAAACCATTCCTTTGCCGTGATCGGGTTGGCGTTCAGGTATTCGAGCGCAACCCGTACATTTTTGTAAACGGTGGCATTGAGGAACCAGCGCTTGTCGGCGTAGTCAAACAAGGCATCCTGCTTGCCTGTCCGTTCCATTAGCACCGCTCGCAAGATGCGCGCTTCTACAGCGTGCATACCCCAAATGTGATAGCCAGAATCGCCCCAGGGGACGGGGATTAGGATTCGATAGGTGCGGCTGTCCACGTTGACAGGCACGCGCTCAACCGTCTCGTAGAGGATGCTTGCCAGCTTGCACAGCGCTTCGTTTGCCGCCTCGATTGCGCCTTGAATGCGGGCGGTTCGGCTTAGCGCATCGGCGTTGATTGCCATGCGCTGCTTGATGTAGGTTCCAGGCGTTTCAGCGTGGCGAATGTTCTGAATGGTGGTTAAGGTGTCTTCGATGAAATCTGCCATGATTTACCTCACGATCAACACGTAGCCAGAAAGCACAGCAGAGACAATCAATGCCGCTACTTCATTCTTCTCCGTTTCGGTGCCATTTGGAACAAGATTACGACTAACCATAGCGCCCAGTAGCCAGACTAGAACAAGCAAAACAATAGGAAGGATAGGGAAACCCTTATTTCGTTTCATCGTTGCCCCTTGCCAATCGCTTATAGTGCGACCATCGCTCACGCTGCTCGATACGAAGGATTGCCCACTTTTGCCGTGCCTCGTAGTGCGCTGTCCCCTCCGCGCTCACCAGCAACGTAAAAACGTAACTCGCCAACTCTACAACCGAGAATAGGCCAAACAGCACAACCAACGACACGGCCAGTGACCAGCCAGCCAGCACAATCCCGGCAATCGCAACGGCCAACGAGAAAGCGAAAGTGCGCGGCATCGAAGCGATCAGAAAGCCGATTGCCCGATCCTGCGCGCTGGTGCGCATGTCGATATGGCTGGTTGCGGTCGGCGTGACATTGACCGTAATCGCATCGTTGACGGGTGGCGGCACTGGTGGCGTCTTGGTTCGCTCGAATGTTGCTGGCAAAAACTTTGGCTGCCCAGTGTTGCGCAGCAAGCCCATTGCCCGTTGCTCTTCGACAGTGATGGTTTTGGTTTCGCTGGTCATTGCCGCACCTCCAGCCGCTTTCGTGCTTCCTCAGCCAACAGAGCCACGCCAGGATTAGCGAGAACGATGATACGCGGCGCATTTAGCACGACCGTATTAGAAATGCGCTCTACGTCCTTCTGTGGGGTTTGTGGTGCATTGTGGTGGTAATGGTCATGACGCACGCGGCGATCTGCACTCATGGCGATCAACGCTGCTGGGATTCCTGCCATCATGCCGAAGATGACACCCAGCGCCAGACCAAGCGCATCACTGCTTAACATGCCGCCTAACTGCCAGCCAGCGAAGGCAATCAATCCAAGCGCCCCAACTACAAAGAGGAGTCTCATAGCAATTCCTCCTCTTCATCAAAATCGTCATTTTCTGCGGCATCTTCTTCAAAATCGGGGTCTAAAATTTCATCCGTGTCATTTTGTGCCAGATCGCTAGAAAAGTCGCTCTGTGAATTGAGAGTACTGTGAGGATTGCCATCCTGCAATGCTCGCAATTTCGCTAAATGCTCACGCAACTTTTCTTTTGTTCGCTCGCTGTATTGCCGCTTCTTTTTCTTGGTGAGCTTGACACGATGATTAGTAATTGCTGCAAGGAAACGAATTAGTTGCTCAGTCGTGGCAATACAAACCAGTGAATCGGCGTACTTGTTTTCTTGCACCTGAGCGCCACTGGCAAGTAAGCGCCGCTGAAGCTTGGGCGGCTGCTTAGCTGCCTCGACAGTCCACAATGTATCTTCGTCATATCGTCGAATGTGGACGGTATCCCCGTCTGTGCTTCCATCCGTGATATGAAACTCTCTTTCAGTATCCATAACCTTCGCTCCTTTCACTTCACAGGAGCGCACCCGAAACAAAAACGGGCACGCTTACGATTTACAAATCAGCAAGCGCACCCGCATAATTAGCAAGGTTGCGCCGCTGGGCTACACAGCGGTCAATCGATTGTTGGTTGTGGGTGCGAACAACACCCACAACCAGTGTTTCAAAACAGATGACTACATGTCAGTTGTTTCGACAAACTCTCTAGCGTCTCGAAAAATCTGCTCTACTTGCGTCATGTTTACCTCGGCGAGCAACATTGCCTCATTGAGGTCGCCCGTATCTATCAATGCTGATAGAAATCCCGTATGGTCGTCAAGTAGTAAAAAATTCACTAGTCTAGATGAGCGATCTCGAATAAAATCACCAAACTCAATGTTGTCGTGTGTGTTTTGGTCGAGTGAGAATTTAATAGGCGGTAATAGCGGCTCGCTATCTCCAAGCGCCCGTTTGTGTTTCCTATATGCTTTTTTTTGATTCAGAACATGGTCTTTATGAGACCAGTAGTATCGCATCGAGGCCAAAAGAGATGGACGTGGATCTAACGCATATCGCTCTTGTTTCGTTTTGTTGATTCGTTCTCTGTGTCTGTCCCTATAGTTTTTGTTACCGACACTGTTATCCTCATCAGTACAAATTTTGCACCTAGAACGATAACCGCTACGAGTGTTGCGGCGACGATAGAACATTTCAAGAGGTTTTTCCAAGCCGCACTTACAGCACCGCTTTGTTTTTTGCATATGGATTAAACCTATCGTCGTATTCGTAATCAACTAGCTGCTGCATGGTCATACCGTGGTGACATTCGCATGGAGTCTGCAAAACTTCGTGCTCCACCTGAAGTCGCACCCGCATGTCCTGCTTGCCTAGTTCTGCGCTAAAAATCAAGCCTTTTGGGCAGGGGTAAAATTGTTTGAGTTGTTTCCGTGCAGGCAACTTATCAGCCTGCATCTCGTATGCTTCTCGCTGCAACCGAAAGGCAGCATTTTGGTATTTCCTGATGAGACTTTCTGTTTTAGCCATGTTCCTCCTCGCTGCGCTGACTACATGTCAGGCGATAGAACTTTTCAGCCCAACACGAATCGCACAATTCAGGATGGTCGTCTGTTCCTTCATTCTCGCATACCCATTTGTGGCAGTTTTCGCACTGCCATAAATCGCCACGGTGCTTGTGATGGTTGGCGCTCTGGCACTTTTAATCTCGACATTCATTTGCTCGATCCCGCTCATTGCGCCCTGGTAGTCGTCAGACAGTAACCGCCCGCAAATGCTATCGTCTCCGATTTCCCGCTCACCCTGATACATCCCCATCACATAAAGTTGCACTACCACAACTCACCTCCCTTCTACACTCTTCGCAAATATCCAACTGTGGCGACGTATCCGCAAACACCCCGCCACAGACACCACACACGCAATCCCACTGAACCGATCCCCACTCGTACCACTGCCAGTTGCCCGACTGTAGTTCGTGAATGTCGGTAATCTCTACCGCAAAATCAAAACCACGCCCACGATTGACGAAGCTGAAAATCTCGCTCAACACATCGGCGTAGTGCCTACTCTCCACTTCGTCGGGCGTCATGCGGATGACGGGAACGAAGAGTTTGGGGAACATGGCTGGCTGCACTTTGGCCCGTCTATCGTCGTAGTAGCGGCCTGGAATGTAGGCATTCACAAACCAGTAGAGATCATGTAGCTTGCCCTGCCACTTCGCCCCGTCGATTAGGCGCTTTTGTCGGGTTTTGGTTTGACGTTCGGGGACTGAAATCATAACCACCTCAATAGTTCAATCGAACCGACTTCACTTCAACGTCCTGAATCAACTCTTCTTGTTTCCACTCCTCCGCAACAGATAGATTGCGTTCGAGGAGTAGCACTTTTGCAATGTCCTTGACGCGCACAAGAGCATCTATCGCCCGCTGCGCTTCGTCGATACGGCCCTGCCAGTAGTCTGCTTCGTTATCGCTATTGACCTTCTTTAACATGGCTTGTTTGAATCCTCGCTCTGCCTTCAGCGTGGCGAAGATGGTCTTGTAGTCCGCTTCCAGCCGTGCCAGTTGTTCGGTTTGCGCCTGGCTCAGCGGCTTGGTTGGGAAGTTGTCAATCATCTGATTAGCTCCTCTACTGGAAACAACGTGGGCGCTACGCTCCGAGGCATCGACCACAAAATTACATCTTCGGCGGGTTGCGGCGGCGGGTCAACCTCTTTGGTGTCTAGCTCCTCCCATCCCTCCTCGTATTCGTCCAATTGCTTTTTCGCCATTGCGCCACTGATTGCAATGTTCTTGGCCTCAAGTGTTGCTTCATTCTCGCTAGGTATATCTTCCACCTTCACCACTTGATCAATCTCTACCGAGTGCCGCACTCGCTCAATCTCGTAGTAAAAGTATCTGCCTTTGACATGAAAGTACTTTGCTTCAGACTTCACTCTTCCACCTCCTTTCCTTTCAACTCTGCCAACTCCCGTTCCCTCTTCACCAAATAGCGCATGAACTCCTTGTAACTGCAATACAGCCAGTGATGGTCAATCTTCCAGCCCTTCGACCGCTCCTCGGTATCCCCGGGCTTGGCCCAGGGGTTGGGGGATTGCGGAAGGGCGGTGATGAGCTTGGGGTGACTGGCTTTCATGGGGTTGGCCTCGCTTTCGATGCGGACGCAAAGCGGAGATTTTCGCCGCCCACTTTGACCCACACACACGATTCCAGCACCCGATCAACAATGCGCTTACCAAACTGCTGACTAAGCTCAACGCCGGTCAAGTTGGTCGTGATCAACATCGGTAGACTGTAATTGTGCCGATAATTGACCAACTCGTAGATGATTCGCCGCCGATCCTCCGTTTCTGGTTGCGTGCGATCCTTATCGCCGAAGTCATCCAGTAAAATCACATCGGCCCGTTGTGCCGCCTCCAATCGAGATAAGCTGCTTCCGTCTGCGTAACCAGATTGCACCGCAGACAAAAAACCATACATCTCAATCCATAAACAAGCCTTGCCGCTCTCTAGCATGCGGCACAAAACAGGAGTAAGTAATCCAGTCTTGCCCCGTCCAAAGTCACCCGAAAGAATCAGGCTGGATTTGTAGCGCTTAGATTCGGCGTCTTCGATATATCCACGGGCGATCAATTCCTGCGCCGCCCTAATCGCCTCACTCTTGCCTTTGTCGTTGCCGCACCGCTCTATCAGAGACTCAATGGTCAGCCCTCGAAAGTGGGGAGGGATACCCGCCGAAGCAAACGCCTCATCGAGTTGCCGCTGCCGTTCTCGGTTTGCTTCAATCTGCGCATCGGCAAGCCGCCGCTGACCTACAACGCAATCGCAAAATTGCACTTCACTTACCGGGTAATGCTTGGGCGTCTTCCATCCCAATAACCCAATCCCGCCACACTTTAAGCAATACTTCTTTTCACTGGTAGGCGGCGTACTCTGGGTAGAGTTCTTCTGCGTTGACTTTTCCAGAATCTCCCTTAGTTGTTCTTGTATATTTTCCATTGCTTCGCTCTCCCTGCTCGTCAGGCAATCCATTCTTGTACCAATCCAGCAGTCCAAACTTCCGCCAGTTCTCGCCATACATCTCGCTCCACCGCTGGCACACTCTGATCCACTGCTGGGTATCCGTTACGGTTTCGGCGATCAGCCTCCATTGATGGGCACTCATGGCCTTGTTGGGGAAGTACTGGCCGAAGATGATTTGTGTCTGTGTCCGCTCTGGTCGCCTCGCCGCGGTGAAATCCTCCGCGACAATCGGCGCAACTGGCTCAAAGGCGGGCGGCAACGAAGGGGGGGCAGGCGCAACTGGGGGGGATGGGATTTGCTCTAATGGAATCGGCGTAGAGAAGGTGATCGTCTCTTCGCCTTGCCTGACCGCTCGAACGTGCTGTTTTGGCTGTTTGGGTTGACCTTCAGCGTCTTTGAAAGACGCTGATTGCTCGCGTGTGCGTGCGTGCGTGCGATCTCGCGATCTCTGTATAGAAGTCTCTGTAGAAGTCTCTGTTTCCTTATTAATAGGTTTGTCTGTTTTTTGACGTTGGAAAGTGAAATTTTTAACTTTCCTTGGATTATCTAAAATTTCACTTTCCATTTCCGACAACCTATCATTATTAAGCTCGCTATACTGGTCGTCTACCGATTCAGAATCTTCGTTTTCGTGACTTCTGATTATCCAAGCCGTCAGGTTTACAGTGTCGATTCTGTAATGGAGCGTGGGCGATCCGTTCACTTTTCTAAGCTTAGTTTCGAGAAATCCAAGACTCTTAAAAAGTTCAATCCCTTTACCGACTTGATACTTACTAAGAAAAACTTCACTACTCCACTCGGCATAAGTTTTGTAGAACCATCCGTCGCTTAACTTACTGATGTCGGAGTAGTAGATCATTTGAGAGAGTAACATTCCGGTTTCGAGCGATCCGGTTAACCTACAGAAAAGACGTGGAACACTCAGGATGTTTTTTTGACCTGATACGGCAGCAACCAACCTGAAAATATCTTGCTGGTTAGCCATCCTGCCCCCCTTCCGCCCCATCCCCCAACCCCAACTCTACCCTCACCTTCTCCCAGTCCACCCCTCCCGGCTCGCACTGCAAGCGGATCATGGTGTCGAGCAGTGAGAAGAAATTACTGATGTGACCGCACTCAAGGAGCCGCTGCCCCGTGTCGAGCAATACCTCACCCGTGATGAGGTTGACGGTGTAACCGTGGCGCTCAATTTCAACGATGTAGATTGCCGGTACGGGCAAGCGCTCGGTCGTGTGTAGCTCTCGCAAGCGTTGCCAGTCGGTGCCTGACAGCGCGTTGTAATAATTCTGGTAAGAGATTTGTTGTAGCATTTAGTGGATTACTCCTTTGTAGTGGATGGTTTAGGTGGCACTAAACCAGAAATTCAAGACTGTCGCAGACTCCCAAAGATTCAGGCTTGTGCTACACTAGGAAGCGGTTCACTGCCAGGTTTGCCGCTTCCTAGTGTGGGTACAACCAAAACTCATGCTTGGGAGGATTCGATGAAGCTGTCTACCATCATCGGCGCTTTCACTACTGCCAAAACTACAAAATCGCAGCCCGCCACGTTGGAGTGGTATGGCTACCAGTTCGCAGCATTTGAAGAGTGGTTAGTTGCGAAGGGACATGGCGAAGATTTGCCGCTAGAGCCAGAAACAATTGATGCTTTCCTAGCGCACGAAATGAAGGAGTTGAAGCCTTCTTCCGTGCATGGGCGTTGGCGCGCTCTGAAGGCACTGTATAACTGGCTGGTGGATCGTCGCAAACTGGCACGAGATGACAACCCAATGGATTCTATCGAGGAACCATCGGTGCCAGATACAGAACCACGCCACACGGTTTTTGAGGAGTTTAAGCAACTTCTCGATTCGATTCCCCAGGTCAGTTGGGTTGACGCTCGTGATCGACTGGCTATCACCTCGTTTTTTCTGACAGGTTTGCGCGTATCGGAGCTTGTTGGATTGAAATTACAGGATTACGACACTCGAAACTCAATCATTCGTATAACTCGCCAAAAAGGTGGGGATGGAAACTTTGTTCCCATGCTGCCATCGGTAAGCGATGCGTTCATTACCTATATCTATAGCCGACCCGAAACAAACAGCGAGTATGTGTTTGTTTCTTCGGATGGTGCTGGGAATGTCCGCACGCAAATCGATAAAGAGGGCAACACCATCACGCAAGTACTGACCCGATCTGGCATGTATCAGCGCTTGCGTGACTTGAGCGAGAAAGCCGCTATCGAGCGCATCAATCCCCATGCTTTTCGTCATGGCCTTGCCATGCACCTACAAAACATCGAAGGCGCTCCCACGTCGCTGATTCAAGGCATCCTTCGCCACAAAGACGAACGCACAACACGCACGCGCTATGCCCGTTGGAATCCCAGCGGAATCTCTTTGCAGTTTGATGAAAAGATGGGAAAAGTTGACGCGCTACTCAGAAAAAGGAAGTAGATTTTACTTAACGAAGAGGGTAATGCAATTTCCTAGAGCCTCAGCACTTGATCTCAAGTCTTGTGGTGAGACCGACGATACCGAAAGCTAGCTTGTGGATCAAGATGTTGCGGTTTCGAGTACCGTCAAGCGCCCCTTTTTACTTTTTGGGTGAGGAGGAAGTATTCCGTAACTCCTCGCCCACTTGCGGATGGCGTTATCGCACACGCCAAACATTCGGCCAAGTTCACAGAAGTTATCAATCTCCGTGATTAATCGCTGTAGCTCTTGATGAGGTGGTTTTCTGGATGGACGCTGGGCGAGCATTCGGCACTCGTCATTGCAGTAGTGATTTTTGTGCCGCTTAAATTTAGACGGCTGACAGTAGATCGTCTTTCCACAAACGTCACAAGTGGTTTCGATCCTGTCCCGGTGGTGCAAACTTGCATGTTCGGTAATGCTGAGGAGTTCAAGGTTATCGGCTCGATTGTCTTTCTTGGCTTCGTTTTTGTGGTGAACGTGAATGCGTGGATTGAGTTCTACGCCAAACGCCCTTGCTGCCACTAGCCGATGCTCAAAGACTGAGCTTTTGTAACCTGGACTATAGTACTTGATGTAGCCGTGATCGTCGTGCCAATTCCAAAATGCATGTTCTTGTCTGATAGTTTGCAGTACTAAACAATCGTTAGGCAGAAGATCGCCTAATCGATAGACCTTCGGCATAACTAACCCTTTCCTTTGCGCTCACGGTAAACGATGGTTCGATTCCATCAAGCGCAAATAGCATGTTACAATTAATCGTACTTCGATTCAGTTGTTAATGTGCGTACTTCGGTGACTCACTCGGTTCTTGATCGGAAGGGGTGAGTCACTGCATTTACCTTAATTGAGAGACTTCACGATTTCTTCATCAAATCGATATCCGTACTTATCTGCAAATAACCGCAGATCATCGATATCAATTTTGATATCACCGCGTAAGCCCTCTTTTCGACAGGGAAGAAGTTCATTGATTGTCCAGCGCCGAACGGTTTCTTTGGCTTTATGGACAATTCTTGCTGCGTCTATAGCAGAGACTTCCATTTCGTACCTCTGTTTGTGGGTAAATGTGCTTAATGTGTCGAACATGCTATAAGAGTACACCCGTTCTGTTTCCTTGTCAACAGTCAATTTAACGATTTATGCGCACCCTCACCGCCGCCCTCATCACTGCCCTACTGACGATAGCCGCACCCAATACAACCTACCTACCCCTGATCCTTGCCCAACCGACCAACACGCCAACAGAGACCCTAACGCCCACCGCAACCGAAACCGCCACGGACACCCCGACCATCACCCCACTACCCACAGAAATGGCTACCCCCACACCGACCGAGACCAACACGCCAGAGCCGACAGCGACCAACATTCCACAACCCACGGCAACCGCCACGGTGATCCCTTCCGGCCCGTGCCTGTGCGATAGCGACCGTTACAACTGTAGCGACTTTGCGACTCATGCGGCTGCTCAAGCGTGCTTCGATTATTGCGTGAGCCTGGGTAAGGGTGATATTCATCGGCTGGATCGTGACGGGAACGGGGTAGCGTGCGAATCGTTGCCGCTTTGGTTGGAGATGTGGCAACCGTGAATCAGCGCTGAATCACACAACCCGCCTTAATTGTCAGCAATCAATACTTGACACTTCACATAAATATGATACACTGTATATCATAACGTGGCGCAGGTGCCTGCAACTATGCATAAATAGCATGAGCTATCAGCGACTAGCTAAAGGGGATACGTCGGCCAAAGTCCCCAACGTCGGTGAATGCCTATTCCGACAAACAAAGAACGCCGATCCGGTTGGATCGGCGTTCTTTGTTTCTTGCTTCCCATTTATCATTTCACACGTTCACAAGTCGTCTGTCGTGAGGAGTAACTACGTTGGTGTACTGCGCAGGTGTAGTGGACTATCTGTCCTGATTATACCTAAATTGCCCCTTAAAATAAAGTGGGGAGATTGGCACTTGTCGCCAATCTCCCCACGGCTAATTACCTACGACTCTCGACCTTCCCAGCCTTCCCCAAGTCAATCTTGACCTTGCAATCCTGATCATCGATGGCGCTCCTTGAATGGATGGAAAAGGGCGGTCTGCCCAACGCCAAAATAACACAGATTTTTAGGTTTCGCAATAGGATATTTCTGTCAGGCAAGGCTTACGGTTGCGAGCTACTTTCCTTGCGTATCGCCGCCGTCCATGGTAACACCGCCCGCCCCGCCGTAACCGCCGCCGCCGCTGATTGACTTGTGACCCTTGACGAAGAAATCGTGAACAAGAACATTGCCGTTGGTAAGCATGGCTTTTTTCTCCTGAGAGTGAAACAGAGTTGAAATTGAATGTATGTGAACTTGTCTCTGCGCGTCCGGATCGCACATTGCCAAGTTATCACCAGGTTATCCCCACGGACTGATCGCCCCTCTCGCTCGCCAGTTGTAGCGCAATGTATCGGCGTCGAATTCGTTCTCTTCGATGTAAAGCGGCGTGGGCGAAATCATGTAGCCCCAATTTGCGGTCGGTAGCATACCTCGTAACTGTGTCCATCCGATAATTTCCGTGCCTGGATCGGGAATGCCGTTGAGGAAGGTACGGAACTGATTGTCAGGCATAAGCAACCAATCGGTTTTGCTGCTCACTTCTTCTCTGCCAAAACGGAAGAAGCGTTCGGGCGTGATGTAGCTGGTAAAGCGCTGACCGGGCGCTTCAGGCACTTGCATCAGCGCCTCAACAATCTGTTGAATGGTCTGTGTCCCGTCCCGATATTCGTTGGTTTCAATCGAATGAGGCAGGGTGATGTCAATCGCCTTGAAGGTGTCATTCATGGCGGCTACCATGTCGCTGATCTGGTCAGAGATCAACACCTCGTCTGTGCCTGAATTAGCATAGTAACGCCAATTCATCCGGTGCCACCAGCCCTTGCAAATCAGCTTGCCGCCCAGCGTCGCACTGCCACCCGCGCGTACGTCGGGTGTGATGTAGCGGAATTTCTCAAGATAGTCATCTCTCAGCGATTCGGCTGCCGTTGCTGTGGCGTCGCCATAGCTCTGTAAAAGTTCCTTGCGGCCCCAACGTTGCAGCGAATCCGCATCTTGTACCCAACTGGTTACGGTCGGTGTGCCTGTTGTGTCGCCGCTGTTGAGTTGGGTGTAGGAGACCGCTACGTAGTTGTAGAGGCCATCCAGCGAGATACCGAGCGTCAATTCGTCGGTGTAGAGTTCGGCGGCATGGACATAGCCCCACCAGCATTTCGAGTGATTGTTGTTGTAGATAAAGATCGGCTGGCCCAGCGTGGCAGGTAGCGCGTGCCAGATGTCGCGGCGTCTGCCCATGACCTCGACTTCGGCCTGGTTGCAGCCACCTGGACGCATCCATGACCAACGCTTCGGTGCGAACTGCATAGGATGCGTGTTGTAGCCGAGATAGTCAGGGGTAAAGCTTTGAATTTGCTGGATCGAAGCGTAGAAATGTGGGCGGCGATGAACGGCTGGTTTAGGTCTGGCTGGAATGCCAATTTCGACGTATGCGCCGGCTTGCGTGACGCGCATATCTGGCCCAATCTCGACATAGGCTCCAACCTGCGTTACTCTGTCCTGTGCGATGTTGATCTCGACATAGCTTCCAGCCAGCGTTACCCCGACTGTAGCCCCGCCGATCTCAACGTAAGCGCCTGCTTGAGTAACGCGCTCACTGCTCGTTATCTCAACGTAGGCCCCCGCCAGTGTTACCCGTTCGCCGCTGATTAATTCAACATAGGCTCCAACCAGTGTCGCCCTGCCTTGACTGGCTATCTCGACATAAGCCCCGGCCTGTGTTACTTGCTCGCTGACCGTGGCAACGCCAAGCGAGCCAACCCCGATTGGGGCAAGCTCGCCGTTCTGCCAGTATTCAAGCGATCCGCCACTCGTACCGTTACCCAGTGGCGGAAGCTCGCTATTTTGCCAGTGTTCAAAGTTCATTTAACTTGCCGCTAGGTCATCGAAGAAGCATTTGCCGGTCAGACTGTAGTCCTGTGACGAAATACGCACGCGCACAACGCCCGCCGCCGATGGGGTAAAAGTGACAGAGAGTTGCTCCCAGGTGTTAGCGCTCAAAGCCATCGTGTCTGACTGGTCGACTACCCCTGGAATGTTGAAAACTTCCAGTTTGGGCAGGCTACCAGCATAGTTGGAATCGTAGCGGGCATAGCAAGTGATCGTGGTGCTTGTCGCGCTAACTGGCACAAAGGTTTCGTAGAAGCCAGACCCCTGGAAGTTGGCGGCGGTTGACCCAGCGTGGACAGTGCTGGTTTCCTTGTTGGCTCTGGCTCTGGTTTCCACTGGCCCAACGTCGTTGTGGGTATCGGCGGCCACGGCGATCTGAATCGCTGCGACCGTGGTCGATACCGAGGTAGAGAGCCAAACCTTTGCTTCCAACTCTTGCACTTTTGCCCATGTCCAGCCGCCCGTTGGTGCTGTCACTAGTTGCCAGTCTTTGTACTCCGTCGTGCTGCGCATGGCGAAGCTGTACGTGCCGAGCGACTCACCCAATCCATTTGTCCACAATCCCACGTTGAGCGTGCCGCTTGCCGCACTTGCGCGCACGCGCACATAGACCCCTTGAATCGTGCCGCCGCTGCCGGGTGCGTTGGTGCCGCCCGCAAAGGTGAAGTTGCTGGACGAACTGCCCGATGTTGCACCTGTGCCGGTAGTTGTGACCGAAGTATCGAAAATATTGGCTTCGTTCGTCCACTTGCTGTCAGGATCGGTTACTGCGTCGTCGGAGGCATCTATGAAGTATTTAGCGTAGTAAGTTGGTCTACCTTGCGAGCGTGGATTGCCGTAGATGTCGCGTGTGGGTTGATAACCGTTGGCGTTGCCCATCGCGAGTTGACCCGCCAGATAAGTGCTAAAATGTAACATCTCGCCAGGGAGGAAGGGCGACCAGCCGAAATAACGATAGAGTGGCAAATCAGAAAAGCCACCGAGTAGCGGAACCGGCAACGTGTTGACGTTGTAGCCGTCACCATTGGTGACGTTCGTACCAAGCTGGGTGTTGGCAAACGGCGAAAACGTAGAATAGGCAAAGGCGGCTCCACTGGTCAGAGTTGTGGTAGCAATGGCTGTGCCTATCGGCGTGCAAAATAAATTGTAGATGTTGGTGACGTTGCTGGTGTTTTTGAGAAGTTCCAGAGCGATAGCATTGGTGCGACCGTAGCAACTACAGTTAGCAATCGTAATGCCGCCAATCGAAAAAGTGTTACTGCTGGACCCACTGAGTGAGATACAGGCGGTTGTGTTGCTGCCTGAGAATTGCGAATGGCACTCCACATTCTCAATCGTCATTTTGACGTTGGTGTGGGCGCTTGCGTTGTTGGTGTGGCGGATGAAGATCAGGGTGCAACGACAATTGCGGATGATTAGGCCGTTGGCGCTGGCTGGGGTTGTGCCGTTGTTAAGAGTTAAGTCAATCGAATAGGTTGTGCCGAGAAGCGCGCAATCTTCGATTACCACTCCTTCATACGCACGGTTGCCCGCAAGTGCATTGTCATAAATGCACTTATCGGCCAGCATAGTAAAGCCCCGAATGGTAATAAACTCTTTCCCATTCAGGTTGAAACATGCCGCACGGTTGATAACCCCGTCTACTTCGCTATCGAAGGCAGTCATCGCCACTAGCCCAGCATCACCGGTTTGAGCGCCGGTCACATCGGCAATGAAGGAGATTTGCGAGCCGCTTGAGCCGCTAGCCGAAAGCGTGACAAGCTCTCGGTAGCACCCTGCGCCGATATAGGCGGTGTCCCCTGCGCTCATCACCGAACGTGCCTTGTCAATGGTCAGGAAAGCGGCCCCTGCGCTCGTACCTGCGTTGCTGTCACTGCCACTTGTCCTAACGTAGTACGTTGTCATGGCTTAGAATGCCCCTGCGCTCTCAATCTTGACCTGCGAGTTGTTGACGTCCGTCTCGCTCCAACTTCCCCCACCTGGCTTGGTCGTCTGTCTTTCCATCACCGGCCCGTAGGTCGTCGGCAATGCCTGTGCCGATCCGGTGCTGTCGGTGCTGCTTAGTCGGCTGCCGAGCTTCAACTGGCTGCCCGTTCCGGCATCAGTCTTTTTGGCCCAGGCACAAGGAATCAGTGCCACCACAGAGTAACCAGCCGGAACCGTCACATCGCTGGTTGCGTAGTAGTCCACCAACCCAGCCGAAGACGCCAGCACGTAATCGGTATCATCATTCGGCACCCCGTCATCCACGCACTGATAGTTGCTCCCCGCCCCGCTTGCCGTCCACGCTGCGCTTGTTCCCGCCCCGCTCACCCCCTGCCACATAAGACGGTTGCTGGGTACAGCGGCGTCCGCTTCACCCGAGGCGCTATCGACATAGAAGTCATCCCAGTAGACGTAATTCGCCCAACCGCCCGAACTGCCCTTATCGCCGTGGAAGTAAACGCCGGTGATCGCCGTGCCGGTGTTGCCCGTCCAGTTGAGAATTCGCACGCCGTCTCGATAGAGTGACACGAAACCGCTGCTCGAATCAACCTTGTAGGTAAAGCCGAGGTGATACCAAACGTTGGTTGTGTCGAAGCCCGCCGTCGCCACGTTGATCGAATCAACCATCGATCCACCTACGTACAGTTCCAAATCACCGGTGGCCCCGTTCCAAATCACATAGGCGTCCGCGATACCGCTTAGCGTGACCATGAACAAAATCGCCTTGAAAAGTGAACTGGCCCCGCCTACGCTGTTGTGATTGACGAAAGCGCCCGCCCTGATCTGCGTGGTGCTGACCGCTTTGCCGCGTGGGTAGGATGCACTTTCGCCACGAAATGAGTATGTGCCTGTTTTGGCCTTTGTGCTTGAAATCGTGAAGGTAGAAGCGCCGCCATAGGTTGAACTGGCTAATTCTTCCAGCTCGTTGACGTGCTGCATTTCAGCGCCGCTTTGCCAAATTCTTGTAAAGCTCATAGATAACTCCTATATGGTCGTTCGCCGTGGTCGGTAATATGCCCTGACCGTCAATTCCTGCCCCGTCTGCATTAGATTTTCGATGTTGCGATGTAGCACCGTGAACCACTGCGAGCGACCCGGCCAAACCGAGATGTGCGGCGAAACATCGGCGAAGGCGTCCAGCGTGTAACCAGGCGTCACATCCTCGGTCACGTAGATGTAGGTGCGACCGATGCGACCATCGGCGATGATCGCCTCTGGATTGAGTGCGCTGGTATAGGTCGTTTCGATGTGGTGAAACGAATCAACTGGCGAAAGCTGGATGATGTCCAGCCACAGCGTAAAAGCTGCCGAAGAGCGAGCACTGAAGCGTAGCTTGAGTGATGCAGGCGTGCCCGGTGCAAGTGTCGGCAAGCGCATTGCGCCAAAGTCAATCAGGTCATAGTCGAGCACAGTATCGCTTGCGATCAGCGTCTCTTCAGTGACAGCCATCGGCAATTCGCTGACGTGGAACGTACTGTAGAGTGAGAACTTGCCAAATACCGCCGCCGTGATTGATGAAGGTGCCTTCACCCGCCCCAACAGGCGAAACCAGCGCCCGCCCAGCCCAGCCAAGCGATCCGGTGTCAGTGTCCATTCGAGATAGACTGTTTCTCCGCCCGTGCTGTCTAGTTCGTTGTAGTTGGTGGCATCGCCCATGTCCACGCCGGTGTTGTCGGGTAGTGCGTCCGACGCGTTGAGGAGGTGCTCGTCAAGGTTGGGGTCAATCGTGCTGAACACATTGTGCGAGATGAAGAGCCGGTCAATGTACTGGCTGGTATCGGTCGGCACGAACTCAAGCCGCACGGGGATCGGTGTCTGTGGATCGCCTGCGATGTTGCCGAAAAAGTTAGCGCTGCCATCGTTCTGGAAGGGTAAGCCGCCCGTGGCGAAATGGTCGTTATCGTAACTCAGTTCGATCTCTTCTTCGGGCCACTCCCACCAGTTGCGGCGGTCGATAGTCAGCAAATACTCCTGCTTGTGTAGGCTGTGGCTGTCGAGTGTGTTTTTATTCGGTCGCAGTCGCCCGCCCAGCATCTCGGAGCGTCGCCAATCGGTTTCGTCGGCTTGCTTGATCTCGATAAAGATGCGAGATTCGCTGACCGTCTCCCACTGTTCGACCGCCAAAGCGAGCCAGTTGTTAATCTCGTCTTTGGTCGATTGCTGGCTGTCGGCGTCG
>ERZ650311.234-NODE-234-length-38379-cov-10.010463_pt1 | contig 38379 bp, 41 predicted proteins | sample MGYA00376247_ERZ650311 | MGnify/ENA primary metagenome ERZ650311 (study PRJEB26733, sample SAMN07839324) | wastewater metagenome | biome: small river; feature: stream; material: water | place: USA: North Carolina | collected 2016-07-28 ...
TTCCCTACACGACGCTCTTCCGATCTCCTTGGATTCTAAAAACTCTGCTACTTCCTTTTCATTTTGAAGTGGTCGATAGAGATGAGAAGGACGGCGGAAAAACAACTTAGGCATGACTTCTGTAGGGTGACGCGAAACTTCTCTCGAAACTAAATTTACAAACCCCCTGAGTTCTTGAGAGCGTTGAACAGGATCAATTGGGTCATCAACACCAAACTCTCTGAGGACAGTCAAGTTTGCGACTCGAATAGATTGTCCAACAGCAACATGTATGGGGTCTACTCCGGTCATTAGGTGACATAACCGCAAAATGTTCCTATGGGCACCCGCTTCCAGAATAATAGGCTTTCCAAAATAGGATTCTTTCGGAACTCCAGCTATACGGACTGCCAACTCGACAATAAAATGAAACCAATTTGTCGCTGTTCCTATGTATAAAGCTTTCTCTACATCAAGTTGTGGGTGATATAACTTAAAAGATTGGTAACTGCCGTGAATTTCATCCACAAATCCTGGAGATCTCGGCAATAGGGGAGTCCTTCGATTGCTCATCTGCAAGATTTGGTCTTGCGCAACCACTACTCTGGCATGAAAAATCTCCGCGTTGCAAACCTCTTCTGCTTCAACATAGAAATTATCATTCCTTGGATCTGATGCTTCGATTTTTTGTAATGAAAAGTTATTCTGTTCGTAAATCTCGTAAAGAAATTGGTGTGAATCTGAAAGTAATTCAGCGTTCCGGACCATAGCCGTAAATTGAAGAGGGTTTTTTAACCGTTCCTCTTCCAAAGTGCCCTCTAGGTCAGTTGGCTGAATTCCGGCCCAGAGACTGTGGCGACTTACCCACACCTTTCCTTGATCGCTGGGAGAGGTAATTTCCATTGGCAATTTCTGAGCATCTTCGACAAGAATTACGAATCGATATGTTTTAGCAAATGTTTGCATCACAAATCTGAAGTTTTTTACGATGTCTCTCACTATCCAACGCAATACTGATGTGCTCATGTCTAATTGATCGGGACGAAAATTTCCAATCATTGTTCTTAGCTCTAATGATTGGAATTCCCAGATATTCGGAATAATCCTTCTAAATTTGGATTCCAGAATTTTACCGTTAATGTCTTTGAACTCTAGCGATTGCACAGCCGAACGTTTACAAGTTATCTCTAATGCGATGCGGATCAAGATATTTCCTTTAGATGAAATAGCTGCGAAGGAATTCGTAATAGGTGCTGTTGGGTTGGCTCTCCAAATACTTCAAGAAATCCACTTCTTTTAAGAAACCTGCACGGAGAGATGCTTCCTCTGGACTACCGATGAGTTGACCTTGTCTCGATTGGATCGCCTGAACAAATTGCGCTCCGATTTGAAGGCTTTCAATAGAACCAAGGTCAAACCAAGCGTTACCACGTGAAATTCTTGTCATAGTTAGAGAATTATTCTTTCGATACTCATTAAGTAAATCAATAATTTCGAGTTCGCCTCTTTTTGAAGGCTTCAATTTCTTAAAATGCTCTTGGGCGTTGGAATCAAAGCGGTATAGACCAGGTACAGCCCAGCCCGGTGAATCCGAATGACTACTTTTTGAGTGACTGTAAATCTGTACCACCCGTCGGGAAATTGCGTAACCGTGACTGACCCAGCATTCGCGCCTGGAGTAAGGACTCCGGTTTGCAAGTTGTAGCTAAAATAAAACGGATCATCAGTGCTAGTATGGCCTAGCACAGAAACGCAGTTTTCAATCGGCTTTATGAAAAAACTTCTGGTATTTATAGCACCTTGCGTTACTGGCTGTGATAGGCTGTATTGATACCAGGTTGAGCCACCAAGCACGGCTTTTGTTACTCTAGCTACGCTTGCTGCATTTAGAAAAGATGGGCGATCTATTAGCTCTTCTGTGATAGTAGAGGTACCATCAGCGCCCAACGACTTATTCCACTGCTCGCTCCCCAACATTTGATTCACCCGCCGCGAATACACAGGCCGCTTCGTAGTCGTCGCTTGTGTTGCGTGATTGCCCCGCCCCGACTTATCGAGAATGCGCCCTACCGGCTGCTCCACCGCAGTGACTGGGGTAGTGCCTGCGCTGTCCTGCCACAGCGTGCTCATGTCGCTGGGGTCGTACCAGGCGCCGGGTTCGGATGCGGAGAACAGCAGGTCGCCCATAGGTGTCAGGACGCCTTGCGGAACCTTGCTGCTAGAAATGGAATAGACACTCATCAGGAAATCTCCGCGCCGAACAGGCTGAACGACAGAGCAGAAGTGCCCGCGTACACCGTCACCACGTCTGTGGCCGCAAGAGTGATTCCGAGCGTCAGCAAGATGGAGTCATTCGCTGCAATCACTGCGTCATAGACGATGTAGTGCTGATTGGCCTGCGCCGCACCGGCTGGGCGCACAGATACCCGGTACGTCGTGGCAATGTCTCGATTGCAGATTGCCAGCGTGCTGCACACAGCCTGGGTGGCTGCTGGCACGGTGTAGAGCGTTGTGGCCGTGGCGGCAGTGGGGGCCACTTGGCCCAGGACTTTATGAGTGGTAGGCATGTCAGGCTCCGATCAGGAGGAAGGGGTGGATGGCGGTGGCCGTGGCGATGGCTGCAGCCTGGGCGGTGCTCACCGGCTTGGCTGAGTCCGCCGTGTTGTCCACATTGCCGAGGCCCACCATGCTTCTCGTGATGCCACTCACGGTGCCTGTGAACGTGGGGCTGGCCAGTGGGGCCTTGAGATTCAGCGCGGTCTGCTGCGCGGTGGATACCGGCTTGTTCGCGTCGCTAGTGTTGTCAACATTACCAAGACCCACATCAGCCTTCGCCAGCGTGACAGCGCCCGTCCGCCCTGCAACGCTCTGCACAGGTGCGGCAGCAGCGGCTTCGGCTGCGGTCGTGTATTGAGGGTGTGGGTCGCCCGCAGCGACGTGTGAGGAGACAGCGGTGGCGGCTGTACCTGCAGCTTCTTTGGCATCCAGCGCACCCTGCAGCCCCGTCACCGTGCTGATGGCCTGCGCGCCGGTGTGCGTGCTGCGGTCGCGCAGTTGCGCGTCGGTGGCATTGGCGGTAGCCCCATCCGCCACGCCAGCCAGCTTGTTTTTCTCCGCCGTGCTGTAGTCCTCGGTGGAGAGGCCCTTGCCGGTGATCTTGTCTACTTTGTCAGCGACTGCCAGAAGCCGCGCGTCGTTGCCAGCGGCTACGGTGCCTGCGGCGGTGCCAATGTCAGACGACTGGAGCGCGGTATCTGCCTTCCCGCCCTGCGCCGCTGTGGCGTAGTTGCTTGAATCCGTGGCTGCTGCGGTGCCTAGTGCAGAAATCAGTGCATATTGAGGGTGTGGGTCTGCTGCGGCTGCGTGGGCTGCCACGGCTGCGGCGGCTGTCCCTGCGGGGTCCGCACCCACCTGCGCGGCAGTGGTCGCATGTGGGTTGCTGGTGCTGTTCGCGTGCGCGTCAAGCTCGGCTTGCGTCGCCATGTCCACCGCAAAGCCAGGGTTCGGGTAGCTGCCAGATAGCACGCCACCAGCGCCGCCCGTAGGAGTGCGTGCGTCGGTGAGGCGGGGGTCGGTGCCTTGCACGTACTGCGGGTGTGGGTTGGGGGCGGATTCGTGGGCGTCGAGGGCGTCGAGCGCGCCGGTGTCGGCGGGGCCTTGCGGCCCCACGTACACGGCCGCCATTTCGACGGGCAGCGCGTCCTGCGGGCGTGTGAGCACGCGCACGGGGATGGGGCTAGGCATGGGTGATGTCCTTTACGCAAAATATGGTGACGGTGGCTGTCGATAGGGTCAGTTCGCCCATCTTGGTGAACTGCACGTCGAGATACAGCGGCGCCACGGGCCAGTCGGCGGTGTTGGCCTGGGTGCAGCGGATCACGCGCGTGGTGACCGCGTCTGCCCAGGCGCATTCGAGGGTGCTGACGAGCGCGTCGGCGGCGGTGCGCACCTGGGCGGTGAGCGTCCAGCCGGAGAAGTGGCCGTCGATGAAGTTGGCGGGCAGCTGCAGGGCGATGTCAAAGCCGTCGCCGCGCTTGTGTGAGAAGGTGTCTGTTTGGCAGGTCATGATTAGTACGCCGGATGGAAGCAGTGAAGAACAAGCGTCGCGACAGGGGCGGCGCCGCTATACGCGGTGGCGGTGAGCGTTTCTGTGCCACTCATTCCGCCGATACCACCACCGCCTGTGTTGATCTGCTCTACGACGATGACGTTGCCCCAGGTCGTGAAGCGGTTGCCCACCCCTGCGGAGACAGTCGGGTCTGACGGCGACGGGGTATCCCACACGGCATCCCACCGGACGCCCGACATTGATGCCCCCTGCACAACGCCGACATGGTGCTGGTAAGGCCCATCATTGGGCTCTGGCGCAGTGAGCTCGATGCAGCGAAACGTTGAGCTGGGCGTGGGCGCGCCGCCGCTTTCGCCGCCAGGGATCCCCTCCCATATCGACGCCACGGCACCGGAATTAACGATCCAGCGGCCGCCTGGCTGCGATTCCCAGGCCCATTCATACTCACGGCCAAATGCGGGAGAAAACCAGCCAGCGCCAAGGATGTCGTCGCTTGCACCTTGACCACCACCGGCCGCCTGCACCGCAGCTTTGGGCAACTGCATCTCAAGCTCCACCGTGCGCCCAGGCAGGGCCTGCGCTGGGCTGGATGGGAAGAAGCGGCGCCGCGTCATACCACCACCACCACTTCGCTGGCCGGGTAGCCGTCGGCCTCGATCAGCAGCACATGGCGCCCGCGCACCACCGGGAAGGACACGCGGCCCGCGCTGTCTGCCACGCGCTGGGCGCCGCCGTTGAGGGTGATTCGCGCACCTGCCAGGGGGCGGCCTTGCTCGTCGCGCGCGGTGAAGATGATTTCGCTGCCCGCCACGTCCACGGTCACGCCAGGCTGGATGACGGGGTCGAAAGCGGACGACAGGCGCATGGTCTCAACCGCTGGCGCGGCGCCCACGGGCGCCTCCACGGCGCAGGCCACGCTGGCATCAGACAGGTCAAGGTCTGCGCCCACCAGGCGGTGGCGGCCCTGCAGCGGGCTCAGCGGGTGGGCAAGCTCTACCCATGCGCCTGTGGCCACATCCGCTGCGGCGGGCTGCTGCCAGGTCACGCGCCAGCGGGGGCGGGCCAGCCAGGCCAGCATGCGCTGGCCCAACTGCTCTGCATGGCGCGGGCTGCGCAGCCAGGGGGCGGGCCACTCCAGCTCCAGCTCGCCAAACTCGCGCACGGCATCGGGCGCGCGCAGCTGGATGGCGCGGCGGTAGCGCGCGGCGGCGTGGTCGTAGTCGTACAGCACGCGGATGACGGTGCAGATGCCCTGCGCCGCCGTGGCGGCCTGCAGGTCTTGGGCGGAAAGCTGGTCAACACGCAGCGCGGGTGCGGCGGCGTCTGGCGCGGGCGGCCAGGTGATGGCAATGCCCGGCATGGCCGCAGCCCAGGCGCCGCCTGCGCTTTGCATGAGCTGGTCCACCGCGGCGCGGATGGTGATGGTGTTGTCCGCCAGCATGCCGCCCAGGCGCAGGTGGGCGGTTTCGGTGCGGTAGTCGTCCAGGTCGGGCCACTGCACGGGCGCCTTGGCCAGGTGGGCCAGCAGGTCATAGAGGATCTCTGCCGGAGTTTGCAGCAGCGTGCCGGTGCTGGGGTGCATGCGCCCGCGCAGGGTGACGGCCAGGCGCTCGCCCTCTGCCAGCGGCTGGGCCAGCTCAAGGAAGGCCACCGCGCGGCCGGTGCTGTCCACGCCGTTGCGCCAGTCGTAGGCCAGGGTGGGCACATCGTCGCGCTGCACTTCGTCCACCCCGGCAATGGGGTGGTCTGCCAGCAGGTACACGCGCTGGTCGTCGCTGTACTGGATGGGGGCCAGCGTGACGCTGCCCCAGGCCCATGGCAGCACGCGCACGTCACGCCAGCCGCCCCACACGGCGCTGGTGCGCAGGGGCAGGTTGTCTGACAGGGGGCGGTCTAGCCCGGCCTCCAGCGTCAGGCGCATGGCGCCGCCTGCCTGCATGGCGGTGACGATGCCCGCAAACAGCGGCGCACCGGTGGCGGCGTCGGCCACGCTGGCGCGGCGGCGCACGGGCGGGTGGGCACCCCACAGGCGCGTAAGGTAGCCGTCGGTGTTCTCCAGCTCGGCATCCAGGCTGCTGGTTGGGGCCGCAGCAATGCCGGGGATGGACAGGGGTCGCTGCAGCGCAGACACCGCCACCAGCCTGTCCACCAGCAGGCCCTGCGCGGGCATGGCACTGCCTGGGCGAGCCAGCGTGTAGGCGCTGCTGGCGTCGGTGGCGGGGATGTGGATTTGGGGCGTCATCATGCGTACAGCGGGTCAAGCGTGAGCGTGGCGGCCAGCATGCGGTGCGCGGACAGGTTGGGCTGGTATTCGTGCACGTCGGTCACATCCATGGCGTCGGTGCCTGCGCGCACCAGAGCGGCGTCTTGCGGGTGGGCGTGGTGCGGCATGAAGATCAGCGGCTCGTCGTGCTGCTGGGCCCAGTCCACCACGGCCAGCAGGGCTTCGGCATCGGCTTGCAGCAGGTGGCCGCCCATACCGCTGCCCATGGGGCTCCAGGCGATTTGCCAGCCGTCGCCAGCGCCCGCATACAGCGCGGCGGGGTTGTAGCCGTTGCCGCGCTGCACGGCCCAGCGGCGCGTGCGCTGGCAGGAGCTTGCGTTGTAGGCGGTGGCCAGCGGCACGCCAGCCCACAGCCAGCCGATGCTGCCGCCCGTGGCACTGGCCACGGCCACGCGCAGGTAACGGGCCGTGGTGCCCGCTGCAAAGCTGTGCACGGCCACGGCGCGGCTCACATCCAGCGCCACGGGGGTGCTGTAGGTGGTGCCGTCGGCACTGATGGCCACGGTGGCGCTTGCGCCTGCTGGCAGGGTGTAGCGGGCCATGGCAAACACGTCCACGGGCACCACGGCGCCAAAGTCCAGCACGGTGTTGGCCGCAGCCCCGGTCCAGGCCCACACGGTGGGGGTGGCGTCTTGCACATGGCTGGCCGCATGGGGCTGGCGCACGTCAAAGGTGTAGGCGTCAGCCGCCACAAAGGACGGCGCTGCGCCGGGCTCAAACTGGAGCTGCAGGCCGTCTGCCAATGCAGCAGGGCCGCTGGCTGGGATGTCTGCCGGGGTGGACCATGCGCCGCCGTCGCGGCGCCAGCGGTACTGGCCTGCTTCCACCGCAAAACTGAAGCTGTCGCCAAGCTCAAACGGGATGCCGCCCGGCGTGAGCTGCAGCGTAACGCCAGCGGCCGTGTAGCTGGGCACCGCGCTGCCGTCGGTGGGCACCATGTAGTTTGCCAATGCGCCAGCGGTGCTGGCGGCCACGCGCCAGGTCTGCACGTCGGTGCCGGTGACGCCGCCCGAGAGCCAGGCAGCGGCGCCGCCCACGGTTTGCAGCACGGCCTCGTCGCCCACGCGGTAGGGGCGCTCTGCGTCCACCTGCTCTATGCGGATGGTGACTTCGTCGCCGATCTTGAGCCGCTCAGGGCATGCCACCACCAGGCCAAAGCCAAATTCCTGCGTGGAGTAGGCCTCGCCGGTTTCGGTGTTGCGCCGGGCGCTGACGTAGGCCTGGTTGGTAAATGCGGGCAAGTAATATCCGTCCACGTCAACCCACCAGGTGGAGTCGCCGTGGTCAACCCAGCAGCCGCCCGCGTCACTGCTGCTGGGGTCAGATTTTGGGACGATGCCCGCAATGGTGCGGGCAAGGTCCATGCGCGCCGTGTAGCGGCGCACAAGCTGTGCGCGGGCCTGGGTATTGGCCTCACTGTCGGTGGGCAGGTCGTTTTCGTCGCCCAGGCAGCGGTACAGCGCCACCAGGGGGTCTCCCGCCGCGCCATCCGGCAAGAGCACCGCGTGCGAGATGGAAAACGGCGCGGTGGTGGTTACCCACGATGCACTGGCAGGATCGAGCCAGCCGTTGCCCCCAGGGGGGATTAGCACGCCCGCATCCGACCGGAGACACAGGTAGGCTTTGCCGTTGGTGGGATTGACCCACACCTTGCCCACATCGGCCTGCGATGTGGTGCGCTCTGCACCCAGCGCGGCTGACAGGCCTTGCAGGTCCGCAAGGTCAGCCTGCATGTCTGTGAGGGCATCATCCCACTCCACCAGCGCATCGGCGGTTTCGTAAACCTCCGCAAGGCAGGTAGCGAAGGCGCTTGTGACGCGGTCGCAAAAGTCCAGATCCGCAGGGGATGCCCCCGGCGTGACGCCAATGGCGGTGTTCGACTCTGCGAACGTGCTACGCCAGGCAAAAAGACTTTGCAGCCGCGTTTGATAGGCGGCATCAAGGGCCATATCGTCTCCTGTTTCAATACCCAGACATTTGAGCGACAGCTTGGGCGTTGGCATGTCGCTGCACTTGCAGTCCGGCGGCGGGCGCCGGGCGTAGCGGAAGGTGACCGTGAGCGGCGTGGCGTTGGCACCAAAGCGGAACGGACGCACGCACAGGCTGGGCAGGCCCTCGCCCTCGCCGCGCAATATGGGGTTGAATTTGAACGACCAGCGCCCCGCGCTCTCGCCCTGCGGCGCATGCGCTGGCACAGTGAAGTGCGCGGCGGCGCTGGTGTAAGGCACGCCCGTGGTCGCCACACCCAGCGCGCCAGAGACATCGCCCGTGACGCTCCAGCGCTCTTTGCCGATGGCGTCTGCGTTGATGCACCGCACCACCACGGCCTGGGTGGGGGCTGCGGCGGGCACGCTCACACCCTCAAGGGCCACGCGGCCTGTCATGGCCAGCAGCCAGGCGCTGGTGCGCAGCGGCACGTCTATAGCGGCCTGGCCGCCGGGGCGGCGCTCTGCGGCTACCACGCCAGCCACCTCCACCAGCGTGGATGCGGCCAGCGCCTGCAGCAGGTCGTAAAAGGTGACGATGGCGGGTTGCAGCGCAACGGTGTCGCCAAAGGTCTCAGTGGTGGTGCCATCCGTCACCGTGATGCGGTAGCTGCCGGTGATGGTGTGCACCTTGGTGCCTGCCGACACGTTGCGCTGCAACTCGGGCGACAGGCCAAAGCGCCACTCGCCATCTTTAAAGGTGCGGTACGGGCGGTACACCTGGGGGTCAAAGCCAAACTGCAGGCGCGGCGAGTTGGCATCCAGCGCACCATCAGACGACAGCGGCAGGCCACCAAAGTCCCACTGTGGGCCGGTTTGCAGAGGCTGGCTGGTGGACCAGTCGGCCAGCAGCGCCCAAGCCGTGGCCGTGCGCACCAGCAGGGGCTGCACGGTGATGCGCACGCTGTTGCCAGCAGCGCCCGTGGCCTTGGCGCGCAGGCGCACGTCACGCACATCCATGCCCGCCGTGGCGGTGGGCACACCCAGGTCTGCCAGCGTGAGGGTGAAGGTTTGCTGCGCAGCGCCTGCCCCCACCGCGGTGACGGCCAGGCCGCCATTGCCAACACCGGTGAACTGGGGCACGCTGGCACGCGGCGTGCCGCCTGCGGCCACGATTTCGACATCCAGCAGCGTGGCCTCGTGGCCGGTGTAGGCGCCATCCACGCGCACGCGGCCGCCGCCTGCGCGCACGGCGCTCACGCGATCAATGGCCGTGCTGGCGCGCACACTGCTGGCCACCAGGGCGGCAGTGCGGGCCAGGTTGTGGCGACCGGAGAGATAGCGCTGTACGGATGGCATGACGGGCGTTTACCTTCTGAGTGCATTGATTCTTTGAAGCTCAGGCTCCAGCAGGCGGGCGAGCTTGGCGGGGTCGTTCACGCCGTTGGCATTGATGACGATGCTGATGCCGCCCTGCGGCCCCATGGCGGGGCCGCCAGCGGGCTGGCCACCACCAGCGCCAATGCCGCCGCCACCACCAGAGCTGAAGCCTGAGCGCGTAGGCGGCGCCGGGGCAGATTCAGCAGCCTCCAGCGCAGTGGCCCTGCTCAGGTCTTCGGCGGCCCGAGCGCGCAGCTTTTCTTCCAGGCGCTGCACGGCCTGCAGCAGGGCGTGCTGTTCGTTCAGGCTTTCTTGTGACCGCACCACGTTGCCGTAGTTGGTGCGGTAGGCATCGAGCTTGATGCGCGCGTTGAACGCTTCCTCTGCAGTCGAATCGCCGATGAACTGCTCGCCGTACATCTTGGCGATCTGCGCATCGATGTATTCCTGCGTGAGCGCGGCATTGCCGGAAACGTTGGAGCGCGAGTTGTTCAGCGCCCGCTCGGCCTCGTCGCTGGTGGAAATCCGGTGGCGGTCGTAGATTTCCTGCAGCTTCTTAACCTGATCTGCTGCGCCACCTGCGGCCTTGCCCATGGCGCGAAAGCCCCCCACAGACCCATGGGCCGCGCGGCCCACGTCGTCAATGGCGGTCTTGGCCTCTTTCATGTTGACCACGACGGACTTGCCCGCTGCGTCGGTCTCGATGCGGTAGCCGCGCATAGCCGCCTGGGCGCGCACCCAGCTTGGGGCAATGCCATCGTTTGCGGCAATGGCGCGCTCTGCCGCAACGCGGAAGGCGTTGGCCACGTCCTGCGCGGTGCTGGTGCCAGCGTTGCGAATGGTCTCGTAGGATCGCTGGGCGTCGTCGGCGGTCTTTTTCAGCTCGGCGCTGCTGGCCACGCCCAGGGTGCGGAATGCGGCATCGATGGCGGCGGCGGCGTCTGCTGCGGCCTTGGCTGCGTTGGCAGCGGCGGCGGGCGTCTCGCGCAGCTTGGCGTTGATCTGCTCTTGCAGCTCTGCGGCCTTTTGCCAGTTACCACTGGCAATGGCCGCGCTGTAGGCGGTGCTCAGGTTGCTGATGGCGGCGGCGTGTTCTTCGGCGGCCTGTTTGGCCTGGGCGTCTGCCAGGGCCTTTTTGTTGGTGGCATCGATGTTGCGCGCCGCAGCCTCTGCCGTGGCCTGCAGCTCGCGGGTCATGGTTTGCATGGCCACTGCGCCTGCTGCGGTAGCCGCACCGGCCTTGTCGGCAGCACCCACCAGCCCGGCAAAGCCGTCGCGCGCCAGCTGGGCGCCATCGGCCATGTCTTGCATGGACTGCGTGGCTTTGTCGCGCATGGCCTGTGCGGCTTCGCCAAAGCCCTGGGCCATGCTGCGGGCGTCTTCGGCGGCGAGCCTGAAGGACTCAGACAGCCCGCCGAAGGTGACGCTTGCCAGGCCGTCGCGCAGCTTGGCAACGCCGGTCATCACGGTGGCGGCCATTTCGCTGAATGCGGAGCCAATGCCATAGATGGCCGTGAGCACGCCATTGATGCCGGCCGTCATCACACCCCAGGCCAGGCGCATGGTGTTGCCAGCGTTGGTGGCGTATTCGCCCACCTTCGTGAGGGTCTGGTTTGTGCTATCGGCAAAGGCTTGCAGGCGGGCCAGCACGGCGGTGAAGTCCACCGTGCCCATGAAGTCGCGCACCCACTTGATGCCGTTTTTGAATGCGGTGGCAATGAACTCGCCAAAGCGCTGCACGGTTCCGTCTGCCACGGCGGCGCGGAAGGCGCCCGCGAGCTGGTCCACACCGTCCTTCAGCACGGGCAGCACTGGGGTGCCCAGGGTGTTTTTCACGGTGTCCCAGGCGCTTGCCAGGCCGCTCAGGCTGCCGTTGAGGTTGTTTTGCATGGTCGCTGCGGTGGCGGCGGCGCTGCCTGCGGCGTTGTCTAGCTTGCCTTTGAGGTCGTCAAGCGCGGTCATGCCCTGGTTGAGCAGCGCGCGCAGGGCTGGGCCAGCGTTCAGGCCCACGGCCAGGATGGCTTTTTCGCCCGCCGGGCCTGCAGCGGCGAGCTGGTGCAGGGCCTTTTCGAAGTCGGTGGTGGTGATGCCTGCGGCGGCCAGCTCGCGCCTGAAGGCGCTGGCCGGGTCGGCAAACTGCGCCAGCATGCCCGCCACCGCCGTGCCGCTGCGGCTGGCATCAATGCCCGCATCGGCCAGCTTGCCCATGATGGCCACGGTGGCCTCCAGGCTCAGGCCCGCAGACTGCGCCACGGGGGCGGCGTAGCTCAGCGCCTGGGCCAGGCCCTGCACGCTGGTGTTGGTGGCGTTGGCGCCCAGGGCCAGCACGTCGGCCACCCGGGCGGCATCGGTAAACGCCAGGCCCATGCCCATCACTGCCTTGGTGACCGTTTCGCTTGCTTCGGCCAGGCCAATGTCGCCCGCCTGGGCGAGATTGAGTACCGCGGGCAGCGCGGCAATGCTGTCCTGCGCGCTCAGGCCCGCTTTGGCAAGGTTCTCCAGCGCGCCTGCGGCTTCGGTGGAAGTGAACTTGGTGTTGGCACCAGCGTCCTCTGCGGCTTTGCGCAGGGCCTGCATTTCCTGGCCGGTGGCGCCTGTGGCCGCCTGTACGCGGCTCATGGCGGTTTCGAGGTCTGCCGCGCCGCGCACCACGCCCGCAAAGGCGTTGATGCCGAAGTACGTAGCAATGGCCGCACCCACGGCGGCCACCTTGGTTTGCAAGCTGCCGAAAACCGCCGACGCATTGTCTTTGGCGTTGATCAGGATCTCGATCGGCTTGAATGCCACGGGGCGGGGTCTTTCGAGGCGGGTTGCTGTGGGGCTGCGGCTTCAGCTGCTGCCGGGCGGGCAGCACTTGGAGCCGCACGGCGCGCTGGTGGCGCCGTGGGCGGCGGGCATCAGGCGGCGGGGCGGCCGTCGATGTAGAGGGCTTCGCGGTTGGCAGCCTTCAAGACCTCAACGCCAAATTCCATGGTCGTGAAGTCGGTGCCTTCCTGGATGATGGGAATCTCGCCCGAGGGGGTCAGGGTGACCTTGGGCATGTACCAATCGCGGTTAGTGCCGGATGCGTTGTCAGCCACCACGCGCAGGGCGCCCGAGACTTCGGCCGTGCTGCCGGACTTGACGCGCACCCAGCTCTTGAGCGTGGTTTTGTAGTCCACCTTGATGGCGGTGCCGTTGGCAATGGGGCCCCCGGAGATGATCTGCAGGCGGCCCAGCTCCAGGTCCATGTTGTAGGCGGTGCCCAGCACGTAGGTGGTGAGGCCGTCGGAGCTGGTCACCACCACGTTGGTGATGTTGCGCACGCCAGCGGGCGCGCTGCTGCCCACGCCCAGCTGGTAGATGCGGCCTTGCTGCACGGTGTAGGCTTCGTCAGTCACATCGCCTGCGGATTGGCTCTGCGTCTCTTTGGTGCCGCTGACGAACAATGCCAAGTTGTCCAGGCTGAAGTTGTCGCAGGTGAGCGAGCCGGTGCGGTTGACCTTGACGATCAGGGCGGCGTCTTTTTCGGCCAGGCCGGCCTCGCTGGAGAAGTGCTCGGCCTTTTCGGTTTCGGCTGTGAAGCTGAAGCCTGGGCAGTTGCCCAGGGGGATTTCGCCGGTCAGGGCACCGTTGCTGTCAAACGGGTCGAAGTAAACGCGGCCACGGGGGATGGCGTATTCGTTGGTGATGTGAGTGATTGGCATGTTGGAGTTCCTTCAAATCCAGTTGAACTACTGCTGGCCCATGTACCGGGCCCCGGTGATAAACGTCAGTTCGCAGCCCACCAGGCCATCGTCGGCAAAGGCGGGCTCGGTCACGCGCTGCAAGCGCAGCGGTTCCCAGCCGCGCCCGCCGTGCATGCCGGGCTGCCAGTTGTGCAGGCTCTCGAACACGGCGGCAAAGGCGGCGTCCAGCTCGTCGGCAGCGGTGGCGCTGCGGCGCACGACCAGCGTCACCGTCCACTCAGGCGCCACCATGCAAGCACCCGCGCGACCGTCTGCCACGCCTGCACCGTTGCAGCGCACATCCACCGCGGGCAAGAGGCTACGGTCTGCGTGCTCTGTGCCGGTGCGCACGTCCCAGCCGGTGAGCGCTGGCAGTAACACCAGGCGGTCTTTGAGGGGTGCGGTGAGTGCAAGCATGGGGTCAGGCCCTGGGGTACACGGTGACGCTGACCCAGCCGCTGGCGTCTGGCTCCACGCTGCTGGCCACCACATGGGCCACGCCGTTGATGACCAGCACGCCACCCTCCACCAGGCCGGGGGCGCTTGCCAGGTCAAACGCACACACCAGCTCGGCTGCGCTGGCCGCACCGCCGAAGGGCTCGGTGGGGTTGCGGTCGAACAGCACGCCGAAGGGTGCGCCACCGTTGTGGGTGGCGGTGGCGTTGGCCAGGCGCCGCTGCACCGCGCTGTTCAGGCGCGATTCGAGGGCGGCGAAGGGGGCAGTGGTCATGGCGGCGTGCTGGTGTGGCTATCAGGTGCCCTCGATCACCGAGACGCCCAGCTTGACCAGCACCGTGGAGCTGGGGTTGCTGGCGGCGGATACGGCCACGCCGATGCACTCTTGGCTGGCGGTGGTTTTGTTGACGACCTTGTTGGTGGCGTCCCAATACACGCGGTCACCCACGGCGATGGCCAGGGCGCTGGTTTTGGGCAGCTCCCACACGCCTTCGGTGGCGAAGGGGCCTTCCACGCCGTTGGTGGCGTTGGTCAGCGCGACACCGAAAAGCGCGGTCCCGAACAGATAGCCGGTGCCAGAGGCGACATCAGCGGCCGGGGCGAGCATGAGGGTGCCGCCGTCTTGCTTGAAATTTTTTGCCATGATTTTTGGTCCTTGTGATGCTTGCCCGCCACCGGGGTGGCAGCGGGCGTTTGCCTATCAGGCGCCTGCGTTGGTGACCGCACCGCGGTAGTCCACGGCGGCGACGCCGTAGTCCAGGCGCACCTTGTAGCGGGCGCCGTCCACGTCGAAACCGTCCTGCACCTCGATGTAGGGCTCCTGGGCGCCGTCGAGGAAGGCGACTTCCAGGACCGCGGCCTCGGTGGGGTCTGCAAACATGTAGCGGCGGGTGCCAGACAGGCGCGGGGTGTCCACGATGTCGCGAAACAGGCCGTTGACGATGTTGGGCTTTTGCAGCTTGTTGGCGGTGTCGGGGTCGTACTGCGCATCGTTGATGCTGCGAGCCGTGCCGCCAAGGCCAATGGGCACCAACAGCACGGCGGGGCGCAGGTCGAGGAAGTCATTTCCAGACACGTCGCGCTGCGATGCCATGGCCACGCGGTCAACATCCAAGGCCGCCATGGCGATGGCCGCGCCCGTGGTGATGTTGCCGTGGTCTGCGTGAAACAGCGTCTTGCCGTCGCCCATGGCCGGGCCCAGGCCGCCGTTCAGAGCCAGCAAGGCGTACACGTCCACTTCGACCGTGCGGGCTGCTGCGCGGCCAAGCATGCCAGCCAGGCCAACGAATGCGCCCAGGTCGTCGTTGATGATGGCCGTGCGGCTGAGGTTGATGATGTTGCCCTTGGTGCCTGCCGTGATGCTGGCCTTTTCGCCGTCAGGGATGGACTTGTTGACAAACTCGCCCAGTTCGTTGACGGCATCCAGGCTGCCAAAGCTGCCCAGGCGGTAGCGGTTGTGGGCGCGGAAGTCGCCCACGCTGCCGGTGGCGCAAAAGCGGTTCCAGGTCAGGGCGGCGGTGGCGTAGCTGGCCTGCAGCGCCTTGTGCATGGCGTTTTCCAGCAGCACGGGGAAGTCGCTGGTGCCCTGGGTGAAGGCTGCGGCGACCACTTCCATCTGGGTCATGCCCTGGGTCTTTACGCCAGCGCGCTCCAGCGATGCGCGGGCCAGGTCCAGCAGCTTGGCGCCACGGAAGGGGTTGGCTTGCATGGATGCGCGCACCTTGGCGTCCACCGCCACACCGGCGCGCACAAGCAGCGCATCAGACGCTGCGGCAATGCGCTTGTCGGCTTCGTCAGAAACCGTTTCCACCTTGGGGAAGGCGTCTTGCGGGTTGGCAGGCTCGGTGCCCTTGCCCATTTCGGCCAGCAGGCGGGCCTGGATGGTCTCGATGGTCAGGGCGGGGTCTGCCAGCACTTCGGTCTGCAACGCGGCGATTTCGGGGCGCGATGCAAAGGGCTTGAACATGGCGAGCACCTGGGCGTTGTCGTCCTTGGTGCGGGCGAAGGGTGCAGCGGGTTGACCAGCTGCCGGGGCGTTTGCGGGCATTGATGCCTCCATGGTTGTGGCCGCTGGTGCAGCCGGTTGAAAAACGGGTTTCGCGCTGGCAGCGGGCGCTGCAGGCTTGAAGCGGGAGAGGTCGAAGCTGTTGGCCAGCGATGCGGCCACGGCGGCCTCTTCGCCCACGGCGTCGGCAAAGCCTTCGGCCAGGGCTTCGTCGGCCAGGAACCAGTGGTCTTTGCCATCGGTCAGCAGGGCCAGGGCGTCGTCGTAGGTCTTGCCGGACTTGTCTGCGTAGGCGCTGGCCATGGCTTTGGCGTAGCGGTCCAGAATGTCGGCCTGCTCGCGCAGATCGACGGCGTTGCCGTAGGCGAAGGACCAGGGCGCGTGGATCATCATCTGGCTGTTTTTGGCCATGGTGATGGTGTCGCCCGCCATGGCGATGTAGCTGGCGCACGAAATGGCCACGCCGTCCACATGCACGTCCACGGCTGCGCGGTGGCGCCTGAGGGCGTTGTAGATGGCCAGGCCATCGGGCACGCTGCCGCCGTAGCTGTTGATGCGCAGGGTGATGGCGTCCACATCGAGCGCGGCAATCTCGCGCACCAGGTCGGCGGCAATGACGCCGTTTTCGTCCCAGCGGTCGCCGATGTTGCCGTAGATGTGAATATCAGCGGCCTTTTCTTCGGCGCCTGCGGCCTGGGGCGCGCTGGCTTTGATTTCGTACCACTTTGCCATGTGTTTGTCCGGTAATGGTTGGGGGTGAATGTGCCGGGTTGGGTGTCCAAAATCTCAAAAAACGCTGGACTACTTTTGCGGGCGCTACAAAAAGGCCAGCAGCAGTTCCTCGTCGGCGTTGCGGCGGGGGGCGCGGGGCGCTGGACGGCGAGGGGCAAGGCGCCTGCGCGTGCTTTTGCGCGGGCCTGCGCAGCCCGCTGCGTGGGCGGGCGAAACCTCGGCGCGCACAAGCAAAACCAGGTCACCGGTGCCGGTGAAGCCAGAGGCAAAAGTGCCCTGCAGCAAAGCCGTGGAATCGGGCGCGCTGCTAAAGGCCTGGGGGCTGAAGGCGCCCTGGTCAAAAGCCAGTGGGTCAAAGGCGGCACCGGACATGGCTCAGGCCCCGCGCCACATGTCGCCGTTTTGGCCTGTGCCCACCACGGGGGCGCCGTTAATCTTTTTCACGTCACACGGCAGTGCGGGCGCAGTCAGCAGTGCGGCCAGCACCGCCAGGGCCAAGTTCTCAGGGCTGAGGTCGGTATATGGCGTCCACTCGCCCGCCATGCTCAGCAGGCCGCGCAGGTCTGCCGTGCCGGTCACTTGCGCCACGCTGCCCGCGCCGCCGAAGGGCACGACCATGGAGAGCGCGGCGCTGCCGCTGAGTGACCAGCTTGCGCTGCCGTCCAAGCCCACGGTGAGCGACAACACGGCGCCGTCGCCCGTGACGGTGAGCACGCTGGCGCTGCCCGAGAGGCCCACCACCAGGGACAGGCCCGCGTCAGGGGCGCTCAGGTCTACCACGCTGGCGCTGCCCTCCATGGGGGCGCCTTGCAGTAGGGATGCAACGCCGTCTACCTGCGCCACGCGCACCAGGGCGGACATGCCGCCGGGCTTGATGGGCAGCGCGGGCGCGCTGTAGCCGTCGGGCGCTGCCGCCGTTTTGGCCTGCACGCCACCCACATAGCGATTGAGCCGCGCGCCTTTGAGCTCGCCGTATTGCAGCGCACCGCAGGCCGCCAGTGCCCCGGCCATGGGGCGGTGGGTGCTGGTGAGTACGCGCTGTCCGTTGGGGTAGAGCATGGCGCGGTCAGCCCCAGACGGTTTCCATCGCGCCGCTGAACGTGGTGCTCGCCGCCACCGCCGCGCCCGCGCCCAGGAGGAAGCCCAGGCAGGCGCCGTCCTTGATTTGCGGGGCGCTGGGGAGTTGGTTCCAGAAGTCCTTCTCCGTCATCAATGAGGCGATGGACAGCGGGATGGTGGCCAGCGGCTTGTACAACAGCAGCACGCCCGTGCCCGCCGTGGATGACGCCGACAGGGTGAGTGACTGCACCGACAAAATGCCTGTGTCGCCGCTGGCCAGTGGCAGCTCGGGGCCAAAGTTGTTGGCTGCCGTGCCGCTATGGCAAATGTGCGGCGTGATGGCCGATACCGTGCAGGCCACGGTGCCGGGCAGCGTGCGCCCTGCCGTGCTGTCCTGGTTGGTGTAGCTGATATTCACGTTGTGTGCCGTAGCGCCGGAGGATGTGCGGATTGCCAGCGCGGCGCGCACGCCGTTGCTGTAGCGCATGGCGGGCGTGCCGGTAAGGGTCTGCGCCGTGGCACTGGCCATGCTGATACCGGGGTAGTAGCCCTGCAGGTCAACCAGCTTCAAAACGCTGGGCACGCCGGTGGCTGCGGTGCTCCAGGCGCTGATGGTGCTCAGGTGCTTGATGAGCGCGGAGACGTTGCCCCCGTGCGGGATGCCAAAGCGCGTGGTGCCGTCGCCCGTGGCGTCATCACAAGCCTTCCAGGCCAGGGCGGTGCCGGGGTAGGCGGTGGCGGGCGGAAAGCCGCCCAGGCTGAACATTTCATACCAGCGGCCAGCAGTGTAGGCGGCAGCGCCGGTGATCTTGTTCCAGTCCTGCCGGTCGGTCTGCCCGGCGGAGAAGGCGGCATAGAGTTGGTCTACGGATTGAATCATGGCTATCCCCAAGCGAAAGTAGCATCCCCAAAGAAGGTGACCGACCGGCCACCTCCGTTAGGGCGGTAAAAGAAGGCAAGGTGCGCGCCGTTTTGGACGATGGGCAAGCGCCAGCCGTCCTTGAGTGCAAAGTCCACCTCCAGGGCGTGCTTTACGCCCGTGGTGTCGGCTTGCAACAGCGCGTCGTGGTAGTGCTTGAACTGCGCCAGCGGCTTGATGAGGTACAGGCAGTGCAGGCCCCCGGGCGGGGTGATGTAGGTCACGCGGTTGACGCGGCGCACGCCGGTCACGCCCGCGTCCAGGCTTACCGTCAGTGGCCCGGTGATGGTGGCGGTGCTGTTGCTGGCGGCGCTGCATACGGCGTTGATGCCGTTGTTGGGCACGCCCAGGGTGATGCTGCGGTCAACCCCGGCGCTGTCGGTGTACTCCAGCAGCATTTGCCCGTCTTGCACCGCCGGGGCGACGTGCGTGACCATGACCAGGCGCAGCCCCTCGCCGTCCGCATACCGGGGCAGGCTGGCGCTGTTGTCCATGTCCTGCGGGTCGGTGCTGTCGCCATCGATCAAGGGGTAATAGGCCACCAGGTCATAGAGCACGAAATCAATGCTGGCCTGACTGGCGTTGCTGGCCTTGGGGGTGATGGTGATCTTGTGCAGCACGCGCTGCATCCCGTCGGGCACGTCGGGGAAGTAGATCGCGTCGTTGCGCGCGGCCACCACGGGGGTGAGGGTGTTGGAGGTGCCGATGCGCGCGTCATACGCGGGCTGCCCGGCCTGAAAGGCCCAGTCCTGCCATCGGGTGTCGTTGGCCTGCCCGGCGCCGGTTTTGATGAAGCGCTGCTCGTGGTAGCGCCCGGCCTCGTAGGCGGCGATTAGATCGGCCTGGGTGCGGATCATGCTTCGCCGCCCCCCGCGTCGCCGTCATCATCAGGGATGAGCTGTACGGAGTCGTCCGGGTGATCGGGGCACACCGGCTCGGGCGCGCCGCTGGCGTACTCGCCCAGCGGGCGCAGGCAATGGGCACAGCGGTATTGCACGCTCAGTCCACCGTGCCCTGGATGGTGCCGGGGTTGAATAGCGGCGTGATACCGGCTGAGATCGAGCGCGAGGCGCCCAGCGCGCCGCTGTAAATGATGCTGCCAGCGCCGCTGGCGCCCGTGCCCACGCTGAAATGGGTAGCGGTGGCGCTGCCTGCGGTGCACTCGCCAAACTGCACGGTGCCCACGTTGGAGACGGTAGCGCCCGACACGCTCCAGCCGCCCGCAGTGCGCGCCACGGCCACGCGGGCATAGCCGGTGTAGGCGGCCTCGTTGGTGGTCTGGTCGCCAGCTTCGCCGGGGTCGGCGGTGTGCAGGGCCACGTACAGGCTGCCTGCGGTGGCGCTGGGCTGCAATCCGCTGGCATCGCCCACGAGCTCCCAGGCGTCGTTTTGAAAAAGCAGTTGCAGTAGCTTGGTTTCTGAGGCGTTGGACATGGACATGGGGTTGGCTCCTGTTAAGCGTCTTGCTCTGTTTGAGTGGTCTTGAGGATGTTGTCTTTGCCGTCGCGCTCAATGCGGGTGGTGGTTTCGCGCGTGGGCATGGCGGTGATTTCCACCTTTTGCACGGCGGCGGCTTGCACTTCGTTGTGCACATGCACGTCGGGCGCGGGCTGCTCCGGCAGGTGGTTGTGCACGGTGGGCCCGGCTACGTTGACCACGGGCGCGGGCTGTGGCTGCGGCTCTGGCAGGTGGTTGTGCACGGTGGGCCCGGCCACGTTGACGACGGGCGCGGGGTGCTCTTTGCTGGCGGCGGCCTGCACGCCTGCGGCCACGGCTGCCAGGGGCGCGGCAAGGCGTGCGGCCACGCGCTCGGCGGTTTTCTCGCCCGCCTCGTCTTGCTCTGCCTGGGTGGGCTGGGCCAGGGCGGCGTTGTGGGGTATGCCGTGTTTGTCTTTTTCGCGGCGCCAGCGGGCCTGCTGCTCCAGCGTGTCGATGGGGTTGCCACCGCGCTTGCGCACGATTTCGGGGCCGCTGGCGTAGGCGCGGTCTTCCAGCAGCGCCCAGGCATCGGCCTCTTTTCGCGGGTCGATCCACGGCATGGCGGGCGGCATGTAGGCGGCGTCGTCCAGCGTCTCGGGCTTGATGCCTGCTGGCACGCGCAGCACGCCGGATGCCACGGCGGTGGCCACGAAGCGTTCGTACACCGGGCGCACGATGCGGCTGATGAACTCGGCCGACAGCGTGGCGTAGGCGGCGTAGCCCTCGACCAGCTCCTGGCGCTGGGCGCTGTAGGTGCCGTCGTAGGTGCGGGCGATGCTACTGAAGGTGGGGCCCGTGCCTGCGGCAATGGCTTTCATCTGGCCGCTGCGGTAGGTTTCCAGGTTCTGGTTGGGCCGGTTGGTGTCGATCATCCCGATGTCTTCACCGGGCTTGAGGTCGTCAAACACCATGCCGGGCCGGAACTTCATCTGGCGCGGCGCGTCGTCGGCTGTGCCGTCTGGGTTGTAGATGTCTGGCGCGCCCTTCTTGATGTAGGCGGCCATGCTGGCGGCGATCTTGGCGGCGATGCGCTCGCTTTCCTCGTAGTCCTTGAGGTCGTCAAACCGGTTGAGCACGCTAGCAAACACGCTGACGCCGCGCAGCTGGCGAATGCGGTGCACGTTTTTGAGGTGCAGCATGCGGTCGGCAGCGACGCGCTTGGTGGCGGTGGTGATGGACGCGGCGGACTCTGGCGCATCGCGCAGCACGTGGTACGCGACTGGAGCACCCCAGGCGTTAATTTCGATGCCCTGGTTGATGGTGGCCGGGCCGCTGGATTGCTTGCCCATGGGCACGTAGTCGGCCTCCAGCATTTCCAGGCTGAACGGCACGCGGGTGCCGTGATCCAGGCTGGGCAGCAGGCCGGCCACCAGCTGCGCAAACACCTCGCCATCGCGCAGCCAGCTTCGGGCCAGCATGCGCTGGGCGCTGGGCCAGTCGTGCTGGCGGGTGACTTCGGGGCAGGTGGCCCAGTCTTTGAACAGTTCGAGGATCTGGCGCGCCAGGTCGTCGTTGATGCTGCCGTCGGCATTGCGCGGCTGGGGCTCTATGCCAATGCCGTTGGCCCCCACCACGTTGGCCACCAGCGTGTTGAGCACGCCCAGGGCCAGGTCGTAGTTCTGCTCCATGTGGCGGGCAATTTCGCGCAGCGTGCTGCCAGCGCGCAGCACGTCGTCGTTCACGCTGCCGGTGGCGCGGCGGCCTTTGCGCAGGCGGTCTGGCCGGGCGGCTTCGAAGTAGGCGAGCACGGCGCGGGCCTGGGCGCGGCGCACGGCGGCGCCGGGGGCGAACCAGGCCACTACGCGGTCTGCCAGGGTCTTTTGTGGGTGCTGGGCTGGCATGGCGCGGCCCTCAGTCGGAAAAGTCGGCCAGCTGGTGGCGCGGGTAGGCGCGTGGCCGGGGGGTGGCTGCTGCCAGCTCGGCCTGCATGACGGAGCGGGCCTTGAGCAGCTCGTCCATGCTGCGGTAGGTGACGGTCTTGCCGTCTGCAGCACGGATGGTCAGCTCGCCGCTGGCAATGGCCGCATCAACGGCGGCAAGGTCGGTGGTTGTAAAGGCCATTGGGCGAGGGTGCCAAAGTGGCCGTCCAAAATCTCAAAAAACGCTGGACTTTATGGGCCGCCGCGCGGCTTGCGAGAAATGATGTTGTAGAACAGCGCCTTGGAGATGCGAAACTCCCGCATAACCTCCAAACGGTTTCTCCCATTGAACGCCTTCCAGACAGCCGCATCCCGCTGCGCGCGCATCTGCCAGCCGTCGCGGTACTGCCCTTTTGGCACATACCTCCCACCAATGCGCGGCGCCAGGCGACGGGCCACGGCATCGGCAAGAGCGTCGATGGCTTCGCGCGGCGCGTCGTGCCGCAGGGCCTGCAGTGCGCGGTCCCGGTGGCATTCGGCCAGGATGCAGCGCACATCGTGACAGAGCGTTGCGCTGTCGTCGTCTGGGGTGTGGTCAGGTACGGCGGTCAAAGCTCCATCCTTCGTCGGTGTGGGGTTTGTGGGGGCGCTTTGCGCTATTGTTTTGATAGCTGCTTGCGCTTGATGGTGTTGCGCTGGCGGCTGTTTTTGCCTGGATTTCTGCCGGTGCAGATGCAATCCGCTGCGCCATGCGCTCCCAGTCCGCCCGGGTGTTGCGGTGCAGGCGCAGCTCGGGGTGGTGGGCTGCGGCGAAGGCGTACACCCAGGTGTCCAGCGGCTCGTTGCGGGCGCCGCGGCGCTTTTCAAAGCGGTTTTTGGCGGGGTTGTAGGTTTCGCTGACCAGCCCGGCGAAGTAGCTCGGCTCCAGCTCGTCGCTGAAGTGGGTGGTGCGGCTCTCGCTGTCTTTTTCGGCGTCGGTGGAGAGGCGCCCATACAGCCAGTGCTTGGCGGCCACGGTGCCCACCTGGTAGGTGACCACGCCGCGCTTGTCGAGCTTGCCGCGCCAATCCACATCCGCCAGCTTGCCTTTGCCCAGCACGGGGGCGTTGTTGGGCACGGCGCCGAACACGGCCATGGGGCGGCGCACGCGGCGCTGGCGCACGTAGTGCTTGACGGCCTCGGTGCGGTGGCCGCCCATGTCGTGCGCGTAGGCTTCGATGCGCAGGGTGGCGCCGCTGGCGTGCTGGATGGGGGTGTTGAGCAGCTCGGTGAGTGATACCCACACGTCCTCGTCTGCGGGGTCTCCGGGTAGTTCGATGTAGTCGATGACCCAGAACGCCATGCCCAGCCCCCAGCCCACTATTTGCACAGCCAGGCGGTTGTCCTGGGTGTCCACCCCGGCGGTGATGGCGAGCACGCCCGCAGGCGCGGTGCGCAGTTTGTACGGCTCGGCCCGGTCGGCGATGGCGTTGTGGCGCACGGCGCGCATGGCTTCGTCTTCCCATGGCTCGGCCAGGCGGTCGTTGACGAAGGTCTTGAGGCGGGCTTTGTCGGCTTGCGCCTCGCGCCACATTTCGGCCAGGTCAAGCCAGCGCGGGCCCAGGCCAAACTGGTAGTACAGGCAGTTGATGTGGTAGCCGCGCACTTTGGCGCCGGGGTTGCCTGGCACCCATTCGCCCGCGGCGATCATGGCCTGCTTGTGGTGCTCTTCGATGGTGGCGCCGCATTCCTGGCAGACATACCAGCAATGGCTGGCGTCTGGCGTCCAGTGCAGGCCCGTCCATTGCAGGTGCTGCATGTGGCCGCAGTGCGGGCACGGTACGTGGTAGCGGCGCTGGTCGCTTTTGAGCCAGAGCTGCTCGATGCGGCTCAGGCCCTTGATTTGTGGGGTGCTGATGTAGAGGCGTTTGGATGTGGCCGGGAAGGCGCTGGTGCGGCCGTTGAGCATTTCGAGCGGGTCGTCGCCGCCGGTCAGGTTGTTGGCGAACTCGTCCACCTCGTCCACCAGCAGGGTGCGCACGGTGGTGGACTTGAGGCGGCTGGGGCTGCCCGCGTGCTCGATGTAGAGCTGCCCCCCGGCGAAGTCCTTGAAGGTGCGGGTGTTGGCGGCATCACGGCTGGCCACGCTGGTGAGGGCCCGCTTCATGGCCGGGCTTTCGTCCACGGCGGGGTTGAGCTTTTGCGCCACCCATTTGTTCATGGAGACTTCGCCCGGCAGGCACACCATGACCGGGCCGGGGTCGTGGTCCATGCAGTAGCCCAGGGCGTTGATGGCGACTTCGGTTTTGCCGAATTGCACGGGGAACATCAGGCACACCTCGCGCACGGTGCTGCGGGCGGACATGCAGTCCATGGGCTCGGCCAGGGGCGGGTTGCGGCTGGTGATCCATTGGCCGCTTACCGCGCTGCCCTTACTCGATAGCCGGCGCTCGGCATCGGCCCATTGGCTGACCGTGAGCGGCTTGCGCGGCGCCAGGGCGCGGGCAATGGCCGCGTGCACGCCGGGGGCGGCGGGCGGGGTTTGGGTGGCGTTGGCCAGGGGCTGCATTTTTGGGGCGTTTTGGGCTCTAGCGCTTATGTGGTGTGCGCTGGTAGCTATGCGGTTGATAGCGCCGCAAGCTCGGCGGCGTACCACGGGTGCGCGGGCGCGGCGCCCGGCGCGGGCTGCGGCGCGGGCGCCGCGCCGGGCGGTCCGGCAATCATCAGTAGGTCGGGCCGGTAGGCGGGCGGGCGGTCAATTGACGGCTCCCAGGTGGCGAGGGCCTCGTCCTGCGCGACGCCGTGCTGGTAGCCGTGGGCGGCGAAGGCGGCCACGGTTTGGGCGAGCAGCTCAATGCCCAGGGGCGCGAGGTCGCGGCGCCATAGCTCCTCGGCGGTGTCGCCGGGGCGGATAAACACGTGGCGCTGTGCGAGCACGTCGCCGCCGTCCATGCGGTTGCTTAGGCGGTACACGCTGCCGCCGGTGACGCGCTCGCGCATGCGCACGGCCCAGCGCACGGCGTCGCGGCCCCGGTGCACGGGCAGCAGGCTGGGGTGGTAGCCGATGCCGCCGAACGCGGCGCGCAGGCGGGCCTTTTCGCTGATGAAATCGTGCGAATGCGCGGCCACGATGAGCGACAGGCCGGGAGGCATGGCGGCGGCGGTAGGCTTTTGCGCCACGGGGATGCCGCGCAGCGCGGCCTGGGCGGCGAGCTTGTCGCCGGGCGGGGCGAACACGGCCGCCACCTCAACGCCGGGCAGCGCGTACAGGGCGCGCAGCGCGGCGGCGCCGAACCATTTTTGGCCGCAAATGGCGATTTTCATGCCGTAGCCCTCGCCATTTTGAAGCCCTGCACGGCGCGCTGGTGGCCGCCGTAACCCACGATTACGGTCTGTTTGGAGCCGCTTTTTTCTTGGGAGGCGCGAATTGAATTCATGCTTTTCCCTTTGTGTGTACCGCCCATCATCTGGCTGACCTGAACCCACCGCGCATCGCGGCGCAGGGCGGCGCACAGGCCGGGGTGGCTGGTGTGGAAATACACGGCGCGGGTGCGCGCGTGGTGCGGGTTGGCCTCGGTGAATTGCAAACGGCACACCTCGTTCAAAAAGCGCATGCCGACGCCCGCGCCCTGCCATTCGGGCATGACGACCATGCGGCAGGCGCGCATACCGCCGATTTCCAGCCAGGGCGCGGTGGCGATGTGGCACACGGCCTCGCCGACGACAAAGCCCACGTAATACTTGGCGGCCACCATGCGGGGCAGCTTCAAATAGTGATGCGGCTCAAACATTGGCCAGTAGCCGCCGTTTGTCTGGAAAACTTCGAGGTCAAACTTTGGCCGGCGCCAAAGTGACCCCCGTTGCAGCTCGCCGGTGCGGGTGTCGTAGACCCAGTCGGGCTCAATCCAATCAAGCACGTCGTAATGGCAAGAAAGCAGCACGGCCTGACCGGCGGTGCGGCGCCAAGACTTGGCAAAGGCGGCGGCGCCTACCTTGGCAATTTGCCGGTCGACCACGCTGGTGAATTCGTCAATGATGACGCGGGGCGGCGCCTCGGCCACTACGCGCGCCAGGCCGGCGCGGAATTTTTCGCCGTTGCTGAGCGCGTGGTAAGGGCGAAGCCATGCGGGCACGCTGCCCAGGCCAACGGCGGACAGGGCGCCGGTAACGTCATCGAACGCGCCGCCGGGGGCAATGCAGTCGACGATGGGTTTGTCTGCCGCCCAGCCCTGGTCGCCGTCGTAAATGCCGACGCCGGGCCACATTTCGCGGCCGATGCTGGTTTTTCCGCTGCCCGATGGGCCGACGACCACGCCGATTTTCCAGTCGTCGTCATCGGGCAGCTCGGCGTCTAGCGCGAAGTCGGCGCCGCTGTCGCAGTTGAAAAGGCTTTTTACGCGGGCGGCGCGGTAGCTGTTGAAGTCGCCGCAGGTGTTTCGGACTTGAATTTTCATGCTAGTTCACCAGTACCTTGCACGCCATGCCGGCTGCGCTGAGTTGCTCAAAAATGGTTTGCTGCTCGGCCTCGTTTTTGCAGTCGACCAGCACCGCGTACTTTTCCTGGTAGGTGATGCCGGGGCTTTGGGCAGGGGCCTCGCCGGGCTGCTGCGGCGCGCCGTCGGCCCCCAGCAGCGCCGCCAATTCATCGCCCCCAAAACCCAGCAGGTCCACGTCAAAATCGAGCGCCTGCAGGTCTTCCACCTCGCGCGCCAGGGTGGCCATGTCCCACCCGGCCTGCTCTGCCAGTTTGTTGTCGGCAATGACATATGCGCGGCGCTGGGTGTCGCTGAGGTGCAGCAGGCGAATGGCAGGCACCGCAGGCAGACCGATGCGCTGGGCGGCCATCACGCGGCCGTGGCCCGCGATCAGGGTGTTGTGCTCGTCGACCAGCACGGGGTTGGTGAAGCCGAACTGCTCGATGCTGCGCGCCAACTGCGCCACCTGCTCTGGGCTGTGCGTGCGGCTGTTGCGGGCGTAGGGAATCAGCGCATCGGTGGCGATGTGCTCGATGGTGCTGGGTAGCACCGGGCTGTTTTGTTCTGTGGTGGTCATGCTGGCTTGCGGGCGAGTTGGGCGAAGTGGTGGGAGGCGCTTTCCATGGCGCCGGCGATGTGGTCTTGCAGGGCCACGCGCACCTTGACCTCGTCGGTCTCGACAGCCAGCACGGGGGCCACGGTGGCGGCGAGGTTTTCCAGGCGAATGCGCAGCTCGGTCATGGCGGTGGCTACCAGGCTTTCGACCTCGCGCGAATCGCGCAGCTGGCCGATGGCGACCTCATAGGCGCGCTTAGCCTCCAGCGCTTCAAATTTCGCCTTGACGGCGCGGGCCCGCTGGTAGGTGTTGCCGGCGGCGGAAGACTGTCCGAGCTGCGACGGCGCGGCGCGGCCCCCATCGTCATCGCTATCTGAGTCGGGCGCGGCAGCCTGGGCATCGCGCCCCGCCGCGTGCCGGTCTGCCACGCCCTGGCGGCTGGGGTCTTTGGTGGCGTTGAAGCGGGCGATGGATTCCTGCACCAGCACGCGCTTGCCGTCTGGTGCGAACACAAGGCGGCCGTCCTTGGCAAGCTGGTTGCCATAGTGCGGCTTGTAGCCCAGGCGCGCGGCGAACTCGCGCGGGGTGAGGGTTTCGGGCTGCTGGGTCATACCGATTCGGCCAGCTGGCGCACGCGGAAGCGGATGCGCTTGTCGAGGTGGTCTTGCGCGCCGGATTCTTTGGCAATGCGCTCCATGCTGATGCGGGGCTGGTAGCTGGGGGTGCGCACGAACATGAGCACGGGGCGCACATCGACGCCGTGCGTGCCCTGGGCGGCCCATATTCCGGGGGCCAGGTGCTGGCCGCGCATGCGCCCGTAGCTGACGAAGTAGCGGCGGCCTTTGGTTTTTGCGGTGCCCTTTTGGATGCCGCGCTTGCGCTTGTCGGTCATGTTGGCTTTGAAGCCGACTTCGCTGTAGGCCTGCAGGTAGCTGATGAGCTGCTGCAGGAAGGCGCCGCGCAGGTTTCCCCGCCCATCGTCGCTGCCGGGGTATGGATCCGTGGGAATGGCGGTCTGGTAGCCAGCGGGCAGGATGCCAGCCCGGCGCAGGGCGGCCTCGCTGCGCTTGTCTGAGCGGCGCCCGCCGAACTCCTGTGCCTGCAGCACCTGCTGGGGGTCCACGCCAATTTTCCCGCCCTTGCTGGGTTTGTTGCGGCTGTCGAGCGTTGGCAGGATGGCTGCAGAGAGGTTTTCGGGCGTGGCGGCGATGAGCTTGGGCGAGTTCGCAATGAATGGCGTGACGCGATCGAACTTGCGCAGCTCGGCCTGCATGGCCTTGCGCACCATGAAGCCCGTGTCGTTGATGGCTTTGGCGTAGGCCTGGCGCGCCTGGGGGCCGCTGAGCTTTGCCAGGGCGGCCTGCACTTTGTCGAGGTTCTGGATGGTCAGGTCGAGCTTCATGGGGCCTCCGGCTTCTGGGTTCCGCACAAAACGGCCTGTGGCGCGTTTGGGGCCATGACCGCACCCAACCCCTTGCCCACCCATTCTTCGCGGCCCGTGAGCGTGATTTGCAGGCCGCGCAGGCCGGGGAACACGCCTTGCGCCTGCAGGCTGGTCACCAGGGCGTTGAGTTCGGGCCAGCGCTTGACCAGGGCGCGCATTTCGCCAGCGTTTTCAGGGGTGCAGCGAATGACTGCTTTTGTCTGTTTTTCAGTCATTTTTTTATTTGTGCGGTATGTGCGGTATGGGTGTGCGGTATGACGGCGGCGTAAGTGCTTGATTCGTAAGGTATGTGCGGTATGTGCGGTATGTGCGGTATGGGTTACGGTGCGTGCGTGTGTGCGCGGGTGCATGTGTGCGCCTGTGTGCCCGCACGCGCCCGCCCGCCCGTGTGGCGGTTGATACCGCACATACCGCACAGCCCAATATCCATGCGGGTTTGATACCGCACAGGTATGCCGCACAGATACCGCACATACCGCACAAAACAGGGTGTTTTTGGCCGCTGTTGTCATGCGCCCCCCCATCCAAGGCCCTTGTAGTCCTTGACGGCGGTCTTGAAGACGTGGATGCGCTCGCCCAGCCATTCGACCTCGCCACGGCCTGGCGGCAGTTCGTACCCGTCCCGCATGTAGGTGATGGAGCTGGGGCCCTTGGCTCCGGTGTCGGTGTCGTAGCGCTTGCGGTGGGTGACTGCGCCGTGCTTGCGCATGAGGGCGTTGCCGAAGCGCGGCTGGTTGAGGGATTTGAGGCCGACCTTGCTGCACCAGGCGCAGTACAGCTCGTACAGGTCTTGGCCCAGCATGGGCGAGAGCAGGCGCGGGGTGGTCTTGCCGGGGAAGCCGTCCACGTCGCCGTTTTCAAAGGCCAGCATGAAGCGGCTGGGGCTGTCGAGGCTGAGGTCGATCAGCTCGCGCTTGGCGTCCGTCATGGGCGGCAGCGTGGCGTTGTTGAAGTCGCCCAGGTCAAGGTGCAGCAGGTAGTCGTGCAGGGCGGCCACGCCGCCGGTTTCGATTTCGCGCTGCACGCCTGCGTAGAAGTCGCGGCTGAGCTTTTCTGGCGTCCAGATGACGGCATGGCGGCGGTCGTCTTCCTCCAGCACCACGGGCATGGCCTCGTTGCTGAGGAACACCATGTTGACGTGGTTGGCCTCCCAGTAGGCCGCCATGTTTTTGGGGTTGATGCGGATTTGCTCGCCCGTGATGAAGGCCTTGAGCTTGTTTTTGATGTGGTACAGGTCAGACCGGGCCACCACTTCGTCGGCGATCAGGAACAGCTTGCGGCTGGCCCAGTCGTTGAACTTGTCTTCGATGGCGCTCTGGTCAATGACCCAGCCGTAGCGCCCGTAGATGGCCATGATGGCCTCGAAGAACATGTTTTTGCCCGTGCCCTGCGGCCCATGGATGACCAGGGCGCTTTTCATTTTTGCGCCTGGGTGCTGGATGGGGTAGGCCAGCCAACGCAGCACCCACTGGAACAGTTCTTCTGGCCTGCTGTCGCCAGCGCACATGTAGCGCAGCAGGTCAAGCAGGTATTCACACACTCCCGCCTGGGGCGTGGTGGGCCACCTGAATGCCGTGGTCGACACGCCCGAGCTGCGCGCCGCGTACAACGAGAACCTGCCCAAGGTCACCGAGTTCTGGACCGAGCTGGGACAGAACCTGAAACTGTTCGAGAAATACAAGGCGCTGCAGGCCAGCGCCGAGTACCAGAAGCTGCCGGCGGCGCGCAAAAAAATCATCGACAACGCAGTGCGCGATTTCCGCCTCGGCGGTGCCGAGCTGGCTGACGACAAGAAGGCCCTGTTTCCGCGCCCCAGCACCGGCACATTGTCGGCAAACATCAGCGACAGCGCTACCACGCTCACCGCCGCGCCAAGCGGCGTCGGCGACGACGAATACCCGGCATCCGGCAAGATCGCCATCAGCGGCGAGATCATGAGCTTCACCCGCTCCGGGGATGTGTTTACCGTCACCCGGGGGCTGAGCAACACCACCGCCGAGGCCCATGACGCCGACGACACGGTGCAGCTGGTGGGCGAGTTTGTCGCCGCTGAGATTCAGGACGTGATCTATGACCTGCTGACCGTGTCGGCCGGGATTGATACCGCCTATATCGACAAGACGGCATGGGACACCGAACGCGACACCTACTTGGCCGGCGTGTGGAACCTGACCCAGCCGGAGCCGGTTGGTGTCAATACCCTGCTGGCCGAACTGACCGAGCAGGGCAACTGCCGCATCTGGTGGGATGAGATCGAGCAGCAGATCCGCTTCCGCGCCATCCGCCCGCTGGATGCCGCGTTGCCGGTGTACAGCGATGACGATCATTTTTTACAGGGCAGCGTGGATCTGCGCGACGACCCGAAACAGCGCATCAGCAGCGTGCTGATCTATTTCGGGCGCCGGTCGCCGGCGGAAAAACTGGATGACCTGAAAAACTACGCGGTCCGCTACCTGCAAGCGGACCCGGATGCCGCTGGCGCCAATCAGTATGGCAGCAACGTCATCAAACGCATCAACAGCCGCTGGCTTTTGTCCACCAGTCTAGGGCGGGTGCAGGATCTGGCTGACGCTCTGCTGGTGACGTTCCGCGACCCGCCGCGCATCCTGTCGTTTGCGATGGACCCGCGCCATGACCTGCGGGTGGGTGACATTTTCCGGGCAAAGACGCGATACCTGCAGGCCGTGGACGGCAGCAACAACCAGCTGGCATTTGAGGTCATCGAGGCCCAGGAGGAGAGGGCGGGACACCTGATCCGGTACCGTGCGCAGTCCATGCCTGCGGATATCCCGCTGGTTGGAGAGTACAGCATCGTATTCAGCACGGATGAGTTTGATGTCGTACTTTATGATGTGTTTGTTTCCGAGTATGGTGCGCCATCTGATGCCGTCAGCCTGGCCGTATCAATCCAGTCAGGGGTTTTAATCAGCGCAACAAGCACCGCAATACCGGCATTTAAGATTGGGGCTGCCTGGCCGACAGGAAGCACAATTACCATCACAAACGAGGGGACAATAGCGGGCCGTGGTGGTAGTGGTGGTGGCTACCTTGTGGGCTTCTTCAGTTATAACGGGACGCCCGGCGAGAATGGCGGACTCGGATTGTATGCTGATTACCCGGTCACCATCGACAACTCGACTGGCGTCATCGCTGGCGGTGGCGGCGGTGGCGGACAAGGCAGCAGCGATTCCAGCCCCTGCGGTACAACCGCAGGGGGAGGTGGCGGCGGCGGTGCTCCAAACGGCGCAGCCGGCAGCAGTATGCCGGGCAGTGGGAATAATGGCGCAGCGGGCACCGTAGCGGGTGGTGGAGGTGGCGGTGCCGCCAGTGGTCCACTGAGCTGCCCTCCATTTGGGACGTTCAGTGGTGGAGCTGGCGGCGATGGCGGCTCATATGGGCAACCAGGGGATACGGGGACAACCGGAACATATGGCTCAGGCGGTGCCGGCGGCGGAGCTGGCGACTGCGTCAACGGCAACAGCAACATAACGTGGACCGCCACCGGCACCCGCCACGGGTCAATTACCTGAACAACGAAATAACCATGACCCGCTGCGGCGGGTTTTTTTATTGGAGATAACCATGCCTGCGCGCCGTCGTGATTTTATTTTGTATATTGGGGACACGTTTCAGCGGCAGATTAACCTGCGCTCTGGTCCGGAAGCGGATATTGCCGACTTTACTGGCCTGTTTGTCATTTACAACGATGACGACTCCGAGTTAATCGCGCTGACAACGGAAACCAGCGGGATTACCCTGCATAATGGGTATATCGAAATTGAAATAACTGATGTAGTGTCGGCGGCGATCAGCGTTGCAGGTTTATCTCGGACGGGAACTATTATCGAACCGGCGGATAATTGCGAGTTGCCGTATTCAGCCGAGGGGTATCTGGCGCGTTATGCCCTCCGTGTAGAGTCAACGACCGGTGTCGTCACGACGCTGCTGACAGGCACGGTAGGTATCGTCGAGTCTGTTGTGGAGGGTGCGTAAATGCAGGTGCAATCTATTGGGCTGGGCGTGATCCCGCAGACGGTTGATGATGAGCATCCTGGGCCTGAGGTCGAGAGCGTATATATTCCGGGGCCACGCGGGTACCACGGCGGCGGCGGCGGTGGTAGCAATTTCGCCGGTGATTGGGATATGTCGATCGGCGAGCCTGGCGGGCGTGCTGATGAGCTGACGATTGCCACATTGTCGACGCTGACGGGCACCACAATTACACCTGACTACCCGCTCAGCGTGACCGGAGATTATCTATTCACCGGCGGCGAAACGGGTCGGATTCATCTGGCCGATCCTGGTCCTGACTACGCGGTATTTGCGCTGACCATGCCTGCTGGTGCTTGTACTGGTGTGCAAATAAGATATTTGGTTTCTGTGCTCTGCAATAGCGGCGCTGATGCTGGTGACATCGAGGCGATATTTAACGGTAATGCGCCATCAACTGCGGTATGGGCTGTTGGTGTCATGTATGACATTTCGGCATATCCTCGTCCGCAGGTTAAAACGTTTTCAATTGTTAACAGCGTGCTGGATCTGGCTAACCCGTTTGTCGGTTCCGGGTTTAATTATGGTGAGGTCTGGCCATTTTCTTACATTTACGAAACAGGAACATTAACTGATTATCTTGTTGAGTCAATACCAGTTGTCATTGATACGGCAGCAATAACCGGCGCTGGCCAGCAATTAAAAATCATTGCTGGCTTTCTTGCGGAATCTGGCAGGACTCAATCTGGGTATGGTGCCATTACGTACGGGCAAAACGGTTTCATGTTGACGGCTGATGCGTATCTTCCGGATGGTGCTACTGATGGTGATTGGTACCGCGTGACGGGAGCCGGTACGTTTGCTGGCGTCGATACCGTCATCGGCGATTACGTCAAACTGATTGATGGAATGACCGACATCATTGCCGTGCATTATGGTTCGGATGGTGCTCAGGGGCCGCAGGGCGATCCCGGGCCTGCTGGCGCTGACGGGGCACCGGGTGCTGATGGTGCTCAGGGGCCGCAGGGAGATCCAGGCCCGGCAGGAGCTGACGGTGCACCTGGCGCTGATGGTGCTCAAGGCGATCCTGGGCCTGCTGGCGCTGACGGTGCGTCGGCGTATGAGGTAGCGGTTGCCAACGGGTTTGTTGGCGATGAGGCGGCGTGGTTGGCGAGTCTTGTCGGGCCAACGGGCGCGACAGGGCCAACGGGAGCGACAGGGCCAACGGGCGCGACAGGGCCAGCGGGAGCAACTGGGCCAGCGGGAGCAACTGGGCCAGCGGGAGCAACTGGGCCAGCGGGCATTTCTGCAACAATAGCTGTCGGGACGGTAACAACGGGAGCCGCCGGAAGCTCGGCAGTCATAACAAATGTTGGTACATCTTCTGCCGCCATTTTTGACTTTACGATACCGCGCGGAGATACCGGTGCAGGTGGCGGCGGGGCAGTAACAATCAGCGGGAAAACTGGCGCATATACAGTTGTTGCTGGCGACCTGGGTACGGTTATCAATTGCACGGCAAATACGTTTACCGTGTCGCTGACCGCCGCTGCAACGCTTGGTGCGGGATTTCATTGCTGGATCTGGAATACGTCAAACACATCGTCCCATGTCATCACGATCGACCCCAATGGGACGGAAACCATTGATGGTGCTACGACATTGTTACTGCGTCGCGGCGAGGGATGCCAGATTGTTTGCGACGGGTCAAACTGGCAAACCGGAGGGCTGAAAAAATACCGGCTTTACTCTGAAAACGCCGCGAACAACGCGACGCGCCCCGTTGCTTCGGGTAGTAATGGGGTTGCTATTGGTAATGCCTCGCAGGCGACGGCCACATCAACAGTAGCCATCGGAGACGCTGCGGTTGCCAGCGGTACCAGCGCGGTTGCTCTGGGAACCGGGAGGGCTGCTACACAAGACAGCGTGGCAATTGCAATTACCGACAGCACGTCAACTTATGGAGCAAAGACAAACACCAGCGCACTTGCGATTGGGTATCTCAATGTTGCAAGCGGGGGAAACTCTGCGGTAGTCGGCGGCAGTGGAAGTACCGCAAGTGGGCAGTCCTCTGTGGTAGTTGGGGGTGGGGGTTGTAATGCAAGCAACACATATTCAGCAGTTATTGGAGCTGCATCCGGTAGCGCAACTGGTCAAAACGCAATAGTAGTCGGTGGCGCTAATAATACGGCCAGTGGTTATTATGCGGCAACGTTGGGTGGCGTTAATGGAGGCGCAGCTGGAACTAGCTGCGCAACGGTGGGGGGAGCATATTGCACTGCAGCTGTCGGTTATACTGCGACTATTGGCGGACAATACCTGCTTGCAAATGTCTACGGAAAGGCTGTTTTTGGTACAGGATCAGTCCTTCCTGGAGTTAGCGGTGCTACTCAAACAGGTATAACCACTTTAGTTAGAGATAGTGTCGATGCGACACCTGTAGTATTAACATCTGACAATAGTGCTGGCGGTACGGCAAATCAGCTGGTGTTATCAAACTACTCCAGCATGGCAGTCACCGGCAGAGTTATTGCTCAACGCAAAGGTAGTGAATCCACAACATCAACAGCAATGTGGACATTCAATGCAGTTATCCGGCGAGGTGCAAACGCAGCATCCACGGCATTAGTTGCCGCTGTTACGCCCGCTTTGATTGCAGCCGACGCCGATGCCGCTGCATGGACTATCGCTGTATCGGCTGATACGACAAACGGTACGCTGGCTGTAACCGCTACAGGTGAGGCCGGGAAAAAAATCCGTTGGGTTTGCACGCTGGAATCCACTGAAACTATTTACGCATGAGGTTGATATGGCCGTTTCTCTTGATGTGACAAATACCCCACTTGGCGTTGGATTTCAAAACGCTTATGCGCGTATTGCGACAGTAGCTATCAGCCGCCAACTGGGCGGAGGTCATAGAGTGATGGTTGATGTTGCCATCTACGCAACGATTCCAGACGACAACACCCAGAACGTGGACATGCGCCGCTATGTATTGCCACTGAATGAGTTGCCAACGGGTGATCCCCTACCTGCCGCCTACGTCTGGATCAAAACGCAGCCGGATTTTACCGGGGCAGTGGACGTGTAAATCGTAGCTGTATGCCGTCTGGGGTTTCCCGCGCATGGCGTCATAATTATCATTCGATCCTTTGATATACGACTCCTTCATAATCAGCCGCATTTCCTCGCGCATAACTGCAAGCTGCTCTTCCGTGCAATGCACCATTGAAACACCGGCAGCATTGCAGATTCGCTCCAGGTTGCGGTGGATACGTTGATCCGGGGTCATAGCGCAGGCTCCTGAGTAATCTTCGCACCTCGCGCCGCATCAATAGCCCGCCGCAGACTGCTAATGTTCGCCTCCACAATCTCCCGTGGCAGCACGACACTGCCGACGGTGTTGTTCACGTCGGCCAGCCAGTCGATGCGGTCGGCGTCGGCGCGCAGGGCGGCGTTTTCAATGCGCAGAACATCAATCCGCGCCATCAGCGACTCCAGCGCCAGAACGCACTGATTCCGCTCATAACTCTCAGTGCCAACCTGGTCGTAATACTGCGGATTCACGCGGGCGCGAAGGTCGGCGATAAGTTGTTCAATGTTCATCTTGTCCTCACTTGCAGCTACAGGGCAATATGGCGCAGGCGCGGCAGTCGGCTTGAGTTGTCAAGGAATCCTTGACAGCTCGGGATTGCAGCAGGGCGCGGGCTTTGTTGCGAATTTCCCGTCCTTGCGCCATCGTCATGTGCTGGTCGTCCCACCACTCCACCATTGCATTGACAACTTCCCGCCACTCCTCCGGCACAGCAGGCACAGCCACGGCAGGCGCAGCGGGGACGGGGCGGGCGTAGAGCAATACTGGTTCGCAGCCCATGTTGAGGGCGTTATCAATTGCGGCATCGCTTGGCTTGCCGCGATATGGCCCGCCGTTGTCTTTCCCGTCTGGTCCGATCCACCAGAAAGCCACCGGCTCCTGCTCATGCTCCTGCGCCTCTTTCAGCGCCTTCTCTGCCGCTTCAGCGCGCTGCTTCCACTCGTTGCGCGAATCAATGAACGATTGCAGGTCGGATCTGGCAGCGGCGACGTCATTTTCGGCGCGCTCCCATTCCGATGTAACGCGCTCAATCTGTTCGCGCAGTCGTTCCGTTGCGGCGGCATTTTGTTCCCGCTGCCTTTGCAGTTCCTTCTCAAGATCGGCGATGTTCTTCCGCAAAATCGCCGCCACGTCATACGGCTGATGCACCGGCTCAGGTTCGGCGCTGAACTGGTCATCACATGCTGTTGTTGTCATGTTCAAAAATCCCCGTTTCGTGTACATGTTCTGCCGTCAGGGTGACGGCGTAAATGTTTAGGCGACAGGTGTCGCCTAAATGGAGTTATGGATCGCATAGTTTGAATATCCTTTCGCCAAAAACCGCGACTGCTCAGGCTCGTAGTGCCACAGCTCGCGCACACACTCCACCACTTCCGGCGCTATCCGGTCTCCGTTTGCGTGCAGCCAGTGCCGCGTATAAACGTCAATGTCCAGTTGGTAGCCAGGGCTGTAACGCTTGCCGTGAATCCGTCGCTGCGCTGCTCTAGGTAGCGCTTCAAGGTGTTCCCGTGCTCGCCAGTAGTGGGCCTCAATAACACGCAATAACGCCTGCGCTTTTATCGGTAGGCTGGTGTCTTTCGCCGCCAGCAATTTCCATGCTTCTGACTTTTGCTGTTCGCGTTCGTAGTAGTCCATTTCAATTTCCTCCAAAAATTTAAGCCCTAACCCGTCCATCAACTCGGACGCGCTAAAGCGCGCCGGTTAGCTTTGCCGTTATGTTTCTTTTGCGCGGTCAATCTTCTGCCGCACCCATTCGGCACCGCCCAGCCGTGCCAGCTTTTCCCGCTGCGCCGTCGTCATGCGCAGGGAGATCGTTACCGTTTCCTCTCCCTGCTTCACGGGCTTGCGGCCTTGGCTCCTTCCTGGGCCGCCTCTGGTTGTCATTTAACTTGAACCCTTGCTTCCATCCGGTTCGGGTTGCCGTACCAGACCGCCGTGTAATCCTTGTCTTTTGCTTGGCGCTTTGCCGCACGCTTTGCTGCTGCTTCTGTTTCAAAGTAGGTAACTACGTCTTTGTTAATTTTTCCGAGGGTTGCTTGTGTGTAGAACATTTTGTTTCTCCTTCGTTTGTTGAGTTGATGTTGTTATTGTAGTGCGCAATCAAACGATAGCCAAGAACTTTTTGCAATTATTTTGTGTTGCGTTATCAACCGTCAGAAACATAACCCGTCGGTCAAGCGGACGGCGGAAAAGCACCGCCGCCGCTTACCTATGCGTTAGAAGGCGGCAAAACTCTGCTGTGCCTTCATCCATTTTTCTCGCTCTGCCTTTGCTGCTTTCGCGGCTTCTTTCTTGCTGCTGGCGCATCGCGCTTGCCAAATGTCCATGCGTGTCAGCGTGTCGCTTTCGGCGTCGTAGTGATAATCCGCGCCGTTGAATTTGCAGCCGCCGTAAAACCTAGCAACGCTCAATTGCGTTTGGCTCACGTTGTAAATTCGCTCTGGTCTATTCATGGATACAGCCTTCTAACAGTTCATTCCAGCCGACCGCTTCGCGTCGGCTGAACTCGGGGCGTTAGCCGCCCTATGTAAGCAGCGGCGTCACAATCACTTGCTCTCGGCCAGTTTCTGCTTCAGCAAATAGCCTTCCAGCGCCCAAATCTTCTCGCGTGCGTCCTGGCGTGCAATCTTGCGACCAATCTCAATGTCGAAGTTTTCAGGGCTTGCGGCTGCGCTTTCGCCAGTAACGGTAAAGCCGTTCTGCAAAGTCAGGCAGCACACGGTCAGCGTAGTGCCTTCAAAGACGTGGTATTGCTCGCTGGCAATGGTCGCGTCAATGTGGGCAGGGTTCAGGCGCGGCGCGTTCAATCCTTTGGCCTGAATTTCGTTTTCAATCGCTTGCTCGGTCATCTTTCTTTCCTCTTGCTTTGGTTTCCTGCCAGCCGGTCGGCTAACAAGTCGTTCAAGCGGATGCTTTGCCCCGCTTAACTCTGTGTTAGATTCAAGCGTTTGGTGACTCAAAATTAACATCTGTCATTAGCTGAATGTC
>ERZ650311.235-NODE-235-length-38271-cov-8.735687_pt1 | contig 38271 bp, 37 predicted proteins | sample MGYA00376247_ERZ650311 | MGnify/ENA primary metagenome ERZ650311 (study PRJEB26733, sample SAMN07839324) | wastewater metagenome | biome: small river; feature: stream; material: water | place: USA: North Carolina | collected 2016-07-28 ...
CGATACGTGAATCAGGGCGGTCAACTTTATTGATAACCAAGATCACTGGAAGATTTTTTGAAAGCGCTTTGCGAAGTACGAAACGTGTCTGCGGTAGCGGACCTTCAGATGCATCAACTAGAAGAATTACGCCGTCAACCATTTCTAATCCACGTTCTACTTCTCCGCCAAAGTCTGCGTGGCCCGGTGTATCAATAATGTTAATGATCTTGTCACCGCGATGAACAGCGGTGTTCTTTGCCAGAATGGTTATGCCCTTTTCGCGTTCAAGATCCATCGAATCCATCATGCGGTCTTGACCTTCTTCTTGCTTCTTGTGAGAAGCGAATGCGCCCGACTGCCAAAGCATTGCATCAACTAATGTGGTTTTGCCGTGGTCAACGTGGGCAATGATTGCAACGTTACGAAGTTCGTCGCGGCTCTTTAATGGCAAGCCAGCAAGATGTGGTTGTTTAGGCATTTACTTTGAACTCCGATGCAATTTACTTTAATTTTCTTTAATTAAGACCAGCCGCAACCTTATCTTAGGAGCGCTTGATTACTTAAATTAGAGCGCTCGATGTAAGCGTAAAACTGTAGGAATAAAGCCTAATTTAGGCCAAGTCACAGATGAGAGCTGATTTGTCACTCTCCAATCTGTGACTATCTCTGAAAATCCTTTAGCTCTTAAATCTTTGATTACTGAAGCAGCAAGCGCTTTGCCGATTCCTGTTCCACGAAATCTAGGAAGTGTGGTGGCATGTGCCAGAGTTGCAGAATTTTCTGGGCGCAAAAGTCCGCTATGCAATTGGGATTTTTCAGTACTAACTCCGTATGAAAGTGCCACAACATGATTCTCGACTTCTGCTACTTTAACTACAAATCCATTATTTTCTTCTGATTCAAAAAGTTCTAGCCAATCTTTAGCAGATTCAGCCTCATCATCGGGTTGCACATTTGAAAATACTGGAGCACTCTTTTGATGTATTGCTAATTCACGTTCAACTTTAATGATGCCAGAAATATCATTAATTGTTGCATTTCGGATCTTTGCAGAAGTACTTGTCTCGGCTATTTCACCTAAAATCGCTGACATATGTTGTGCGCCAAAACCAAGTTCAAACCAGGCTTGGATTTCCAATTGATTATTTGCAGGTACCTCAACATAGAAATTATTGATTCCTTTAGAAACTTCAAATTCTGAAACTTCTGTAAATAATCTTTTAGACGCTTCAGGAGATGCGGTTGCAAAGTTGCCGAAAGTAAACCAACAGTTTTTACCCCAAACTGATTCGTCTTTATAAATCGGGGCCAAGAAACCTACATCTTCGATTTCATACTTTGCATCTATTTCTAGATCTGTTGAAATTGATGGGAAAGAGCTAGATATTAAGCGGAGTTGGTTCTGCTTATTGATTAATAACTCAGCCTTGTTCATGACTAAACGTTGAAGCGGAATTCGACTACATCGCCATCTTGCATGATGTAATCCTTACCTTCCATACGCACTTTGCCTTGTTCTTTGGCTGCTTGCATTGAGCCATACTGTTCAAGATCTGCAAAGCTAACGATTTCCGCTTTGATAAATCCTTTTTGGAAATCGGTGTGGATAACACCTGCGGCCATAGGTGCGGTATCGCCTTTATGAATTGTCCAAGCGCGAGCTTCTTTAGGGCCAGCAGTTAAATATGTCTGCAAGCCTAAATTCTTAAAACCTACGCGAGCTAGCGTTGTTAAACCTGGTTCGGATAAACCAATGGATTCCAGTAGTTCCTGGGCATCTTCGTCAGGAAGTTCAGCTAGTTCTGCTTCGGTCTTTGCATCTAAGAAAATTGCCTCTGATGGCGCAACAAGTGCTTGCAACTTATCGCGAAGCGCTTTGTCGTTTAGCTCTGCCGCATCAACGTTAAAGACATAAAGGAATGGCTTTGCAGTAAGTAGGTGAACTTCCTTTAAAAGTTCAAGATCAAGACCAGCAGTGGAAATCGGCTTACCTGATTCCAGAACTGCATTTGCCTTCTTTAACTCTTCTAGAAGCGCCTGCTTCTCTTTATTCTGCTTTGCTTCTTTTTCAATACGTGGCAGTTGCTTTTCGATTGATTGCAGATCTGCCAGCGCCAATTCGGTATTGATTGTTTCCATGTCACTTGCCGGATCAATTCGCCCATCAACGTGAACTACATCGCCGTCATTGAATACTCGAATTACTTGGCAAATCGCATCTGTTTCACGGATATTGGCCAAGAACTTATTGCCAAGTCCAGCGCCTTCAGATGCGCCTTTTACGATTCCGGCGATATCTACGAAAGAAACGGTCGCAGGCAAAATCTCTTTTGAGCCAAAGATCTCAGCTAATTTCTTAAGGCGCTCATCCGGAACTCCGACCACACCAACGTTTGGTTCGATAGTTGCGAATGGGTAATTGGCTGCCAAGACATTGTTCTTAGTCAGCGCATTAAAAAGGGTCGACTTTCCAACATTTGGCAGTCCGACGATTCCGATTGAGAGGCTCACGAGGAGTAGAGCCTACGCGGAATTGTCAGTGGCTCTTGCCATGATTGACCCATGCAGACGGCAATTGTGGCGCTTTTAATTGGATTGGCACTTGGTGCGGCCCTTGGATATTTGATTGGGCAACGCAAGGCGCCAACTACCGATATCTCTGCGCAGCTAAATCAACGCGATACCTCACTTGAGATGAAGACCTCCCTCGAAGAGCTATCCAAGAAAGTCACTGCCCTTAGCGCACAAGCAGCTGAAGCAGATAAAGCTCGTGCGACTGCAGATGCTGCGCTTAAACAAGAGCTCACCAATATGGCGACAATAAATACTAATTTATTAAATCAATCAACCAAGTTGGCAGGTGCGCTAGCAAGTTCTCAAACCCGCGGTAAATATGGAGAAGCGCAACTCGAATCACTCCTTGAATCTGCAGGGCTAATTCAAGGCGTTCATTACGAAGTACAACGCGGCACCACCACCTCAGAAGGGGTTGCCGGCATTCCAGATGTAAAGATTGCGATGCCAGGCGGGCTAGATATTTATATTGACTCTAAATTTCCATTCGCCAACTACTTCTCTGCGATCGAGAGCGATGATACAGACGAGCGCGCACGATTAATGAAGTTACATGCAGATGATTTGTTAAAGCATATTAATGATTTAGCAAAACGAAAGTATTCGAATATTGCCGGCTCTGCCAATTTTGTCGTGGTCTTTGCGCCATTCGAATCAATTCTCGCTGAAGCGCTGATTGCAAATAAGAATTTGCTACAAGATGCCTTCGATAAAAATGTAACTATCGCTACCCCATCAAATATGTTGGCGCTACTTCGCACAGTGAGCATGGGGTATTCACGTAGCCAGTTGGCCGAAAATGCCCATAACATCCAGATAGTTGCAGGTAAATTGGTCGATAAGATCTCAACTGCGCACGAACATATTGATACTTTGGGTAAGCGCATTCTCTCAACCGCAACCGCCTTCAACCAGATGGTCGGAACAGTTGGATCTGCAGTAACTAAAGACGTTAACGAGATGATTGATTTAGGGTTATCAAACGATCAACTTGAAGCGCCTAAACTAATTAACCCAGAGGTACGTTCTATCTCTGGTGGCAGCAAGATGAGTGATTTTATTGATGTAGAGGCGGATGAATAATGGATTTAAATCAGATTATTAAGGTCTTAAATAAGATTAAATTGAAGAAAGAGGGCGTCGCTACCCTACAAATATTCTTCATCTTTTTCTTCGCATCTATCGAAAACTTAATTCGCCATAGCTACGGAATAGTCTCTGGTCTGGTCGTCTTTGCAATGTTTATCCTTGGCAATCGCTTTGGCCGCCCTGGGGTTGCATATGTGGCAGCGGTAACTCCACCAATCGGATTTGCTGTAACAGTTCTATTTTGGGCAATCATGGCTAACACCATTCACATAACAAAGGTTGCTGTTGAACTAATCGGCGGGTTAGCTTCAGTTGCACCATGGTTGGTACTTGGTGCGATTTACGGTTGGTATACCTTCTTGCATCAACGCGCACAGAAGAAGATTGCTACAGCTCGCGCCGCTAGAGCCTAATTACTCTTTAGCTTTAATATCTTTACGAAGCTCGCGAGGTAATTGGAAAAGCAAAGTCTCTTCCTTTGCGGTAACTGTCTCAACAGTTCCGTATCCACGATCTGCGAGCCACTTAAGTAAATCTTCAACCAAAAGCTCTGGCACTGATGCGCCGCTTGATACGCCGACGGTATCTACATCGTGAAGCCAAGCGCTATCTGCTTCGTGGGCATAATCAATTAAGTAAGCGTTCTTTGCGCCATATTCCTTCGCGACTTCAACTAAACGAACTGAGTTAGATGAGTTTGTTGAGCCGACCACTAAAACTAAATCGCATTGCGGTGCAATCTGCTTCATCGCTTCTTGGCGATTTTGAGTTGCATAACAGATGTCATCTGAAGGCGGATCGATAATTTCAGGGAAGCGCTTCTTTAGCTCTGCCACTGTTTCCATAGTTTCATCTACAGATAAAGTAGTTTGAGATAACCAAGCAAGCTTCTTACCGCTCTTTGGCTGCACTGTGCGCGCCATATCGACGCCTTCAATAACTGTTACGCGACCTGGCGCTTCTCCGGCGGTGCCTTCAACTTCTTCATGACCATCGTGGCCAATCATGATGATCTCTAAATCTTCATTTGCATAACGTCTAGCTTCGTTATGAACCTTTGTAACTAGTGGACATGTTGCATCAATAGTCTTTAAATGGCGCGCTGCTGAATCTGCATGGACCTGAGGTGAAACTCCGTGTGCGCTAAATACTACGGTCGCACCTTCTGGAACTTCATTAACCTCTTCAACGAAAATCGCACCATGTTTTTCAAGTGATTCGACCACGTACTTGTTGTGAACAATCTGCTTACGGACATAAACCGGAGCGCCATAAACTTCGAGCGCTTTCTGGACGGTTACAACTGCGCGATCAACACCCGCGCAATATCCACGGGGCGCTGCTAGAAGTACCTTCTTTTCCTTAGCCATGTGGGAGCAGTGTATTAGGCTCAGGGTCATGCTTGAAAATTCAGAGGAGACGCCTGCACCGGTACGCGTTATCTCTGAATTAATCAAAGAATATATAGATGCTTTAGGCCCAATCTGGATCGAGGGCGAACTTTCTCAGATTAATTCTCGTAAAGATTTCACCTATATGGTGCTGCGCGATTCCAGCGTTGATATGAGTATTTCACTTGCATGTCCGTCTGGCGTTTTCTCAAAGAACAAAGTTGGCGAGAATGCCCGAATCAAGATCTATGCAAAACCATCTTGGTATACCAAGAATGGTTCGGTCTCATTCTGGGTACGCGAAATTAAAGAGGTGGGCGTTGGTGAATTACTTGCACGCCTTGAGATGCTCAAGAATTTACTTGCGGCTGAAGGTTTATTTGATGCCTCTCGCAAAGTTAAATTGCCGTTGTTGCCTAAGAAAGTTGGTTTAATCTGTGGCCGTAACTCAGATGCCGAAAAAGATGTACTAGAGAATGCCAAACGTCGTTGGCCATCGGTTCAATTCGAAACCCGTGAAGTACAAGTTCAAGGCGCTGATGCGGTTATTCAAGTTAGCAAAGCCTTAAAGGAACTGGAAGCAGATCCAGAAGTAGATGTCATCATCATTACTCGCGGTGGTGGGTCATTTGAAGATCTATTGCCATTTAGCGATGAAGGTTTAGTTCGTTTAGCTGCATCATGCAAGACACCAATCGTTAGCGCAATTGGCCATGAGAAAGATTCACCGCTCCTTGATTTAGTTGCGGATTACCGCGCATCTACCCCAACCGATGCTGGCAAGAAAGTTGTGCCAGATCTAAATGAAGAACTCCTCTTAATCGATGGGTTACGTAACCGCGCAGAGCGCACTTTGACAGCGCGTTTAGACCGCGAAAGCGATCGCATTAAATCGCTCTTTGACCGCCGTATCGCATTTGTACATCGCTTGAAGTTAGCTGAGGAAGATTTACAGCACTTACTCGCTCGCGTCCGTTCTCTTTCACCACAATCAACTCTCGAAAGAGGTTACGCAGTGGTCCAACGAAGCGACGGAAAAGCAGTACGTAACGCTAAAGATGTAACCAGCGGTGACTTAGTTCGCATCCGTTTGGCGCAAGACCAACTATCGGCAACCATCGAGTAGAGAGTAAATTAAAGACATGGCAGAGAAAGTCAGCTACGAAACCGCTCGCGAAGAACTCACAAAAGTCGTTGAGCAACTTGAAGCCGGTTCTGCCACTTTAGAAGATTCCCTAAAGCTCTGGGAACGCGGCGAAGAGTTAGCAAAGATCTGCCAAGACTTATTAGACGGTGCTAAGAAGAAGGTCTCAAAAGATGCCATTTAATTACTCTGATTTACTGCCTATCGGAAAAGATGAAACTAAATATCGATTAGTAACGACCGAGGGCGTCAAAGTAGTTAAGCATGGCGATTTAGAGTTTCTAGAAGTATCACCTGAAGCGATCACTAAGTTAACCGAAGTTGCGATTCACGATATTAACCATTACTTACGAAGCGCTCACCTTGAGCAGCTAACAAAGATTTTAAAAGATCCAGAAGCTTCCCCAAACGATCGTTTCGTTGCTTTAGATTTATTAAAGAATGCCAACATCGCAGCCGGTGGAGTTCTGCCGATGTGCCAGGACACTGGGACCGCTTTAGTTATGGGCAAGAAGGGCCAGTACGTTTTAACTTCTGGCAAAGATGAGAAATCAATCTCAGAAGGTGTCTATAACGCCTATACAAATTTAAATCTTCGCTACTCACAGATGGCCCCAGTAAATATGTGGGATGAGAAGAACACCGGAAACAATTTGCCAGCGCAGGTTGAGATCTACGCAGATTCAGATCATCAAGATGAATATAACTTTTTATATATTGCCAAAGGTGGCGGTAGCGCCAACAAGTCATTCCTCTATCAAGAGACTAAAGCGGTACTAAATAAAGATTCTTTCTACCCATGGCTGGAAGAGAAGCTACGTTCTCTGGGTACTGCAGCTTGCCCTCCATATCACTTAGCAATCGTGGTGGGCGGAACTAGCGCAGAGCACACACTTAAGACTGCAAAACTTGCATCAACTAAATATTTAGATTCTCTTCCAACCACCGGAGACGCCGCAACTGGGCATGCATTCCGTGATCCAGAGGTAGAAGCGGAAGTCTTAAAAATTACTCAGGCGCTCGGAATCGGTGCGCAATTTGGCGGTAAGTACTTCTGCCACGATGTCCGCGTAATTCGCTTGCCACGTCATGGCGCTTCTCTTCCGATTGCAATTGCAGTCTCTTGCTCGGCAGACCGCCAAGCAAAGGCAAAGATCACTAAAGAGGGCGTCTTTATTGAAGATTTAGAGCGCGAGCCAGCGCACTTCTTGCCTGAAACAACTGATGAACATCTAGACGATAACGTTGTAAAGATTGATTTAAGTAAGCCGATGTCAGAGGTCCGCGCAGAGCTTTCAAAGTACCCAGTAAAGACTCGTTTATCTTTAACTGGAACGCTTGTTGTGGCTCGCGATTTAGCGCATGCAAAAATCAAAGCTCTAATTGATAGTGGCCAACCTATGCCGGAATATATGCAGAAGTATGCGGTTTATTACGCAGGGCCAGCTAAGACTCCAGAAGGTTATGCATCTGGTTCATTTGGTCCAACTACTGCAGGTCGCATGGATTCTTATGTTGATTACTTCCAAGAAAACGGCGGATCTTTTGTGATGCTGGCAAAGGGCAACCGTTCAAAACAAGTTACCGATGCCTGCAAGAAAAATGGCGGCTTCTACCTTGGCTCTATTGGTGGACCTGCTGCACGTTTAGCCCTTGATTGCATCAAGAAAGTTGAAGTACTCGACTTTGAAGAGCTAGGAATGGAAGCGGTCTGGAAGATTGAAGTTGAAGATTTCCCTGCATTTATTGTGGTTGACGATAAAGGAAATGACTTCTTCTCAGAGAGCGCGAAACCTCTAACTATTCGTAAGCGATCAGAGATTTAATTAGTAAGAGCCGCGAACATTGTGGCGGTATAGCGCCTTACATGGAGAGCCATAACGCTTATCAATGTAATTTAAGCCCCAACGAATCTGAGTCACTGGGTTGGTGCGCCAATCAAGACCGACTGATTCCATCTTGATTGCAGGATAGGACTGCGCAATTCCGTGTGCACCTGAGCGATAGTTATGCGCTTTGTAATTCCAATGTGATTCGCGGGTCCAGAGCTTTACCAAACAAGCTTCTTGGGACTTATTCCACTTCTTGTATTCGGTACGAATAATGTTAAAAGCTGCTTGCTGGGCACCCTTTGGAGTGCGAGCCAATTCGATCTGGCGGCTAGCCAAAGAGACAGCTCGAAGATCGATAGCTGAGACCGACTTCTTGGTATTTAAATTTGCATAGAGCGCTGCGACCTGTTGCTCCGGGTTCTCTTGATGAACCTGGCTGGCAACTAGATATGCGCTATTTGGAATAGTTAGTTGAGTGGTCATTGGAAATTCCAGACCGTAAGAACTTGGAGTTGCCGTCGATAGGACGATCATCGCGCCGACCATGGTCCAGGCTGCGCGACCACGACGACGAACTAGCGTCTGATAGAAGCGATCAATCTTCATGGCCTCACCTACCCTCATCACCTATTTCGCTCAGATACCTTCCGAGCACTGCCATAGGCTTTCAATGAGCACCGACATCGGCAAATTTCGACCCGCATATGTGTGGAAAAAACTTTCGGTCTACGAACTCAAGAGGGATAAAAGTCCAGGTCAGGACGGGGTATGTCCGAATTGCCCCATTATGTCGCTGTGAGATTTTTGAGGTTACGTCACATCCAGGCGAGAGAAAGCTGAGCTTCGAAAAAGGCCGCAACAAAGACGCGAGCTTTTTCTACGCTCACTTTCTCCTTACCTACAGCGTTATGGGTCCTTCGAGAAGCTCCGTCACCAAGGCTGCTATCTGCGAGCGCTCGCTACGGGTCAGCGTGACGTGGGCGAAGAGCGGGTTGCCCTTGAGCGTCTCAACGACGGCGACCACGCCATCGTGGCGGCCAACGCGCAAGTTATCGCGCTGGGCAACGTCGTGGGTCAGGATGACTCTGGAGTTCTGGCCGATTCGAGAGAGGACAGTTAATAGGACCCCTCGCTCGAGTGATTGGGCTTCATCGACGATCACGTAAGCGTCATGAAGAGAGCGGCCGCGAATATGGGTTAGCGGTAGGACTTCAATTAACCCTCGAGCAACGATCTCATCGATCACCGGTTGGCTAACTAAAGCTCCCAAAGTATCGAAGACTGCCTGAGCCCAAGGAGACATCTTCTCTCCTTCAGAACCTGGCAGGTAGCCGAGCTCTTGTCCGCCAACTGGATAGAGCGGACGGAAGATCACAACTTTCTTATGTTGGCGACGTTCCATTACCGCTTCAAGTCCCGCAGCAAGTGCGAGCGCGGATTTACCCGTTCCGGCGCGGCCACCCATCGAAACAATTCCGATCTCTGGATCGAGAAGAAGATCAAGTGCAACGCGTTGTTCTGCACTTCGTCCATGTAAACCAAAGGCAGTTCGATCGCCGCGAACTAATTGGAGTTCGCCATTTGCAGTTATACGCGCAAGTGCGCTGCCTTTTTCGGAGTGCAAAACAACTCCGGTATGAACTGGGTATTTCTCTTCAAACTCATGATGGGTGCGATCGTGTGCATAAAGTTCGTCGATAACTTTTCCTGGAACAGTCTCTTCAACCATTCCGGTCCAACCAGAGTTCATAACTAATTCGGCGCGATACTCCTCTGCCTCAACTCCAACAGATGATGCTTTTACGCGAAGTGGTAGATCTTTAGTAACAAGTACAACATCTTTTCCATCTGCCATTAAATTCTTTGCAATCGCCAAAATACGTGAATCATTTGTGCCATCGCGCAGGAAACCTGCAGGTAGCGAACTTAAATCTGAATGATTAAGTTCGACAGATAAGGTGCCGCCCTCTTGGGTAATTTGAATTGGTTGATCTAAACGGCCATTTGCAACGCGAAGTTCATCTAGGGCGCGTAACGCGCCACGAGCGAAGAAGCCCAACTCTGGGTGATCGCGTTTGGTTTCGAGCTCTCCGATAACTGCGATTGGGATTACTACTTCATGCTCCGCAAAGCGTTTTAACGCCTGGGGGTCTGCCAAAAGAACGCTGGTATCTAATACATATGAACGTTTTTTAGCTTTAGACAAGCCCGTCTCGATTCTTTAGTTTTTGCAGAAACCACGCGGGGAAAGCAGTTAAAAGTTACGCCCACCTTTAGACATTTCGGACACGACACGCCCCAGCGCGTGGGTAAAGATTTGGTTAACTATTTGCCGTAGCGACGGTGGCGCTGCGCATATGCACGTAGTGCGCGTAAGAAATCGACGCGACGGAAATCAGGCCAATAGGCTTCACAGAAATAGAACTCAGAGTGGGTTGATTGCCAAAGCAGAAAACCACCCAGGCGTTGTTCGCCGGAGGTTCGGATTAATAAATCAGGATCTGGCTGCCCTGCGGTGTAGAGAAACTTTGAAATCACTTCATCACTTAAATCTGCCGCTGCCTGTTCGATTGATGCACCTTTATCTTTTTCAAAATGTAGATAGGACTTGATGGCATCGACAATTTCGCGGCGTCCGCCATAACCAATAGCCACATTTACATCTAATTGCGCGCCATCGTTTACCGGTAACTTCTTAAATTGTTCTGCCATCCAATCAGGTAGCACATCTAAAGCTCCAACTACTCGAACATTCCATCTTTTCGTTGCTGATAGTTCATCAACTACATTTGCAATGATCTTTAATAGTTCGTCGAGCTCTTCTTGGCTTCGCTTGAAATTATCTGTAGAGAGGAGCCAGACGGTAACGATTTTTACCTGAGCCTCTTCACACCAATGTAAGAACTCTGAAATCTTATTTGCGCCAGCTTGGTGACCGCTCTTGGTCGCAACCGTATTGGCTTTTGCCCATCGACGATTACCGTCAACGATGATTCCGATATGGTGCGGAGTCTGAGTGAAATCGAGTTTCCTAAGTAAGCGTTTCTCATACCAAGGATAGAGAAGCGCTTTGATTAACCTCTTTAAAGAGTTAATTACCGTACTTTCTAACCACATAACGCTCAGCCCAGATTGAAGCTACTGGCAGTGTCCCGGCAAGTATTAACCCCAAGATATTTAAGGTTTTCCAACGTTTTGCCACAGATAGCTGAATCGCAAAGAGCACATAAATCGGATAGAGATATCCGTGCACCATTGGAATCCAGATAGTTGCTTGATGCAGACTCTCATCATTAAGAATGTATTTGACCGGCATATAAACAAACCAGAGCAATAGAGACATAATTCCCGCCACGATAGCCATAACGCGAAAGCGAGTTAATAGGTCAAATTTCATAGTTGCACCTTATCTGACCTTATCCGATTGCCTATCCAATCTTCGCTGGTAGAAGAGCAGAAAAATTGCGGTAATTGCAAAGAGGATCCAGATAACTACATATGAAATATGTTGCCAGTAGTACCCAGGGACTTTCTTTCCCATCTCAAATGGAATCACCTCGTAACCGGACGAAGGCTCTTCGCTAATTGCTTGAACAAATGGTGCATAAAGCGGCAGGTCGGTCTTTGTAACAAAGAGTGAACTATCAACTCGACCTATCTGATTGCCTTTTGTCTCTGCAACATTACTACTCTGCTGCGGAACCAAATATCCAATAACTTTGGTCTGACTTAAATTTGGAATTATATTTTTATGGAAACCTCGCGCAATCAAAATCATTGCATTATCTTTAGTTTGGAAAAGTCCGACATCCCAACTTTTATTTCCTTCTTGATTTGGTGCAATCCATTGGCTTACGTAACGTCCTTCTAATGAAACTCTCCGTCCAATCATTTCATCGGTTATTGAGCCATTGGGAGAAAGTAATGAATCTATAGGCACAATGGTCTGATCGATTTCTACCGGGTTCTTTAATTCATCGGCTCGATTCCATTGCCAATTAGCGAGCGAGAGAAAGATCGCGACTAAGAGAGCAGTTGCTAGCCACTGCCATAGCTTTTTCATTACTACTGGTCTTTATCTTTCTTCACGTTTGTATAGCGCTTGTAGAAACTGCGCAAAAGTACGATCACAGCGACCGTTAGAACGATCATTGTGATTGATCCTGCAACACCAACGTCATATGAAGTCTTGTTCATAGTGAGAGAATACCTCCTATGAGTGAGCCGTTAGATATGGACGACCGTTATGGCCGCAAACGCAGCCCGCTGCGCTTTATTCCATTTGCGATTTTTGCCGCTCTCGTCGGTTGGTTATTTTGGGCGGGCTATTTCCACTCAAATCCAACAGTCACTGCAAATTTGATTTCATTTAAAGAGATCAATGAAAAGTCGATGGGCATCACCTTTGAAATAACTCGAAAAGATCCCAATCAGGCAATCGATTGCACATTAACGGCAGTAGATTTCGATAAATTTATTGTAGGTGAAATCGTCCACCGTATTCCGGCAGGTGAAAAAAATCTACGCGTAACAACTCAAATTCCTACGCGTGTGAAATCAGTTTCCGCATCAGTAGTTCGCTGCTACGCGGCTAATTAATATATTCTTCTGCCCTTATGACACAGACATGGTTGACCCAAGAAGCTGCAGATCGTTTGGCGGCTGAACTTGCCGAGCTCGAAGGTCCAAAACGCGCTGAGATTGTTAAGAAGATTGAAGCAGCACGTGCTGAAGGTGATCTGAAAGAGAACGGTGGCTACCACGCTGCTCGTGAAGAGCAAGGTAAGAACGAGGCTCGAATCAAGCAATTGAAACATATGCTTGAACATGCACATATTGGTGCACCTCCCGTGGGAGAAGCTGGCGTTGTTGGCCCAGGAATGATTGTCACTGTTGATTTCGCGGGTGATGAGATGAAATTCCTACTCGGTTCACGTGAAATTTCATCTGGTGATTTAGATGTTTATTCAGAGAAATCTCCACTTGGAAGCGCAGTTAATGGCAAAAAAGTCGGAGACACTGTTGCCTATACAGCTCCTAATGGAAAAACTTTTCAAGTAGCGATTCTCGAGGCCAATCCATTCGTGTAATAACCTCTTAGAGGACTAGCATTTACCTTATGTCACAGGAAATGCGAAAAGAACATACACATAAAGAGATCATGGTCATCCTATTTGGATTGATGACCGGAATGCTCTTGGCAGCGCTTGATCAAACTATTGTCTCAACTGCGCTAAAGAATATTGTTGAAGAATTTAACGGACTCAACCATTACACCTGGGTAGTTACCGCTTATCTACTAACTTCAACTGCGGCTACTCCACTTTACGGAAAAATCTCAGATTTATATGGCCGTCGAATTGTTTTCCAGTTTGCAACCATTACCTTTTTATTAGGTTCAGTTTTAGCTGGCGCTTCGCAGAATATGACCCAATTGATCGCAACCCGTGCGCTTCAAGGTCTTGGCGCTGGCGGTTTGATGGCGCTTACTTTCGTCATCATCGGAGATATCGTTCCTCCTCGCGAGCGCGGCCGTTACCAAGGTTATTTCGGTGCGGTTTGGGGCCTCTCATCGGTTGCTGGCCCACTACTTGGCGGATATTTCTCTGATCACCACCACATCCTTGGAATTACTGGATGGCGCTGGATTTTCTACATCAATATTCCATTTGGACTTATCTCTTTAGTTGTTACATCAATGGTGCTTCATATTCCAAAAGTTAAGCGCGAACATTCCATTGATTATCTTGGCGCGCTACTACTCATTCTCTCAGTGGTCCCAATCCTGCTGACACTTTCTGTTTATGGTCCAGAGAATGGTTGGAGCGATCCTCGTACCATCGCTTATTTGGTAATCGGAATTATCTTTGCAGTGCTCTTCTACTTCCAAGAGAAGCGCGCTAAAGAGCCAATCCTTCCGCTGCATCTATTTGAGAATCACACATTTAATTTAACTTCTGTACTTGGCGCCGTAATTGGAGCAGGTATGTTCGGCGCAATTGTGATGTTGCCTCTTTACATGCAGGTAGTTAAGGGATATTCAGCATCATCTGCAGGTCTTAAATTAATTCCGATGATGCTCGGTATCGTCACCATGTCTATCTATAGCGGTAAGGCAATCTCTAAACACGGGCATTACAAGCGCTATCCAGTAGTCGGTGCAGTAATTATGACTCTTGGAATTTTGCTAATGACTCGCCTTGAGATCGATACGCCATATTGGCAAGTTGCAATCTATGCAGTTCTGGTTGGTATGGGCCTTGGTCTTTCAATGCAAACAATCGTTATCGCATTGCAGAACTCAGTTGAGATGCGCGATATGGGTGTAGCAACTTCCTCAAATACCTTCTTCCGCTCCCTCGGTTCGGTCTTTGGTACCGCTTTCTTTGGTTCAGTGCTTACCAATCGATTAGCTCATTACATGCAGAGCGGATTTACTGATTTAGCTAAGAGCAATCCAGAAGCAGTAGCTGCGATTGATCCGTCAGCAATGAAGTCGCTGGCAAATAACTCAACTCTGATTCATCAACTTCCGGCAGATGTGCAGCACGTCGTATTACAAGCCTTCGTTAATTCTTTCCACGTAGTCTTCTATGCAGCGGCTCCAATTACTGCAATTGGATTCTTATTGGCGATGGCCCTAAAGGAAGTGCCACTTAGAACTAATGCTGATTACAAGAAGGCTGCAGAAGAGGCAGCCGGAGAAGCGCTAGGTTGATGATTAATTAAAAAAACCCCGTCCACCGGACGGGGTTTTTTTATTAAGTATTAGCGATCGTTACGAAGGATTGAAAGAAGGCGCAATACCTCTAGGTATAGCCAGACTACTGAGACCATCAAACCAAAACCTACGCGCCAAGATTCCTGATGAGGAACTCCTGCTGCAACAGCCTTAGCTGCCTGATCAAAATCCATCGCTAAAAAGAATGATGCAAGTCCAACTCCGAATACCGCAACTAATGGACCGAAAGTTCCACCGAAGATAAAGTTTCCGCCGATTAGATTTACGATTCCAAGAAGCATATAACCGATGATTGCGCCGAAGGCGATCTTTGATGCGCGAGCAGTGATCTTGATTCGTCCGCTCTTGTAAGCAAATAAGACACCCGCAAAGGCAACCGCCGTTGCCAGAACTGCTTGGCTGATAATTCCTGGATAAACAGATTCATACGCTTTTGAAATTGTTCCAAGTACAAGTCCTTCAAGAGCTGCATAAGTGATGATTAACGCAGGACGTACCTTTGATGAGAAAGCGATAATCAAACCTAAAACTGTTGCACCGATTAGCGAACCAATTAGAACTCCGCCGCCAAGCGCCGCTTGCCAAGCAAAGAGACCAGTTACTAATAGAACTGCAAATAGCATTGCGGTACGTGTAACTACATCATCCATTGTCATACGACCTGTGCGCATTGATGATGCGGCAGGTGCTTTGTAAAGATCCTCTAGCTGTCCACCTTCAACTGCGTCATAGCTGGTGCTAAAACCAGTTGTGCCGACATTTGAATTACCCATTGATGCATAACCACGACGGTTATAGCGATTTAGTACTGGGTTGCTACTCTCCATTTTTTTAACTCTCCTGTTAGGGGATATTTTGGAACTTGTACATTAAACGCTACCTTAATTAGAGCTATTCCAGCGCATCGATAGCGTGCTTGGAACCTTAAAGATTGCTTTGAAAAATATGGTGCCCTCGGTGGGGGTCGAACCCACACTGGAAGGATTTTAAGTCCTCTGCCTCTGCCATTGGGCTACGAGGGCGGTAGTTGCGCGGAGCAGTCTACAAGAGAGTTAGTAGTGCTAAATGCGTTCAGCGAAACGATGATACGCAGCATTCCATTGCAATTCGCGACGGAATTCACGGATTTTTGTATCTTCGTCGATGATTACATGTTCAACTTTTGCCATTCGAGCAAAATCTTCAATTGTCTCAAGTGATACTGCATTAGTTAGAACTGTGTGATGTGAACCGCCAGCTAACATCCAAGCTTCTGCACTAGTTGATAATGAAGGTTTTGGTTCCCAAACTGCATGTGCTACAGGCAACTTTGGAAGCGCTTCATCTGGATTAACAACTTTAATTTCATTGCTAATAATTCGGAAACGATCTCCCATATCAACTAAGCAAACAACGCGCGCATCTGCAGGGTTTGCAGTGAAGACCATTCGAACCGGATCTTCTTTGCCACCAATTCCTAACGGATGGATTTCAATCTTTGGTTTTGACTTAGTGATTGTTGGACAAACTTCCAACATATGCGCGCCAAGAATCTTTGGATTGCCTGGGCCGAAGTGATAGGTGTAATCCTCCATAAATGAAGTTCCGCCGCCAGCTGGTGTCATTGATTTCAAAATCGCGCCAAGTGCGGAAGTCTTCCAATCTCCTTCACCGCCGAAGCCGTAGCCCATCTCCATTAAACGTTGAACTGCAAGACCAGGAAGTTGTTTTAACGCACCTAGATCTTCGAAGTTACTGGTGAAGGCATCGAATCCGCCATCCTTCATAATCTTAAGAAGGGCGATCTCTTGTTTTGCTGCATAAACTAAAGAATCGTGGCGTGCGCCGCCCTTTTTTAATTCAGCTGAAACGTCATATTTTGCTTCGTACTCTTCGGTTAACTTCTCTGCATCCGCATCTGAAACTTGTGCAACTGCATCTACTAAATAGTTAATTCCGTAGCTTTCGATAGACATACCGAATTGAAGTTGTGCAGATACTTTGTCGCCATCAGTAACTGCAACAAAGCGCATATTGTCACCAAAGCGAGCAAGTTTCAGATTCTGCGACTTTGCCCAACCGATACATGCCCATGACCAAGCCGCCAAGCGAGCTTTTACTTCTGAAGAACCTGGCTCTCCGACCACAATCTTGTGGGGAATTCCGGTGCGAGCAACAGCATGTGCGTATTCGCGATCGCCGTGAGCTGCCTGATTTAGATTCATGAAATCCATATCAATGCTCGCCCAAGGAAGTGATTGGTTAGCTTGAGTATGTAAGTGCAATAGCGGTTTACGAAGTGAATCAATTCCTTGAATCCACATCTTCGCCGGAGAGAAGGTATGCATCCAGGTAATGATGCCAACGCAATTTGAATCGCTATTTGCATCCAGCATCGCTTGCTTGATGTGTGCAGTGTTCTTTAAAACTGGCTTCCAGATAATTTCAACTGGAGCGCCAAGTTCTTTAGAAATCTTCGCCACAACATCTTTAGATTGCTGCGCAACTTGTTCTAGAGTTTCTGGACCGTAGAGATCTTGGCTACCCGTCAAGAACCAAATTTGGTTTGTCATTTGCGACTACTTAGAACGTTGCTTTGACCATACGTCAAAGGCAACTGCAAATAGAAGCACCAGGCCTTTGATGGTCATCTGGAAATCGATGCCCACAGAATTTAGATTCATACCGTTACCAAGAACGCCTTGAATCATGCCACCGACCATTGAACCAGTTACGGTTCCAACGCCACCTTGAACAGCGGCGCCACCAATAAATACTGATGAAATCGCATCAAGTTCGAAACCATCGCCAGCTTTTGGAACAGCGGAGTTCATACGAGCAGTAATCAAAATTCCTGAAAGCGCAGCAAGCGCACCCATGTTCACGAATAACCAGAAGTTAACGCGACGGACGTTAATTCCTGAGAGAACCGCTGCGTGAAGGTTGCCACCAATTGCATAGATATGGCGACCAAAAGTGGTCTTCTTCATGACAATTGTGTAAGCGACGATTAGAACTACAAGAAGTACCAATGTCCACGGAATACCGTTTGCCTTACCTAATTGATAACCAACATATCCAATCATCGTTGCAAGAATTATGTTCTTAACCAAGAACCAAGTACGAGGTTCAACTTTCTGGTTGTACTTAATGCGTCCACGACGAGTTGCAAATGAGTTCCAAAGAAGAGCCAAAATTCCAACTGCGGTGATAATTAACGCCATCGCATTAACTTGGGTAATTCCCAAATCTTTGCCTAAAGTATTTTCTTTATCTACGAATCCATTTCCAATTGCGCGGAATGAATCTGGAAATGGTCCAATGTTTGTATTTTGAAGTGTCATCAATGCAAGTCCGCGGAAAAGAAGCATGCCCGCAAGAGTCACGATAAATGCTGGAATACCGATGTATGCGACCCAGAAACCTTGCCACATACCAACCAGTGCACCTACTGCAATTGCTGCAAGTATTGCTGCCCACCATGGAAGTTTAGGCAACCAATCCCATCCGCTCTGCTGCAATGGTCGCACAGCGAAAATTCCGGACATCGCACCGATAAAACATGCAACCGAACCAACTGAAAGATCAATGTGTCCAGCAATAATGATCATCACCATGCCAATTGCAAGAACAAGAATGTATCCATTTTGCACGACAAGGTTCGACCAGTTATCTGGAGTAATTGACGCTCGATTTGGAGTTGTTAAAGCGAAGAAACCAATCAAGACAAGTAGCGCAATAAAGATACCGTTTTGGCGAAGGTCAACACCTTCTAGGCGTTTACGCAGCCCCTCTGTCGTGCTCGATAGTTTGGCTTTTGTATCAGACATTTGATTTTTCCTTCTGCTTTGTCATGTATTCCATAAGTTTTTCAGGTGAGAAATCTTTACGTTCAAGTTCTCCGGTAATTACACCTTCTGCGATTGCATAGATTCGATCACAGATTCCGATGAGTTCCGGAAGCTCAGAGGAAATCACAAGAACTGCCTTACCTTGTGCAGCTAGCTCTTGGATAATTGTGTAAATTTCATATTTGGCACCGACGTCTATACCTCGGGTAGGTTCATCCAAAATAAGTACATCTGGATTTACGTTGATCCATTGGCTGAGCACAACTTTTTGTTGATTACCACCCGACAGTTTGCCAACAATTGAATTCGGTGATGGAGCTTTGATATTCATCGAATCGCGATAGGTGCTTGCTACGCGATATTCCTCGTTGTCATTAACTAAACCGAACTTCACAAAATGATCAAGCGAGGCAATTGAAATATTACGTTTAATGTCATCAATTAGATTTAATCCAAATCGCTTTCGATCTTCTGTTGAATATGCAATACCGGCATCAATCGCATGGCGAACAGTTTTAACATTTGCTTTCTGACCTCGAATGTGAACAGTGCCAGAGATCTTTGCTCCCCATGAATGACCAAAGATGCTACGCGCAAGTTCAGTACGACCTGCGCCCATGATTCCGGCAAGTCCTACGATTTCTCCAGCGTTTACATGCAGATTGGCGTTATCGACTACTACGCGCTGAATGTCATCCGGGTGGTAAACAGTCCAGTTCTCAACTCGCAGCACTTCCTCGCCGATTTTCGCATCACGATGTGGGTAGCGGTTATTCATTTCGCGACCAACCATGCCCTTAATAATGCGCTCTTGGTCAATCTTTCCGCCTGCGGTATCCAGAGTTTCAATTACTTTACCGTCACGAAGAATGGTGACTTTATCCGCAATCTCTGCAATCTCATTTAACTTGTGAGAGATGATGATGCAGGTCATGCCCTGGCTCTTGAATTGGCGTAATAGATCAAGCAAATGCTCTGAATCAGCATCATTTAGCGCAGCAGTTGGTTCGTCCAGTATAAGTAGCTTTACGTTCTTGGAAATTGCTTTTGCAATCTCAACAAGTTGCTGCTTACCAACACCAATTTTATTTACTGGAGTATTCGGATCTTCGGCGAGACCAACTTTTGCAAGTAGTTTCTGAGCTTCTTGCCCGGTGCGGTTCCAGTCAATTAGACCGCGATGTTTAATTTCATTATTTAAAAAGATATTTTCAGCAATGGATAAATGTGGGCTAAGTGCCAATTCTTGGTGGATGATTACGATTCCAAGATGTTCGCTATCGCGAATATTCTTGAAGTTCATCACTTCGTTTTCGTAAACAATATCGCCGGTATAAGTACCGTGTGGGTAAACGCCTGAGAGAACTTTCATCAGAGTCGATTTGCCAGCGCCATTTTCTCCGCAGATCGCATGGATCTCGCCGCGCTTAACTTTAAGTGTTACATCTACAAGGGCATTTACACCTGGAAAGGTTTTAGTGATTTCACGCATTTCCAAGATGTTCTCTGTCATTTTCCCTTTTTCCATAGTTCTAATTAAGAATTATTAAATTTTCTTTTCTAATAGTAGTTCGGTTGGCCGATTTGCATAAACAAACCGGCCAACCGAACACCTTTTAAAGTGCTAGCTTCTTAATTACTTAAGGTCTGAAGCCTTGATGTAACCAGAATCTACAAGAATCTTCTTGTAGTTAGCCTTGGTAACGATATAAGGGGTCAATAGATATGAAGGAACAACCTTCTTGCCATTGTTGTATGTCTTTGTATCGTTTACAGCTGGCTTCTTGCCGTTAAGAACAGCTTCTGCCATTGCTACAGCAACCTTTGCAAGTTCACGAGTGTCCTTGAAGATTGTTGAGTACTGCTCACCTGAAAGCATTGCCTTAACAGATAGAACTTCTGCGTCCTGGCCTGTGATGATTGGCATGTCCTTCTTGGTGTAACCAGCATCAGTTAGCGCAGCAATGATTCCGCGGCTTAGACCATCGTATGGTGAAAGAACGCCGTTAACCTTTGCCTTTGAGTATGAAGAAACAAGAATGTCTTCCATACGCTTCTGTGCTACTGCACCATCCCAACGAAGTGTTGCAACCTTTGTGAATGCAGTTTGACCTGACTTCACTGTGATTACCTTTGACTTGATTAGTGGATTAAGAACTGACATAGCTCCATTGAAGAAGAATGTTGCGTTGTTGTCGTCTGGTGAACCAGCGAACAATTCAACGTTGAAAGGACCCTTAGCCTTTGGACCATCAGCCTTTGTTGATGCTTCGTTCTTGTAAACGCCAAGACCGATTAGAAGTGACTTAGCTTGTAGAACGCCAACCTTGAAGTTGTCGAATGAAGCGTAGTAATCAACGTTTGCAGAATCGCGAATCAAACGGTCGTAAGAGATAACTGCAACCTTCTTGTCGCGAGCCTTCTGTAGAACGTCTGTTAGCTGTGTTCCGTCGATTGCAGCGATGATAAGTGCCTTAGCACCCTTTGTTAGCATCGCTTCAAGCTGTGAAACCTGAGTAGGAATATCATCTTCTGCGTACTGAAGATCTACTGTGAAACCATCTTTAACAAGTGCAGCCTTAACGCTGTTACCGTCAGAGATCCAACGTGTTGATGACTGTGTTGGCATTGATACGCCAATTAAGCCACCAGCTGCGTTAGCTGGTGCAGCTGCAACTACAACTAGTGAAGCTGCAACCATTGCACCTGCTGCAATGAAGCTATTAACTTTCTTGAACAATTGTGTTCCTTTCCTTGGGTTTATCGGACTTAAAAAATAACGCTCACCAAATTCAGTCCGCAATTCGGTGTGAAATTAATAAACGCCTTTTAGGTGAGCGCTCACATTTCCGTAGTGAAAACTATCAACTTTCGCCTATTTTCCATAGATGTTTTGATAACGATTAAATAAAGAATCAATCTTCTCCTGAGGGATTGGAATCGGGGTTCCAAGCGACTGTGCAATCCAGGCGCTCTTGGCATTGTCCTCGCACATCACCGCAGCCTTAACTGCATCGCGGCCGGAGCTACCAATAGTGAATGGCCCATGGTTCTGCATTAAAACAGCTTTTGAACGATGTCCTTTTAACGTATCGACAATTCCCTTGCCGATCGAATCATCGCCAATAATTGCAAAAGGTCCAATTGGAATTGGGCCGCCAAATTCATCACCAATTGCAGTCAAGATACATGGAATCTCTTTACCAACCGCAGCCCAGGCGCATGCGTAATTACTATGTGTATGAACCACTCCATTTACTTCTGGCATATTTCTATAAACATAAGCATGCGCTGCGGTATCACTTGATGGTGTGTAGTCTCCTTCAACCAATTTTCCATCTAGATCGCATATAACCATTTTTTCTGGAGTTAACTCTTCATACCGGACACCGGAAGGTTTAATCGCAAGAAGATCTGGTGAGCCGTCATCAAATTTGATGCGTTGTGAAACGTTGCCACCAGTCCAAACCACAAGTTTGTATTTAACTAACTCTTGATGCAGTTCAACTAACTCTTGACGAGTTGCTGCAATTAAATCTGACCTACTTGTCATTCTGATACCTCGCGCTTCAACTTCTTTAAACGTTTCATAACATTATTTGCGCCACGACCAAAGTAATCGTGCAACTCTGCATACTCTGCATACAACTTGTCGTACTGTTTTGCAGCTTCTTCATTCGGCGTGTAGACATGCTTATTTACTTTACCCATTGCTTCAGCTGCAGTATTTATATCTTTATAAATACCTGCCGCAACAGCTGCATGGATTGCGGAACCTAAAGCAGGGCCCTGATCTGTATCAATTGTTGATAGTGGAAGGCGAGTTACATCCGAATACATTTGCATCAAAAATGCATTCTTTAAAAGCCCGCCAGCCACTATAAATTCCTTAACTGGTACGCCAGATTTTGCGAAGGTATCAATAATCATTCGAGTGCCAAATGCCGTTGACTCTAGAAGCGCTCGATATACCTCTTCGGTAGTAGTTGTAAGGGTTGCTCCTATTAATACACCGCTTAGCTCATGATCTACAAGAACTGAGCGATTGCCGCTATGCCAATCCAGTGCCACGAGTCCATGGCCGCCGATCGGTTGTTTAGCTGCTAAATCAGTTAAATGTTGATGAACAGATTTATTTGCAGCCTTAGCGTCATCGAAATATTTCTGTGGGACCTGATTGTTTACATACCAGGCAAAGATGTCACCGACACCAGATTGTCCTGCTTCGTATCCATAAAGTCCGCTGACAATTCCACCATCAACAACTCCACACATTCCCGGAACTTCAGTAATCGCATCATGGTTCATGACGTGACATGTTGAAGTTCCCATGATTGCAACCATCTGACCTGGAGTAGTTGCTTTTGCTGCTGGTGCCGTTACGTGAGCATCGATATTGCCAACTGCAACTGCGATTCCAACAGGCAGCCCAGTCCACTTCGCTGCCTCTTCAGTCAAAGTTCCTGCAGCATCACCAAGTTGTCCAATGGTGTGTGAAATCTTCTCTTCGAAATTTTCAAAAGCTGGATTTAGCGCTTTGAAAAATTCCTTTGATGGGTATTGGCCATCTTGTAAATTACCTTTATAACCTGCTGTACATGCATTACGTACGTACTTTCCGCAAAGCTGCCAAATAATCCAATCAGCAGCTTCGACAAATTTATACATTTTGTTATAGATATCTGGCGCCTCTTCTAGAAGCTGAAGGCCTTTAGCCAATTCCCATTCAGACGAGATCTGTCCACCATAGCGTGGCATCCATTTCTCGTTACGTTCACGAGCCAAGTTATTTATACGATCTGCATGCGGTTGGGCAGCATGATGTTTCCATAACTTCACATATGCATGAGGGTTATTTCTATATTCATCGGTTGTGCTAAATGGGGTGCCATCTTCATGCACCGGAAGTGGAGTGGATGCAGTGAAATCTGTTGCAATACCAACTACATCTGCAGCGTTTATTCCCGCTGCTTTTACCGCTGCAGGTACTGCATTTTTTAATACCTCGACATAGTCAAGTGGATCTTGCAACGCCCAATCTGGACCTAGTTGTGCGCCACTTGAATTAAGAACTCGGTCCATCACCGCATTTGGATATTCAAAGACTGCCGACCCCATCTCTTTTCCATCTGAAGTGCGAACCACAAGTGCGCGACCTGATAGCGTTCCATAGTCAACGCCGATTACATATTTTTCTGTCATGTTATTTCCTCTTACTTGTTGACTCGCGTTGTATCAAAGTTGGTTTAATCATCACAGTCTCAGCTTTTGTGCTCTCTTTAATCTGCGATAAAACTTTAGTAATGGCTACTCTTCCCAACTCTTCAAAATCCTGCTTGATAGTTGTTAGAGCTGGTAATAAGTACTTTGATTCTGGAATATTATCGAAACCAATAACGCTTACATCTTTTGGCACTTGAATTTTATTTTGACTAAAAGCTTTAATAAGGCCAAGAGCTAGATGATCATTCGAACAGAAAATTGCAGAAGGAACCTTCTTCGCCAATTTCAAACCAATTTCATAGCCAGTATCTATCGACCAATCACCTTGAACAATATTCACTTTTAATTTTGCTTTTTTCATTGCCTCTTCATAACCAATTTTCCGCATCTCTGATTCGTAAGCATCGGCAGGACCAGTGATATGAACTATCTCTTTATGACCTAAATCAATTAGATGTTCGGTAGCTAACCTTCCGCCAACCTGATTATCGATATTTACTACATCTGACTCTTTTGATGGTTCGGTGTCTACCACTACCAACTCAGCTCCAGCTAAGCGTTTCTTAATTTCGCTGACGATTGCTCGTGGCAGCGCAACAGTAATTACTCCATCGATATTTAGGTTTCGAAGTTGTTCGATTCCCTCGCGCCAAGAGTCAGGTTCGTGTGCCAATACCGAGATTGAAACCACCGTATAACCGGCCTTTCTCGCCTCAATTTCCATAGCATTTTTTATTGCAGAAGGGCCATAAAGTTCTGAACCCACGACCAAAATACCAATCATGCGAGACTTCGAAGTTACCAATTGGCGAGCTGCTTGATTGGGCTTGTAATCCAATTGGGCAATTGCCTTTTCTACCTTCTCTTTAGTCTCAGGCTTAAGACTTGGATGGTTATTTAAGACGCGCGATACAGTCTGATGTGAGACTCCGGCTAAATTAGCAACGTCGTAAATATTCGCCTTCTTCTTCATGAAATCAACTCTTTAAGTGAATTGATTAATGAAGAGAATTCATTTCTCTTGGCATCAGGTTCATCAGTCAAGATTTTAAAACAAATACTCAAAGCAGAGCCTTTTATCTGTGCTGAGAATTCACCAAATTGATCAGAGAGCAATGTAATTGTTCGACCCAGGTCGGCTGCAACACAGATTCCCTCAATCTTTGAATCTTCAAATTCAATTTTGCCGCTAGCTTTTGCATCGAGTGATTTAATTGGATAGAACCACTTTGAAATTAGAACTGGGTCACTTAAATAGCTATAGATGTCTGAAACTGAAAAGTCGATTAATTCTGAGATCTCTAATTTCTCAAATCCCTTTGGGATTTCTACATGTTCTTGAAAGCCAACAAATTTATACTTTGCCATAAATCAGCTCTTTAGATAGGAGAACGCTCCTACTGCGACCGCCAAGGCATAAGCAGAATGTGCCAACATAAAATTTAAATTAATGTTATAGAAAGCATCAGCGCTAATAATTGGAGCAATCCATAAGAGCGAGAGTAGAGCCGTGGCTATTCCCAAATAAGATTTACCATTTAGCGCCTTCTTTGCAATATAGGCACCAGAAGCTATAAAGAGCGCTGACATCCAAATCGAATAACGAACACCGCTCTTGTTAAATGTCTGCATCGCAATAATTACTGATAACGCATACCCGAAGTAACTGTTCTTCAAGGCACGGTCGTAGTTGCCTAGTAACGACCACATATGCCCTCCAAACAGCTCCCAATTTGAGAGCGCTCACATGAGCGTAGCACAGGAGCTATCTCTGGGAAATAGTCACTGCCTTCTTAAATATCGAATCCAGCATGGGTTGGGTCAATTTTCCAGTGAAGGTGTTCTGTTGGCTTGGGTGGTAACTGCAGAGTATCGAATACTTAACCCCATCGTGTTCATATTTGATCTCCGCCCCATGGCTAAAAGTTGAAGTTGGAATCTTATGTCCAAGTTCTTTCAAATTCTTGCGAAGCGCATCAAATGCAAACTTTCCAAGTACCACAAAGACTTTAACTGTCGGTAAAACTAATTCCAATTCCACTTGCAACCAAGTAGCGCACATATCCCGCTCTTCGTTACTTGGTTTGTTATCTGGTGGCGCGCAATGAACTGCACAGGTAATCCGTGCACCTTTTAATTTCTGACCATCATCTATAGATGTACTGGTTGCAATTTTTGCGATGCCCGCTCTGTGTAATGAACCGTACAACCAATCACCAGATGAATCTCCCGTAAAAATTCTTCCAGTGCGATTGGCTCCATGTGCACCTGGAGCTAAGCCCACAATTAAAATATTCGGTTTTGAATCTCCAAAACCAGGTACCGCTTTACCCCAATATTTTTGATCTTGGTATGACTTACGTTTTGTAACCGCAACTTCTTCTCGCCATTCAACAAGGCGCGGGCATTTTCTACATTTGATGATTTCACCATCAAGTTGCGCAAGAGTTTTAATTTTGGCCAAGGCTAAGAGCTATTCCATCCAATATATCTGATTCACAGGCGATAAATTCTTTAGCGCCAGTTGCTTTTAAAATTTCAGAGAGCACCAATGAACCTGCGCCGATCACATCAACTCGACCAGGATGCATATATCCAAGAGCCGCTCGTTCGGCACGATTCATCTTTAGAAACATCTCTGATACTTCATGTGTTTTTTCGGCAGAGATTCGAGATAGGTGGATTGAGTATCTATCGTATTCAGAAAGCTCTAGCGCGGCCGCAGCAACCGTAGTGGCAGTACCAGCTACTGCAATAAGGGACTTTGCCCCTTTAATATCAACGCTTTTAGCTGCTTCAGCGATTGCCGCTTGAATATCACTTCGTGCACTTTCAATCTCTTCTGCAGAAGCCGGATCATGTTTGAAATGACGTTCTGACATACGTACGCAACCAATATTTACACTTCGCGCAGCTTCAACGGTGCGATTTCCGATAACAAATTCTGTAGAACCGCCACCAATATCCACCACTAAGAATGGCGCCATCGCATCTGGTAGACCTTTAGTTGCACCAGTAAAAGAGAGTTTCGCTTCTTCCTCACCGCTAATCACTTCGGGAGCGACACCTAAACGCGCCTTAACACCTTCAATAAATAAATCACGATTCTTTGCATCTCTGGTTGCACTTGTCGCGCAGAAACGAATCTTCTCTACTCCGCGTCGAGCAATCTCAGTAGCAAATTTATCTACTGCAGTCAGGGTACGTGCTATTGCATCTGGATGAAACTCTCCCGTTTGATCAACGCCTTGCCCTAGGCGAACAATCTCCATGTCCCTTAAAACTTCGCGGAAATTATCGCCTTGTACATCTGCAATCAGCAAACGAATTGAATTAGTGCCGCAATCAATAGCTCCTACTCGCATGGATTATCTAGCCACCATTTAGGTAATTTAGAGAGCGCTTCATCACCCAATGGATTTACATCAGGTCCAGCAGATAGCGAATGGGCTACTAATGAATGTAAACATTTGACTCGATCTGGCATCCCACCAGCGCTAATTCCATCAACTTCTGGAACATCTATGCCGAGAGCTGCACGTGCTGCCAAATAATCATCATGTGCTGCTGCATACGCGCCAGCAAGTTCGGGATCTTCTTGTAAACGCTTATTCATATCTGCCATCAATCCACCATTTTCTAAAGTAGAGATTGCGGCAGTTAATCGTGGACAAGTTGCATAATAGAAAGTAGGAAATGGCGTGCCATCGCTTAGGCGTGGCGGAGTCTCAACTACTGCAGGTTTTCCGCAAGGACAGCGGTATGAAATTGCGTGTACATCGCGAGGTTCACGCTGTAATTGGCTGCCAATGCAGGCTAGATCCCCTTCGCTTACCTCGCGACTCATTTATTCCCTGCCTCCGTGATAGTTGCAATAACTCTGGTGTACCAAGGAACTCCTGCGGGAACATTAGATGCAATCTTGTTGGAGTTATCTTTTCCTTCAAGATCAATTTCATTAGTCAAAATATATTGACGCTCGCCCGGCAATACGAAGTGAAGTCGAGCCCGAGCTTGAGATTTAATAAAGTTGGGATCGTTCCACTGTTCTAACTCTTTTCGAGCTTCCTCAAGAGCGATTCGATTTGCGGCGACTTGGGATTGCAAAGCATTTATCTGTGTTCGCTGTGCAAAATATTTCTGCAACGGTGAACCTATTAAGACGATAACCCCAAAGAAGAAAGCAGCCACAAAAAGAAAACGAGATGCTTTATCAAAACGCTTTCTACGGTAGCTGCTTCTTCTACGAGGCAATTTATTTCCTATTAATTACTTGAATCGAGGGAAAGCACCGCGACCTGCATAACGTGCGCCATCACCCAACTCCTCTTCGATACGAAGAAGTTGGTTGTATTTTGCGACGCGTTCGCTTCGAGCTGGTGCACCAGTCTTGATCTGACCGCAGTTTGTGGCAACCGCTAAATCTGCGATTGTTACATCTTCGGTTTCGCCCGAACGGTGGCTCATCATGCTGCGATATCCAGCGCGGTGCGCCATCTCTACTGCATCAAGAGTCTCAGTTAAAGAACCAATCTGATTTACTTTAACTAGTAGTGCGTTTGCAGTTCCGGAATTAATTCCCTTTGAAAGGCGCTCAGGATTTGTCACAAATAAATCATCGCCGACTAATTGAACTTTTGCACCAAGTTCTTTGGTGATTGCTGCCCAGCCATCCCAATCATCTTCATTTAGAGGATCTTCAATGGAAACAAGTGGATATGAAGAGACCAAGCTTGCGTAATAAGCGATCATTTCCGCTGCAGATAAATGCTTTCCTTCGAATGAGTACTTGCCGTTGTCGTAGAACTCAGTAGCAGCAACGTCCATTGCCAGGGCAATATCTGAACCTGGCTTAAATCCTGCGCCTTCAACAGCTTCAAGAATTAGATCAAGGGCTGCGCGGTTGCTCTCTAGATTTGGAGCGAATCCACCTTCATCGCCAATGCTTGTTGCTAATCCGCGCTTTTTAAGTACTGACTTAAGTGAATGGTAAATCTCTGCTCCCCAGCGGAGGGACTCTTTAAATGAATCTGCGCCGATTGGTGCAACCATGAATTCCTGAATATCAACGTTGGTATCTGCGTGCGCACCACCATTCAAAATGTTCATCATCGGAACTGGTAGCACGTGTGCATTGTTTCCGCCAACATATTTAAAAAGTGAAAGATCTGCATGTTCTGCACTTGCTTTTGCTACTGCAAGTGAAACTCCAAGAATCGCGTTGGCACCAAGTTTCGCTTTGTTCTTTGTGCCATCAAGCTCGATCATTGTTTGATCAACTAAACGCTGATCTTGTGCATCAAGACCAACTACTTCTGGTGCAATGACTTCTACGACGTTCTTGATTGCATTCTCGACGCCCTTGCCTAAGTAACGCTTGCCACCATCGCGAAGTTCAACGGCTTCGAATGCGCCGGTTGATGCGCCTGATGGAACAGCGGCACGAGCTACGGTGCCATCCTCTAATAAGACTTCTACTTCAACTGTTGGATTTCCACGTGAATCTAGAATTTCGCGGGCACCGATAGCTTCAATGATTGCCACTACATCTCCTTATATCAATCTAAATCAATTGGTGAATTTTACAAAGCCTCAATCCGTTTGATTTCTTCTGCGATCTCACGTGCGCGAGCTCGAAGTAAATCCTCCGGTTCAATTCCTTGCTTAATCGCAGCCACTACAGCTGCTACCAACGCGTCGCTAATTGCAACTTCGCTAGAAACGTCTTTGTCTATATCGGTTGTTGGTAAATCTAGTTTTATGCCGTTTTTCTCGGCACGGTAGATAAGTTTAGTAATAAGTGGCAGGGCTGGCTGCGCCAAAGCGACCCCATCCGTCGCAGAATTTCGCCCTTTTTCCACTCTTTTGAGCTCTTCCCAGTTCTGCTTGACCTCTTCGGAGCTCTTGGCTTCGACATCGCCAAATACATGTGGGTGACGGCGGATTAATTTATCTGCGATTCCAGATGCAACATCTTCTATTGAAAATGGGTCGGTCGGATGTTCCTGCGCAATGCGCGAATGGAAATAGACCTGAAGCAAAATGTCGCCAAGTTCTTCCCGCATCGCTACGCGATCATTTTCATCAACTGAGTCCACAAATTCATAGGACTCTTCCAGAAGATATTTAATTAATGATTGATGAGTCTGTTCGGCATCCCATGGACAACCTCCGGGAGAGCGCAAACGATCCATTACTTCGAGTAAACGAAGTAATTGTGAACTCATAATAAAAGTTAAGCGGTTAGTGACTTAACAGCGGTTCCAGCAGCATCAAATGAAGCTAGATCTGCAGTCGTTGGATCCCATGCGCCATATTGCGGATTGACTTTTACCTTCTCTTTTTTGGTCAGATCCATCACAAGTTGTTGAACTGCAGATCCGGTGTTCTCATCTGCAACACCTGCCGCTTTGGCCTTTGCAACTAATTGCTCGGAAATCAAAAGACTTTGTACATACAGATCAAAATCGGCTGGTGCCATCTGTGCCTGCACAAGTGCTTGGGAAAGTTGATCGAATCCGCCAACTTGGTTGTAAATCTCGCTCTTCTTTGCATCTTTCATAGCTTGAGTTATTTTGATACCGCTCTCTTTTGCAAGTTTCTCAAAAATCACAGAGATCATAAGGAATCGAAGTTGAGAACGATTTAGCTCTTCGGCAACGCTCAACTGCATCTGTGAAGTATCGTAATTTCTACGCTCAGAAAGAATTTCAGCTACCCGATCTTGAACTGTCTTAGTTGAAATCTTGGTATCGCCAATCTGAGCTGCAACGCTTGAATCGCAAGCGGTAAGAAAAACCAAACTGCTTGCCACTAGCAGAGCGCTAATTACCTTCTTCATTACTTTTAATCCCCTATTTACCGGTTAATTCTTGGAGCACTGAAGTGGCCCAAGCAATGACGGAAGTATCTCGCAATTTACTTTTTTCGCCCAATGGCGACCACTCCTTGGCAGGTAAAGCGACTAAAGCCACATTTGTCGCGCCTTTATACATAGATCCCGGGTATAGGCGCTGCATCTTTAACTCTCTAGATTCTGGCAATTTGATTGGCGATATTCGTAAGTTCTTACCTTGTTGAATCATTTCTCGAATTCCCAATTTTCTTGCTGAAGCGCGTAGAACCGCTACTTGAATCAACGCAATTACAGGTTCAGGAAGTGGGCCAAATCGATCTACTAGCTCTTCTTCAATTGGCTTAATTTCAATTGGGTCTTTTACATCTGCCAAGCGACGATAAATATCTAGACGTAATCTCTCGGAATCGACATAGCTCTCAGGCAGATGTGCATCTACCGGGATTTCAATCTTGCACTCATGCGACACTTCTTCAGTTTCGATGATCCCGGTTTTGAAATCATGTACCGCTTCACCAACCATCCGCATATATAAATCAAATCCGACATCTGCAATGTGGCCGGATTGTTCTCCGCCTAATAAATTACCAGCGCCGCGAATTTCTAAATCCTTTAATGCCACTTGCATACCTGCACCTAGATCAGTATTTGTGGCGATGGTATTTAAACGATCAATTGCAACTTCAGTTAAAGGTTTGTCAGTTGGAAATAGGAAGTAGGCATATGCGCGGTCGCGGCCTCGCCCAACTCGTCCTCGGATTTGATGTAACTGCGAAAGTCCAAACATATCGGCACGTTCAACAATCAAAGTATTAGCATTTGGTATATCTAAACCACTCTCCACAATTGTTGTACAAACTAGAACGTCGAAATCTCTATTCCAGAAACCCAGAATCACATCTTCCAACATGGTTTCACTCATCTGGCCATGAGCAACTCGGATACGTGCTTCAGGGACAAGTTCCTTCAATTTAACTGCCACTCGATCAATTGATTCCACTCGGTTATGGATATAAAAAACCTGACCATCACGGAGCAATTCACGGTGTATCGCCGCGCTTATCTGCTTCTCATCTTGCGGACCTACATAAGTCAGAATCGGATGGCGTTCCTCTGGCGGTGTCGTAATCGTAGACATTTCACGAATCCCAGTTATTGCCATCTCAAGAGTTCTAGGAATCGGGGTAGCTGACATTGCCAACACATCAACACTAGTGCGTAACTTCTTTAACTGCTCTTTCTGTTCGACACCAAAGCGCTGTTCTTCATCGACAATTACCAGACCTAGATCTTTAAATTGCACATCGTTAGATAACAGTCGATGGGTTCCAACAATTACATCTACTGAGCCCTTACTCAATTCGGTAACAATTTCTTTTGCATCTTTAGCGCTATTAAATCGGGATAGCCCTGCCACCTTAATTGGAAATCCAGCAAATCTCTCTGAGAATGTTTTGTAATGCTGCTGAACTAAAAGAGTGGTTGGCACAAGAATCGCAACTTGTTTGCCATCTTGCACCGCTTTAAAAGCGGCACGTACTGCAATCTCTGTTTTGCCGTATCCAACATCACCGCAAATTAACCGATCCATTGGATAAGGTCGTTCCATATCTCGTTTCACATCTTCAATAGTCGATAGTTGATCCGCGGTTTCAACATATGCAAAGTTATCTTCGAGTTCGCGTTGCCACGGGGTATCAGGTGAAAATGCAAAACCTGGGGCGCTGGTTCGCGCTGCATATAAGCGGATTAATTCTCCAGCTATCTCTTTAACGGCTTTTCTTGCACGACTCTTTGCTTTGCTCCACTCACCGCTACCGATACGGTGAATTGTTGGTGTCTCACCACCAATGTATTTACTGATTTGATCGAGCGCATCAGTTGGAACAAAGATGCGGTCTCCTGGTTGGCCACGTTTCGCAGGTGCATATTCAATAACTAAATACTCACGAACTACTCCGCCCACTGAACGTTGCACCATCTCTACATATCGACCGATGCCATGTTGTTCGTGGACAACATAATCTCCGCTCTTTAATTGCAAAGGATCAATTGTCTTTTTGCGTCTAGAAGGCAACTTCTCGCCACCAGCGCTTTGGCTGCCGGTTAAATCGCGTTCTGTTACAAAGCAGAGCTCATCATTGGTAAAACCATGACGGAAAGCCGAGGCCGTGAGAGTTATATAACCACTAGTCGGCGCTGCACTGAGCGGATATTGAATCTGCACCGGCAGATTTGCATCTCGGAAAATACTGGCATATCTATCAATCATGCCTTTGCTATTTGCAGAGAAGATTACTTTGCGATTCTCATTTAATGCTGTTTCGAAGAGTGAAATTAAACGGTCACTATTTCCCCGAAGTGGTTCGATTGGATCGATCTCAAGGAAGATATCTTCATCAGAACCAAATTGACGGAAATCTCTAAAGTTAGGTATCGCTTCAACTAAAGCATCCCAATCAATATATGTACTTCCAGCTTCAACTGGACTCTTTCCACCCGAGGCAGCATTTGACCATGCTGCCTCGCGGAACTCCTCGTTTGTAGCAAGAAGATCTGCAATCCTTCCCACTACGCGTTCTTTCTCAACAAATATTGATTCAAATCCAACCGGCATAGATTCGCTAATTAAATGTAACTCATCAACTAATAACGGAATTAAAGATTCCATTCCTTCTGGCTGCAAGCCATTTGCAATCTTACTTAGTAATTCATTTTCGAAATTTGCGGAGAGATTCTTGGCACGGGCCATTACTTCATCCGTAATCAGAAGTTCACGACATGGGAGGATGTTGATTGGTATAGAGATACTCTCGATTGTTCTTTGATCTGCAACTGCAAAGAAACTTAACTCTTCTATCTCGTCGCCAAAAAAATCAATACGAACCGGGTGGTTTTGATCTGGTGGGAAAATATCCAGAATCCCTCCGCGCACTGCAAATTCACCACGACGTTCAACTAAATCTGTTCGGGTATAAGAGAATGAAACCAGTTTTCGTTGCAAATCTGTTAAATCAAATTCGATTCCGCGATCTAAAGTTATTGGCTGGGTATTGACTATCTGCGCATTAAATTTATGGATTACTGCGCGAATTGGTGCAACAACTACCCAGTTTTTCTTCTGGTCTTGTAGGGCCTGTAAAGTGCTAATTCGTTTTGCGACCGTATCGCTACTTGGACTTAATCGTTCATGAGGCAGCGTTTCCCAAGCTGGAAATTCAAGAGTAGCGGGATGACATTCTTTAATCTCTTTAGCTAAATCCTCTGCAGCTCTGGATGATGCGGTAATTACCAAGAGCGGCTTACGTTCAGCTCGAAGTGCAATTAGATATGCATATGAAGATGGTGGTGCAATCAGATCTCGATTGGAGTTAAGGGCATCGTCAATTAATTGATTGCTTAGCGGTAACAAGCCACGCATTTGATGCTCTCCTTTTCAGCCTCTTCTAGAAAATATCCAGATAATGGGATAAATGCCCATTAGCCCCATTCCCAAAAGGGAGGGGGCTTAATTACGTTTCATATCTTATTGAGTACCTGAGATGATTTGCCAATGAGCGCGGAGAGTCAATTACGTCAATTGCAGATGCAAGATGACGCATCACTTCGCAGCGACGTACGCTCACTTGGTGAGCTTCTTGGCCAATCACTTATCCGTCAAGAAGGTAAGTCGCTCCTGGATTTAGTTGAAAAAATCCGCGCTGCAGTACGTTCTGGAAATGCCGAAGCCCAACTGAAAGATGTCACAGTTGATCAAGCAGTTCAGTTGGTGCGTGCTTTTAGTACCTATTTCCATTTGGCTAACGTTGCTGAACAAGTTCACCGTTCGCGAGTTTTAGAGAATGAACGCGCTGAAAGTGGATCTTGGATCGCACAAGCGGTCGATAAGATAGAAGAAGCCAGAAAATCTGGCCATGAAATCAAATTAGAAGAACTCAAAACCTGGCTTGAAGATTTCTCGGTTCGTCCTGTCTTTACCGCCCACCCAACAGAAGCTTCACGCAGATCAGTTCTTAGTAAGTTAGCGCAAATTTCAGATCTACTTGAAGCGCCTGCAAATCGAGTTCGCGATGCACGTCTTTCAGAAGCCATTGATTTACTCTGGCAGACCGATGAGTTAAGAGTTGAGCGACCACTGGTAATAGATGAAGCGGTAAATGCTCTCTATTATCTTGATGATCTATTCCGATTAACGGTTCCAGAAGTGCTAGATGAATTTGCAGCTGAGGTTTCACGTTTGGGTGTGGAAATTTCTCCGACTGCAAAGCCGCTCTCCTTTGGTACATGGATTGGCGGAGACCGTGATGGCAATCCAAATGTAACTCCAGATGTAACTCGCGAAACTATTGTGGTTCAGGTTGGCCATGCGATTCGAGTTATCTCTGAAGCAATGGCGCAACTTCGCCAATCTCTATCTGTTTCAACTCGAATCATCAATGTCTCTCAAGAACTAAAAGAATCGGTCGAGCGCGACTTAGCCAATATTCCTGAATTTGAAGCGCGTTACCGTCGTTTAAATGCACGTGAACCTTATCGACTTAAGACCACTGCAATTGTGCATCGTTTGGAGTTAACACGTAAACGCCATGCTGCTGCAGCGCCACATGTACCTGGTCGCGATTACGCAAATACGAAAGAGCTGCTTGCTGATTTAATAATTATGCGAGATTCACTTTTAGCTAACCATGGAGAGTTGATCGCTAAAGGAGAGCTAGAGCGCATTATCCGCACAGTTTCTGCTTTCGGACTTATTCACGCAACCATGGATGTACGCGAACATTCTCAGGTTCACCACGCAGCGCTAGCAAACTTCGGAATCGCTTCTGACTACGCTGATCAAGAGCCAGCAAAGCGATTTGATACTTTAATTTCAGAACTAGAAAACAGCACACTTCGTTCGCCGAAAGATTTGGATGCTCAGAGCGCAAAGACGCTAGATACTTTCCGTGCCATCGATGAATTAATCGCACAATTCGGTCCTGAAGTGATCGAAACCTACATCGTTTCCATGACTAAACAGCCAGATGATTTGTTAGCTGCCGCCGTGCTTGCTAAAGAGGCTGGTCTAGTTGATATTAATAATGGTCTTGCAAAGATTGGTTTTGCTCCGCTACTTGAAACTGTTGCTGAGTTACGCGCTGCAGATGTAATTCTTGAGAAGCTGCTTTCTAATCCAACATATCGCAAATTAGTTTCGCTTCGTGATGATGTTCAAGAAGTAATGCTTGGCTACTCCGATTCAAACAAGGATGCCGGAATCGCAACTAGCCAATGGGAGATTCACCAGGCACAACGTCGCCTTCGCGATACTGCGATGAAATATGGAGTGAAGTTACGTCTATTCCATGGTCGCGGTGGTTCTGTCGGACGTGGTGGCGGTCCAACTTATGACGCGTTGATTGCACTTCCTTGGGGATCTCTTGATGGCCAAATCAAGATGACCGAGCAAGGCGAAGTTATCTCTGATAAATATTCAATTCCGATGTTGGCCCGTGAAAACGTTGAACTAACTCTGGCAGCTGCACTCGAGGCTACTGTTTTAAATCGTGGACCGCGTCAGCCTAAAGAAGATTTAACACAGTGGAATGAATGTATGGAGTTAATCTCTGAAAATTCTTTCCAGCGTTATCGAAATTTAGTTAGCCACAAAGATCTGCCGGCTTACTTCTATTCATCAACACCAGTTGAGCAGCTCGGAGATATGTTCTTGGGTTCTCGTCCTTCGCGTCGCCAAGGTGCAAATGACGGTATAGATAATCTTCGCGCAATTCCATGGGTATTTGGTTGGACTCAGAGCCGCCAAATTGTTCCAGGTTGGTATGGCGTTGGATCTGGATTAAAAGCTGCTCGCGAAGCAGGTCAGACTGAAGTTTTGAAACAGATGCTTAATGAATGGCATTTCTTCAAGACCTTCATCTCTAACGTCGAGATGACAATGGCGAAGACAGATTTAAATATGGCTGCACATTATGTAAATTCACTAGTGCCACAAGAACTTCGCCACTTCTTTGACGACATCAAAGCCGAATTCGAATTAACTAGCCGCGAAATCAATGCACTGCGTGGAAATGAAGATTTGTTAGGAGACCAACCACTTCTTGCACGCACTTTGCAGATTAGAGATCAATATTTAGCACCTCTACACATGATGCAAGTAAATCTATTAGAGCGTGTACGTGAAGCTGGCGAAGAGGCAGATCCACTTCTGCGCCGTGCGTTATTACTTACTATTAACGGCGTTGCTTTAGGTCTAAGAAATACTGGTTGATTACTGGTTGTAGGCGCCTTGCGCTGCCTGCAGGCCATTCTTGATCAAATACTCAATTGCATCTGCACCGCGAGAAACGAAACTTGGAATTTCGCCTTTTTCCGCGCTAGCAAAAGCTTTCAACACAAAATCCGCTGGATCTTGTTGGCCAATTGGTCGACCAATCCCCATACGAATTCGGAAATATTCAGCGCTCAATGCGCTAGTAGTGCTCTTTAAACCATTATGGCCGTTATCGCCGCCACCTTGTTTGATTCGGATAGCGCCAAAAGGTATATCGAGTTCATCGTGAATAACTATTAAATTCTCTACACCGATTTTGTAGAAATTGCAGAGCGCTTTAATTGGTCCGCCAGATTCATTCATATAGCTATGAGATTTAGCAAGAACTACACCTGGGGCATCGATGCCTACGCCAATCTTGTAAGCCGCAACATCTGCACGCGCCTTATGTGAACTCCACTTTAAAGAATTAACACGCGCCATCTCATCGACAACCATATGGCCGATGTTATGACGCGTGTTCTTGTATTCAGCCCCAGGGTTACCTAATCCAACGACTAGCCAGACCATGGGTTAAGTATTACGCCTGTGGAGTTTCAGCTGCTGGAGCTGCTGCTGCCGCATCAGCTGCTGGAGCTGCTGCTTCTTCAGTGTGTGTTGACTTCTCACCTAAGTGAACGACAACCATCTTTGGATCGCTAACTAACTTCGCGCCTGCTGGAAGTACAACATCTGAAGCGTGCTTTGATTCGCCAGCCTTCATGCCTTCGATATTAACTTTAAGTTCAGCAGGAATGTTGGTTGTTTCAACTTCAACTTCAATTGTGTTGTGAACATGCTCGAGAATTCCATCTGGATCATGCTTTCCTTCTGTGTGAACTGGAACTGAAACAGTTACCTTTTCGCCACGGCGAACAAGTAGAAGATCTACATGCTCCAGAGTTAGCTTTAGTGGATCGCGAACAACTGCCTTTGGAAGTGTTAGTTCGGTCTTGCCATCAACAACAATGTCCAAAAGAACGTTTGATGTCTTAAGCGCATTTGTTAGTTCGCGCATTGGTAGCGCTACGTGCTTTGGCTTCTCGCCATGTCCGTAGATAACCGCTGGAACTAGACCATCGCGACGTGCGCGACGAGATGCACCCTTACCGAATTCGGTACGAGCAACACCATTGATTGTTACTTCTGCCATTTTTTTCTCTCGCCTTCTTGTTGCGGCAGAGAGTTTAGAAATCAAACTTTCGTCGATTACGGTTTTAAAACCCTCGCCGGAATAAGCCGAAGCCTAGCGAAGTGCGTTGAGTGGTACAAATTGAGTTCAATTCACGCGCAAACTG
>ERZ650311.236-NODE-236-length-38172-cov-53.185744_pt1 | contig 38172 bp, 55 predicted proteins | sample MGYA00376247_ERZ650311 | MGnify/ENA primary metagenome ERZ650311 (study PRJEB26733, sample SAMN07839324) | wastewater metagenome | biome: small river; feature: stream; material: water | place: USA: North Carolina | collected 2016-07-28 ...
TTCCCTACACGACGCTCTTCCGATCTCCTCGCCTTGGACGGATACTCGGGAGGGGTATGGGGCTGAGAACCGATCCCATCAGGCCGCGACCGCCGTCGATTCGGCGCGCTCGCTGGTCCGCGAGGCCATCCGGTGCGCCCGCGAGTACCTCGACTTGGTGACGTTCACCGGCGGGACGCCGGAGCACCCGATCCGTCGCATGGTCGAGCAGCTCGACGCGGCGGCCGACGAGCTGAGCGCGGCTGAGCAACACCTCCTCGAGCCGCTCGGGCTGGAGCTGGCCGCGCCGGTGGAGCTGGAGCGCGGCGACGTGCTGGTGCTGGAGGCGCCGGGCTCGGCGACCGCCGAGCAGGTGGAGGTGCTGCGCGCTCAGGTGCGCGAGCTGTTCCCCGAGTCGGGTGGCGTGGTGGTGCTCGCCGGTGGGGTGCGTCTGGCAGGGTCGATCCGCCCGGCGCGGGAGCCCATGATGCCGGGCGTCGCCGGTGACGAGGGGTGGTTCAAGCGTCTCGGTGAGGCGGGCGGGTACGACGAGCGCCCGGTGGTGACGCCGTGACCGGTGAGTACGCCCGGCGGCGGGCTGAGCGCGTGCAGCGTGACGCGCTGGTCATCGTGCACGCGCTGGTCGCGGGGCGGCCGTTCGTGCACCACGCCCCGGACAGGGGGTACGCGGCCGAGGTGTACCGGGCTGCCGAGCGGATGGCCGAGCGGATGGGGCTGCCGTTCCCGGTCGAGCTGCTGCGCCGTGAGCGGGTGGCCCCGTGAGCGCGTTCGATCAGCGCGCCGCTGACGATGCGGTCTTCGGCCGGGTCGTCCTGGTGGGCGGCTCCAGCGAGTCGCGGGCGTTCCGGCTGATGGCCGAGCTGGACGAGCGGGAGGTGCTCCGGCCGATCAGCGTGCACGCGCTGATGGGGCTGAGTGGTGGGCTCGCCGTGCGTGTCGGTGGTGGTGAGCACCTCGACGTCGAGCGGTTCGTGGCGCTGCTGCGCGTCCAGCGGTTCACCGTGCTCGATCACCGTGGCGTCGGTACGGGTGCGGTGACCGCCGCCAGGGCGCACGCCCGCCGGTTCCGTGACGAGCGTGCTGGCGTCCTCGCCCTCGACCTCGACGGGGGGCGATGATGGCCCGCCCGATCCCGCCCCGCGACCTCCAGACAGCCGAGGGGCGCCGCGCGTTCGAGCGTGCGTGCGACACACTGGAGGCTGACGGCCGTGACCCGGCAGCCCTCGAGGAACCGCTATGCCGGTACGCCCGCGCTGCCGACGTGGCCGCAAAGGTGCGGGAGGAGTGGATCGCTGACGGGTCGCCCGCCACCACCCTCGGCGGCGTGACCGGGAAGCTGCTGGTCGTGCACCCCATGGTCAAGGCGCAGCAGGATGCATCCGAGGTGGCGAACCGTCTCTGGCGTGACCTGATTTACCCGCCGCGCCGTGGTCAAGTCGGCCGGCCGAGGGGCTCGGCGAGCGCGCCGGACAGGGCTGCCGCGCCGCCACGGCTCCAGATGTTCGAGGGAGGTGGCAAGGGTGCCTAGCTGTCCGAGGTGTGGGGAGACGATCGGGGAGGCGTACGCGCACTCCATCCGGTTCGAGCTGGGCGACCACCCGGTGGTGCGTGCCGTCATGCTCGCCGCGCTCGACGTGGTGAGCGCCGTGCGTGACGACCATGGCGCGTCGCCGCGTACCCGTGAGCTCAGCGAGCAGCTCGACGCGGCGTTCCGTGGGCAGGGATGCCCCGGCCGTCTCGATCAGCGGGTCGTCGGCTGATGCAGGGGCTGGTGCTCGACCGGTGCCGGGGGTACGCCGCCGGGTCGCGGGTCGAGCATTTCGACTGGTGGAGCCGGACGCATTGCGTCCAGACGATCGACCAGTTCGCCGGGCTGCCGCTGGCGTACGAACCGTGGCAGCTTGAGTTCCTCGGGGAAGCCCTCGCGGTGAACGGTGACGGGTCGCCGTACTGGTCGAGCGTAGTGCTATGCGTGCCCCGCAAGAACGGCAAGACGACCCTCCTGAGCGCGTACGCCCTGTACCACGCCCTCGAGGACGACGGCCGACCGGAGGTGCTGTTCGCCGCCAGCTCGAACGAGCAGGCCGACAAGCTGTTCACGGCCGCCACGATGTTCGTACGCATGAGCCCCGCCCTGGTCGCCGCATTCCACATCAGGGACCACGACGGCGAGATCGTGCGCACCGACGGAATGGGGACGCTCAACCGGCTCGCGAGCGACGCCAAGACGCTGCACGGCGCGAACCCCAGCCTCACCGTCGCCGACGAGCTGGCGCAATGGACCACCCCCACCCTGCGCAAGTCCTACGCGGCGCTCACCACCGGCGGCGGCGCGCGGCGCCGTTCCCAGCTCTTCAGCATCAGCACGGCCGGTGACGCCCAAGACCGCGAGGCCAGCATCCTCGGCCGGATCATCGACGCCACCGAATCGGGGGATGACGTCGAGCGCCCACGTGAGGCGCTCACGATCAGCCGCGACCACCTCTCGCGGGTGCTGGTCTACAACTTCAGCGCCAACGTGACGGAGCGCCGTGCACCGATTGCACGTATCAAGGCGGCGAACCCGGCGTCATGGATCGAGCCGGAGTACCTCACGCGGCAGCAGGCGAACCCCGAGATCGACGACGCCGACTTCCTCCAGCTCCACGCCGGGGTGTGGGCTGAGGCCGCCGGCGGGTACATCAGCGACGCCGACTGGTCAAAGCTCGGCGACGGCGAGCCGGTGCCGGAGGGCTCGCGGGTCGCGATCGGCATGGACGGCAGCCGGACGCACGACACCACGGTCGTCGCTTGGGCAGCGGTCGCCGCCGACGGGCGTGTGGACGTGGACGCCAGGATCTTCAGCGTCAGGCCCGACGCCCCGCACCATGAACTGCACACCGGCCGCATCGACTACGAGGCGGTCGAGGAATACGTGGTCACCCGGTTCGAGCTGTTCCGCCCGGCGCTCGCGGGCTACGACCCCCGGTACCTCGACCGCTCCGCTGAGATCCTCGACCGTCGTCTGCGCGACTCGGCGATCGTCGCCGTCGAACCTCAGTCGAAGCACATGCGCGACGCGCTGGCCGCGTTTGAGCGGGGCGTGACGCAGGGAGTGGTGCGACACCGTGGCGACCCTGCGATAGCGTCCCACGTCAAGGCGGTCAAGGGCGAGCGCGACGAGAAGGGGTGGGTCATCCGCAAGCGGAAGCACACCAAGCCCATCGACGCCGTGGTCGCCATGGCGATCGCGTACTGGTTGGCGACGACCCGCCGGAGCGAGTCGGTTTACGAACGGAAGGGGCTGCTCACCGTATGACCGCTCTCGACTTCCTGCGGTCGCTGGCGCCGACAGGGGGGCGCGCCCTGGCGCCCGTCCCGTGGCTTCAGCGGTCAACGCTCGCCGAGCCGGAGGACTGGTTGCGCCGCTCGCTGGGCGGGAGCACCATGGCGGGCCCGAGCGTGAACCCCGAGAACGCCCTCGGGATCGACGCCGTGTTCGCGTGCGTCCAGCTCATCGCCGGTCAGGCGGGTTCGCTGCCGCTGGTGACCTACCAGGGCCGCGACCGGCGCTCGCGCGAGCGGTTCACCGCCGACCCCCGGTACTACATGCTCCACGACCAGCCGAACCCGGTGACGCCATCGGACGTGTTCGTCGAGGCGCTGCTCGCGTCTGTGCTGCTGTGGGGCAACGGCTACGCCGAAAAGGTGCGCGACCGATCCGGCCGTGTCGCTGAGCTGTGGATCTCCCAGCCCAAGTCGATCGAGGTGGAGCTGACGCCCGAGGGCGTGAAGCGGTTCCACGTCGCCGGCGAATCCGCCACCTCGGGCGCCGACCGGTTCCTGCACACTGTCGGCTTCAGCCTCAACGGATGGAAGGGGCTGTCGGTCGTCCAGCTCGCCCGCGAGCAGCTCGGCACCGTGAAGGCCCGCGAGGAATACGAGCAACGGCTGTACGCCAATGACGCGACGCCGGGGGGCATCCTCAGCGTGGAGGGCGAGCTGAGCCCCGAGGCGGCTGAGCGGTTCCGCACCCAATGGGAGGCGGCGCACCGTGGCTCGGGGAACCGGCACCGGGTCGCCGTGCTGGAGGGCGGGACCACGTGGCAGTCGATCGGGATGCCGCTGAAGGATCAGGAGTGGATCGAGCGGCACCGGTTCACCGTCGCCCAGATCGCCCGGTGGTTCCAGGTCGCCCCCGAGCTGATCGGCGGCGACCGCTCCGGCTCGCTGACGTACTCGACGGTCGAGGGACAGGCGATTCAGTTCGGGACGTTCACCCTGCGCCGGTGGCTGGTGCGGCTCGAGAGGGCCATGCGCACCGACGCCGACCTGTTCCCCGAGCGGGACGTCTACCCCGAGTTCCTGATGGACGCCCTGATGCGGGCCGACTCGAACGGCCGGGCGGCGTTCTACGACACCATGACCCGTATCGGCGCCTTCAGCGTGAACGACGTTCTCGAGCTGGAGAACCGACCGGGCATCGGGCCGGACGGTGACCGCCGCAACCTCCTCGGGGCCCAGCCCGAGCCCGCACCGGCGGGCGACAGCGGCGGCGACCCGCCGCCCGCGCCGGAGCTGGACGCCGACCAGCGTCGCCTGGAGGACGCCGCCATGCTCGGGCTCGCCGCTCAGCGGCTCGCGCTCGGGGTTCGAGGTGGCGTGCTCAGCGAGGAAGAGGCGCGCGTGCCGCTCGGGCTGACCGGGCCGCTGCCGCCGCCCGCCGCGCCGGACCAGCCGGCCGATCCGAGCCCGCCGGGCGACACCTCGACGGACCAGCCCCCGGCCGACGCCGAGGGCGCCGCTGCCGCTCGGGCGCTCGACCGGCTACGCTTGGCGGCGGGACACGCCGCAGCAGCTCACAACGGGAATGGGGAAGGGGCTTAGATGGGCCACCAGCTTCGGCATTTGTCCTATCCGGGCCGCCAGGGCGCGGGCGTCTACCGCCGCCGCTCAGGCCCGCCGGAGGAGCTTGCAGGGTCGATCGCGACCGAGCTGCGGGTCCGTGTCGGCTTCCTCGACCCGATCGAGGTGCGCGCCGATGGGGAGGACCCGGCCGCCCGCACGCTGGTCGGGCACGCCGCCGTCTTCGACCGCATGAGCGAGGAGCTTGGGTTCGCCGGGCTCAGCTTCCGCGAGCGCGTCCGCCGTGGCGCGTTCCGCCGGGCGCTCGACGAAGACCAGGACGTCCGCTTCCTGATCGAGCATGACCCCCGCTGGCCGCTGGCCCGCACCCGCTCCGGCACGCTGGAGCTGAGCGAGGACCCCCGGGGGCTGCTCACCACGGCGAGGATCGACACCCGCCAGACGTACGCCGCCGACCTCGTCATTGCGATCGAGCGCCGCGACGTGGACCAAATGAGCTTCGGCTTCACGGTCGCTGAGGACGAATGGCTCGAGCGAACCCACGACGACGGCACGGTCGAAATCGTGCGCGACGTGGTGCTCGTGCAACGGCTGTACGACGTCTCGGCCGTGACGTTCCCCGCATACCCTCAGACGGACATCGCTGCCCGGTCGGCGGCGCTGGTCGTCGCGGGGGTCGAGCTGATCGCCCCCGACGGGGGCGTGTACGAGGACAACCTGCGCGCCCTGGCGTGGCGGGTGGAGCGCGGCGAGGTCGAGGCGGGGCCCGAGGACCGGGCCCTGATCGACGCCGCGTTCAGCAGGACCGACAGCGTTTCGCCGTGGACGGCGCAGCGAGCACTCCGGGCCGTGGCCCTGGAGCCGGAGCTGCGGGGCGCCGACACCGATGGGCCAACGGCCGACGCTGACGCTGGTACCGAGAAGCCCACCGTGGGCGAGCGCGATGGCGCGCTCGCAGCTCGCCGGGCCCGACTCGCTGAGCTGTCCAACCGCTGAACAAACCACGGGAGGGAATCGCCGTGAAGTACCGCACCAAGATCAACGAGGCCATGGCCAAGCGCGCCCGCGCCGTCGAGGCCATGCGCGCCGTCATCGACGCCGCAGACGCCGAGGACCGCAACCTCACCGCCGAGGACGAGCAGGCGTGCGACGCCGCCGAGGCGGACATCGCCGCCGCCGACGTCGAGATCCGCCGGTTCGAGCTGCTCAGCTCCACCGAGGTCGAGGGCCGGTCGCTCGCGGGCGCCAGCTCCAGCGCGGCCGAGGAGCGCCGCGTGCTGACGCTCCAGGAGTGGAGGGCCGAGCAGGCGCCGCGCCACGTGCAGGATGACCCGGCGTACGTCGAGGCGTTCTACCGGCTGCTCACCGTCCGTGACCCCCGCGAGCTGGGCCCCGACGAGCTGCGCGCGCTGTCCAAGGCCACGGCGTCGGCCGGCGCGAACCTCGTGCCGACCGAGTTCCAGCGCACCCTGATCGACGCGCTCCGGTGGTTCGGGTCGTTCCGGTCCCTCGCCACCACGATCACCACGACCGGCGGCGAGACGCTGGAGACGCCGAGCGTCACCACGCACGGGACCGCCGCGTGGACGGCTGAGAACGCCGCGTACACCGAGTCCGACGAGGCGTTCGGGAAGGTGTCGCTCAGCGCGTTCAAGGCCGCGACGATCATGAAGGTCAGCGAGGAGCTGCTCGCCGACGCCGCGTTCGACCTCGACGGCTACATTCGCGCCGAGTTCGCCAACCGGATCGGCGTGCTGGAGGAGACGGCGTACGTGGTCGGCGACGGCTCGGGCAAGCCGACGGGCGTGGTCACCTCGGCCACGGCGGGCGTCACCGCCGCCGCCGTCGCGGCGATCACCGGCGACGAGATGATCGACCTGTACTACGCGCTCGCGCCGCAGTACCGGAACCGGGCGACGTACCTGGTGGCCGACGGCGCTGAGAAGCTGCTGCGCAAGCTGAAGGACAGCGCCGGTCAGTACCTTTGGGCCGCCGGGCTGGTGGCCGGGCAGCCCAACACGTTCAACGGCCGCCCGATCGTGGCGCACCCGGACATGGCCGCGCCCGCCGCGTCCACCGTCCCGGTGCTGTTCGGCGACTTCTCCTGGTACTGGATTCGCGACGTCAACGGGATCGCGTTCCAGCGACTGGTGGAGCTGTACGCCGCCAACGGGCAGGTCGGGTTCCGCGCGTACCACCGGACGGACGGCAAGCTCATCAACACCGCCGCCGTGAAGAAGCTGACCATGGCGGCGAGCTAGCCGCTGAAGCTCGCGAGGGGGGCCCTCGGGCCCCTCTCCACCGATCGAAAGGAACGCGGCATGGCCAAGGCCACCGAGCAGGACCAGCAGCAGGACCAGGGCGCCGGGCCGGTGGAGCACCCGCCGGTCGAGGACCAGCCCAAGGATGGCGAGCTGAAGGTCGCCGACCAGGCGGCCGAGACGCCCAACCTGGACGCCGAGGCGAACGACCCGCCGGTGCGGACGAACCGCCCCGACGTCCCGATCCTTCAGTCGCTCGCGACGGGCGCCGGGCAGCACCGGCCGCCCGCCGAGGACGAGATCGGGCCGGACGGCCGGCCGGTCTGACGCAAGGGCCCGGGGGGGCGTTTCGGGGTGTCTCGCCCCCCCTCGGCCACCATCAGGACACGGGAGGTAGAGCGATGAAGGTGGAGCTGCTCACGGGGCGGGTCGAGCTTGACCAGGACGGCCGGGCGGTCGAGTACGCCCCGGGCGACGTGGTGGACCTCGAGGACCGCGTAGCGGCGCTCATGGTCGAGCAGGGATCGGCCGTGCCGGTCGAGGGGAAGGGGCGCCGCGCTGGCGCTCAGGGCAGGGAGACGCGGGGGTAGACCGTGGCCGCTGGTGACCTGATTACCCTGGCCGAGCTGAAGGCGCGGCTGGAGACGACCGAGGACGAGGCCGATGCCGTGCTCAACGCCGTCATCACCGGCGCGAGCGCGGCGATCGCCCAGCACACGTCGCGGCTGTACGTCCCCGAGGCGGGGGCGACGAAGGTGCGCGCCGCGTCGGCTTGGCCCTCCGGCGGTCTGTGGATCGGCGACATTCGGACGGTCACCAGCGTCGCCGTGCAGGACGCCGACGGCGTGACGACGGCGACCCTCACGGGCAGCGATTTCGTTCTCGAGCCGCGCTCGCGGGTGACGGGACCGGCGTACGCCATCCGCCCGAAGTCCACGGTGAGCGCCGCGCTCGGCACCGACTACGCGCTGTCGATCACCGGCGATTGGGGCTGGGCCGCCGTGCCCGCCCACGTGGTCGAGGCGTGCGTCACCACGTGCCGCGCTTGGCTCCGGCAGGACGGCGCCCGCTGGGCGGGCATCCCCGACCCGGGTGGCGACTACATGGTCGCCCCGACGCCGGCGCCGACGTGGATGCTGCCCATGGCCGCAAAGCAGCTCCTGCAGAACGACCGGATCAGGGGCGTCGCGTGACGCCGCTCACCAGCTCAGTCCCGGCCGTGAAGGGCGCCCTGGTGGACCGGCTCAACGCTCGCGCCGAGCTGTCCGGCAAGGTCACCTGGGGCGTGCCGCGCGAGACGCCCCGCATGGAGTGGATCGTGGTGGGGGAGGTCGAGGGCGACCAATCGGCGGTCAGTGTCGGCCGGTCGTCTCAGTCGAGGCGCGAGGAACGGTACCGGGTGCTGGTCGTCGTCTCGGTCATCCGCTCGAACGTCGAGCACCCCCGCACCGTCGCTGAGCGCGCGTACGCCCTGGCCGCCGAGGTCGAGGACGAGGTGCGCCAGAACCCGACCCTCGGGCTCGATCCCGGCACGGACGGTCTGTATCTCGCTCAGGTCACCAAGACAGACCTCACCGAGTCCGTCGGCGACGGTTCCCAGCGCCAGGCCGTCGTCACGCTGCACGTGTCATGCATGGCGCGAATCTGAGGGAGGGGCTACCGATGGCAGACACCCGAGTCCGGTACGTGGGGCCGATCGACGGCGTTTCGCTGGGCGTCGGCCGGGCGCGGGTCGAGGTGGCCCGCCAGGGGGAGGTCGAGCTTTCCGACCACCTCAACCAGCGCGAGGCGGCGCAGCTCGCGCGGGCGCTGGTCGAGACGGGCGACTGGACGACCGTCCAGCGCGACAAGACGAAGGGCGACGAGCCCGGGGGTGACAAGTAATGGCGATCCGCACGGGGCTCGGGGCCCAGCTCGGGCTCTCGGCCGAGACGACATACGGGACGTACGTGGCGCCCGCCCGGACGCTGGAGTTCACCAGCGAGGGGCTCACGGTGAACCGCGAGCGCATCGAGTCCAGCGGCATCCGCAAGGGCTCGACCGTGCGCCGTGCCGGCCGGTGGGCCGACAACCGGAAGGGCGGCGGCGGCCCGCTGTCGATGGAGCTGGCGACCAAGGGGTTCGGGCTGCTGCTGAAGCACGCCATGGGCTCCGTTGCGATCACCACGCCCGTCGGCTCCACCAACGCCCGCCGTCACCGGCACACCCTCGGCGACCTCGACGACCTCTCGCTGACGATCCAGAAGGGCGTGCCGGACACCGAGACGGGCACCGTCCGCCCGTTCAACTTCCTCGGGTGCGTGATCACCGAGTGGGAGCTGAGCGTGGACGTCGATGGGCTGGTCCAGGTGAGCTACACCGTGGACGCCCAGGACGTCGAGACGTCGAGCGCCCTGGCCGCAACGGCGTTCCCTGCCAACGATGAGCTGTTCAGCTACCAGCAGGTCGCCGTGACGGTGGACGGCGGCGCCGTGCTGCCCACCCAGCTCAGCGTGAGCGTCGGCCACGGCATGAACACCAGCCGGTACTTCGTCCGGGCGAGCGCGCTGAAGAAGCGCCCCCTGATCGCCGACATGCGCGACCTTCGGGGGACGATGACCCTGGAGTTCGAGTCCATGACCCAAGCGAACTACTTCCTCAACGCCGCACCCGGCGCCGAGGTCGCGTTCAGCGCCGTCGCGACGGGCGACCTGATCGACGGCACCACCAGCTACGGGCTCACGGCGTCGGCGACGAAGGTCCGGTTCGATGACGGCTTCCCGGTCGTGCAGGGCCCGGACGTGGTGACGATCAGCGCCCCGTTCGTCATCCTCGACGACAGCTCGAACCCGCCGCTCACGGTGGACTACTTCACCACCGACGTCGCGAGCTAAGCTCACGGCGTGGCAGCTACGGTCGGCATTGAGGGGCTCGCCGACTTCCGGCGTGCGCTCGGCAAGATGGACCGGAGTCTCCAGACGGGGCTCCGGTCCAAGCTGCTAGAGGCCGCCGAGGTGGTTGCCGATGAAGCCCGCCGGCTGGCGCCGCGCGGGACCAGGGCCATCCCCAGCGGGCGTCGCCCGGCTAAGCGGATGGCCGACACGATCGCCCCGTTCACCCGTGGTGCGGTCGCCGGTATCAGGGCCGGAGCCCTGGCGCCGGGTGGGTTCGCTTACCCCAAGCGGATCGAGTACGAACGCGGGCGGGGGACGCCGTTCCTCAACCCCGCGATCGACGCCAAGCGCGGGGAGGTCGAGCGGAAGATGGCTTCCCTGCTCGACGACCTCGCCGACACGTGGGAGACACGAGCATGACGGACACCCCAGCGGGCGGCACGCTGCCCAAGGTCGAGACGGTGCAGGACCGGAAGCGCGGCTCGAGGAAGGTGGCGGCGCCGCCGCCCGAGCCGGTGCGCGAGGCCCAGCGGTACATGGTGGTCAGGGGCGAGCGGTTCGCGTTCCCGGTGGAGTTCACCGGCCGCGAGCTGCTGTACGTCCAGGAAGTGACGGGGCTCAGGGCCGGTGAGATTGACGAGGCGGCGACCGCTGGCGACGTGACCGTGCTGTGCGCGCTCACCGCCGTCGCCATGCGCAGGGAGGGCCGCGACGTCGAGGTCGGCGAGCTGCTCGACCTGCCGTTCGGCAACGGCGACAACGGCATCGACTTCCTGGAGGACGACGGCCGCCCCCCCGCTCAGGGCGCCGCCGAGGCTACGGGAACGCCCCCGAGCGCGGCGACTGGCGCCCCGAGCTGATGGCGGTCTACGGCATCCGGCCGTGGGACCTGATCGACTTCCGGCCGTCCGAGTTGGCGGACGTCGAACGCGACCTCGCCCAGCGTAAGCTGTCGGCCGGATCGGGGGGGTAGGGGCATGGCGACGCGCAAGCTCGAGCTGGTGTTCACCGGGGATACACGGTCCCTCGAACGTGCATTCGGGCGCGCGTCTGCCAGCAGCAGGTCCATCGAGGGAAGCGCCATGCGCGGCGCCAAGGCGCTCGGGAAGCTCACGGCCGCCGGCGTCGCGACTGGTGCTGCGCTCGCGTCGGCGTTCGGCGCCCTCGGCGTCAAGGAAGCGATCGAGCAGGAGAAGGTCGCCGCCAGGACGGCGAACGTCCTCAAGACGACGGGCGGCGTCGCGAACGTCACCAAGCGCCAGATCGAGGGGCTGAGCTCAGCCCTTCAGGACCAGACGGGCGTCGCTGACGACACGATCCAGTCGTCCCAAAACCTGCTGCTGACCTTCACCAAGGTCAGGAACGAGGCGGGCAAGGGCAACGACATTTTCACCCAGGGCACCAAGGCCGCCCTAGATATGAGTTCGGCGCTCGGGACCGACCTTCAGGGCGCGACGCTCCAGATCGGCAAGGCGCTCAACGACCCGGTGAAGGGCATGACCGCGCTGTCGCGAGCTGGGGTGTCGTTCACCCAGCAGCAGCGCGATCAGGTGAAGGCCATGGTCGAGAGCGGCGACGTCCTCGGGGCTCAGAAGGTCATCCTGTCCGAGCTGCAAACGCAGTTCGGCGGGGCGGCCGAGGCCGCCGGGAACACCACCGCCGGGCAGTTCGAGAAACTGAAGCGGACGACCGAGGACGCCGCCGAGTCCGTCGCCGTTTCGCTGCTGCCGGTGCTCACCGACGTCGCCTCGTTCATGCGTACCGAGGTGGTGCCGCGCGCCGCCGAGGTGGTCGATGCATTCCAGCGCCACTGGCCGACGATCAAGGCCGTCGCCGTCGAGGTGTTCGGCTCGACCAGGGCCGCCGTCCAGGTCGCGATCGAGTGGATACGGGCCAACGTGGTCCCGACGATCCGTGCCGTGGTCGCCGGGGCTCAGGCGTTCTGGCGTCAGTTCGGCGGGACGATCACGGCCGTGTTCAAGGACGTCGTGGTGGTCGTGCGGTCGGCCCTCAACGTGGTCCGGGGGATCGTCGAGACGGTGCTCGCCGTCATCCGTGGCGATTGGGGCGCCGCGTGGAACGGGATCAAGACGATCGTCTCGGGCGTCTGGACCGGCGTCATGGCGATCGTTCGGGCCGCCGGCCGTCTGCTGCTGCGCGTCATGGGGGAGGTCGCGGGCGCCGCGCTGTCGGCGTTCCTGGCGCCGTTCAAGAAGATCGGCGGGTTGCTGCGCTCAGCGTTCGTCAGCGGCGTTCGAGGCGTCGGCGACTTGGCGACGTTCATGCTCAGCCGTGGCCGCGATTGGGGCGGGAAGCTGGTGGACGGGATCGTCGCGGCGATCAAGTCCGTCGGCGGCCGGATCAAGGACGCGATCCTCGCGGCGATCCCCGACTCCATCAGCATCGGGCCGGTGGACATTCCCCTCGGGAACCCGTTCGCCGGTGGCGGCTTCACCCCCGGCCGGTACACGGGGCGCGACCCGTACGTCGCGAGGGTGGACGGCAACGAGGCGATCCTCAACCCGACTCAGCAGGCCATGGTGCCGGGTGGCCGCTCGACGCTGGTGGACATTTTCAGGCGCACCGGCGGGCGCACCGGCGGCGGGTCGTTCGCTCGGGGCGGCATGGTCGGCGCGGCGTACTCCCGCGCCGTCGGGAAGCTCGGCACCGAGTACAAGTACGGCAAGTGGGACTGCGCCGATTTCGCGTACTACGCGGCCGGCATGTCCCCGTGGGGCTCGACCGCATCAGCGATCGGCGACAGCGGCCCGGCGACCGGCGACGAGCCGGTGCTGTGGGGACTGAGGAAGTCGCACGGCGGCGCCGGGTGGATCGGCGGGCGCAAGGAGCACATGGGGATCGGGATTATCGACCCCAGCACGGGCAAGCGCCGGTGGTTCGACAACGGCTCGGGCGGCGTCGAGTCGAACGCCGACTCGGCCCGCTGGCAGCTCCTACGTGTCCCGAAGCCGTTCGTGGGGCTCAGCGCCGATGACCTCGACACGGGCAGCGCGACACGCGGGGCGCCCGGGCTCACGGCATTCCAGGAGATCAAGCGGGCGTTCACCAGGGCGGGGGTCGCCGCCAAGAAAGCCGGGCCGATGGCGACGCGGGCGCTGTCCGCCCTCGGGGCTGGAGTCACCGGCACCTCCGACCGGCTCGCCGGTGGGTCGCTCACCGGCGCCGAGTCACGGTCGGTGTCGGCGGCCGGCCGCTCCGCTCGGTCCAAGGCGCGCGGGCTCGGGAAGTCACCGCAGGACGTCGCCAAGGCCGGGGAGGACGCCGAGCGCGCCGCGACCGTGAAGTTCTACCGGCTCCATATCCGCCAGATCGACGCGGCCCGACGCAAGCTCGGCAAGCAGAAGGCCCGGCTGCTCGCCGACCTGAAGGCCCTGCCCGGAAAGAAGTCGGCGAACCGCAAGGCCGCCGCCAAGCGGATCAACGTCGCCAGGGCGACGATCGACGCCGAGCTGCGCGAGCTGCTGGAGCTGCGCGCCGAGGCCAACGAGCAGCTCGCCCAGCTCAACGAGGCGGCCGTCGAGGACCAGCACGCCGAGAACTACGGCGACGGGCCCGGCGAGCCCGCGACCGAGCTGGACAACCTCGAGGCCGCCGTCGCCGTCGCCCAGCTCACGGACGGAACCGACGACGACCTCGCTGCCGCGCGCGCCGTCGAGGACTACCGGCGCCGCGAGTACGCCGCCGCCGTCGCCAGCGGTGACCCACGGTTGATCCGTGACGCGGCGAACGCCCTGGTGGCGGCCCAGCAGAACCGCGAGCAGATCGAGGCGCTGAGGGCGAACACCGATGCGGTGAACGCCAACACCGAGGCCGTGCGGTCCATGGGTGGCAGCCTCACCTTCGGCTACCGTGGGCAGGACTACGTGCTGCGCTCGCTCGCGCCGCCGTCGTCAGACCGTCTCGACGCATCGCTCTTGGGGGTGTAGCCCGTGCCCGTGACGCTGTACCGGCTTCAGGTCGAGGACCCCACGGCGTTCCCCGAGCCCGTCGGCGAGTCCGTCGCCCGCGTCGGCCCGGTGCCGGTGCCGGGCGGCCGCAACGGAACGACGGTGAGCGCGACGCTGGAGTCGTTCACCGGCGCCGTGTCGGACACCAAGGCCCAGCGCCAAGCCGTGCGCCGCCAGATGCGGTCGCTGCTGAACAACGTGCAGGCCAAGACCCGGGGGTACTACCTCTCGTGGACCGAGGACGCTGAGCAGGACGGCTGGTACGTGCCGGGCGCCGCCACGTTCGACGTGAAGGGCGAGGCCGCCCTCGTCACGGGCTGGTGGGTGTTCAGCGGCGTCGAGCTGGCGCTCCTCGGGCGGGACCGGACGCACCGGCGCGGCGCCGAGGTCGAGGCGTACGACCGCCGGTTGTCCACCACCCCGATCGACTACAAAGGGCTGAAGTTCGGGCCCGCGTTCTCGGGCATGGACACGCTACGGCTGGTGTGGCTTCCCAGCTCGATCAGCGACCCCACGATCCAAGGCGTCAACCGGGTCGCGCTCACCGCCGCCCGCGTCGGCTCCGGCACGTCGCAGATTCAGGCGGCCGTGGACCCTGTACACCTTGCGGTCATATCGTTCGAGCAGGGCGCGAGCTACCGGCACCGTGGCGACGTCGTCGTGTACGACCGCCGGGCCCAGCTCACCGCCCCCACCGGCGGGCCCGACACGTCATGGGAGGAGGTCTACGGACCCGACTGGCCGTGGTATGACGCCACGACCGACGCCCCCGTGCTCGACAACTCCCTCTGCCGCGTCCGGTGGGGCTCGGCGAACACCCCCGGGCTGATCGTCGATCGGTGGGACGGCAGCGCGTACACCGAGTCCGGGAAGCTGCTGATCCGGCGGCTCGGCGACACCTCGGGCTTCTGCGACACGCTCACCCGCGCCGAGCTGGTCGAGTCCAGCAGCGAGCGCGCCGTCGTCCGGCTGGTCATGAAGCGCGCCGCCGACACGTACTCGCGGGAGGAGGTGTTCGTCACCCTCCAGCGCGGCTGGTTGGGGCCCCGCGTCGAGGTGTACCCCGCGCCCCTGGCCGCCGGTGGAGCCGCCGGGGCGGCCGTCGCATGGACCGCCAAGGCGTCGGCCGGCGCCCTCGCGCTCCGGCAGGACGCCACGGTCGGCACCCAGCTCACCGCCCAGCAGACGGACACCACCTTCAGCGCCAACTACGGCGCCGCGCTGACGCTCGGTGCGGCGACCTTCAGCGCCGGTGAGAATTGGGCCAGCATGGTCCCGACCTCGGGGGAGGGCGGCGTCAACGTCGCGGCCCTGCAGTCGGGGGTGTCGGCCCTGGTGTTCGGCGACAGCTCAGCATGGGGCGCCGCCAGGAACGGAATCGCGATCAGCGGCAGCGCCCTCGGGTACGTCTCGGCGCAGTTCGCCCTCCCCGCGCTCAATGCCGACGCGAACCTCGAGGCCGAGTCGATGACGCTCGCGAGCGGCACGACGGCGGCGGCCGACGGGACCGCCAGCGGCGGGAACGCGGCGAGCGGCACCAGGACGGCCGAGGCCGACCACGTGACCCGCGCCAGCTACGGCGGGTCGAGCACCGGCCGGTGGCGCATCCTCGCCCGAGTCCGTAACGCGACCGCCGGCACGCTCAGCGTGCGGGCGCAGACGGGGCTCACCACCGGCACGTTGCGGACCACCACCTCCACCACGTACGTCTGGATCGACCTCGGTGAAATCGTCACCGGCGTCGGCGGCACGACCCTCCAGATCCGTGCATGGCGGGGCACGGCCGGTACGTTCTACGTTGACCGGGTGGTGGGCATCCCGGTCGAGCTGCGCGACGGCGCGACGCCCGCGTACAACGGGGCCCGCGACCTCGGCGAAGAGGTGCTCTGGCAAACCACGGCGCTCCAGCGCGTCGTCCCTCGATAGGTAGGAGGAAGGCATGGCGAAAGGTGACGTCGTGGGCGTCGCGGCATACGTCGAGGACGGGCGCTCAGTCGCACGGCTTCAGCACGACGACGGACGCGGCGGCGAGTCCCCTGGCGATCAGGTGGTCTGGAGCGCCGAGCGCGACGGCTGGTGCGCCGTCAAGCCGGACGCCGAGGTGACCGAGGCCGAGCGGATGACGTACCGCCGGAACCCGGTGCCCGGCGAGCTGCTCGACCCCCAGCCCCCCCAGGTCCCGGTGGAGCTGTCCCCCGAGCTGATCGAGAAGGGCGTGACCGCCAAGGCGCGCGCGATCCTCAACGCACCGAACGGTGGGGCCAAGATGGTTACCGAGTACCTCGGGCACCACCTCGGAACCACGCTCATCGACCGGCCGATGGCCGACCGGGTGGCGGCGCTGCTCGGCGTGCCCGCGCCCAAGCTGGAGGGCTGAGACGTGGGCTCGCTCACCGACTCCGCTGAGAACGCGGTCCTGAACGCCCTGATGAACGCGGCGGCGCTCGGCGCCCCGGCGACGTGGTACATCGCCGCGTTCACCGCGACCCCCTCGGACGCGGCCGGCGGCACCGAGGCGACCGGCGGCGGCTACGCGCGGGTCGCGGTCACGGCGAACACCACCAACTTCCCGAGCGCGTCCGGTGGCGCCCTGGCGAACGGCACGGCGATCGACTTCCCCCAGGCTTCCGGGTCGCAGGGGACGATCACCGCCGTCGCCGGTATGTCCGCCAGCTCGGCCGGGACCATGTGGTGGTGGGATGACTTCACCGGCGTCGCGATCGCCACCGGCGACACGCTCCGCATCCCAGTCGGTGACCTCGACTTCACCCTCGACTAGCATCGGGGGTGACCGGGGGCGGGCCCGCTGGTGGGGGCCAGGGCCCGCCCCCCGGTTCCTTCCCGTGAGGTGACGCTTGGCCGCCCCGACGCTTCAGGCAGTAGGCACGCTCGCGGCGACGGCCGACACCACGGCACCATTCACGTGCACGGTGACGCTACCGGCGCACGCGGCGAACGACATTCTGGTCGTCGTCGCTGGCATGAACGTCGCCAGCACCCTCACGATCGACGCCGGGTGGTCCACGATCGTCGCGGCGCAGAGCAACGCGAACTACTCCAGCGCGTTCTGGTGGAAGCGCGCCGCCAGCTCAGCCGAGACGAACCCGACGGTCACATCCTCGGTTACCGGCAACTCCACCACGGCGGGCATTTTCGGCACGGCGTTCGTGATCCGTGGGTGCGTGACCTCGGGCACCCCGTTCGAGGCCGCCACCGTCAACGGCACGCCGACCACCTCGACGACCCCCGCCAGCGTCGCCGTCACCACCACCGGGATCGACCGGCTGGTCATGGCGTTCATGAGTCTCGACGACAACCCGGCGGTCTCCAGCGGCTACCCGCCCGCCGGGTGGACCTCGGTCACGTACCAGACGTCGGTGACCGGCGCCGACCACGGCGTCGGGGCTATCTGGAAAACGCGGGCGACCGCCGGGACGGAGGCCGCCGTCACGATCGCGACGATGGCCGCCGCCGCGTACTGGCGCACCCTGTCGCTGGCGTTCATCCCGGCCGGTGCGATCGTCCCGGTCGCCGCCGTGGTCGCCGGGGCGAGCACCGTCACGGCCGCCGGCGCACGGGCTCGAGCCGCTGCTGCGGTCGTCACGGGGGCGAGCACCGTCACGGCCGCCACGGCGCGCAGGAGGGGCGTAGCTGCGCTCGTCGCTGGCGCGAGCACCGTCACGGCTGCCACCGTCCGCACCCGCACCGTCGCGGCGCTGGTGGCCGCGCTGAGCACCGTCACCGCGAGCATGAACCGCAGGAAGGTCGGGGGCCCCGCGCTGGTCGCCGGGGCATCGACCGTCACCGCGAGCCCCGCGCGCCGCCGGACGGTGGCCGCCCTGGTCGCCGGGGCGAGCACGGTCACCGCCAGCATGAACCGCCGGAAGGTCACCGGGCCGGTGCTGGTCGCCGGTTCGAGCACCGTCACCGCGAGCCCCGTGCGCCGCCGCGCCGTCGTCGTCCTGGTGGGCGGCTCCAGCACCGTCGCCGCGTTCCCCGTGAAGGTGTCGAGCGCGATCACCGTGGCCGCGTCCATCGTCGCCACCACCACCGTCGCCGCGACCGCGAGCGCACGCCGCACGATCGCCGCGCTGGTGGCCGCCAGCTCCACCGTCACCGCCGCCATGAACCGTCGGCGCCCGGCCGGGCCCGCGCTGGTGGGCGCGCTGAGCTCAGCGACGGCAGCACCGAACCGGCGGCGCGTCGCTGGCCCCGCCCTGATCGCCGCGACCTCGACGACGGCGGCCCTGCCGGTGCGTCGGCGCGGCGTGGTGGCGCTGGTAGCCTCAGCGTCAACGGTGGTCGTGGCGCCGGGGCGGGCTCGCTCGGTGGTCGCGCTGGTCGCCTCAGCGAGCACGGTCACCGCCGCCCCGACCCGCCGACGGTCCCTCGTCGTGGTCGTGGGGGCGTCGAGCACCGTCACGGTGCACGCCCTCGGGGGCATCCGGTCGGTGGTGGTGGCGGTCGCCGCGTCCTCGGTCGTCACCACCACCACCTCGAGGCGCCGCACGGTGGCCGCCTTGGTCGCCAGCTCCAGCACCGTCGTCGTGGTGGTGCGCCGCCGCCGTGGTGTCGCGCCGCTGGTCGGTGCGTCGAGCACGGTCACCGTCTCCAGCGTGAGCGTCACCAGGGCCGTGCAGGTCGCGGTCGGCAGCGCCTTCAGCGTGACCGCTGTACCATCGGTCCCCGTGGCGGTCCTCACCTATGTCGTGCATCCGGTGTACCCATGAGCACCAACGCCGCGACCGTTGATGCCCGCCGCTACCGCGTCCGGCTCGTCCAGCCCGACCCCGCCGGCACGATCACGGTGCTCGGGCGGACGTACTCCGGCCGGTTCCTGCCCACCAGCTTCAGCAAAGACTCGAGCGACTTTGTGGAGGGCAGCTACACCCGCCGTTTCGGCGACGCCGGTGAGTGGTCGCTGACCTTCCCGAACGTCGCGGCGTCCGATGACGTCCTCTGGCGCGAGCGGTTCGACCCGTCCGGGGCGCTGCAATGGGTGGAGCTGTACCGCGAGCTTGACCTGGAGTACGTCGGGCTCGTCGAGCGCGTCGAGGTGGACCGAGGCCGCGTCGAGGTGTCCGGCTCGGACGGGTGGGCGCTGCTGAAGCGGGCGTATGAGCGCGACCGCCACTGGTGCGCGGCGCCGCTGGAGGTGCTCCACCACTACACGGGCGTCCCGGTGCTGGAGCTGGGCGAGGATTTCGACGGGGGCTCGCTGGCCGCCGGGTGGGCCGAGTCCAACTCGGGCACCACCAGGACGTTCCCGGGCGACTCGACGTGGACGATCACCGGCACCGGCGCACCGGGCATCGGGTCGGTGTACTTCGACGGGGCGGCGCTCCAGCGCGACACGTTCCGGGCGCAGGCGTATCTGCCGCAGATTCCCAAGACGGGGGCGGGTTCCTGGTCGGTCGCCCTGGTGCTGTATTGGGGCCCGTCGCTGGCGCGCTACACGCGGGTTACCTTCCGTTCGTCTAACACGGCCGAGGTGCGCGAGTACGAGGGCGATACGGGTTTCGACGTCGCCCCCGCCGCCGTTCCGGTGGACGTCTCTGGCCCGCTGACGCTGACGCTGGAGGCCCAAGGCCGGTCGATCCGTGGGTACGTGAACGGGCAGCTCATCGGGTACCTCCCGAACGGCATCCCGGTCGGTGGTGACCGGATCGAGCTGGACTACATATCGGTGGAGGCCGACGGGCTCGCCGCCGGTGACGTCCTGAAGGTCGATCGGATCACCGTCACCACGCACGAACGGTTCCTGCAGGGCTCGACGCCGACGGGGCGGGTGGCCGCGACGGGCCAGCTTCCCGGCGGGGGGCTACGCGGCCGGTACTACAACGACTCGGACGTGTCGGGGCTGATCGACCCGAACTACTCGGCCGCCCTGCTCGACCCCGAGCGCGAGCCGTACGGCGAACGGCTGGACAGCTCGCAGTCCACGTCGGCGGGGCTCGCCCTGCCGCTCCAGCCCGGCGCTCCCACCACGGGGTACTACGCCCGCCAGCGATGGACCGGCAGCCTGTACGTGAACCCGGGCGTCGGGGCCACGGTGAGCTTCACCGTCGCGGCGAACGCCGGGGGCGGCGGCTTCCGTGTCCGGTTCGGTGACACCCGGCTCGATGCTGAGGCGTTCAACGGTTGGCAGATCGGCAGCTCCGGCGGCGGCGGCGGCGCGGTCGCGATCCCCGACGGGGCGGGCTGGTACCCATTCATCGTCGAGCGGTACGGGATCAACTCGGCCGCCCCGACGTGGGTGCTCCAGATGACCGTGGCCGGGACCGGCACGTATGTCGATCCGGGCGGGACGACGGTCACCAGGGGAAGCGCGCAGACGATCCCAGCGACCTCCCTGTCGCCCCTCGGTATCTATGAGGAGCGCGTGCAGGGCCAGTCGCATTTCGACGTGGTGGCCCAGGTCGCCAAGGAGTTCGGGCTGGAGCTGCTGCTGGAGCCCCGCTCGCTGGAGTCCGGCGAGTTCCCGGGCCGGTTGATCCCCCGGCTGAGGGTGGGGCGCGACACCGACATGGTGCTCACCGTCGAGGATGACGAACGTGGCACGCCGATCCTGTCGCCCGGCGCGACGACGGACGCGACCGAGCAGACGGTCCACCTCCTCGGCAACGCGCAGGGGCTCGGCGGCGGGTCGCGCGGCTCGGTCACCGCTGAGGTGCTCGACGTCGCGGGTGCCGGCGCGTCCCTGTTCCAACTCCAGACGTGGCTGGACGCTGGGGACATCGGCTTCCCCGAGCTGCTAGAGGCCCGGCTGGGCGCTGAGCTGGCGCTCCGATCGACGCCGTGGCAGGAGGTCAGGGGCAACCCGTACGCCCAGGACCGGCTCGCCGACACGTTCCCGCTGACGGGGGTGCTGGAGGCGTTCCGCTGGACGCCGGGTGACGGCATCCGAGTTCGGGTACCGGAGGTCGGTGTGGACGACACCTCGCCGCGCCGGATCACTCAGCTCACCCGCACGTTCGGTGTGAACGGCCGGACGGGCGCCCAGGTCAGCTTCAGGAACCGGCCGCGTGGTCAGGCGGTCGCCCTCGGCGCCCTGGCGCGCGCGTCGCTGAAGGGCCAGCGGACCCGGACGCCGCAACTGGTGACGGTGGACGGTGAGACGGTGGTCGAGTCGGTGCTCGCCGCGAGCTACGGGCCGAACTACGCCCGCCTGTTCCTGCTGCCCGAGGACAGGATCGTCCGGTGCTACCTGCGGGTCGCGCTGCTGACGTTCGGGTCGCTCAGCGTCGAGGTCAACGGCGTCGATCGGACGGCGGCGCTCGGCGGCCCGTGGACCGGCGGAGGGCCGATGCGGCTGGACGTCACGCCGTACGCAACCAAGAACGGCGCCGGAGACGGGCGGGTGTTCTTCCGCATGTACAACAACTCCGGCACGGCGGGCTCGATCGAATGGCAGCCGACAGCGGAGGTGCTCAGATGACGCCCGGAGGTGGTCATGGCAACCGGCACGGAAGCGGTGAAGTCGCCCTGTGTGGGGCGGGGGGCTGGGGTGCACGGTGAGCGAAAGCGCGACCCGCTGGTCGGCCCGCTGGTGGGTGGCGACGTCAACGGTGGGCTCGTTCGTGACCGGGTGCGGGTCGTTCCTGTACTTGGTGGGGACGGGCAACGGGAACCTCGTCCTGGTGATCGGGTGTTGGGTGTTCGCCGGGTTGATCCCCCCGCTGATCGCGCTGGAGCGGCTCGCCGCCCTGCGGAATGGATCGGCCGGCACGCAACCGGGGCCCTCGCCGCCGTCTGCGCCCTCCAGCTCAGCGCCGCCGTCGGGGCCCTCGGTGCCGCCCTCGGGTGGTGGTGACCGATGACGGTTCCCATCGGGACGGTGAAGCGTCTGCTGCTGGTGTCCGCCGTCGGTTACGTGGTGTTCACCCTCGGGGTGGTCGCGACGGCCGTTTGGTGGCAGGGCCGCACCAGCGACCGGATCGACCACGCCCAGGAACAGAACCTCCGGGCCCTCGAGGTCGGGTTGCTCGGGGCGTGCGACCGTGGGAACACGATCCGCCGCCAGCTCGCCGAGGACAACCGCGAGGCGATCAGGACCACCCGCGAGCTGCTGAGCGGGCCGGGGCTCAGCACCTCCCAGCGGGCAGCGTATGAGGAGGCGCTCACGCGGCGGCTCACCCGCCAGGGCGAGCTGGTCGAGTACCCGTGCGGGCGTCTGAGCTTCCCCCCGGACACGAGATAGAGAGGGAGGGCACGGCATGGCAGGGATGACGTATCGAATGGTCCCGGCGCGGCCGGGTATCTACGCGCGCGGCAGGATCGCGACCCCACGGCTGGTGGTCGTGCATTGCACCGAGGGCGGGACGGCGCTGGGCGCCGCGTCATGGTTCCAGAACCCGGCGGCCGGCGGCTCGGCGCACGTGGTCGTGGACGACGAGTACGTGGTCCGGTGCGTGGACGACGGCGACACGGCGTACCACGCCCGGACGGTCAACTCGTTCTCCCTCGGGCTGGAGATCACCGGCTACGCACGGTGGTCCCGAGACGAATGGCTCGAGCGGATGCCGCGTCTGCGGGAGGCCGCCCGTATCCACGCCGGGTGGTGCCGGAAGTACGGCATCCCGTTCGTCTGGAGCACCGATCGCGGCTATCACTCGCACGCCGGGCTTCCCGGGAACGATCACACGGACCCGGGCGCCGGGTTCCCATGGGACGTCTACCGGCGCCACGTGCGCGGGTTCCTCGACGGCTCGATCGAGGAGGGCCAGCAGGGGCGCCCGTCCGGTGCGTCCCTGCGGGTGAGCTTCCCGGACGGCCGGATCTACGGCGGGTGGACCGACGCCGAGGCCTCGTACGACGGCGCCGCCGGTGGCGCCCTGGCGTGGATCGCTGCCCAGCGGCCCGCCCGCATCCTGCCCGGCACCGTCATCCGGTGGCGCGGCAGCACCTTCGACACCCCCGGCGACCTCCCAATGGTCGCCAGGACGATCCTCAACCGAACGGGAGGGCAGCGATGAGCGAGACGTACGAAGGGCCGACGGTCGAGCTGAGCTCAGGCGTGGTCGAGCTGGCAGCGGTCCAGCCCGCCAAGGTGAGTAAGGGGCTCCAGACGTGGGTCGGGTACGGGGTGGCGGCGCTGTCCGCCGGGGTGGCGGCGTTCGTTGAGGCGGCCGGCGGCGACCTCTCGGACACCGTGCGGATCGCGCTGATCGGGTTGTCCGGCGTCTTGGTGGCGATCACCAACCGGAACCGTTCCGATCAGGCGCGCGAGCTGACGCGGGCCGAGGCGACGGTGCGGGCGGCGGCGATGGCCGCTCCGGCGCTGCCGGTGCTGGAGACGGCGCGGCGCGACCCGAACGTCGAGCTGAGCGACGCCATGCCGTCCGAGCTTCACCCGCCGACCGACGTCGGCTGAGGGCCGGGGGCTCCACCTCCACCGTGCCGATCGCCCCGGGGCTGACCAGGGCGGGCGCCGAGGTGGGGCCCCGTGGCCGCTTGGCGCTGGGCGTCTCGTGTCCCGCCCGGCGCTCGATCGGGGCCCGCTCCGGCAACGGGCCCCGGTCACTCCGCTAAAGGTGTTGCGCCCCGCTGCCGACTAGGTGTATAGTGATTGCACACCGGGGGGAGGAACCCCGGACAACCGAGACGAAGGAACCGCCCGATGGCCGCTCAGCTTCCCACCCTCACCTGGACCCCCTACATGGGCGACGGCTTCGCTTCCGAGCATGGCGCCGAGGCTTGGGCGTACGTCCTCCCCTCCGGCGCTGGCAGCGACTCGCGCGGCCGGTGGACGGTCGGCGTCGGCGTCGGCGAGAACGAGGCCCCGTGCGTGCAGTTCGCCGGTTCGCTCGCCGAGGCCCAGCAGCACGCCGCGTTCCTGCTGTCCATCATGATCTGGGAGGGCTGAGGCCATGGCCGCACCGACGCTGTATCTGGACATCAACTCGCTCTCGGCTATCTGCCGGGCGCTGATCGACGCGGGCTACGACTACGGCGTTGGCCCCGACGCCGGTGGCCCCGCGCTCGCCGACGTCCTCGCGATCAGCGACGCCCGCACCCTCGACGCGCTGGCAGACGAGCACGGCGTTCAGTTCCTCGACTGGCATCGGGCGAGCGTGCAGGCGTTCACCTCTTGGCGGGCGCTCACCGGTCGCGAGTTCAACCGGCTCAGCGACTAGACCTTGCACGCCACGTGTGACCGGGTGTATGCTGGTTGCACACCGAATGAACAACCGAGCTAAGGAACCGCCGCGATGACCTCCACCACCTTCCCCACCGACACCGAGTACGTCGCTCAGGTCGCCCGCGTTTCCGTCGTCATCACCGCCACCGACCAGCAGGGCACCCCCGTCGAGTGGTCCGTCGCGATCGACGGCACCCCCGTCGGCGAGCGGTTCGAGTTCCGTGCCGACGCTTGGTGTTCGGCCGACACCACCACCCCCCAGCAGTGGCCCCCACAACCGAGCCCGAGAGGACACCCCACCATGCCGCCCTTCGACTACGAGGCCGCGTTCCGCGCTCACTCTGCCGACGACCGCGAGGCGTCCGGCGCGACTCTGGAGGCCATCGACCTCGCCGTGGTCGAGCACCTCCCCGGCTGGTCCGTTGTGTGGGCCATGACGGGCGGCGGGTGCTCCGGCTGGTACATCCTCCCCGACACCGACGCTGCCAAGGCTGAGGCCCCCGGCGAGCTGTCGTTCCTGCTCACCGGGCTCGCCGAAGAGACTGAGGCGACGGGCGACCTCAGCAGGGGCGTCATGATCGGGGCGTACGACGACAACGGCGGCTGGCCCTCCGATGACTACCGCTGGATCGGCGAGCTGGAGGGCACGCCCGAGCACATTGCCGCTGAGGTGGTGCGGTACGTCCGCACAACGGTCGCCCGGCGGCGTCCCTCGACGGGAGGAGGTGCAGCATGACCCGCACCAGCTAACGCGGGTACGCCCCAACGAAACGCCGCCCATGGGCACGGGGCGGCTTCCCCCCACGGACGGGGGATGACTAGGCGCACCGAGGCGCAGGGCTTCAGCAGACACCCCACCGAAGGAGACACCCCATGGCCCGTAGCACCCGCTCCACCGACACCGAGCGCGCGTTCCTCCACCGGACCCTCGCGGGCATCCCGGCCGACCGGATCGACGCGCTGTGCGACGCCGTGCTGGCGATCGCTGAGCACGGCGAGTCGATCGACCTCGGCGAGCTGAAGGTCGGCGTCCACAACCTGATCGTCGTGGCCCTCTCCGGCGCGAGGTGGTACCGCTCGGCCGTCGCCGCCGCCGAGGCGTACCACGCCCGCATGACCGACCGAGAGGTCACCGCCCAGCGCGAGCTGGACGCGGCGACCGCCAACCGTCGAGCGGCTGCCGAGCTGCTCGCCGACCTGAAGGAGGACGCATGGACCGAAAGCTGAGGACCACGCTGGCGCTCACCGCGATCGGGGGTGTCGGGCTCGGGCTCGGGTACGCCGCGAGCGACGCGAACGCTGCCGGAGGCTTCACCGCGACCGGCACCACGCCGACCGAGGCCGGGCCGTTCGTGACCGGTCGCGGCACCGTGGAGGAGTTCGTGCCCCGCACGACGGCGCGGGTGGTGTACTCGGTCGCCCTGTACCGGCAGCTCCCGAGCGAGGCGCGGGCCCGCCGCATGGTGGTCCGCAACAGCTCCATCTCGTTCGCCGCGACCAAGGGGACGCTTCAGGTGTTCGCCGCGTGTCGGCGCACCGGCTCGGCGAGCTGGTCCGTCGGCGTCGGCTACCGGGTGTTCAACCGGCAGGGCCGGGTCACCGGCAGCGACTTCCGGCTCTCTCGGGCCGTGTCCCTCCGCTGCCGCTGAGCTGATGGAACTGCGCCGCTACGTCTGCACGGTGTTCGACCCGTCGAACCGGCGGGTCCTCGCCACCGTGGACGTCGAGGCGAGCAACGCCCGGCGCGCCGCCGACGAGGTGGCCGCCGACTACTGGAGCGAGGGTTCGGTGGTGGCTCAGTCCACCACCGACCCCGCTGATACCGTCGAGGTGAGGAGGGGTTGGTGACCACGACCCGCATGAACCAGGAACGCAAGGCCCGCACGGAAGCGGTGAAGGCGGGCGCCGCTTGGCGTCGCGCCGTCGAGGCCGAGGAGGGTGCGCGCGCGCGCCGCGACTCGGCGATCCTTACGTGTCTCGGGCTCGGGCTCGGGGTGCGTGAGGTCGCCCGGCTGGTGAACGTCCAGCCCGGCACCGTGCAGCACGCCGTCAAGCTCGCGGCGGCCGAGCGTGACGACGGCGGCGGCGAGGGGTGAGCACGCCCCCGCCGCTGGACCTCGGGCCGCTCATGCGCGCCGGTCACCTGATCGCGTCGGCGTACCTGGAGTCGGCCGCCGAGCTGTTCGAGCAGCTCGCGGTCAACGGGTCACCGATCGCCGCCCCGCTGGCGACCGGCTACCCGAGCACGCTGGACAACCTGAAGGCGCGCGCTGCCCGGCAGCGTCTCGCCGCGTACCGAATCGAGGTGTGACGATGGACCGCCGGACGATCCTGCAGGCAGCCGTGGCCCTGGTCATGGTCTATGCGTTCATGGTGCTCGCACCGGCGGCGCTGAGCAGCACCGGTCAGCAGCTCGCCGACGACACGGCCGCGTTCGTCGAGGACGCCACCGGCGCACCCGTTCCCCGCCGGCCGCTGCTGTTCGTCGATTCGTTCGACGTGGGGCGCTGGCCCAGCCTGAAGGGCGCGGCGGCCGTCGTGGTGACCATGTCGTCCGGCGAGTCGCGGATCGAGTTCCTCCGGCCGTGCCAATACGCCCTCGAGGTGCTCGGGCTCCAGCTCCGGCGGCCGTGGTCGCCGGACTGTGCCCGGAAGCTGCTGCACGAGGTTCTGCACGATGACGAGCCCTCGGTCACCGCCCTTGACGGGTGGGTCGAGCACGGGCTGGTCGAGGCGCTCGCCGAGGATTTCTGGCCCGCGTACGTCTGGCGCATGACGGGCCGCCGCGACGTCCTCTCGCCGTTCACGGTGCACGGTGACGCCGTGCGGGTGGTGCGGGTGGCGTCCGCCAGGGCGACGGGCTCGCCTTGGACCTCTCGAGCCGCGCGTGTCTGGCGCCGGTCAGTGTGGGCCATGACCTCGCGGCAGCGGATCGCCGAGCTGGAGCGCGCCGGGTTCACCCGGGCGATGCTGGAGCTGGAGTCCGTCAAGCCCGACCTCTAATCTGCCGATGGGAGGTGCGGGGCGCCGCGTCGGGTGGCGCCCCCCTCCCGAAATCTGAGCGAAAGGAAGTCCGCACGTGGACACGATGGACGATTGGACTTACCGGAAGTACCGGGGCCCGAGGCCCTCCCTCGCTGACGCGCTGAGGTTGTGGGCGCGCGCCGACCTGTACGTGGCGATCTCCAGCGACCTCACGGACGCGCGTCGCGGGTCGATCCTCGACGACAACGGGCTCGCCGCCGCACACTTCAGCACGGGGTTCCGGCTCCAGCAGATCGCCGCGTCGGCGCTGTCCGGCGCCCTCACTGGTCGGCACGCCGACACGTTCGACTCCCACCACGGGCCGGTGTGGTGGACGTACGGCAGCGCCGGGCCCAGCGTCGGCGAGATGCGTGAGGAAGCTGAGCTGGTCGCCATGGCCGCCGAGTCCGTGCCGTCGCTGGTGGACCTGTACCGCACGTGGCGTGACGGGCTGCCCGCCCTGGCCGACTTGCGCGGTGAGCTCGGCGCGCTCGACGTCGATGCGGCCCTCGCCATGATGGAACCGGCCGCCGGTGAGCTGGTCGTGCACGCACCTTCCGCCCCCGTCATGGACGACACCGACACGCTGCCCGCCCCACGGTGGGGCGGCGACGACGACGACGACCCGGACGCTGACGGCGCCGGTGTGTCGTTCAACCCGCTCGACTACCTCGACGAAGGGAGCACCACCTCATGAAGATGCTGACTCGGGCCGCGCTGGCGAGCGCCGCCCTCCTCGCGGTCCCTGCGATCGCGTCCGCCAACGTCGGCGCCGTCTGCGCCGACGGCGACACGGTGCGCGTCACGTTCACCGGGTTCGACCGGTACGAGACGAACCACGTGCCGTGGTCGGTGACCTCGGACGGCCGCGTGCTCGCGAGCGGTAAGGCGACGGTGCGCGGCACCGGCGCCGTGTTGGTGGACCTCCCCGGGGTGACCGGGACGCTGCTGGTCGCCGCGAGCTGGGGACCGGTGCCGTCCCGTGACTCGGGGAAGGTCGAGCTGGTGTGCACGCCGACGCCGGTGCCGCCGACCGCCCCCGAGCCCCCCGCGCCGACGCCGCCGACGCCGGTGCCAGCCGAGGTTCCGCCCGCGCCGACGCCCGCGCCGCCGCTCGACGAGCTGGGCCCGCCGGACAACCCGCCCGCCAAGGCGCCCTCCAAGGCCCGTCCGGCGCCGCTGCCGCGCCCCACCGTCTGCCGGACGTGGGCCAGGAAGCCCGCCAACGGCGTTGCCCGTGGCGTGCCGCGCCCCGGCAGCGTCCGGGTCCGGTACGTGGACGGCCGGTGGTACGGCTTCCGGGGTGACCGGTTCGAGCGCGTGAAGGTGCGCGGCCGGGTCGTCGTGGTGTTCCGCCCCGGCGTCCCGTGCTTCAGGGTGCAGCCCGAGGTGACCGGGTGAGCGTCCGCGATCAGGTGAAGCGCGCGTACTCGCAGGGGTACCACGACGGCGTCGCGGCGGGCGGGTCGCTCGACCGGGCCAAGGGGTTCTACGTGGTGCCGGTGCCGCCCGCCTATCTGCTGCCCAAGCGAGACGCCCGCTCGGTCGTCGGCATGGTGATTGGGTGGGGGTTCGTCGCCATGGTGGCGCTGCTGGTGTTCGCGCTCGGGGCGGCGCTGATCGCTGCCGCGCTCAGGGTGGTGTTCTGATGGGCGCCCGGGGTATGTCGCTCGCGGTCGTGGTGGGGGTGGCGCTCAGCGCCGCGCCCGCGCTCGGCTCGGGCTACGAGGCGCACCGGGCCAGCGCGTACGGCCCGGGGCTCTACGGCAACGTCCTCGGCTGCTACTCGTACCGGGTGGCGCACGGGCTCGACGGGCGGCTCCGCACCGACTCGAACCTCGTGGCCCACCGGTCCCTCCCGTGCGGGACCCGGCTCGCGGTGAGCTACGGGCGGCGCACGGCGGTCACCGTCGTCGGCGACCGTGGTCCGTACATCGCCGGGCGGACGTTCGACCTCGGGCCGGGCGTCTGGCAGCGGCTCGGCTTCCCCGACCCGTGGGCGTTCGGTGAACGGGTGGTCAGTGTGCGGGTGCTCGGCCCGCTCGGGCGTGGTGAGCGCCAGACGCGGGCGGGGCGCGACTACCCGCCGCGCGCCGTCTACGCCCAGCGTGCCCGGCAGCGCGTCCGGCTCCTGGTGCGCAAGTACGGCGAGTGGCCGCCGCCGGTCCATGACCTCACGCTCGCTGGGATCGTCGCCGGGTGGGTGCTTCCCCAGCCCCCCGGTTCGGTGGACGGCGCCCGCGCGACGTGCGCACCGGCGGCGAGCACCTCGAGGTTCCGGTGCCGCGTGTCGGCCGGCGCCCGGCTGCTGCGGTCGCCGCTGGTCGAGGTGACGTCCACCGGCGCCGTGCGGGTGGTCCGTTGACCGCTGTGCTCGACCTGTTCGCTGGCCCCGGGGGATGGGACCTCGGGGCCCGCGCGCTCGGGCTCGACCCGCTCGGCGTGGAGGTTGACGTCGATGCGTGCCGCACCCGGCTCGCGCACGGGCTCAGGACGCTCATGGCGGACGTGGCCGCGATCGACCCGGTGCAGTTCGCACCGATCGTCGGGCTGATCGGATCGCCGCCGTGTCAGGGGTACTCATCCGCTGGCAGCGGCGCGGGACGCCGGGATCTCGAGCGCGTGGTTCGGTGCATGGAGGCCATGGCCGACGGCGTTGACCTGCGAGCCGAGCTGCGCGACGAGCTGTGCGAGCCCGAGCCCGGCGCGCTGTTCGGGTTCGCGACTGAGGACACCCGCTCGCTGCTGGTCGTCGAGCCCCTGCGGTTCGCCCTGGTGCTGCGCCCGAGGTGGATCGCGCTTGAACAGGTTCCCCCGGTGCTGCCGCTGTGGGAGGTCATGGCGCAACTGCTGATCGGTCACGGCTACCGTACGTGGACCGGGAAGCTCAGGGCCGACGAGTACGGCGTGCCGCAGACGCGGGAGCGGGCGTTCCTGCTGGCGTCGCTCGATCACCAGCCAGAGCCCCCCGAGCCGACCCACCAACGGTGGGCGAAGGGCGCCGAGCCGGTGCGCCCGGTGGACGCCGCTGGGCGTCTGCCGTGGGTGACGATGGCCGAGGCCCTCGGGTGGGGCATGACCGCCCGCCCGTCCACCACGCTCGTGAGCCGCCCGCTCGACGGTGGCAGCGGCGCTCGCGCCGCCCTCGCCGCCGAGCTTGACGCCGGGCGCTGGTACGACCGCCGCGCGAGCCCGCAAGCTCAGGCCGCCGACCGCCACCAGGACGAACCGGCGCCGACGATCACCGCCAATGGGCTCGACGGTCAACACGTCTGGAGGCTGAAGGGCACCAACCAGCAGAACGCGACCCGCCGCGCGCCTGACGAACCGGCGCGCCGACGATCGCCGGAGGGGAACCTCGCGCTGCCCGAATGGGTCGCCGAGCGCCCCGCCACCACCGTCGCAGGTGACCATCGAGTGCACCCGCCGGGGCACAAGACGAACGCCAGCGACCCGCCAGGACGGTACGACGGCCGCGCCGGTCAGAACGCGATCCGCGTGACGATCGAGGAGGCCGCCGTGCTCCAGGGATTCCCACCCGACTACCCATGGCGCGGGATGCAAACGGCGATGTTCCGCCAAGTCGGGAACGCCGTCCCGCCGCCCCTCGCGCGCGCCGTGCTCAGCGCCGTCGCGCTCGACACCCCAACCAAGGAGGGCTGACCATGCCACCCAAGCACGCACGATCAGGGCCGCAGAACCGCCGGTACTACGATTGGCACGGCGAGCGGTTCTGGAGCGTGACCACGCTCACCAAGGGCGGGCTCCCCGAGTCATTCGGGCTCGCCAAATGGAAGCGGACGATCGTCGCCAAGGGCGCCGTCGAGTCCGTGCAGGCGGGCATCCTCGGGCCCATGGTCGAGAACGCCCCCGACGCCGCCGTCGAGTACCTCTCGGCGCTGCCGTTCCAACGCACCAAGAAAGCGCAGGATCTCGGGACTGAGGTGCACGGCGCGATCGAGGCGCTGGTGCTCGGCACCCCGATCCCCGAGCCGAGCCCCGAGGCCGCCCCGTTCCTGGAGCAGTTCGGGACGTTCCTGGCGGAGTACAACCCGACGTTCATCGCCGCCGAGGCGAGCGTCTATCACCGCCGTCACTGGTACGCCGGGACGCTCGACAGCGTGGTCGAGATCGACGGCCGCCGCCACGTCCTCGACGTCAAGACGGGCTCGGGCGTCTACCCCGAGGTCGCGCTCCAGCTCGCCGCGTACGCCAACGCCGAGTTCATCGGCGGGCCGGACGGCAAGGAGTACCCCATGGAACCGGTGGACCTCGAGGTCGGGCTATGCCTTCACCTCCAGCCCGACGGGTTCGACCTGAAGGCCGTGCGGATCGGCGAGGACGTCTACCGGGCGTTCCTGTACTGCCGCGAGACCTTCCGTTGGGACACCGAGGTCAGCAAGACGGTCTTCATGGGCAGCTACCGGCGCGCGTCGCTCGACCCGCTGGCCGCCGAGCAGATGCGGCTGGAGGGGACCGCCAAGGCGGACGCCGAGGCCCCGCCCACCGACAGCGCGCCGGCGGCCGTGCCGGTCGGCGACGACGACCAGGGCGAGGCGCCCAAGGAGGCCGAGGGATGACCGAGCCCGAGTACGTGTGCACGGTGCTGGAGCGCCGCGCCCTCCGGCTGCTCACGACCAGCCGGAGCATCACAACCTCCATGCTGGCGTTCCACCTCCAGCAGCCCCCCGCCGCGACCGTCGTGCTGCTCAAGGGGCTCGTGGCCCAAGGCTGGGCGGAGCGCACCAGCGCCGTCGGCGTGACGCCGATGCATTGGACTCGCACCGAGCAGGGCGGCGAGGTGCTGCGCACCACCGACGACGAAGGGAGGCGGGTTGCCACCGTCTGAGCGAGTCCAGATCGAGATCCGGGAGCGTCTGTTCGTCACCGACGACGACGACCACGTCGGGTGGGAGGTGGTGCGGTACGCCGCCAACGCCCGCGAGGTGCTCGCCGAGGGCACGACCCGGACGCACGACAGCGCATGGACGACCGCGCGGGATGCCTTCACCGCGCTCGGGCTCGGGCTGGAGGTGGACCCGTGCCGGTGACCACCCTGCAGCGGCGCTTCCGCGAGCTGGGCCGGATTCGGATGGGCGCCGTCGTGCCCACCAGCTCCGGCAAGACGCGACCGGCGTCGATCGACAAGTGGCGGCTCACGGCGTACGGCGAGATCGGCCGCACGCTGCTCACCCAAGCGGCCGAGCGGCTCGGCGGGACTCCGCAGCCCTGGTCGAACCCGTTGAACGGCGACCGTGGGTTCGAGCTGTTCACCGAAACCGACTCGCTCGAGATTGTGATTCCGCCGACCGAGAACCCGTACTCGGTGTGGCTGGAGAAGTGGACGGCGGCCGGTTGCGAGCGCCGGTGCGACGGTGAGCGCGCCCAGGTCTACGGCGGCCGTGGCGTCGGCTGGAGGACCGGGCCGTGCCGGTGCGAGGACCCGACGAACCCAGCCAAGCGCCAGTGTGCGATCACCTTCCGGTTCGGGGTGCTGCTGCCGTGGCTCGACGGGCTCGGCGTCTGGCACGTGCAGACCCATTCCTTCCACGGCGCCGAGGAACTGCAGGGGGCGCTGTCCGTGCTGGGGATGCGAGCAGCGGAAGGGATCATCACGCCCGCCAAGCTCAGGATCGAGCGGCGCGAGACTCGGCGCCCAGCGACCAAGGCGGACGGCTCCACCAGCGTCGAGGTGTCCAAGTTCGTCGTGCCGGTCATCGACGTCGAGCAGACGCTCGCGCAGCTCGTCAGCGGCGAGGGGGCACGGATCGCCCTTCCTGGCGCCAAGGTGCCGGAGGGCCGCCCCGCGCTGCCCGCCGGCCGCCCCGCGCTGCCCGCCGCGCCGGTGCGCGACCCGCTGACGCCGCCACCAGGGCCGGACGACGACCCGGGGCCGTCGTGGGAACCGCTCGGGCCGCCCGAGGGCGAGGACGCCGCCAGGGCGCCCGAGGCGTTGGAGGGGGAGGTGGTGAGCGAGGGCCGGAAGCTGAGCCGCGACGACCGCAAAGACGTCGCCGACACGTGGACGGCGCTGGGCTTCACCGCCGAGGAGATACAGGCCGTCATGCGCGACGTGGCGGGTGTCGATTCCACGGCTGAGCTCACCGACACCAGCCGGTGGGCGGTCGAGGGTGAGCTGCGCCGGATGGCAGCAGAGAGGAAGCCCGAATGACGATCCCCGAGGACCACGTGTTCGCGATCGGCGAGCTGGTCCGCACCAAGGGCGGCGACGTCGCCCACCTCGCGACGTGCGTGCACGGAAGGCGTGCGCCCGCGTCCTCGCGGCTGCCGTGGAACTACGCGGCCGGACGGACGCTCGCCGAGCTGCGCGAGACGGCACGGACGTTCGGCGTCCAGCTCTGCCGCCGGTGCATCCCGTGACCGCGATCGACCCGTCAGACAGCTACCGGGGGCGCCGCACGTGTCGCGTGCGGGGCTGCCAGCAGCCCGCCCGGAAGGTGCTGCCGACCCGCGTGCGGTTCCCCAGCGCCGACGCCGCCGACGCCGCCGGGAACGCGGCCGTCGCGGTGACGGTCGTGCTGTGCGACGCGCACCTCGCCGATATGGTCGCTGGGCTCAGGGACCGCACCACCACGATCAGCCCCACCACGCTCAACGCCGCCGGTATCCGGGCGTTCGAGCAGTACCTCGCCCCCGAGGACCGCGACCAGGACGGCGACGCATGACGCCACTAGCCCCCACCGTCACCGCCGGGTTCGACATCAGCGTGCGCCGCGTCGGCGTCGCGCTGATGCTCGGCGACACACCGCTCGGGTGCGACGCCAAGGCGATCAACCTCAGCGACCGCGACTGGTCCTGGCAAGGCATCATCGGGGCGATCCGGGCGCTCACTTGGGCGGCCGGTGTGCCCGAGGTGCGCCCCGACGAGGTATGGATCGAGAAGCCCGCCCTGCCGTACAAGTCGGGCGTTGACCAAGCGTTCAACGCTGGGCGGGCCCTCCAGGTCTGCTGGACCGCGACGGCGATGCTCGGGTGGCCCGCCCCCGAGCTGCTGGTCCCCGCCGAATGGAAGCGCCGCGCCGGTGTCGCGACCCGCAAGGGTGCGACGCGGGCCGACGTCATCGCTGCCGTGCCGGCGGGCCCATGGCCCGTCGCGCGCGAGCTGAAGGCCCCCGAGTACCTACGGGCCATCGACCTCGGGTTCGACCCCGAGGGCCACCAGGACGCCGCCGACGCCGCCTTGGTAGCGGTCGCCGGACGTCACAAGTCGCTCGAGAGGAGCAACGCATGACCACCACCACGCCCGAGGCCCCCACCACCACCAAGGGGACCACCACCGTCCGATCCGTCCAGATGCCGCTCTTCGACGGGTTCCACGTCCAAACGCTGGTCCTCCAGCTCGCCGGCGGGCTGGAGCTGCCGTTGACCACTGACGAACACCGGGACATCGACCGGGACCTGAAGCTGCGGAGCGCCGCCGTCGTGCGCGTCACGCTGCCCGGCGGTCACTCGTTCGACCTCAGCGCCCAGGTGGTCGCCAAGACGGCGAAGATCAGGAAGGATGCGGAGGGCGCCGAGGACGTCATCAGGGTCGTTCGCGTCGCGATCAACGGCGTCGCCGACCAGGACGACTAGCGCGTGGACACCCCCGGGGCTGAGCAGCTCGCCGAGTACGACCGCCATGAGCGGAAGCTGCGCGAGCTGTTCAGCATCGAACCCGGGACGATCGTGGGGGGCACGGCAGACGCCGTGCTCTCTGCGATGCGTTCCACCGTCGTCGAGCTGTGCACCGACCTCGGCCGGTGCGAGACGGCGCTGCTGGACGCCGAGGAGGACGCGGCGGCGGCCGAGCGCGCCACCATGCAAACGCCGTACGACCCGCTCCACCCGCCGAAAGACGCCCCCCGTGTCTGCTACGCGGTATCCGAGCCGGTCGAGTATCTAGACCACCGGTTGAACCGGGTGAGCCGGACACGCTGCCGACTTCCCCGCGACCACGATGGCGAGCACCTCGGCGTGCTCGGGAACGGGAGGGACCACCAGTGGAGCTGACACCCGACGAGATTGCAGCCCTGCGCGTCAGCGACTTCAGCCCCGGCCGATGCCGGAACACCACCCGCACCGTGCGGGCGATGCACCCCAAGGTCGTCGTCCTGGCGACCATGCCCGCCACCGAGCGCCCCTTCCGGTGCTTCATGGGCGTCGGCCACGGCCCGCCGTGCTGCGCTTGGGGCCCCGACGGTGCCCCGTGGGTGTTCGAGGTGGCGCCATGATCGAGGTGCTCGACGACGGCGACGTCCGGCTCCTCAACGGCGACTGCATCGCCGCCATGGCCGCCCTACCCGCCGAAAGCGTTGACGCCGTGGTCACCGACCCGCCGTACGGGCTTGAGTTCATGGGCCGCGATTGGGACCGCTTCAGGGTCGATGACCCGGGCACCACCCGCCACCGTGGGGAGAACGCTGGCGACCACGGCGAGCGGCTCGACGCTGAGCAGCGGCGCAACCGGCGCGCCACCGTGGCGTACGGCGGCGGGAAGCGCCCACGGACCTACCGTTGTACGGGGTGCGGCAAGCGCGACCAGTTCCGAAACGACCACGGATGCGCCGACGCCCGGTGGGCGGCCGAGCTGATCGACCCGTACTCGGCGCCACCGACGTCGCTGGCGTTCCAGAACTGGACCCGGCTGTGGGCAATCGAGGCCCTGCGCGTCCTGAAGCCCGGCGGGCACCTCCTCGCGTTCGGAGCGCCCCGGCTGTTCCACCGGCTCACCTCGGGGATCGAGGACGCCGGGTTCGACGTGCGCGACGTCCTCTCGTGGCTGTTCGGGCAGGGCTTCCCCAAGTCGCTCAACCTCCAGCACGGCGGCGAGCTGGTCGGGACCGCCCTGAAGCCCGGGTGGGAGCCGATCGTCATGGCCCGTAAGCCGCTCACCGACAGCGTTGAGCGGACGATGGGCGAGTACGGCACCGGCGCCCTGTCGATCGAGGCGTGCCGCATCGACAGCGAGCCCCGCCCCATGATCAAGCAGCGCCACGGTCCCGAGCCCGTCCAGCACACCACCTATGGCGCGCGAGCGGAGGGAAGCCGCGCCGCCGGCACGACCGAGCTGGGCCGCTGGCCCGCCAACGTCGCCCTCGACGACCGCGCCGCCGAGCTGCTCGACCAAGACGCCCGCGAGGCCGTCTCGAGGTTCTTCTACACCGCCAAGGCGAGCACCGCCGAGCGGAACCACGGCGGCGCCACCAACGACCACCCAACGGTCAAGCCGGTCTCACTGATGCGCTGGTGCGTCCGGCTGGTCACCCGCCCCGGCGCCCTGGTGCTCGACCCATTCGCCGGGTCCGGTACCACGGGGCTCGCCACCAGGGCCGAGGGCCGCCGCGCCCTGCTGGTCGAACAGTCCCCCGACTACTGCCAGATCATCGCCCAGCGCCTATCGCAGCTCAGCCTCCTCGGGCTGCTCGACACGGTGGAGGGCTGAGCCGTGCCGTGGGTTCACTTCGACCCGGCGAGCGTGCGGAACCGGAAGCTCGCCGACCTCACCGACGCCGACCGATGGAGGTGGTTCGCGCTGGTCTGCTGGGCTGTGGAGAACGGGACCGACGGAGCGGTGATTGCATCCGACTTGCATCGCGCTCGCATAGTTGGCTCTGCGCGAGAGAGCAGGGCGTTCGCATCCCGTTTGCATCGCGCCGGGCTGCTCGACTTGGTGGACGGCGACCCCGACTCGCTCGACGCCCGGTGGCAACTTCACGACTTCCTCGACTACCAAACGCCCAGCGAGATAGTCGATAAGCAAAGGGCTCAGGCCCGCGACCGCCGCCGCCGGTACGTCGAGCGCCACGGCGAACCGAGCGGCGCCGCCAAGCGGAAGCGGAAGCGTGAAGGATGGGGGGCCCTAACGCATGACGGCCCGGGGGGCCCGATGCGTGACGGCCCGGGGGGCCCCGACGCACACCTATCCTTCCCCCCCCCTACAAGTAGGGGGGGGAGGGGAACACCGTCCGGGCCCCCCAGCCCCAGCTCGCCCTCGGATGGGGCGGCTGAGGCTGCCGCTGGCCGACAGACGAACGGGGGCGCTACGCTCCCAATCGCTGAGCTGTCCCGACAACTCGCCGACTCGCTGAGGATCGACCCGTGACCACCCTCCACCCGACAGCGACCACCACCGACGAGGCCGCACGCTGGACCCCCGAACGGATCGCCGCAGTACGCGCGCAGCTCCAGCACCAGCCCGGCCGCATCACACTCAACGGACGACGGATCGGCACGCTCCGCTGCACGATCGCCGACCACCACCGACACCAGCTCAACGGCCCGGCCGCCCTACTCGGGCTGAAGGTCCTGGCGCCGTGACCCTGTACCGACTCAACCAGGACGGAGGGCTCCGGCCGGCCGACCAGCCCCGCGAGCACGGCCGCCACCTCCAGCCCAACCGACGCTGGCGATCCCTCAGCCCCTACCGCCAATGGCGCGCCGCCGTCATGGCGAACGGCGACGGGACGTGCGTCCATTGCGGATCGGACACCGACCTCACCGCCGGGCACATCAAGCCCGCCAGCACCCACCCCGAGCTGCGGTACGCCGTCAGCAACGGGCAGGTCGAATGCCGATCATGCAACGCCCGACGCGGCACCCGATGACACCCCACCAAGGAGGACACCCCATGACCGAGGACCGACACCAGCACTCACCAGCGACCTACCGACAGACCAGTCGCCACGGCTTCCCCACGTACCGCTCCCGCTGCTACTGCGGATGGGAAAGCACCGACCGGGTGACCCGAGCGCGAGCCGAGCTGGACCTCGGACAGCACCTCGCGACCGTCACCGGCGTCGAGGACAACCCCGAGCCCGCCCGCACGCCCGCAAGCCCATTCGACAGCGACGGGCCCACGGCGACCACCATGCGCGCGCTCAGCGGCTCCAGCGACTACCTCAGCCCCGCCGACGTCAGCTCGATCACCGGCGTTCCCCTGGAGCTGCTCGGCACCGTCCCGGACGCCGACCCCCACCCCGGGGGGCCCTCTTTTTTGAGGTCGCACCCCACCGGCACAGATCGGAAGAGCACACGTCTGAACTCCAGTCACGATCAGC
>ERZ650311.239-NODE-239-length-38105-cov-5.429777_pt1 | contig 38105 bp, 39 predicted proteins | sample MGYA00376247_ERZ650311 | MGnify/ENA primary metagenome ERZ650311 (study PRJEB26733, sample SAMN07839324) | wastewater metagenome | biome: small river; feature: stream; material: water | place: USA: North Carolina | collected 2016-07-28 ...
CGCGATAGGGGGTAAGGTCTGGTTTTGCGACGGTTCCCGGCAGCACCGCATAGTAGCTATCAATCAGATTTAGTGAAATCGACGCCTTAGCTAGAGCCTCGCCAACAGCATTTTGCTCTTCGACGCCCAATGGATCAAACGCACGGGTTGCAAAAACCTGCCTAACCCCGTGCTCTAAAGCTAGCTCGATGATGCCTATCTCGGGAGCCTGACTGGTCACATTTAGTTGGCCATCAATTGAATCGTCGAGCGCCCTAATCGATTCATAAATCGAATGCTGCCTGATGCCCTCTAGGCTCTGAAATTCATCGCCAGAATAGGCATAAACGGCAATCACCGAGCCGTCAGCCGATGCTTTGATTGCGGCATTCAAAGCCGGATTATCTGCCAAACGAAGGTCACGACGGAACCAAAACATACTGGTCAAAATTAGGCCTCAATTGCTGATTTGCCACGCACTGATAGCCATTGAAAAGTCACTAGTGAAATCAAAAGCGAAGCACCGAGCATGTGAAGTGCGACCAAGCCGGCCGGCACACCGAGGCGCGACTGCAAAACGCCAACAATCGCCTGGCCGATGCCGACTAGAACCAGAAGGGCCAAGACTTTAGTCTGAGAACGCCAGTTTGAAATCGGCAACGCACGATCGTGACGAAGCAGTGAAATCAGTGAAATCAATGCAAGCAACAAAAACACGTATGCCGGGTAGCTGTGCAGGTGCTGCCAAAGTTCAAGGTCTAGTCCATTTCGGCCAGCGTCGGCGTCACCCGAGTGCGGCCCGGCACCGGTCACCATCACACCGACGATTACTGATATCCAGCCAAAAATCGCAATTGGCCAACTGAGTTGATAAACACGAAATGGAGTCGCCTGGTGGGTCGGCTTGATCACGCGCCAAACCAAAACCGAGGCGATCGAGATCATGATGCCGCTAAGCACGAAGTGAGCACCCACGATCCAAGGGTTTAGTCCGGTCCAAACCGTGATGCCACCCAGCACCGCTTGAGCAGCGATTAGCAGAAGTAAGGCCACCGACGGAGTGACTACCGGCTTGCGCTGTCCGGCTGGCTGGCGTGCAGCTGCGACAAGAGTTAGAAGTGCGATAACCAGCAGCACACCGGTGAGAGTTCGGTTTCCGAATTCGATGATGCCGTGAATGCCCATTTCAGGAACCGTGGTGAATGAGTCTTCAGTGCACTTTGGCCAGGTTGGGCAGCCAAGACCTGATGCAGTTAGGCGAACAGCACCGCCGGTCACCACAATCAGAATTTCACTGACGAGCGATGCCCATGCATAGAGACGAAGGCGTTTTGCCGAGAAGATTGCCCAATTTCGCATTTCAGCAAACCTTTCTTGAGGCTAGGGGTTGGCTGGTCAAACACTGCAAGGTAAAGTTGCCTTTGGTTTGTTCCATTCCCAAGTCTTACACAGCTAGACAGAGCCGGCATCGTGGCCAATTTTTGGGAATACTCGCTTGTTTTAGTGAGTTGCAAATCTTGAATACCTAGGGTCGAGATAACCACTCGAATTCCAGACAAACAGGAGGATGACGTGTCAGAGACCATCATCGAGCGCCCCGAACTAGACAGCCTTGGCGTCTATGAATTCGGCTGGTCAGACTCAGACCAAGCTGGCGCCAACGCCCGTCGAGGCATCAACGAAGAGGTTGTCACTGACATCTCTAGTAAAAAAGATGAGCCAGATTGGATGCTCCAAAATCGCCTCAAGGGCTATGAATACTTCTTGCGCAAGCCGATGCCAAGCTGGGGCAGCGACCTATCAGGCATCGACTTCGACAACATCAAATATTTCGTACGCTCGACCGAGCGCCAGGCTCAAACCTGGGAAGACCTGCCAGAAGACATCAAAAACACCTACGAACGCCTCGGAATTCCTGAGGCCGAGCGCAGCCGATTGGTTGCCGGTGTTGCCGCTCAGTATGAATCAGAAGTTGTTTATCACCAGATTCGCGAAGATCTAGAGGCGCAGGGCGTTATTTTTCTTGACACCGACACCGCGCTAAAAGAACACCCTGAAATCTTCAAAGAATATTTCGGCACCGTGATTCCAGCCGGCGACAACAAGTTCGCCGCTCTGAACACCGCGGTTTGGTCGGGCGGTTCTTTCGTTTATGTTCCAAAGGGCGTTCACGTCGAAATTCCGCTACAGGCATACTTCCGCATCAACACCGAAAACATGGGGCAGTTCGAGCGCACATTGATCATCGCCGACGAAGACTCTTACGTTCACTACATCGAAGGCTGCACCGCCCCTATTTACAACTCAGATTCACTTCACTCGGCAGTTGTAGAAATCATCATCAAAAAGAACGCTCGTGTTCGCTACACCACCATCCAGAACTGGTCAAACAACGTCTACAACCTTGTGACCAAGCGTGCAATCGCCCACGAGGGCGCGACCATGGAATGGGTCGACGGAAACATTGGCTCAAAGGTCACCATGAAGTATCCGGCTGTTTTGCTTGCGGGTGAGCACGCTCGTGGCGAGACTCTTTCGGTTGCTTTTGCGGGTGAGGGTCAGCACCAAGACGCCGGAGCCAAGATGATTCACATGGCCCCGCACACCAGCTCTTCAATCGTTTCAAAGTCAATTGCTCGCGGTGGCGGTCGCACTTCATATCGCGGTGAAATTCGCGTGATGCCTGGCGCACACCACTCGGCAAACACCGTGCGCTGTGACGCGCTTTTGGTCGACACAATCTCTCGTTCTGACACATATCCGGCAGTCGACGTTCGCGAAGACGATGTCTCGATGGGCCACGAAGCCACTGTTTCTCGCGTCAGCGAAGAGCAGTTGTTTTATCTGCAGTCTCGCGGCATGGCCGAAGACGAGGCCATGGCCATGATCGTGCGCGGTTTCATTGAGCCAATTGCAAAAGAACTTCCGATGGAATATGCCCTCGAGCTAAACAAGCTCATTGAAATGCAAATGGAAGGGGCTGTCGGCTAGTGACAACCTCTGTTTCAACCGCCCCGGGCGGTTCAGTTCAGCACGGCCTAACCGAGCACTCGCACGGAGCCGATGTGCCAATCCAGACCCGCTCAGAGCGCCTTCGCTCGACCTCGCTAGATGACTTTGCACCAATTAGTCGTCGCGAAGAGCAGTGGCGCTATCTTGATGCCGACCGCCTAAACGGCCTGGATTCAGCCGAAATCGGCGAATACATCGGCGACATCGAAACCAAGGCGCCGGCTGAGATTCAAACTGCGTGGGTCGGCCCAGAGCACCCGGCATTTGGCGTGGCCGGCATTCCTGAAGACCGAACCTCTGCGGCAGCGTGGCAGGCGGCTGCTCAGGCCTATCTAGTCACTATTCCGAGCGACACCAAGCCTGACTGCGAAGTTCAGGTTATTGTGCGCTCAGAATCATTCGAGCCGGCAGCAATGCACACCATCATCGATGCCAAGCCGCACTCAAACGCAGTCGTTATTCTCGACCACAAGGGCGATGCCAACTTCGGCGAGAACGTTGAAATTCTGGTCGGCGATGAAGCAAATCTAACCGTCATCAGCATTCAAGACTGGAGCGCCAAGAGCGCGCACACCTCGGCGCAATTTGCCAAGCTGGGCCGCAATTCAAAGCTCAAACACGTTGTGGTTAGCCTCGGCGGCAAAACCCTGCGAGTCACCCCGTCGGCAGAGTTCACAGCACCGGGCGGCGAGGTTGAACTGCTCGGTCTCTATTTCGCCGATCAGGGTCAATACATGGAGCACCGACTCTATGTCGACCACGCAGTGCCAAACTGCAAGTCAGATGTGAAATACAAAGGTGCGTTGCAGGGCGACAAAGCACAAACCGTATGGGTGGGCGATGTTCTGATTCGCATGGCCGCTGAAGGCACTCAGACATACGAGCTGAATCGCAACCTGCTGTTGACCGATGGTGCGCGTGCTGACTCGGTGCCAAACCTAGAGATTGAAACCGGCAAAATCGAGGGCGCTGGCCACGCTAGCGCCAGTGGTCGATTCGATGACGAACAGCTGTTTTATCTGCAGGCTCGCGGAATCAACGAGTCTGAGGCACGCCGCCTTGTGGTTCGCGGGTTCTTGAACGAGATCATTCAGCAAATTGGTGTTGAAGAAATCGAAACCAGGCTCACCGCCGCCATCGAGGCTGAGCTTGAAAGGAGCGCCAACTAATGGCAATTCGAATCTGCCCTGTGGCTGACATCAAGCCAGGCAAGGCCATTCGCGTAAAGGTCGGCGACCTTGCGATTGCAATCGTTCGCACCAAAGCTGGCGAAGTTAGAGCTATTGATGACAAGTGTTCACACGGCGAAATCTCACTGAGCGAGGGCTTCGTCGATGGCGACACCATCGAGTGCTGGGCCCACGGCGCAAAATTCTCACTCGACACCGGTGCGGCACTCACGCTTCCGGCATTTGAACCCGTAGCAACCTATGAGGTAATCATCGACAACGATGAGATTTATCTCGAAATCGACGCTGAATAGCCACCGAAAGAAGATCATGGCAACTCTAGAAATCAAGAACCTGCACGTCACTGTCGAAACCGATCAGGGCACGAAAGAAATTCTCAAGGGCGTAGACCTCACCATTCGCAGCGGCGAGAGCCACGCAATCATGGGTCCTAACGGTTCTGGCAAGTCAACACTTGCCTACACAATTGCAGGTCACCCGAAATACACCGTGACCGAGGGTGAGATTTTGCTTGACGGTGAAGACGTGCTTGAAATGTCTGTCGATGAGCGTGCTCGTGCGGGCGTGTTCCTGGCTATGCAATACCCAGTCGAGATTCCTGGCGTCTCGGTCTCAAACTTCTTGCGCACTGCAAAAACTGCGGTCAGCGGCGAGGCACCAGCGCTTCGAAACTGGATCAAAGACATGCGTTCGGCGATGGAGAACCTTCGCATGGACCCAAGCTTCACTGAGCGTAACGTAAACGAAGGCTTCTCGGGCGGAGAAAAGAAACGTCACGAGATTCTGCAGCTTGAGCTGCTAAAGCCAAAGTTTGCAGTGCTTGACGAAACCGACTCAGGCCTCGACGTTGACGCCCTAAAGATTGTTTCAGAGGGCGTAAATCGAGCCAAAGAGAGCAACGGTTTCGGCTTGCTACTAATCACTCACTACACCCGCATCCTTCGCTACATCAAGCCAGACTTCGTTCACGTCTTCGTGAACGGCAAGGTTGCTGAAGAGGGCGGCCCTGAGCTAGCCGAGCGCCTAGAGGCTGAGGGCTACGACCGCTACGTGAAGGCCTAAATGCCAACTGAGCTAGAGCCTGAATACTACGACCGAGTCATCGAGGCGCTAAAAGACGTCATCGACCCAGAAATCGGCGTGAACATCGTCGACCTTGGGTTGATTTATGGTCTGCAAATCGCTGATGATGGCTCGCTGCTAGTCAATGCCACACTAACCTCGGCCGGCTGCCCACTGACCGATGTAATTGAAGAACAGACCGCCCAGGCGCTCGATGGCATCACCGAGGCGTTTCGAATCAACTGGGTGTGGATGCCGCCGTGGGGCCCAGAGAAAATTACCGAAGACGGCAAAGAGCAAATGCGCGCGATCGGTTTCTCAATCTAAATCAGACTCAAAAGAAAAACCCCACCGACAGTTCGGTGGGGTTTTTGCTTGAGCTATTTAGCGCTTGATTAGCTTCCAGGCTGAAGGCAAGACAATTGCAGCTAGTGCGATCTTGATTGCATCTCCGGCTAGGAACGGAATCATCCCTGCGTTCAATGTTGAAACTAGGTCGTTTGGAGCACCTACGGTGCCCAAGAAAACTGAAAGCCAGGTCAAGCCAAATGCATAGATGACCAAGTTTCCGGCTACGAATGAACCGATGACACTGAACCACTTGCGGTCCCACTGACGCTGCGAAAGGAATCCAACTAGAGCAGCTGCCGCGATGAAACCTGCGAGATAACCCATGGTCGGACCACCAGCAACAAATGCCTTAGCACCGGTGAAAACTGGCAGGCCAGCGACACCAAGAATTACATAGAGCACCATTGAAAGAGCAGCGCGGTTGAGGCCAAGCGCGGCACCAACTAGAAGAACTGCGAAAGTCTGGCCGGTGATTGGAACCGGAATCATTGGAATCTGGATTTGCGCCGCAGCTGCAGTTAGAGCCGCACCGCCAGCGATAAGGGCGACATCAGCTGCAATGCTCTTAGGAACAAAACGGTCAACGATGGTTGGGCGGGTGCTTAGGGTTAGTGACAACTCAATATCTCTCTACTAAAGGTTGCTACTTCGCGGGGCGCAAAGACATAAGGCGATTGTAGACTAGGCGTTTTGGTGGTCGCCTGACATTTGCGACAAAATCCATCCCAGTTTTTGGAGCATTCAGATGATTAACGTGCGCGATCTAGAGATTCGAATTGGCGCTCGCGTTTTGATGTCTGGCGTGAACTTTCGAGTTGATAAGGGCGACAAAATTGGTCTGGTTGGCCGCAACGGTGCGGGCAAAACAACTTTGACCAAAGTGCTCGCCGGTGACGGTCAACCTTCAGAGGGCTCGGTCGAAAAGCATGGCGAAATTGGATATCTTCCGCAGGACCCTCGCACCGGTGACCCAGAAGAGTTGGCTCGCACTCGAATTTTGAATGCCCGCGGCTTGGGCGATATTTTGCTTCAGATGGAGCAGGCATCGCTCGACATGGCCAGCGTTGACGAAAAAATTTATGACGCCGCAATGGTTCGCTATGCCAAACTTCAGGATCGATTTGAAGGCGGCGGGGGATACGCAGCTGAAGCGCAAGCCGCGGCAATTGCCAACAACCTAGGGTTAAAGGAGCAGGTGCTCAATCAGCCGTTAAAAACCCTCTCCGGTGGTCAGCGTCGCCGCATCGAACTCGCCCGCATTTTGTTCTCTGATGCTGAAACCATGATTCTCGATGAACCGACCAACCACCTTGATGCCGATTCGGTGGTTTGGCTGCGCGAATTCTTGAAGGGCTATCAGGGTGGCTTAATCGTGATTAGCCACGACGTTTACCTAGTTGAAGAAACCGTCAACCGCGTGTTCTATCTCGACGCCATGCGTGGCGTCATCGATGTCTACAACATGGGTTGGCGTGCCTATCAGAAGCAGCGCGAGGCTGACGAAGAGCGCCGCAAGCGCGAGCGCACCAACGCCGAAAAGAAGGCTGCGACTTTGCAGCTTCAGGCTGCAAAATTTGGAGCCAAAGCGACCAAGGCGGTAGCTGCCCAGCAAATGATTCGCCGAGCCGAAAAGCTTCTAACCGGGCTTGATGAAGTTCGCGAACAAGACCGAGTAGCTCGCATTAAGTTCCCTGATCCGGCCCCGTGTGGTCGAACCCCCCTGATGGCTAAAAACCTGAGCAAGAGCTATGGCTCACTCGAGATTTTCACCGCAGTTGATTTGGCAATCGATAAGGGCTCGAAGGTCGTAATCATTGGCCTAAACGGTGCCGGCAAAACCACACTTCTTCGCATGCTTGCGGGCATTGATAAGCCGGACACCGGTTCAATCGAACCCGGTCACGGGCTAAAAATTGGATACTTCGCTCAAGAGCATGAAACGCTTGATGTGTCGAAGACTGTCTTGCAAAACATGCAAGAGGCTGCACCTCAACTCGCCGACACCGATGCAAGAAAAGTTTTGGGCTCGTTTTTGTTCAGCGGCGACGACGTAAACAAGCCTGCCGGAGTGCTAAGCGGTGGCGAAAAGACTCGTTTGGCGCTTGCATCGCTCGTGGTCTCATCGGCTAACGTTTTGCTGCTTGACGAGCCAACTAACAACCTTGACCCAGCTAGCCGCGAAGAGATTCTCAGGGCCCTCGATTCTTTCACCGGTGCAGTGGTCTTGGTCTCTCACGACGTCGGTGCGGTTGAGGCCCTAAACCCCGAACGTGTTTTGATTTTGCCTGATGGCGTTGAAGACCACTGGAACCAGGGATACGCCGATCTAATTGCGCTTAGCTAATTAGTGAATCTTCGTAGGCCTTGTCGTCATCGCCGACTTTTTTGCGACGCTTAGGAACAAATCCGGCTTCGGTCGCAACTCGGCGAGCGATAAGCTCTTGCCTTATCGCCCAACCTAGAGCGAAAAAAGCCATAACTCCGAAGACAATCCACTGAATCGCATAGCTCAGGTGGTTTCCCTCATCGAGCGCTGGCTTGCCCAGTTGATCAGGCTCTTGACTGGCCTGTTTTGACTCGCTGCTCATTCGAACATAGAAATCTGTTTCGACTGAGCCCGATTCGTCAGCGAGTTGCGCTGACATCAGTTTTGGGTTGATTGTCGGCAATTGACCCTTGGGTGCATCGCGATTCAAGTCGGGCTCGGCAGTTCGCAATCTAGCGACGATGGTCTGCTGATTGCTCAGTGGTGCCGGAACCAAGTCAGGGGAGTCCTGCGTGTTTCCGGTGGGCAGCCAGCCGCGATCGACGGCAATAATCCGACCACCTTCAGTTAGAAACGGCACTAGCTCAATGAATCCGGGGTTGCCGTTATTTGGGCGATTTCGAACTAAAAACACTGAATCGTTCAAATATCTGCCGACCATCGAAACCGGTCGCCACTCATCGGCTGGTGAATAGCCATTGGCGACCAGTTCATCTAACGCGACGGGCGCCTGGTCATAGTTAGCGGCAATGAGGTTTATGCGAGCAACAGCTTCAGCGCGGCGATTGAACTGCCAGTTAGACAGAAAGACACATGCAATCGCAAAAATTGTCGCCAAGACCAGCCAGGTCAGCCAGCGCTTCCACGAAGATTTCAGCCATGCTGAGTCGAATTTCATTCAATTTCTTTCAATTGCGGCTCGAATCCTCGAGACCCCAAATAGTCAAGCAGAAATGCCTGATGTTCGGCGCAGGTTGACCAGATTTTTCGTCGACCATCAGTGTGAATGCGAGGGTTTCGCCAACTGATTTGTTTAGCTGCGGCTTGGATGCATCCGGCTCGAGAGCACTTGATAAATGTCGGTTGGCCGTTGCTTGAATCGCCAGATAATGAAAATGACTCGAGCATTATTGATCATCGCTGGGGCGATCGACCACAGTGAACGCACTGGCGGGAATGCTGATGGTCTCGTGCACTGGGGATTGGGCTTGAGGCTGCGCCTTGCCTGACCCTTGAGCGTTCGCGATGACAACCGCAAAATAGGGCAGAAGGATTGCTCCGGCGAACATAACCCACATCAGCCAACCCTGAACCACCATGCCGAGAATCAAACACAGCACTCGAACCGACATTGCGATGGTGTATTTGATCATTCGAGCTTTTCGCTCATCTTCAGGAGATTGACCCAGTGAAGTGACACTCTGCGCTTTGGTCATTTAGCTCCTTCCAATCAAGACCTTACTAAATCTCAAAGACTAGACTTCTCTTGATTCAAGCGCTTAGCGCGATTCCTTATTCCAAAAAGGTTGGCAAATGACTGAGGCAAAAACTGTTCTAATCACCGGCGGCAACCGCGGAATTGGTCGCGCTATCGCCGAAGAATTTGTCGCCCAGGGCCACCGCGTGGCCGTGACCGTTCGCTCGGGTGAAGGGCCTGCTGGCAGCCTTTCGGTTATCGCAGATGTCACCGACGCTGCCAGTCTTGACGCCGCGATTGCATCGGTTGAAGAGCAACTAGGCCCGATTCAGATTTTGGTTGCCAACGCTGGCATCACAAAAGACACTCTTTTGATGCGCATGACCGATGAAGAATTCGAAGATGTCATCAACACCAATCTCAACGGTGTGTTCCGTGTGGTGCGCCGAGCAACCAAGAGCATGATCAAAGCTCGATTTGGCCGAGTCATCTTAATTGGATCCGTTGTTGGCCTGTTGGGCTCTTCGGGTCAGGTTAACTATTCGTCCTCAAAGTCGGCCCTAGTGGGCATGGCTCGCTCGATTACCCGCGAACTAGGTGCTCGCGGAATCACCGCAAACGTGGTGGCCCCAGGATTCATCGACACCGACATGACTGCGGCATTGCCTGAGGCGATGCAAGACGAATACAAAAAGAAGATTCCAGCCGGCAGATTTGCACAACCTCAAGAGGTCGCTCGAGTCGTGACCTGGTTGGCTGGCGACGATGCAGGTTACATCTCTGGTGCGGTCATCCCGGTTGATGGCGGCCTTGGCATGGGCCACTAATTCAAACCTCAAAATCAACTAATTGGAGACAATGTGAGCAACCCTCTAGCACTAGGTTCATTGACTGGCAAAACCGCTTTGGTAACTGGTTCATCGCGCGGAATTGGAGCCGACACGGTTGGATATTTTGCCGCTGCGGGAGCATCGGTTGTGGTGAACTTTCGAAACAAAGAGGCTCGCGCGCAAAAAATTGTTGGTGACATCGAGGCAAATGGTGGTCACGCAATCGCTGTCGGTGCCGACCTGACTGACCCTGAGTCAGTGACAGCGATGTTCGACGCCGCCAAGGCCGAGTTTGGCGGGCTAGATATCTTGGTGATGAATGCATCTGGCGGCATGGAGGCAGGCCTCGGTGAAGACTATGCAATGCGCCTCAACCGTGATTCACAGGTCAACCTGCTGACCACAGCACTGCCTTATTTGAACGATGGTGCGCGCGTGGTTTTCGTGACTAGCCACCAAGCGCACTTCATTCGCACCACTCCAACAATGCCGGAATACGTTCCCGTCGCACTTTCTAAGCGCGCAGGTGAAGATGCACTTCGCGACATGATTCCGCAACTCAGCGAGCGCGGAATTGGTTTCGTTGTGGTCTCGGGTGACATGATCGAAGGCACCATCACCGCGACATTGCTTGAGCGTGCCAACCCAGGTGCAATCGAAGCCCGACGCGAGGGCGCCGGCAAGCTTTATAACGTGAGCGAATTTGCTGCCGAAGTTGCTCTTGCAGCGGTTGAGCCTGTTCCGGCTGACAACACTCGTCTAGTCGGCGACACCAGCGACTTTGTCGCCGAATAAAAATTGAATCAATCGCGGTCACAGTCCGCCCAAAAAAACCGCCGTTGCTCATAACGGCGGTTTTTTTGAATTCTTAGATTCGTTATAGCGAAAGAATCTCGATCAACTGAGATAGGTCTCGTTCATCCAAAACAACCTTGGCAAACTCACGCACCACAGGCTTTGCATTGAACGCCACGCTGGTTCCGGCGATTTCCATCATCCCAAGGTCATTTGCACCATCACCAACCGCAACCGTTTGGCCAATTTCAAAGCCCGCGTCTTTTGACCACGCCACCAAAGCGTCAGCTTTAGCCTGACGGTCGACGATTTCACCGATAACTCGACCGGTTAGCTTTCCGTCTATAACTTCGAGTTCATTAGCGCGGTTATAGTCGAGCTTCAAAATTTCGGCTAGTGGGGTCAAAATCTGTGAGAAACCACCGGAAACTGCGCCGACTTTGCCGCCATTGCGATGAACCGCAGCAATCAGATCAACCGCACCTTTGGTAACTTTGACGCGCTTTAGGGTCTCTCGAAAGATGCTCTCTGGCAAGCCTTCGAGAGTAGCGACCCGCTCGATCAAGCTTTCTGCAAAATCAAGTTCGCCAGCCATCGCTCGGTTAGTTACTTCAGCAACTTGCTCGCGAGTGCCGGCAGCGTCGGCTAGTAGTTCAATTACTTCATCTTCGATGAGGGTGGAGTCAACATCGAAGAGCACAAAAAGCTGGGTCACGGAGTTACAAGAACTCCCTTGCCCACCACTGTGATTCCAGATTCTGTCACGGTAAAGCCTCGGTCTATGTCTCGCTGACGATCTACACCAATTGATGCACCATCGGCAACCACCACACCCTTGTCGAGAATGGCCTTTCTAACCGTACAGTCTCTTCCGATGACAACTCTGTCAAGCAGCACCGAGTCGGTCACCAATGCGCGCGAGTGAACCCTAACCTCTGGCGAAAGCACTGATCGCTCCACGATTCCGCCTGAAATCACAGTTCCGAGCGAAACGATCGAATCGGTTGTGCGACCCTGATTGCCCTCACCGTCATGCACAAACTTGGCTGGCGGCAGGTTGATCTGCTGAGTGAAAATCGGCCATTCGTTGTTATACAGATTGAAAACTGGCATGACCGAAATTAGGTCCATGTGGGCGTCGTAATAAGAATCGATGGTTCCTACATCGCGCCAGTATGAGTGATCGCGCTCTGTTGAGCCCGGGATCTCGTTGTAGGTGAAGTCATAAACACCGGCGTCCTCGCGAGCAACCATCCAAGGAACAATGTCGCCACCCATGTCGTGAGAAGAGGTCTCGAGGGTTCCGTCGTGTTCAATCGCGTCAATCAGCGCCTGTGCACTGAAAACATAGTTGCCCATTGAAACTAGGGCTTCATTGGGGGAGTCGAGCAAGCCCTTCGGGTCACTTGGCTTCTCGCGAAACGCTGCGATCTTGGTTGGGTCGTTGTCGTCTACTTCAATTACGCCGAATTGGGTGGCGAGTGAGAGTGGCTGGCGAATAGCGGCGACGGTGACCCCGCGACCTGATGCAATGTGAGCCTCAATCATCTGGTCAAAGTCCATGCGATAGACGTGATCTGCACCGACTACCACGACAATGTCTGGCTTTTCATCGCTCAAAAGGTTCATGCTCTGCAAAATTGCATCTGCGCTGCCTGAATACCAACGTTTGCCCAATCGCTGCTGAGCGGGCACAGAAGCCACATAGGCGCCCAAAAGTGGCGACATGCGCCAGGTCTGCGAAATGTGTCGGTCCAAGCTGTGTGACTTGTATTGAGTCAAAACAACGATGCGACGCATTCCTGAGTTGATGAGGTTAGAGAGCGCAAAGTCGATCAGTCGATAGCTGCCACCGAATGGAACAGCAGGTTTCGCGCGGTCAGCCGTTAGGGGCATTAGTCGCTTGCCTTCGCCGCCAGCAAGCACCATGCCGAAAATTCTCTTAGAGCTCATATGCGTATGTTAGAGGGTCGAGATTGCGGGCACTAACATGGCGTCATGAGGATTGACTTAATCAGTAAGGAATATCCACCAGCCATTTATGGCGGTGCGGGCGTGCATGTCGCTGAATTAGTGAGAGTTCTGCGCAAGCAGATCGATGTCAAGGTTCGTTGTTTCGGAGACGACCGTAATGAAATTGATACTTTTTCGTATCGTCACAGCGATCATTTCGAAGGCCAGAACGGCGCACTTCAAACAATGTCTACTGACCTAAACATGGTTGCTGACATCGCCGGTGCCGATTTAGTGCACTCGCACACTTGGTATGCAAACTTCACCGGTCAGGTTGCCTCGACACTGCACGGAATTCCACACCTCATCACCGCACACAGCCTTGAGCCTCTGCGCCCATGGAAAGAAGAGCAGCTAGGCGGCGGCTATCGACTTTCATCCTGGATTGAGCGCACCGCCTACGAAGGCGCAACCGGAATCATCGCGGTCAGCGACGGCATGCGAAAAGACATTCTTCGCGCCTATCCGCAACTCGACCCGCAAAAAGTTTCGGTTGTTCACAACGGAATCGACCTCGAAGCTTTCCAGGCGGCCGATAACCCTGACCTAGTTCGCGCTAACGGAGTTGACCCTGACAAGCGTTCGGTGGTTTTCGTTGGTCGAATTACGCAACAAAAGGGCCTGCCTTACCTTCTAAAAGCTGCGCGCGAGCTTCCGAGTGACGTTCAACTTGTGCTTTGCGCAGGCGCTCCAGACACTCCTGAAATTCTTCGCACGGTCACCGAGCTGGTTGAAGAACTTCGAAAAGTTCGTGACAACGTGATTTGGGTTGAAAAACACCTGAGCCGCGCCGAACTAATTGCGATGCTTTCAGCCGCAACTGTTTTTGCTTGCCCATCAATCTATGAACCGCTTGGCATCGTGAACCTAGAGGCAATGGCCTGCTCAACACCGGTTGTAGCAACCGCCACCGGCGGAATTCCTGAGGTTGTCTCACACAACGAAACTGGTTTGCTGGTTGAAATTGAGCAACTGCAAGATGGCAGCGGCAAACCCCTTGATGAAGCAAAGTTTGTTTCTGATTTTGCCAATGCCCTGAACCAGATGTTGAGTCACCCAAATATTGCCGAATTTGGCAAAGCTGGTCGTGCCAGAGTTGAGAACCATTTCAGCTGGGATTCAATTGCTGAGCAGACCATCAGCGTGTATCGAAAAGCAATCAACGGAATCGCTTAAGCTCGAACTATGTCTCGTGCAATTGATTTGAATAACGTCACGCTCATTCGTGACAAAAAGCCAGTTCTCAACAATGTCGATTGGCAGGTCGAGTCAAATCAGCGCTGGGTCATAATCGGCCCAAACGGCGCCGGAAAAACATCGCTACTTCGAATTGCGGCTGCTCAAATTCACCCAACTACGGGCAGTGCAGTTGTTTTGCAGCAAAAACTAGGTGAGATCAACGTTTTTGAGCTTCGCACTCGCATCGGCTTTGCCTCGAGTGCCCAAGCTGCACACATACCTAATTCTGAAACCGTTCTGAATGCAGTGATGACCGCTAGCTATGCGATCACTGGCCGATGGAACGAACAGTATGACGACATTGATGAGCGTCGCGCGCGGAGAGTGCTCAACGAGTGGGGTCTGAGTGAATTTGCCGACCGAGCATTTGGAACACTCAGCGACGGCGAGCGAAAGCGAACCCAAATCGCCCGCTCGGTAATGCCTGATCCAGAGCTCTTGCTGCTTGACGAACCGGTTGCCAGCCTTGACCTTGCGGCTCGAGAGCAAACCGTTCGAATCATCGGTGAATACGCATCGTCACCTTATGCGCCCGCCATGATCATGGTTACCCACCACCTAGAAGAAATTCCAGCCGGTTTCACCCACGCACTAATTCTGGTCGATGGCCAGGTTTATGCCGCCGGCGAAATCTATTCGACTTTGACTACTGAAAAAATTTCTGAGGCATTCGGAGTGCCGATCGAAGTCAGCCACGAAAATGGCCGTTTTCAGGCTCGAATCAAATAGAAAATCATGATCAAACTCTGGCGCTAGCGCCTGTGATTCTGTTATAGTTTTCCCTTAGTGCCGATTTAACTCCAGGCAAAAGATTTGTTTCAAAAAGAAAGAAACCCATGAAGGCAGACATCCACCCAAAGTACGAAGCAGTTGTTTTCCGCGACCTAGCTTCAGGTGAGGCATTTCTAACTCGCTCAACCGTGACTAGCAACAAGACCATCGAATGGGAAGACGGCAACACCTACCCAGTTTTCGATGTTGAAATCTCAGCTGCTTCACACCCGTTCTACACCGGAAAGCAGCGCATCATGGACGCAGCCGGTCGTGTTGAGCGCTTCAACGCTCGCTACAAGGGCTTCGGCGCATAATTTAGCGACGCTCCAAACTTCAAAAACCCCTCCAGTCGGAGGGGTTTTTATTTTGGGCGAGCACTCATCATTCACTTCAAGAGCAAATCTCTAATAGCGAGCTATTTGCGAACCGGCCATCCGAGTTCAGCCTCAAAATTCGGATCAGAAGCGCGTTTGAATTCAGCAAAATTTATGGCCTGCTGGTCGTGCCAGTCAGCAATTCTTCGGTGCAGCTCAAAAACATCGTCTGGCAAAACTGACGAATATTTCTTAGCTATCGCCTGTGCCAGGCGACCTGCTGCAACCGCGTCGGCAGTGGCGTTGTGAGCATCAAGCAAATCCACTCCGTAGATTCCCGCAGCCGCGATTAGCGTACGCATGCCCTTTCCTTTTCGGTAGCGATCAACTTGTTTGTCTAGAACCAGTGTGTCGATAACTGGAGCCGGGTTGTCTAGAGGAGTTAAGCCATGGCGCAGTGCCTCGAAGTGCAGAATTGAAAAGTCATAAACCGCATTGTGAGCCACCACCGGGATGCCTCGTGATAAAAGGTCGCTCAGTTTTTCAAGTATTTCTTGAACGACAAGTTTCGCGGATCGGCCGTCACGACGAGCTATCTCGGTTGTGATGCCGTGAACCGAAGCTGCAGCGGCAGGAATTTCGATTTCTGGATTAGCCAACCACTCGGTTGCAGAACCCAAGATGGCGCCCTGGGAGTCTATTTCTGCAATGCAGGCAGTCACGATTCGAGCTTCTCGATGAAGCAAGCCCGTGGTTTCGGTGTCGAACACGGCAATGTGCGCTGCCCAATCAGGCAGATTCACAGCAACTTTAGGTTCAGATTCAGAAAAGTCGAAAGATAGTTGTTCGTTCACAAAATCAGACTAGGTGCACCTAGCGACAAAGGCCTGCGCCACGAGCTAATTCAATGGCGGCTTCGTGGTGATTTAGCGAAAAAATGTGAAGCCCCGGGGCACCAGCATCAACTAGATCTCTGGCAAGTTGAATCGAATAATCCATGCCGATTTTTCGCGCCTCGACGTCGTTTGCCTCGGCAAGTTGGTGAAGAAGTTCTTGCGGAATTGCGGCGCCACTCATTTCAGCCATGCGAATCACTTGTTTTGCATTCGCTATTGGCATTAGACCTGGAATAATCGGCAAAAAACCAGCGCCAGCCTCCTCGTTAGCCTCGAGCAAATCTAAATAGGCACCGACGGTGAAAAACAACTGGGTAATCGCATAGCTGGCTCCTGCCTGCTCTTTGAGGGCCAGCACTTTGGCATCGTGCGCCAGATCAGGTGACTCTGGGTGAACCTCAGGAAAAGCCGCTACTCCGACTTCAAGCTCAGTGTGATGGGAGATTAGGTCAACCAGCTCGAGCGCGCTCTTAATTTCGCCTTTCGCCAAGGCGTCTGGCTGATCTTTAGGGCTATCGCCACGAAGAGCCAAAATCGAGCCCACTCCAGCATTTTCAAAGGCTCGAATGATTTGTATGCTGCCCTCAATTGTTGAACCCACGCAGGTCAGGTGACCGATTGTCAGAACCTCCTGTGCCATGCGCTCAACGATTGCAAGACTGGTGTCGCGATTTGAACCACCGGCACCATAGGTCACCGAGACAAAGTCAGGGTTCACCTCTTGAAGTGCAGCGAATGCCGACCAAAGTCGAGCTTCTGCAGCCTCGTCTTTTGGCGGAAAAAACTCGAACGAAAGCGTAATTTCATCGACCAAAGCGCGAGCAACTAGGGCATCGGTCACTGACTCGTGTTTCGAATCGAAACGGTCTTGATCGCGCAGCAAAGTTGGTTCGGGCATTGGTTTAGTTTATTCGCCAAGCGTTATCAAGGCGCCCTGAGGTTAGAATTATGACTCTATGTTTAGCCCCCGTTCGCAAGCGCTAGTCGACGCAATCAAATCTCGTGTCGTGGTCGCCGACGGCGCAATGGGCACCATGATTCAAGAGTCTGCGCCATCGCTAGATGACTTTGAAAACCTCGAGGGCTGCAACGAAATTCTCAATGTCACCCGCCCAGACATCATCGAGAGAATTCACGCGCAATATCTAAAAAATGGCGCTGAAGCCATCGAAACCAACACCTTCGGCGCAAATTTCGCGAATCTTGCCGAATATGGCATCGAAGACCGAATTGAAGAGCTCGCTCTAGCCGGTGCTCAAATTGCACGCAAGATTGCCGATGACTTCAGCACGGCAGACAAACCGCGCTGGGTTCTCGGCTCAGTTGGGCCCGGCACCAAGTTGCCCAGCCTGGGGCACGAAAAGTTCAGCGTCTTGCGCGACGCCTATCAGCAAGAAGCCATGGGGCTAATCCGGGGTGGTGCCGATGCAATCTTGGTCGAAACAGCTCAAGACCTATTGCAAGCCAAAAGCGCAATTATTGGCTCTAAGCGTGCGATGGCTCAGCTTGAGCAGTTCATCCCGATTTTGGTCTCGGTAACCATTGAGACCACGGGCACCATGTTGCTCGGTTCAGAAATCGGCGCTGCCCTGACTGCCATCAGCGCACTGGGCGTCGATGCAATTGGCCTCAACTGCGCCACCGGCCCAACCGAGATGAGCGAACACCTGCGCTATTTGGCCAAATTCTCGAGTTTGCCGTTGGTCGTTATGCCAAACGCCGGGTTGCCAATTCTTGGCCCTCACGGCGCACACTACCCACTAACCCCAAACGAATTAGCCACGGCTCAATTGCAGTTTGTGAATGAATACGGCGCGGGTCTGGTTGGCGGATGCTGCGGAACAACACCGGCTCACATTGCCGAACTTGCGGCGGCTGTCAAAGACAAAACTCCGAAACGCCCGGCGACCATCGATGAGCCTGGCCTAGCCAGCCTGTATCAGCACCAGCCTTTTGACCAGACAATGACATACCTGTCGATCGGAGAGCGCACAAACGCCAACGGTTCGAAGGCATTTCGCGATGCGATGCTAGCCGAAAACTGGGAGGAGTGCGTTGAAATTGCTCGTTCTCAAACTCGCGAGGGCGCTCACTTTTTAGATGTCTGCGTCGACTATGTTGGTCGCGACGGTGCCGCCGATGCTCGTGAATTAGTTAGTCGTTTAGCGACCGCAACGACGCTTCCGCTTGTGCTCGATTCGACCGAGCCGGCGGTTCTAGAGGCAGGCCTCGAATGCATGGGCGGCCGCGCCATGATCAACTCGGTCAACTTTGAAGACGGCGATGGCCCAAACTCGCGTTTTGCCAGAATCATGCCACTAGTCAAAGAACACGGTGCAGCGGTCGTTGCCCTGACAATCGATGAAGAGGGTCAGGCTAGAACTGCTGAAACCAAATTTGCCATTGCCGATCGACTTATTAAAGAATTGCAGAGCAATTGGGGCATGCGATTGGTCGACATCACTGTCGACACTCTGACTTTTCCGATAGCCACCGGCCAAGACGAAACTCGCCGCGACGGCATCGAGACCATCGAGGCAATTCGACGCCTCAACGACGCTTATCCAGGAATTCAGTCAACGCTTGGAATCTCAAATATTTCGTTCGGCCTAAGCCCGGCGGCTCGACACGTTCTCAATTCGGTGTTCTTGCACGAATGTGTCAAAGCTGGTCTAACCTCTGCGATTGTTCACGCTGCTCGAATTATGCCGCTGGCTCAGATTCCTTCAGAGCAACTTCAGGCAGCATTAGATCTCATCTATGACCGTCGCGAATATGACGCCGACGGCAACGTGACTTTTGATCCGCTGACCAAATTTCTAGACATCTTCAGCGGAATCGACACCACTTCAGCGCGCCAGTCGCGCGCCGAAGAACTGGCCGCCATGCCTATCAACGAGCGCCTCGAGCGTCGAATTATCGATGGTGAAAAAAAGGGCTTGGAGCCCGATCTAGACGAGGCATTGGCGAGCGGCAAGACGGCCTTGCAAATCATCAATGACCATTTGCTCAAGGGCATGCAGGTCGTTGGCGAGCTATTCGGCAAGGGTGAAATGCAACTGCCGTTCGTGCTGCAATCTGCTGAGGTTATGAAGGCAGCAGTTGCTCACCTCGAGCCACACATCGAAAAAACTGAAGATGCTGGCAAGGGCAGAATTCTCTTGGCGACCGTTCGAGGCGATGTTCACGACATCGGCAAAAACCTAGTCGATATCATTTTGAGCAACAACGGATTCGAAACCGTAAACATCGGAATCAAACAGCCGATTAATGAAATTCTGCGCGCTGCTGAAGAGCATCAGGTTGATGTCATCGGTATGAGCGGTCTGCTGGTCAAGAGCACACAGATCATGCGCGAAAACCTAGAAGAAATGAATGCCCGCGGTGTGGCAACCAAGTGGCCAGTGATTCTCGGTGGTGCCGCACTGACTCGAAGCTTTGTTGAGCAAGACCTGGCAGAGATTTATCACGGTGAGGTTCGCTATGCGCGCGATGCCTTCGAGGGGCTGCGCCTAATGGATGCCCTGGTGAAAATCAAACGCGGCGACACAACGGTCAAACTGCCGGAGCTGAAAAAACGTCGAGTTGCGGCAAAAAGTCTTCTGGTGCGCACGGTTCCTGATTTAGTTCCAGACCGATCTGACGTTGCAAGTGACAACGAACTGCCTGCGCCACCGTTCTGGGGCACCAGGATCGTCAAGGGAATCCCGCTGCGTGACTATTCGAGCTATCTCGATGAACGCGCCACATTCATGGGCCAATGGGGCCTAAAGCCTTCTAGAGCTGAGGATGGCGCAAGCTACGAGCAATTGGTCGAAACCGAGGGCAGGCCGCGCCTGCGGTCTTGGCTTGAAAAAATTCAAACCGAGAGCCTGCTTGAAGCCGCAGTTGTTTACGGTTATTTTCCGGCGGTTTCTGAAGGCAACGATTTAGTCATTTTGCACCACGGCGCCGATGGATCAACCGACGGCGGTTCAGGGGGAGTGCCAGGCACCGAGCGCCTCCGCTTTACTTTTCCGCGACAACTTAGAGACCGGCACTTCTGCCTGAGCGACTTCGTTCGATCAAAAGAAAGTGGACAGATCGACGTCGTACCATTCCAATTGGTCACCATGGGCAATCGCGTCTCAGAGGCCGCGAACGAACTTTATGCTGCCAACGACTATCGCAATTACCTAGAACTTCACGGCCTATCGGTTCAGCTAACTGAGGCATTGGCCGAATTCTGGCACGCACGAATTCGCGAAGAACTCGGCTTCTCTAGCGAAGACCCGAAGAATGTCGATGGCTTGTTCAAGCTCGAATATCGCGGCGCGCGTTATTCATTCGGTTATCCGGCTTGCCCAGAACTCGAAGATCGAGTGAAGCTTGTCGAATTGCTCAAGCCAGAATCAATCGGCGTAACGCTATCTGAAGAGCTACAGCTTCACCCTGAGCAATCAACCGATGCAATGGTTTTGCACCATCCTGAAGCAAAGTATTTCTCGGTTTAGCCATGTCGACCACATCAGCCAAACTTGCAAGCATGGCCAGCGCGCGTGGCCATGCGCGATCACAGAACATAGACGGCTCAGAGGTCAAATATTGGTTTTACCCAGCCAAAACATCGACCCCGAAAACAATAATTTTTATACACGGATACCGTGGCAATCACCGCGGTCTTGAAGCAATTGCTGGCGCTCTCGATGATTTTGATATTTACATTCCAGATCTGCCTGGATTCGGCGCGAGCGAAGCCATGCACAGCGAACACAGCATCAAAAACTACTCAAGTTGGCTGGCGCAATTTATAGCCGGGCTAAGCCTTTCTGCTAAGCCCGTATTGCTCGGGCACAGTTTTGGCACAATCGTCTGCAGCCACTTTGCGACTAAAAATTCAAAGCTCATCAGCAGGCTAATTCTTGTGAATCCAGTTTCTGCTCCGGCGCTAAAAGGGCCAAAAGCACTGCTGACTAGCGTGGCAATAGCATTCTTTTGGTTGGCTGCGAGATTGCCCAAAAAGACTGCCGATTGGCTGCTCAAAAGCTGGCCAATGGTGCGTGGCATGAGCATTGTGATGACCAAAACCAAAGATAAAAATCTTCGCGCCTGGGTTCACCGCCAGCACGATGAAAACTTCAATGACTTTGCTGAGCTCAGAGTTGCCATCGAGGGCTATCGAGCATCAGTTAGCAATTGCGTCGCAGATTTTGCATCAAAAATTGAGGTTCCAACCCTCATGATTGCAGGCTCAAAAGATGACATCACCACCGTGCAGCAGCAACAGGCAGCCTTCTCTAAAATAAGTGCACCCCGCTCCGCCCTTGAGGTCATATCTAATGTTGGACACCTAACGCACTATGAGACGCCGGGGCAAATCGCGACCCTAGTTCGTGATTTCTCAAGGGGTGCCTGATGGCCGACCAAGGCATTTTCTTCGATGCGCGATATATCCGCTTTGACCACCACGACGGAATCAGTCGGTTCTCAGCGGGGCTTTTTGACGCCCTAAACAGCCGAATTAAAGTGACCGCGATTATTTATGACCGCCGACAGCTTTTGAAATTGCCCCGAGGTTGCGACTATGTCTTTGCCAATGACCCAACCTCACTAAAAGAGCTGTTCATAGCCAAAACCTTGAACAAGCATGGCGCCAAAATCGTTTTTTCACCCATGCAAACAATGGGCACCTGGGGTCGAAAATACAAACTGATTCTCACGCTTCACGATTTGATTTACTATCGCCATCCGGCGCCTCCGCCAAGCTTCAGCCTGCCAATTCGACTGCTCTGGCGCCTGTTCCACCTGGTCTACTGGCCACAGCGCCTAATTCTCAATCGAGCTGATGCAATCGCAACAGTCTCAAACACCTCTAAGCGATTGATTCACAAATTTCGCCTAACCAAGCGACCCGTGCACGTGATTTACAACGCTGCCGGCAGCCTAGCGAGCCAATACGAACATCGTCAGCCATCCCAGCGACCAAGGGCTCGTCAGCGCCTGGTCTACATGGGCAGTTTTATGGACTACAAAAACGTCGAGGTGCTGATTGCAGGCATGCGACTGTTGCGCGACTATGAACTGCATTTGCTGAGCAAAATTTCACCCGACCGACGCCGTGAACTCGAAGATTTGGTCGACCAGTATGGTGGGGCAGTGGTATTTCACAATGGTGTTTCTGAAGCGGAATATCATCAGCATCTCGACTCGGCAGTTGCGCTCGTGACCGGGTCACGCGACGAGGGATTTGGAATTCCTCTGGTTGAGGCTATGTCGCGCGGAATTCCGACAGTTGTTTCAAACATCGAAATTTTTAGAGAGATTGGTGCAGACGCAGCCCTCTTTTTCGACCAAGAGAGCCCAGAGTCGTTTGCAGAAGCCGTTAAAAAACTCGAGTCGAACCCTCGCTGGCTAGAGATCAGCGCCAAGTCAGTTAAGCGCGCTCATGATTTCAACTGGGATAAATCAGCGGCTGATTTGATTGAGCTGATAAATCAGCTCAGATCTGAATGAGTTTCTAAACCTAAAGTTCGAGGGTCATAACGGTCGATTGCCCACTCACCGTCGCGGTGAACAAAAACACACATTGAGGCGTTGCCAAATCTTTCGCCTTCGCGAGGCAGCTCGCCGCCCGAAACAATGCGCACCAGTTTGCGAATCAAAGCCCCATGGCTCACCGCTAAAACTCGCTGACCTGCATATTTCTCTGCGATGAAATCCAAAAGTTGGTCAGAACGCAATCGCAAGTCATCTAGCGATTCGCCACCTGGAACACTGTTTGGATCGGGATATTTCTCTTTCCACTCCGAGTGCATTAGGCCTTCTGCCTCGCCGAACGAGCGCTCGAGCAAACGCTGCTCAACTCCGATTTCATCGTGCCCTACAGCTTGACCAACGATAAGTGCGGTGTCTCTGGCTCGAGACAGCGGTGACGTGATTACGACATCCCAGTGTGTCGATGAAAGCACTTTTGCTGCCTCTTCAGCCTGCATAATGCCTGTTTCATTCAACGGAATGTCAGTGATGCCCTGCAGTCGAAAATCGATGTTCCAGTCGGTTTGGCCGTGCCTCAGCACAGCAAAGATGGTTTCAGTCATTCAGCAGCCTTTCAAGCACCAACGAGGTGTTTGCTTCGATTTTTGCAAAAGCTAATTCATCAGCCTTGGTCGGCCCGAGGTTGACGATAACAATTGGCTGTCCGGCTCGTGCCGCCCTGCGGGCGAATCTCAATCCTGAGTTCACAGCAAGTGAGGTTCCGGCCACGAGCAGTGCGTCGGCTTCGTCTAACTTAGCCATCGCAAGCTCGACCCTAGATGCCGGAACCGACTCTCCGAAAAAAACCACGTCGGGCTTCAATATGCCCGAGCAGTTTGGGCAGCTGGGAATCTTGAAATTTGCGCCGATTTCAACTTCAGCATCGCCATCTGGCGTGAACTCGATTGCGTTGTCTTTTCTTACATCTGGGTTAAGCGCGGTTAGCAGATTGTCCATCTCACTTCTAGCAAGTTGAAATCCGCAATTTACGCATCGAACCATGTCTAGTCGACCGTGAAGGTCAATCACTTTTTTAGAGCCAGCCTTTTGATGCAATTGGTCGACATTTTGAGTGATCACGCTGGTGATTTTTCCGCCTCGCTCGGCATCTGCAATAGCAAAATGACCAAGGTTTGGTTTTGATTCAGCGATTCGATTCCAGCCCACAAATGACCTTGCCCAATAGCGAACCTGAGCCTCGGCAGAGCCCATAAAAACGTCGTATGTCATCGGGTGTCTCGGAGTCTTGCCCTGGCCTCGATAATCAGGAATTCCAGAATCAGTGCTGATTCCAGCTCCGGTGAGGGCAATTAATTTTTTTCCGGCCAATTTTTCGCGCACAAAGTCGATACTGAACTCAGCAGCGGCACTTAGTTTGGCATTTTCTGGCATTACCAAAAGTCTAACTTTTCGTGGTCAATGCATTTAGAGCTAATAGACCGTCTTGGTCTTTTGTGTCCGAAAGGGGACTTGAACCCCTACCCTCTAATGAGGACTAGCACCTCAAGCTAGCGCGTCTGCCATTCCGCCACCCGGACGAGTGGTTGCTTTGCAACCTCGCAAGGATACCAGAAAAGATTTGCTCAAACTAATGGTGGTTTATGTTCTACTTTTTGGCGCCTTCGGGGTAGTTTAGGGCTATGGCTCAAGACCCTCGACTCGCACTCAGACAATTCATTTCGGCGTTAGAAAGACACTTTGAAGCAGTCGCCACTCGTCGCAATTCTGACGACCCTGCAGTTGAACAGGCCTACTACCAGCTTGAAGATGCGTTTCTTGGTTATGAAGAGGCGCTAGGTGAGAATTTTGAAGAATATCTTCCTATCGAACTTGCTGAAGAAGAAGACAACTGATGAATTTATTTGATGCTCTAATTTTGGGCATCGTTCAGGGCCTCACCGAATTTCTGCCGATTTCATCGAGTGCTCACGTGCAAATCGCACAAAGCATTTTGGGTCTTGGTTCAATACCAAAACCTCAACTAACCGCTTTTATCGCGACGATTCAACTGGGCACCGAATTGGCAGTCTTAATTTATTTTTGGCGCGATATTCTCAACATCGCCAAGGCATGGTTCAAATCTTTTGGGCAACCTTGGGCAAAAGCCGATGCTGAGGCAAAATTGGGTTGGCTCATCATCATTGGCTCGCTTCCGATTGTGCTTTTGGGTTTGATTTTCAAAGATCAAATTGAGACGACACTTCGAAACCTTTGGATAATCGCATTCATGCTCATTGTTTTCGGCATTGTTCTTGCGGTTAGTGATCGCGTGGGCACCAAGCAAAAAGGCTTGACTGCCATGTCAGCCAAAGACGGCATTATTCTTGGCTTTGGTCAAGCTCTCGCACTTATTCCGGGCGTTTCACGCTCAGGCGGAACAATCTCAACCGGTCTGCTTTTGGGTTTTTCACGACAGGCGGCAGCTAGATATTCATTCCTGCTAGCAATTCCCGCAGTGTTTGCAAGCGGCATTTACCAATTTGTCGGTTCATACAAAGATTTATCTGCCGACATGCTTGCCGCGACTGTCGTCGCAACATTGGTGGCTTTTGGCGTTGGCTTCTCGGTGATTGTGGCACTGCTTAGATATTTGAACCGCGGTTCATTCATGCCGTTCGTAATCTGGCGAGTGCTGGTTGGTGTTGGGCTAATTGTTGCCCTGAGCACTGGCGCTATAAACCCATAGCTACTCGGCTTTTTTGTCGCCTTCGTCGGCTGCACGCAAAAACTTTTCAAACTCCATAGCTAAAGCGTCACCCGAGGCTGCCTCTGAGTCATACGTGTCTTTAGCTTTTTCTAACTGCTGAATATAGCCGGCCATTTCTTCGTCGTTCTCAGCAACCTCATCAATGCCGCGCTCCCATGCGAAAGCTTCTTCAGCCAGCGATTTGTGATCGAATTCAACACCAAGCAGGCGCTCGGTTTCTTGCAACAAAGCCAAAGTTGCCTTTGGCGACGGTGTGTTGTGAACATAGTGCGGAACCGATGCCCAAAGGGCAACCGTTGGAATGCCTGCTTTCTCGAGAGCGATTGAAAGAACGCTCAAGATGCCGATTGGCCCCTCATAGTGGCTGCGCTCGATCTCGAGTTCATCACGAGCGTGGTCGTTTTGGCTGGTTGCGACGACAGAGATTGGTCGGGAGTGCGGAACATCGGCAAGCATTGCGCCTAAAAACAGAACCGCATCAATCTCGCGGTCTTCAATGAGTTCGATTATTTCAGCAGTGAATGACTTCCAACGGCGAGAGGGCTCAGTGCCGATAAGTAAATTGACTTTGGCAAATTCTGGGTGTGCATCAACAACTTCACGTGCTGGTGCACAAATTTCAGTGCCGGGCCAAATTATGTTTCGTGAACCATCTGGGGCAAACGCAACGCTTGGTCGAGTGAACTGAAAATCGTAATAATCTTCAGGGTCGACCTGACCAACCACTTCTGCACTCAAAGCCTCGGCGATGAACTTAACGGCGGCACTGGCCGACTCTGCGGCATCGTTCCAGCCCTCAAAGGCTACGACTAAAGTGCGACCTGAAAATGTTGGCTTTAGTTGACTCAATTGTTCCTCGTGGTTTGCAAAGAGTTTTAACTCTAAGCCAATAGCCCAAAGACTAAACTCGAGACATTATGTCTAGCGTCAAGCCACCCTTTGCTGTCCTGTGGGACATGGATGGCACACTCATCGATTCAGAGCATCACTGGCTATCTAGCGAGCGAGAATTGGCACTTGAGCACGGCGTCAATTGGACCCCTGAAGACGGCCTCGACTTGGTAGGCATGAGCCTGTATGACTCATCTGAAATCATCAAGTCAAAACTTGATTCAGACCTCAGCCCACAGCAAATCATTGATCGCCTCACCGAAATGGTCACTTCGAAACTGGTCGGCACACTACCTTGGCGCCCTGGGGCTGTAGAGCTATTGAGAGAACTCAAAGCGGCAAACATAAAAACTGCACTGGTGACCATGTCACTTCACCGCATGGCCAAGCGCGTTGCCGATGCACTTGACTTCACAGCTTTCGATTTGATTATTGCCGGCGACGATGTAAATTTCGGCAAACCGCACCCTGAACCATATCTAAGAGCTGCAGCGGGGTTGGGTGTTGATCCTGAATTTTGCATAGCCCTCGAAGACTCAAAAACAGGCCTAACATCAGCAGAACTAGCCGGCACAAAAGCCATCGGTATTCCCAATGTTGTGGGCATCCCTAATGAGCCGGGCCGAATCATTTGGCCAACTCTAAACGGCGTGAAGCTTGCTGATTTGCAGGCACTATACAAGGAATCAAATGACTGAAAAAAGACTGCCCACCGGCCCATTTAGAGCAGGGGATAGGGTTCAGCTAACCGGCCCCAAAGGAAACCTAAACACCATCACACTTCGTGAAGGCGCTGCTTTTGGAACCCACCGCGGTGAACTGAAACACGACGACATCATCGGGCAACCTGAAGGTTGCGTGGTCAAGAACGCGAATGGCATTGAATACCTTGCTTTTCGACCATTGCTAGCTGATTTTGTGCTCTCAATGCCTCGAGGTGCAGCAATTGTCTACCCGAAAGACTCTGCCCAGATTGTCACCATGGGCGATATTTTTCCGGGTGCAAATGTGGTCGAAGCCGGCGTTGGTTCTGGTGCTCTAAGCATGTATCTGCTTCGCGCAATCGGCGACTCCGGAAAACTAACTTCGTTTGAACGTCGTGCTGAATTTGCTGAAATTGCACAGGCCAACGTGATCACCAATTTTGGAGTCAAGCCCAAAAACTGGGCAGTCGAACTGGGCGATTTGCAAGAAGAACTGCCAAACAAGTGCGCGGCGGGCAGCGTTGATCGAATCGTTCTCGACATGCTTGCTCCGTGGGAGTGCATCGATGCCTGCGCCGAAGCGCTTGTTCCCGGCGGTGTTCTGATTGCATATGTTGCCACCGTGACTCAGCTTTCTCGTTTCACAGAGGCAGTTCGCGAATCGGCGCTTTTTGCCGAACCAAAAGCTTGGGAGTCAATGGTTCGTGATTGGCACCTGCAGGGTCTGGCAGTGCGCCCAGAGCACCGCATGATTGCTCACACGGCATTTTTGGTCACCGCGCGCAAACTCGCTCCGGGCACAGTGCTTCCAAACTTCAAGACCAAAGCTAAGCCTGAATTTGCCGATGAAGATCTTGCCGTCTGGAACCCTGATCACCTAGGCCAAAAAACCATCAGCGACAAAAAGCTTCGCAAGACGGTTCGCGCAGCTAACTCGGCAGCCGAAGCAAGAACCGAAAACGCCTAGTTAGACTTATTTCTGTCCCTCTTTTGAAAGAACGCAATTGAAAAAATCACTCGCATTTGTGGCGGCTCTAGCTGCCCTAGTTTCACTTTCAGGCTGTTCGGCAACCAACGAAGCCGATGCAGTTTTCTCAGGAGTGAAGCAGGTCTGCAAAAACTACAGCACCGGATCAGCAGCAGACAGCATCAAAGTAGAGGGCGAGAAGGGTGCGGTACCAACCGTCTCATTCGCTACACCGCTCACCTCAGACAAAGTTGAGACCAAAGTTATCTCAGAGGGCACCGGCCCTAAAATCACCGGCGATCAGCTGGCTGAGTTTGAGTTTGTCGGCGTAAACGCCGGAACAGGAAAAGTTTTTCAAGCCACTAAGTTCGACGGCACTGACAAAGTTTCGCAATACCTAAAAGCTGGCGGAAGCCCTGACTTCTGTGCTGCACTTGCCGGAGTTCGCGAGGGATCAAGAGTAGCCGTGCTGTTCCCAGCCAAGGTTGCTCACCAAAACCAAGGAATCGCTGACCTTGAAATCGGCAAAAACGACGGCATCGTCTTTATGTTCGACATCACTAAGGTCTTTTTGCCTTACGCGGTGGGCGATGAGCAAGCCGCACAATCAGGAATGCCAACTGTAGTCAGGGCAACCAATGGCCAGCCAGGAGTAATGATTCCTAAAACTGACGCCCCAAAGACTCTGAAGATTTCTACTCTGATCAAGGGTCGCGGCGCAGAGGTCAAGGCCGACCAAACCGTCGAGGTTCACTACAGCGGTTTTCTGTGGAGCGATGGCACCCAGTTCGACTCATCATGGGAGAACGGCCAGCCGGTTGATTTTCCTCTAACCAAGGGATCGCTGATTGATGGCTTCCTTGAGGCTCTAATTGGCCAGAAAGTTGGCTCGCAGGTGCTGGCAGTAATTCCACCTGAGAAGGCTTATGGCAACCAAGCCAATGGTGCAATTCCGGCCGGATCAACCCTGGTCTTCGTTATCGACATTTTGGGCATCAAGTAGCAAAAAGAAGCAGGGGGCAAACGGTGTCAGTGGCCGATTGGAAACCGCAGAAAAGCGACCTTTCCGAACGACTATTGCACCTAACCTGCGCACTTCTGGCCGCTCCATACGGGCTTGATAAATATGAAATTTATTCAGCCATCAAGGGTTATCGCGATTCGCAAGCCGCCGGAGACGACCCACAAAGTCTCGATAGAAAATTTGAGCGAGACAAAAAAGCTTTGCGTGAAATGGGCGTTCAGATTGAAAGCTACATTCCAAATTCTGCAATGGACAACAATCTCGAGACTCGATATCGCATCAGCTCCGAGGTTTTTGTTTGGCCCAAAGATGTTGAGTTATCGCCACGTCAACTGAGCCTCTTGAACCTGGCCGCTCAGGCTTGGGCGCACGCATCGCTCTCTGAAGACGCAGGCCGAGCTCTCAGCCGACTTCGCGCACTAGGAATCGCAACTGAAGAATCTGGCCTGATTGGCTTTGTTCCTAGAATTCGCACCCACGAGCCGGCTTTTTGGCCACTCAGCGAGGCCATTGATGCCGGCAAGGCGGTTGAGTTCAGTTATCGAAAAGCGGGTTCAAAACAGCCTGAAACCCGCTCGGTTTTTCCATGGTCGCTTCAAAACATCGATGGCCAGTGGCTGCTGATGGGCTGGGATTTCAATCGTGAGGAACCGCGAAATTTTTTGCTTAAGCGAATCGTTTCAAAAGTTGTGTCAGGCACTGACGAGTATGAAAAACCAGACCCAGCCATTCTTGAGCAGGCACTTGCCGAGTTAGCTCAACTAGTTGAACAGCAGGTTGCTCGATTGCGAATCAAGCCAGATTCCGAGGCTTGGTTGCGCTTCGGAAGCCCGAGTGCAACAAGTGACGAGGTTCAAATTCACTATCAAGATTTGCATCTGCTAGCTGAAGAACTTCGTGAATACGGTCGAGATGTTCTAGTGATTGGCCCGCAAGAACTTGCTCGAGAAGTTAGACGTGGCTTTGAACAGGTGGCATCTGATCATGCCTAAAACCTCATTTAATAGCGGCGAAGATCGCTTCAATTTCATGCTTGCGCTTTCGGGCTTTCTGATTCGACATGATGGGCAGTCGACAGTTTCTGAAGTCGCAGAGCACTTTGACATCGAACCCCAGCTCGTAATTCAAACGCTCAGAACTTTGAACTTGGCATCGGCGAAATTTGAAGATCGTCCAGAAGACCTGTTTTATGACATCGATCTTGACCAGCTCGATGAAGGGCTAATTCAATTTCAATCTGCCGAATCTGCGCCCGATGTTCCACTTCTGACCACCCGCCAAGCCTCGGCACTAGCCGCTGGCATTCAGCAGCTGTCTGGCATTCCAGATTTTGCCAGCAGTGAAGAACTCAGCGAACTGCTTGCGATTCTAGGAGCAGGCTCGACGGCCAAGTTTTCACCCGCAATCGAGGTCAAGTCACACGCCTCTAGTGTCAACGCAGACATAATTCGCAGGGCAATAATCTCGAAGCGTCGGGTTGCTTGTGAATATCTAAATCAACGAGGCGAATTGACTAATCGCGACATCGACCCGCTGAAGCTCAGTTTTGACGGTGAGCATTTTTATCTGGCTGGTTGGTGCCACCTTGCCCAGGCCATGCGAGTTTTCAGATTAGACCGCATGAAAAAAATCGCAGTGCTTGATGAGTCAATCTCACAGGCAGCTGAGAATTTGCCTGGTTTTTCTGACCAACCCTATGTTGCTGACAAGTCAGACATCGAGGTTTTAGTCGAAGTCGAACCAGAGGCATATCGTCTTATTGCCGAAGTTCAAGCTATTGCAGAACCAAAAGCCCCAGAATCGGCAAAAATTCGAGCGACAATTCGCGTGGGTCACCTGCAAAATCTTGGTCGATTAATTTCACGATATGGCGGTGCTGCCAAAGTCATCAGCCCGCCTGAGGCTCGCGAAGCAGTGAAAAATTATGCTCTTGAAGTGCTGGGCGAAGACATTCATAGTGATTTGGCAGGAACCGAGGAGTAATCATGGGTTTTTGGTTTTGGTTTGCGATTTGGTCAGTTCTTGCCTTGGCGGCACTTGTCGCATTTGCGCTGATTGGATATGACCTTTTCATTAAGGGCGAGGCAGCGTTCCACCAACTTGAACGCCTCAATACCCAAGTGCAGCCACTTCAAGCTGCAATCGATGAGCGCAAAGCAATCGAACGCCCCACTGAAAGCCTGCTTGAGCCATCGGTTGCAATCAACAAGCGCAAGGCCCTACTCAAGCGCAGAGAGCAAAAAGCGAGTGATCGACAGCGTAGGCTTATAGCCAGATTGAAAGACATACACATCGACGAAAGCAGGTTTAGCTGATGCGACTAAATGGCTGGGAATGGATCATCATTTTGGTGATTGTTCTATTGCTCTGGGGTGGCCCAAAGCTTCCGGGGCTTGCAAAGAGCCTTGCTCAATCGATGCGTGTCTTCAAAAAAGAAATCAAATCAGACGATTCAGGCAGCACTGGTGCCGAGGGCGAAAAGCCTTCTGAAAAATAAGTGATTAAGCGCAAAAATCCCGAGGGTCGCATGAGCCTCTCGGGGCACCTTAGAGAGTTGCGCAAGCGCCTCTTTTGGTCTGCGCTATTCATCGTCGCCGGCACCATTATCGGCTGGTTTATTTTTGATCCAGTTTTTGAATTGCTTCAAAAACCAATTCTCGAAGTTGCCAAAAATCGCAATCAAATTGCCGCAGTAAATTTCGGGGGAGTCACCTCGTCATTTGACATGCGCCTTCAGGTTTCAATCTTTCTCGGAGTCGTAATGACCAGCCCAATCTGGCTTTGGAACCTCTGGGCGTTCATCACTCCTGGTCTCAAAAAACGCGAGCGTCGATACACCCTGGGTTTCGTTTTCTCAGCGGTTCCGCTATTCCTAATTGGTTGCTACATTGCCTGGGCGTCACTGCCATCATTTGTTCAAACCCTGATCGGATTCACGCCGGCAGGCAGCACGAATCTGATTGACGGCAGTCTCTACATTCTTTTCACGCTGAGAATTCTGCTGGTTTTCGGCATCGCTTTTGTTTTGCCGGTGGTCTTGGTCTTGCTAAATTTCGCTGGTCTCATCACCGCAAAATCAATCATCAAATCTTGGCGAATGGCAGTTTTCTTGACCGCGGTTATCGCAGCATTGGCCACACCTACTGCTGACCCAATGTCGATGTTTTTGCTGATGATTCCGTTGCTTGCGCTTTATTTCTTAGCCGGCGGAATCGCCACAATTCGTGACAAGGCTCGCGGAAAAGCCATTGCCGCCATAGACGCCGAACTAGAGAGCTAAACGCATGACTCAGCATGAATTGAGCCCCGCTGAGCGTTTTGCTCTAGCAAAAAAGAACAAGCCGCTGCCTTCAGTTGAAAGCTTCACCAAACTGCTCAAGTTTCCGATGGACGATTTTCAGGTTCAAGCTTGCCGTTCGCTAGCGCAAGGCAAAGGCGTTCTCGTCGCCGCACCAACCGGAGCCGGCAAAACAATCGTCGGTGAATTCGCAATTCATCTTGCAATCGAGCAAGACCTCAAGGTTTTTTACACAACTCCAATCAAGGCGCTCAGCAATCAAAAATACGCAGAGATGGTCAAGAGATATGGTCCAGAGCGAGTCGGCCTGCTCACCGGCGACACCAACCAAAACTCTGATGCGCAGATTGTGGTCATGACCACCGAGGTGCTCAGAAACATGATTTATGCAAACTCAAACAATTTGATCAGTTTGGGCTATGTGGTCATGGATGAAGTGCACTACCTTGCTGATCGATTCAGGGGGGCGGTATGGGAAGAAGTAATTCTTCACCTGCCTAAAGACGTGAAGATTGTTTCGCTTAGCGCTACCGTTTCAAACGCCGAAGAATTTGGCGCCTGGCTTGATGAGGTTCGCGGTGATACCGAAATCATCGTTTCTGAAATTCGCCCAGTTCCGCTGAACCAGCATGTTCTTTTTAAAGATGAGTTGCTGCCGCTGTTTGAAGAACAGGGCAAAAACCAAGTAGTGAACAGTGAACTGACCCAAAAACATCAACGCAAGCTGGGTCAGCCCAGCCATCGCAGCGTAAATTCAAAAGGGAAACGCTATGGCGGGCGCCCGGAATTGGCGCGAATTGAACGACTCAGCAAGCCAGAAATTATCGATATTCTCGAAGACGAAGACATGCTTCCGGCTATCTTCTTTATCTTCTCTCGAGCCGGTTGCGATGCAGCTGTTAAGGCTTGCCAACACCAAAGCATTCGCCTGACCACGACCGAAGAAAAACAAGAAATTCGCCGAATCGTCGAAGAAAAAACCCACAGCATCGCCGATGAAGATTTGGCAACATTGGGCTATTTCGATTGGCTAGCGGGCCTAGAGCGCGGCGTTGCAGCGCACCACGCCGGAATGCTTCCGGCGTTCAAAGAAGTGGTTGAAGAGCTGTTTTTGCGCAAGCTGGTCAAGGTAGTTTTCGCCACCGAGACTCTGGCCCTCGGAATCAACATGCCGGCCCGCACTGTGGTGCTAGAGCGCCTCGACAAATTCAACGGCGAAGGCCGAGTGCAGATCACACCTGGTGAATATACTCAGCTGACTGGTCGCGCTGGCCGACGCGGAATCGACACCCAAGGGCACTCAGTAATCCAGTGGGGGGCTCAATTAGATCCAAATAACGTTGCCGGCCTCGCCAGCAAACGCACCTATCCACTCATTAGCCCGTTCAGGCCGACATACAACATGGCAGTGAATCTGATTGAAGCATTTGGGCGCGAGCGCGCACGCGAGGTTCTAGAAACATCTTTCGCTCAATTTCAAGCTGACCGCTCAGTGGTCGGCTTGGCTCGCGGAATTCGTGAAAAACAGGTTTCACTCGACGGCTATGCAAAAGCCATGGAGTGCCACCAGGGTGATTTTTCGAGCTACGCCGAGATTCGGCGCGAAATCAGCGATTTAGAGCGCGCGCTCTCAGCAGGTCGCGTGAGAGCCGAACGCGGCAAAGACATTAGGCAGTCGAAGGGTCGTCACGCGCAAGAACAGCGCCTGCTGCAGCTCAAAAAAGACATGAAGCACCACCCGTGCCACTCATGCAATGAGCGCGAGGCTCACGCCCGATGGGGCGAGCGTTGGTTCAAGCTTTCGCGCGAGCTCGACGCCGTGTTTAGCCAGATTGAGGGCCGCACAAATCAGGTGGCGAAGACCTTTGATCGCATCTGCGACCTGCTCGAAGACCTAAATTACATTCGAAACGTTGATGGTGACTACGAAGTTCTAGATGGCGGTCGTGCACTTGCGCGCATCTATGGTGAGCGTGACCTGTTGGTGGCCGAATGCCTGCGCGACGGCCTGTGGAATCAACTAGATGCCCCTTCGCTTGCTGCAATGGCTGCAGCTTTGGTTTACGAGAGCCGACGAGACGATGAAAACTTCGAGCCGCGAATGCCCAAAGGAAACTTTCGTGAGGTCTTCGAGGCCACCGAAGATATTTGGCACAATCTTGAAGACTTAGCTCGCCGACACAAGCTGCGCCAAACGGCACCGATAGACATGAGCTTGGCTCAGCCGATTTATCGCTGGGCCTCGGGTGCCAAATTAGACACGGTGCTCGACAGTGCAGATTTGCTAGCCGGTGACTTTATTCGCTGGGCCAAGCAAATTATTGACCTGCTCGATCAAATCGCCCAGAGCGACAATCCAGAAATCGCCGACACGGCCCGCAACGCAGTCGACAAAGTCAAGCGCGGCATCGTTGCATACTCGTTCTATGGCTAGGTCAATCAGCCCCAGGTCTAACTGGATTATTCGAATCACTCTTGCAATTGCCGGTGGTTTCGCATCAAGTTTGGCAATGCCTCGCGAAGGCATTTGGCCGTTAGCTTTTGTATCGGTTGCCGCGCTCGTTCTGTCTGTAAAGGGCTTATCGCTAAGAGCAGCTTCTGCACTGGGTCTGATTGGCGGTTTGAGTTTTTATCTAAGCCAGATCGAGTGGCTGTCGCTATATCTGGGGCCGGTCCCTTGGCTGGCGCTATCGATTCTTGAGGCGCTAATTTTTGCAATTGGCATGGGTGCCATTGCTGCTGTCTGGGCAATGATTGAGCATCAAATCGGCGCTGGTGCAATCGCAAAAATAGTTGCTGCACTTTCAATAGCCTCAATTTGGACTGCCCGCGAATGGGTTTCAATCAGCCTGCCTTACGGCGGTTTTCCCTGGTCACGACTGGTTCAAACGCAGAGCGAATCACCCTTAGCCAACTGGGTTAGCCTGATTGGCTTTTCGGGTTTATCTTTCATCGTCGCTCTGATTGGCATTTTGGCAGCCATGATTCTGACCGACCTGAGCAAAACCGATTTGCCGCACTTCTCAGACAGATTCAAGTCGCTTAAATTTAGGTCAATCGCAATCGGCCTCATCGCTCTTTTATTCGCTTTGCCGAGCCTGGTCCTCAAGCCCTCAATCGAATCTGAAGGCGGATCTCTAACCGTGGCCGCCGTGCAGGGCAATGCAAACGCCGGATTATTCGCTAATCCGGTGCGTGGCAGCATCTTGAAAAACCACATCGAGGCAACCAAGCTGATTGCCAAAAACCCTCTCGCCGACAAAGTCGAGGTTGTGGTCTGGCCCGAAAATGCATCCGACCTAAGCCCATTTCTAGACGCCAAAGCCGACCATCAAATTCGCAGCCTGACCGACCAGCTAGGCGTGCCGCTGGTTTTTGGTGCAATTACCGTTCGAGGTGAGTCGATCTATAACTCCTCAATCTTTTGGCAACCAAACAAGGGCCCAACCGACTGGTATGACAAGAAGCGCCCAGTGCCATTTGCCGAGTATGTTCCGGATCGCGACTTTTGGTATCAACTAGCGCCAGATCTAATTGGCCTTATTTCGCGTGGATACACCTTCGGCGAGCGCGACGGAATTTTTGAGCTCGGCCAGAAGAAATTGGGCACCTTGATTTGCTTTGAAATTGCAATCGATGACATCGGTCGCGAGTTGGTCAACAGTGGTGCCCAGGTCATAATTTCACAAACTAACAATGCTGACTTTGGGCGAAGCGATGAGACTTATCAACAGGCTGCACTTGCAAAACTACGCGCTATCGAGACTGGTCGTACGGTAGTAAACGTGTCTACTGTTGGAGTTACCGCAATCTATTTGCCAAACGGGCAGGTTGCGGCCCAATTGCCAACATTTGAACCCGGTGCGCTAGTGAAAACCGTGCCACTTAGAAATTCAAAAACAATGGCAACTATGTTTGCAGCTCCTCTAGAACTAGCCAATAACTTCATTGCGTTGGCCTTAGTTGCAGCGGCATTGGTCGGGCAATGGCGCAAACGAAACCTAGCGAAGTCACAGACATGAAACCGCTAATTATCATTCCGACCTACAACGAGATCGCCAATCTCGAATTAGTGATTGATCAAATCACCGAACTGATTAGTGGTTCGATTCACAACTCGCCCGAATCAAAACTCTCAGTTCTCATCGTCGACGACAACAGCCCCGATGGCACCGGCCAACTAGCCGACCGACTCGCCAAGTCGCACTCATGGCTGCAGGTTATGCATCGCAAGCAAAAAAATGGGTTGGGTGGCGCCTATCTGGCGGCGTTCGAATGGGCGCTGAGGGGTGATTTCACTCACTTGGTCGAGATGGATGCCGATGGCAGCCACCGAATTGATGACCTGCCTGCATTGCTGGCGGCCGCTCAAATCGCAGATCTTGCAATTGGCTCACGCTGGGTTAACGGGGGAGAAGTGCAAAACTGGCCCCTATATCGCAAAGCCATTTCAAGATTTGGCAATACCTATGCGAAATTCATGCTCAGAAGTCGAATCTCAGACATGACCGCTGGTTTCAGAATTTTTGATGCTGAACTTCTAAGAAAAATGAACCTCGACGGAATCGCGGCGCACGGATACGGATTCCAAGTGGAGATGGCATGGCGTGCCGAAAAACTCGGCGCCAAAATTGTTGAGGTGCCAATTACTTTCGTGGAGCGAACCGTTGGCCGCTCAAAAATGACTTACGGAATCGTTGCCGAAGCTCTGTTTCTAGTCACCCTTTGGGGGTTGAAGTCTTACAGGTCTGCTTGGCCGCCAGCTCGGCGAGCGCGAATGTAGTCAAGGCGCTCCTGCAAAATTTCTTCAAGTTCGTCGCGAGTGCGACGCTCAAGAAGCATCTCCCAGTGTGAGCGTGGGGTCTTGTCTTCGCCCGCGTCTAGAACAACCTTCTGGCCATCTTTCATCAAGATTGCCTCTGAGTCACACTGGCGACACTGCCAGGTCTGCGGAATTTCAGCTTCTGCTGCGAAGACTAGCGAGGTCTCGTGGCCCTTTGGGCACTGAAAGTTAAAGGTTGCTCGCGCTGAATAGTTGACACCGCGTTCGCTCTCAAGGCTCTGTGATCCGAGGCGCATTCCTCGCATGGTCTGTTGTGACATTGTTTCCTCCTGAGAACTGAAGCTGCGAAAGCTAAACCTAGCTTTCAGGTAGGACAACTAAACGAGCGCCCTCAATCATCCCGTTTCGTGCGCTTAACAGCAAACTCTCAGGACAGCGAGTCGGAAATCTGACGAGCTAGATCTGCGCGATCGGTGACCAGACCATCGGCACCCATCAGAATCAACTCGCTCATTTCTTCGGCTGAATTGATGGTCCAAAAGTGCACTTCAAGCCCGTGTTTTTGAGCACGCTCGATAAACGAAGGTTTGGCAAAGCGCAAAAAAGCAACTTTGGTCGGCAGCTGCAGCGCTGAAACAGGCTTGGCAATAAGGCCGAACAGGCGGTCGAATCGAATTTGGTGCGCCAAAAATAGCCAAATAACGCGGATGCTGCCAGCTGATGATGCAACCGCACCATCGATTTGCTCGCTCGCTGACTTGCGCCTCGCCTCTGAGAAGCTAGCCACCAACACTCGATTCTGAGCGCCAAGCTGATTTATCACTGCAACGGCAGGGGAGATCGCTCCGGCAACCTTAAAGTCAAGGTTGAACCTTGCCTCAGGCAGCTCGATCAAGGCTTGTTCAAGGGTTGGAATTTTGCCCCCGCCGGGCATTGAAATTTGCTCAAGCTGACTCCAGGTCAGTTGATCGATTCGTTCGGCTCGATTTGCCACGCGCAGCAGATCGTCATCGTGAAAAAGAACCGGCACGCCGTCAGATGTGACTTGAATGTCGCTCTCTACATAGTCGGCGCCAGCCA
>ERZ650311.240-NODE-240-length-38008-cov-7.535004_pt1 | contig 38008 bp, 51 predicted proteins | sample MGYA00376247_ERZ650311 | MGnify/ENA primary metagenome ERZ650311 (study PRJEB26733, sample SAMN07839324) | wastewater metagenome | biome: small river; feature: stream; material: water | place: USA: North Carolina | collected 2016-07-28 ...
GCCACCGCCCCACTCAGTGCCTTAATCGTGCGATTCGCCAGGCTCCCCGCCGGCGCAATCGCCCCGGCCAGCGCCTTGCCCGTCTGTTTGGCCAGCGTGCCCCCAGGGGCGACCACGCCAGCCAGCAATTTCGTAATTACGCGCAGTGCAGTCAGCGCACCGGCGGACGCCACCGTCCCCGCCAGCGCCCGATTAACCAGTTTAGTTAGCGTGCCCCCAGGGGCGACCACGCCAGCCAGCGCCTTAATCGTGCGATTCACCAGGCTGCCCGCCGGCGTTACCGCCCCGGTCAGTGGGCGAATCGTCTGTTTGGTCAGTCCGCCGCTAGGCGTCACCCCTCCACTGAGTATCTGCGTGGCACTGCCGGCCTTAATCGCCACATTGACCACCGCCCAGTCCGCCGAAGCGCTCAGCGAACTGTTGCCGCCCGTGGTGTAGCTGCCCGCGGTGGTCGTAGTCATCTCCCAGGTGTGTGCCTTGATCAGATCGCCACCGCTGCCCACCGTGTTGTTGACACTGACAACATCCTGCCCGCCGGGCACGGTAAAGGTTGGCGATGTCCGGCTGATTGCAAAGGCCGCTAGCAGGTCATTGGTCGCCAGTGTGGTGGTGGATGCCTGCATATTGACATCGCCACTGCCACTGCCCGAGCTATTAGTGCTGCTGACATCAACCGCCCCGCTGCCATTCGTGCCACCGGTATTGGCCCCACTGTAGCGCACAGCTTGCGCCCACGCCGGCTTGGCATTGCCCGTCAGCGTAATCGTGATTTGCCCGGTAGTTGGGCTGGCCGCCATGCCCCGGAAGACATAGACTGCACCCTGAGCGCGGTCGTTGACCCGGCTATTCACCAGGGTAAAGGTTAGCCCATTACCAGAAACAGATGGCGTGATGGTCGTGGTACGCATCATCACGCCCACCAACACCAAATCATTTGCCGCTGGCGTCCACGAAGTCAGCGTAAATGATGTACTGGCTGTTGTGGACCCGCTAACCGTCTCTTGGTTTATCGCAGCCATCTACCCTCGGCAGATAATAAAGACTTATCACTCGACCCCCGATCACTTCCCTCCCTTCTAGGGGAGGGTTAGGGAGGGGTCACTTATCACTCGACAATCCGCACCGTCAGCCGCGTCAGCTTCTGGTTGCCATCAAACTGCACCGTCTCTACCTCGTAGCGCCTATCATCGATCACGGCCCGCATCTTCGCCGTCACGCCCGGATAGTACCCCATCAACGCAATCGTCCAGCTATGCACCACATAGGTGCCCTGCAGATCATGGATTTCGTTGGCCGAGTTAGGCGCCAGCCGGCAGCGCAGCTCCGCATGATCGGCCAAGGTGGACCAGGTAACCGTCACCGCCCCAAAGCTGTCCTGCGTCTCCGTCACCTGCTCAATCGTGCAGAAGCTCGGATAAAACATCATCTGCATCCGCTCTTTCAGCGCCGGATGCACAATCCCCAACGGGTTAGCCATTGCGCAACCTCTCATTCCTCAAGCGCTGCCGGGCGCTGAAGTCATCCACCACCCATTCCGCAATGTCAAACGCCCCACCACCATCCGCCTGCTCGTCCCGGTCCGCCTGCGCCCGCAGATCCGCCGCCCGGTCCCGCAGCGCCTTGGCCACCGCAGGCCCGTCCGTGGTCAAATCCAGCAGCGTAATCCGCTTGAGCACATACGCCTCATTGCTGGCCATGGTCTCCAACGCCAACGCCGCTGCCCGTTTGACGTTGTCCGATTCAAAAGCCAAGAAGGCCGCAATCTCGCCATCCTCAAACAGATAGGTGTCCAGCGTGTTATCCATGATCAGCAACCGGATCTTGCCCACGTCGGTTGCCAGGTTGTAGGAGAAAGCCATGCTACTCGCTCAGTTTCGCCGCCGGCTTACCCTTACTCTTGGGCGCCGGCTCGCTCAGCTCTACCGTCTCTTCGGCCAGATCCGCGACCGGCGCAGCGGGTGGTGGCGTCAGTGTCGCAATCAGATCGCCAATCGCCGCCACCAGCGCTTTCAGATCGCTGGCAATCGCATACAAATACTCATCTGCCTGGGTTGCCGGCAGTGGCAAAGGTCGCTGGCTCATTAGCTGCCACTCCCATTGCTCGCCACCGTCGCCTTGGGATCCAAGCGTGTGCCACCAAAGGCCAGCACCCCCTTGTACTCCTGGCTCATGGTGCCAAAATCGCCCGCTGTCTGGTCAGCCCCACCGCCGATGCGGATCGTGTTGGCAAGCTTCTGGTAGAGCTGCGGTTCGGCGAAGCCATTCAGAAAGCCCAGCTCCACCGCAGGTCGCCCCACAGACGGATCCGCAAAGATAAACCAGCTCGTATTGCCGTTGGCCGAACTGGCCACCACCGGGATGTACGGGTCAATCGCCAATTGCAGTGTGCTGCCAATCCAGTTGTCATAATGCACTTCCTGGCCACTGGCCCCACCCACCGTGGTCGCCCAGATCTGCACGGCGTTGAGAATATTCCGGGCCGTCACCTCTAGCGCAGGCGGCACCACCAAGAATGCCTGCTCCACCATAATCGGCTCGCCGTCGGCGTCCAGCATCGAGCGCAGGATATTCCACGCCGTCTGCAGCGCCGCCACGCTCAACACTGGGTTGCTGGTCACCTTGTTGGCGTTGCCCACTGTATAAAGGCTGGCATGGGGGCCACTCGCATCCACATACAGCCCAGTGGCAAACTTGTTCACCGTGCGTGCCCCACCCCGGCCCAACCGGTCTGGAATGGCCTGGAACTGGCTCAGGTCATCGTTCATCAGCGCTTCAAAGCTGATCTTGGCGCCCTTGGCATACTTGCTGGGTGCATAGGTATAGCCGCCTTCGCTCAGCGCCCCATACTCAATTTCGCCCTGCTCTGGCACCGCATTCCACTGCCCTTCCAGCCCATCGGATTTCAGGCGGCGCACCGTGCGGAAGTCGCGCAGCGATTGGGTTACCTTGAAATAACTGCGCCACGGGCTAGGAAACTCCCGGTAGCGCCCCAAAGCCATGCGGTCCAGCACATCACCGGTCAGCAATGGAAAGTCACTGCGCGTCATCGCCTCACGGAAGATGCCCGGATAGTTGCCCTCAATCGCCCGGCATACCGCCGGCGTGCGTGGCGCCAATGCCTCCTGTAGGAAATAGCTGGGTGCCCGCCCGTTGATCAAATCCCCCCACAGCGCCACCGCGCTGGCCACCTGCCCTTGCCGGGCCTGGCTGCGCTGCCGCTCAAAGCCCTGCAGCGCACTGTCCTCCATCAACCCATACTCTTCTGCCATCTTCATCCCCCCTTGGGATCCCATCCACAATCGTCAATCTACAAAATCTTAGTAGCCCAGCTTCACCTGGATCGTCGTCGTTGCCCCGCTGGCCACCAACGTCGCCCCGGCTGCCGCCGTGGGACTCCACGCATAGCCAAAGCGCACGCCGCTGGTCTTCTTGCTCAGCTTGGGCGTGTCCCCAGAGACAAAATACAGAATGTCCCCATTGGTCACCGCCACGTTGCCGCCGCCGTCAATCCCCTTCACGCTCAGCGTAAAGACCCCATCCAGCTTCACCGCCAACTGATTGTTGGCGTCCGCATCCTCCAAGGCCACACACGGCAACTGCCCAATCACTTGGGGAGTGCCACTCAGCGCCCCACTAATTACCGCCTTCAGCTCATTCGCCGGCGTATTCACCAAATTTGCTGCCATCGTCGCTCACCTTCCTGAATCATTGTCCTTCACTAAACAGTTCCCGCCCATCGTTGCCTGAGCTTGTCGAAGGCAGGGCCGAGCCTACCAGCGCCGCCCACTCACCGCCGCCGATGCCTCTTTCTCATTCAACCCCAACGCCTTAAACCCTTCGGCCAAACGCTTCTGCGTGGCCGCCTCATCAAACTTGGTGTCCGCCGAGCTGGTCGAGGCCCCCATGCCCTGCACCCGGCCATAGCCAGCCACCTGCGCCAAATACGCCTGCTCGGCCTTGACCGCCTCGGCAATCCGGGCCGCATAGGCATCCCGATCAAGCGCCCCATCCTTCGCCGGCGGATTCAGCGCCAGGCTTTCCAGCAAGCGCCCCTTGGTCACATCCGGCAAGCCACAACTGGCCAACTGTTCCACCACAAACTGCCGACCCGCCTGCAACAGCATGGTCTCTTGCAGGCGTGCGTTCTGCGCCTGCAGCTGCACCAGCATCTCCTGCGCCTCTTTCAACTGCTTCTCAATCTCCATACCGACTCCTTTGTTTGTCTGAACATCGCTGCTGGCCGTGTCGGCGAGCTTATGTCGAGCCGCCTCAAACATCTGCACAATCTGACCCCCGGCCCCCGGTTTCGTTACAAAATCAATCGACTTCCCCGCCACAATCCGCTGAATAATCGGCCCCTTTTTGCCCTCGGCCTCGCCCTGCGCGGCCTGGCCACTGGCCCGAATGCTCACCCCAATGTTGCCGGCCAAATCATTCACCGCCGGCTGATACGCCTCAAAGACCTTGGCGTCCGCATACAGGCCCGGGCCTGCTGGACCCTGGCCATTCCAGCGCGCATCGCTCAGCAACACCGCCGCCAGGTCATTCAGATCCCCCTCTGGACGCTCAATCTCTTCCTCCGCGCTCTGATGGTTCCAAAACATCTGCATCCCCGCCTTGAAGATCTGCGGCCCATCCCGCTCCAACACCGCCGCCGGATAATAGCCGCTGCTGCCCCATCCCGGCTGGATAATCTTCAGCGGGATCGACCCATCCGCCCGCACCACCGCCTTCTCCATGAGTGGCACAAACATGGCCTGATACTCGCCACTCTCGGTCATCGGCGCAGCGTCCCCTGCCGGCGGCAGCAAGGTCGGCTCTTGCCAACGGGCACGTTGATAGAGCTGGGCGGCAGTAGCCTCCACTTCGGCCCGAAACGCCTCCAGTGCCGCACCAATCGCACTGCTTAAGGCAATCCGCTCGTCTCGAGTCAAATAGCCTTCGCCAAACATATTGTCGGCAATCTCCGTAAACATCAGATGCAAGCGGCTCTCCAGCCATGCCCCTGTATTCGCCGCCTCTTGCAACCGCCGATAGAGATCACTTGTTGATGCCATAATTATTCCCCGTCCGATAAATCCTGAGCCTGTCGAAGGATAACTCTTTCTTATCACCCGACCGCTTGACAATGTATTACATTGTGATACAATAACCCTCACGAAGGAACGCCAGTCAGCTTGCTTCGCAATGACACGCAACAGCGGTTTTTTGTTGCCTATTATTCGTCGATAGAGATCTGCATCCAAGGGACTCCCATACGGCCTAACCGCTGTGTGTCGAAGTAGCTGACTGGCACCCTTGGATGCAGATTTCTGTCGTTTACAGCCTAGGAGTCAATATGCCAGTCAGCAATACGACCTCCAACCCCCTACCCGCCGTTGATCAACAGACCATCGCCCGCATCATGCACAACCTGCGCCGCCTGGAAGACCAGCTTCTCGCCACCGGCGTCACCGGCATCCAGCGTGGCCTCATCGGCCAAATGCGCCACCAGCGCCAGCAACTCTGGCCCCTGGTCGCCGAAGAGAACGCCATCACCGCCCACGCCTAGTGCGTCAGGCTGGTGGCTGGGCTAAGGCCAGCTACCAGCCTATTTTTTTGCCCGCTGATAAAGCGTGGTGCAGCGGCACCCCGGAAACCTCAACGGATGCTGGTGCCCACTGCTAAACGCCTGGCTATAGGGAATCCACCCTTCCGCCGCATTGTCCCGGCAGCCCTGGCTCACCCGGTCATCCCCCACCGTCAACCACTTCTTCTCCATGGCCAGGCCCGCTTCCTGCAAGTCTCGCACCACAATGTTGCTGCCCGCCTCATACGCCTGGCCCGCCTCGGTAATCGCAATCAAATGCGCCCGGCTCTCAATGTGCGCTTGCGGCTTGCCCACCGCCATCTCACTGTACAGGCTGCTGATCTCCCTGGCCATGCGGTTGTAGCTCCAGCCCTCATTCACCCCATTGCTCACAATCGTCGCAATGTTGCCCCGCGTCACCTCGTTGATCTGGCTGATCAACCCATAGCCATGCTCATCCAGATACTGCACCGCCCGCGGGTTGGCCAGGTTAAACGCAATATCAATCTCCACCTCAGCCAACGTCGCATCCGCCCCAGCCGCCAGCGCCGCACGCGCCGCCGCCTGGATTGGGTCCAAAAACAGATCTATCGTCTCCCGCGTCGCCACATCAAAAACCCGCAACCAATCATCCTCGTGGATCGCCTCCCGTAAAACAGTCCCCTCCCCAAGGGGAGGGTTAGGGAGGGGCATGGCCCGCCACTTCTGCCGCCACCACGGCCCGCCCCCCGCCTCCTGAAAGCGCCCCCGCAACACCCCAAAGCCCTGCACAAACTTCCGCCCCTGCGCCAGAAACGCCCGACGCATAGCCCGCTGCAGCCGCAACTCCACCGGCCCCATCACCCGCCACTTCTCGGCTACACTGGCCGCTTCACGAAATCGCCCCTCCGCAGAAAAGCGAAGGGGACCTCCTTTGGTTTTGTCCAAAAAATCATCCAATATCGCCATGCTTCGCTGCCACATCTCTTCCCCTTGCCGGGCACTATACGCCGCCTCGCTGATCGCGGCCACCTCCACCTGCAGCGCTTCCAGTTGGGCGCCGATCTCGGCGAACCGATCCGGCTCTTTATCCTGCTCTATCAGGTGCGCTGCAATTTTCGCCAGGTGGTCATAGCTTTTATTGGCATCTAACAATCGAGTAGCACTCAGGGCCAGGCAATTCAAATGCTTGGCTGCCTCATCAAGCTGATTGAGCTGTTGCACTACTTCATTGATCGCCCCCAGCCGCTCAAATTCGCTGCGGATCTCAGTCACCAAAGCGGTCAAGGCCGCCACTCGCGCGTCCTGATTCCGCGCAGCGTCCTGCGCCACCTCTGTCAATCTGACATCCAGCGCCGAAACCCTAGCCTCAAAGGCATTGGTATTCACAATCACGGGTGGCAATGCTGGCTGAATCAACAGGCTCGGAATGCGGCCCTCTAGCCGCTCCACTTCCCTAGCAACCAAAGGCCGCACCGCCTCGGCAATATCCGGTGGAGATGCCGGCAACGTCGCTTCCACCAGATCTTGTGCCTCCGTCCCCCACACAATATACCCACCCTCTGGCGGACTATCCACGCCCCCCACCGCCACATAGGCCCCCCGCTGCGCCTCGATCACCCCTCGCCGCGTAAATGCGCGGTAGAGCGTGCGGTCTATGCTCAAGATGCGGTAACCAATCGGCTGCCCACCATAGCGCCTCGTCAACTGCGCCCGAGCTGGTGCTTTCACTTGCGTCGTACCCCCCATGTGGCAACGATTCGCCCATCTAGATCCAATTGTGGTATGGCCACAATCACATACCCTCGCTTTTCAGCCAGCATCTGCAGCTCGGCAATGAAAGCCTGCATTTCCTGCTCTTCCTGCACCCGCTGCCGCCTATGAAATTCCGCCACTTGTTCGGGTGTGATGGCTGGAACGGCGGGCACATGCCACGGGTTGGGTTCAAGCGCTATGGTTGCTTGTTCGTCGCTCATTGTGGCTGCTCCAACTCAATGCCAAATGTACCAGGTGCCGCCTGTTCGATGGCCTGCATGGTCGTGACGATGGTCGTCATCGCCGCTTGCAGCGCCTCAACGTGCGGCAGCACAGCGGCCACCATGCCGGCGTGCGGCTGTTGCCAGTCCGGATTGTCGGCTAGCCACGCTTGCAGCGCCTGGTATTGTTCTAACGCCTTGCCCGCGTTGGGATAGACGCCATAGCGCATCGTGTCCCGTGGGGCGTTGCGCATGGTGGCGTATTGTTGGATGAGTAAAAGCTGTTCGTTGGTCATGATTGCCTCAATAACCCTAGAGTTTGGAGTGCAGTGATCACCTGGTCAACAGTTGCCCCCGCACCGGTGGCCAACAACTGGCGCGCCACCGGCGTGACGCCATGAAAACCGATCTTGTCGCTATTGGACGCCATTAGCCGAATATCGCCAGCGTTGGTATAGATGGCGTATTTAGCTGTCGAGGCTGTTGGTATGTCGTCCACATATACGCCATAGGCATTGGTGATAGTGCCTCCACCGGTGTTTTCCAGCGTCACACGCAATCCACGAGCGGTGGTAATGGTGCCGGTGCTCGTATTGCGCGGATTGGCTAAAATTCCCGTAGCGTCAGTCAGTGTATTGGCCGTGGCTTGCTGCACCTCGCAGGCGGCACCGTACATCACGCTCGTAGCATTGTTTCCGCCCGCACTAAAAAAAACTTTCCCATAAAATCCATGCTGGGCGCTAGATAATGCCTGGGATGTCGTGTCAACGCGAACCTGATAATACGAACCCCTCCTAATCACATTAGCAGTATTGGTCACATCGACGTAGACATGGAATCGGGAATCATAGCCAGCGTTACCAATAGAAATGTATCCGCCTGGGAGTAGCGCCACCGAATTGGTCGTGTCAATTGTTAACACTGCCGTACCACTAGCATTTTGCCATTGCCCCGCCGTAGTGCTGTTGCTCGGCGGCCTTATCACCCCCGTCACCACGCGCCCCGCCACGGTCAGCGCATCGGTGGCTGGATCGTAAGTCAACCCCGCGTCGCCAGTGAGTACCCCTCCCTGATTGCTGATCACCTGCGTCGTTGCGCCTGGTACGCCTGCTGTCGCCAGCGCCCCAAGCCCTAGCGTTGCCCTAGCAGTGGTCGCGTCGGCGTCATCAATCAGCGTCAGCCCATAAGCTGAAACCGCCGACGCCAACAAATATTGACTGTGTGGATTGGCCAACGCCACATGCGCTGCCACCGCCGCCGCCCCGGCGCCCACCGCCTCAAAGCCCGTATGCCCCGACGATACAAAATCCAGATGCGTTAGCGCAGCATGGTCGGTTGTGCCGCCACCCCCGCCAGTGCCCCCGCCAAACGCCACCCCTACCACTTGCGGACGTTCCGGCTTAGGCAGTGCAACCATCACCATATGACCCGCCGTATCATCCCAGGTCATAAACTTCCCATGATCAGATGGCCCCATCTCGCCCGGCCCATCCGTCAAGTCCTGGATTCGCTCCACCGGCAAAAAAGCGTCCGACATCAGCCCGCCTTCCTCCGTTCGCCCGATAAGGTTTTGTTATCCACCGACCGCAACCGCAACAACGAATCGCGCAATTCACGCACCGCTTCCACCATCAACGCCTCACTTTGCGGCCTGGCTGGCGCCATCTGTCCGCCAACAGTCCCCTCCCCTTGGGGAGGGCTAGGGTGGGGCTGAACCGGCTGAACCGGCTGGCCATTCTCATCAAACAGATCCGCCAAGATCTCATCAATGTCATCTTCCCCCAGCGCCGTCAACAACAGCCTGGCCACCGTCTCCAGATCCATCGTGCCCGCCGGCTGCTTACCGTCCAATGTCGCCGCACTGATAATCGCCGCCACCTGCTGCTGCACATTGCCACTGACAATCGGCGGGAAATCAATATCAATATGCGCGTCCACATCCGCGTTCCACGCCACCGTCTCAATCGCCTGGCCCTCTTCCTGCTCGACCACCAATTGCCCCAGGCCCCGCAGCTCACCCCGTGGCGCCTTCACCGCCCAGCGCAACACAAAATCAAAGACCTGCCCAAAGATGTCCGCCCACAACGCCTGGCGATCCTTCATGGCCAGCTCGGTCGGCCTGTCCAGACTGTTGGCCGTGGCCAGCGTGCCCACACTCACATCGCCAAAGAAGGTCTCCGGCAGCCCCACCGCCGCCGCCACCATCAGCAGGATGCGCCGCCCATCCTCGGCGGCCACCGTCGCCCCGCTGGTGCGCACCGGCTGCAGGTTCACCCCCTCACCAGCAATAAACGTACTCCCCGCCACCGGCGCCGGATTCGTCTCCCCGCTGCTGCTGGAGCTGGTCGTTGACAACTTGGCCTTGGCCGCCGCAATGCTGCTCTTGCCGCCTGGCGTGGTCAACTGAAAGGCAAACTTGCGATAAGCCCGCACAATGCTTGCCCAGTCCTCCAAAAATTCCTTATACGCCTTGGCCCAATCAATCGCCGCGTAAACCTCGCTGACCCCAAACTTCCAGTTCGAGAAACCGCCCGTCTTAATATGCAACACCGGACGATCCCAATGCACCGTAATGTTGCCAATCTGCGTCGGCTTGTTGACCGGGTTGTAATTCAGGTCAGGATAATAGGCCCGTAGCGCCTGGCTGCTCACCACCCCATTGCCATCCATGCTCGTCTGCGTCCAGCAACGCCGATAGTACCAACATTCCTTGCCATCCTCCGGGTTGCAGACCTTCTCCTCCACCTCCTCAAACGGCATCGAGCGCACCCGCACCCGCCCTGTCACCGGGTTGACAAAGCACACCAAGAAGAGATTGCCATCCGTGCTCAGCTCCACTTCCTTCTGCATCCGCCCCTGATGTCCAGTCAACTCAGCCGCATTGCCCCGGTCATCCATAAACGCCTGCAGCACCGCGTTGATCGCCACATCCTGGGCCCGTACACTCCAGCCCTGGCCCCACACATAGAGCCGCTGCACGTTGACCCCCCGTTGGATCAGCGGATTCTTCAAATACATCACCCGCGCCAACTCGGTGATAATGCGCAGCCCTTCCCGACTGAATTCCTGCTCGGCCTGCGTGGTCAGCAGCCGCCAATCCATGCTCTCCAATGCAAACTCCAGCGCCGCCAAGCGCTCGCTCAGCAACGCATTTTCCTGCATCAGATACTCAGCTTGTTCGGCCATGAATCCCGCTACCTACTCCCACTGATCAACGCAGCCAATACCACCAACGCACAGATCGCACTCAACTCCACCGCCAACCAGAAGCCCATACCCTCACCGCCGGTTACGCCAAAGCCAAATCGCCCGCAACCATGGCAAGAAGACCACCAGCACAAACAACAACGACGCTACCAAGAGCAAGACCAGCACCAGCCAATCCCCACCATCCAGCGTCCCCTCCGCATACCACACCAACAAGCGCCCATCCTCACAGAAAGCCCACAGAACGCATATTCTGCCTCGCCCCTACATGATAGCCCCCCAATGCCCTTGCGCCCCGCCACGGCCTTCCTATTCAAATCGCAGACCAATAAAAAAATCGCCATTGCCCCAAAGGGTAATGGCGATCTCGTCGCTCGTGTAGCTAATAAAGCTACGTCTCTTCAATTGTCGGGCCCGGCTCTTGCCTTCCCCCGAAAGATGCACCGCATCAAGCAGGAACCGGGCCACCCAAACAAGCCAATCTTAGCACACTTGTTCCCCAGCGTCAAGCCCTCTTTTTTCGAGCGATAATGAATCCTGAGCCTGTCGAAGGATAAGAAAGGATTATCACTCGACACTGATCAGTTCCCTCCCTTCTAGGGGAGGGTTAGGGAGGGGTCTTCCCCCTCGATCCGTTCAAAATCCACCCCAATCGCGCCAGGCCGAGGCCCGGGCCTGTAATCCTCCAGGCTGACCACCTCGACTACCCCCCGCACCTTGATCTCCACCAAGTCCAACTCCGGGTTGTATCTGAATAACAACCTGCCCGCCTCTTTTGACCGCACCCGAATCCACTTCATGCCGCACACTCGCTACACAGGTGAAATCGATAACGCCTCATCATGGATCATGACGTGATCGCCATCTTGGCCCAATTCCAGGTCTCTCAGCTCCACCGCCCGGTTATACGCCCCCGCCGTGGCGTCTGCCTGGTCGCGATAAAAGCCCGTTGGCACAGCGACTAACTCATCAATATAGGTCTGATTCCAGTCCCCGGTCATCAGCTCAACATTCAACCCTTCTGCCTGGGCAATAAAGGGCATCATGCGCACCGTCTTGTCACCACTAGGGCGATCCGCAAAGACCGGATACCCCGCCAGCAACCGGATCTCATCTTGCACGCTATCTACGCCACTGCTACCCGGCTCCTGTTCAATGCCAATATAGATGCCCTTGCCGTCCAGTTGTGCCGTCTGCAGCATGATTTGGCGTCGGTCTTTCGTCGTCCACCATCCGCAGACAACGTGCTCCACAATCACCCGCCCGTCCAACGTCAAAGCCAAGCGTACCCCTGCCGAGCGTTTGCCCTTTGTAGATGCAGCCTTGTCCCAGTAGCGTACCCGCCAGGCCACAGCCGGCGCCGCTGCGGTCGTAATGCGCAGCCATTCACGCTTGATCAAGTTGCCCTCTGGCGCGCGTGGTGACCCTTGATATTCCGCACCAAACACCATAGTGCCCACGTCGGCGCGGATACTGGCCAATCCTTCCGCGCTGTAGCGCTGGGGCGCCAGCGCCTCACCCGCAGCTCGCCCTAGTGGATCTGCCTCGCCTAGCGGCAACCCCATGTGACGATTGTTTTCGTCACGCTCTTCTTGCGTCTCTGCGATTGCCGGCAAACGTAGCAATGTCCACTGGCCTGGCTGCTCTTTCAGCAGCTTACCCACCAGGTCGTCTTCGTGCCAGCGCGTCATCATCAAGATGATCGCCCCATTCTCCCAGATCCGTGTCCGAAAGGTGCCCTTGTACCATTCCCAGATGCGCCGGCGCATGGTTTCGCTCTGCGCCTCTTCCCAGTTTTCATGCGGGTCATCAATGATCCCCAGTTGTGCCCCGTGGCCAGTCACCGGACCGCCCACGCCCACCGAGATCATACCCCCGCGGTGTGGTGGCTTGAGCTGCCAGCGCTGCACAGCGCGCAGATCGGGCCGCACCTCCACCGTTTCAATCTCCCCTGCTCGCAACCCACCAAAGAGCGCCCGATATTCGCCACTCTCTACAATGTCCCTAGCCTGGCGACCTTTGCTCTCTGCCAGTTCCGCCCCATAGCTGGCCAGAATAATCGGGTCATTGGGCCGCCTGCCCAGCCAGTAGGCTGGTAGCCGGACGCTGGTTAGCTCACTTTTGCCATGCTGCGGTGGCGCCACAATAATCAGCCGCCGCAATTCACCAGCCACCACCCGATCCAAATGCGCCGCGATCAACTCATGCGCCGGATCCGCCTTATATTGCGGATACGTATAGCGCGTAAAACTAAGTAAGCTCTTCCGCGACTGCCTTCTTCGTAGCAGTTCTTCCGCCGCTGCCTCTGGCGATATTCGCAAGCTCATCATCACTCAATTCGTTGGCATCCCGGTATTCAACTGGCCCCCCATCTTTGCCAGTGATCTCCGTCTGGCTCTTGGGCTTATAATCCCCCAGCAGCTCCAGCGCCAACTTGCGATCCTGGTGCGCCTTCGGATCCGGGTCAATCGCCACCTTCACCAAAGCCTCATAGATCTCCCGGCGATGCCGCAACAACGGCGCCGCCTGCAATTCCGCAATCGTGTCATCAATCGCCGCTTCCCGCTTGCGCCACGTCGCAATCACCCGATCACTGCCCAGGCCCAACACCTGGGTGGCCAACTCGTCTTGCGTGCCCGGCTGCCGACCCAGCACCGGCGACGCTGCCCACGCAATATAAATCGCCTTGCGCCAATCCCAGCCCCGCTCACGCAGCAACAAATAATCCTGCCACCACGCGCGCTCCTTGAGCTGCTCCGCAATCTCCTTGTATGCCCTTCGGCTTTCCGCCTGGCCTGGCACCCCCTCCCCTGCCGGGAAGAGCGTCTCATTATCCATAAGGGAACTTTGGGAACTAACCTTGTTCAGGCAGTTAGCTGGCCGTCAGGCCAGCGCACAGCCGTTCGTAACTCAAATTACGTCTACACGAAATTATAGCCGCCGTAGGAAGATAATGAAAATCAAAAAGACCACCATCTCCATCGTCACTGCCAAGCCCATCACCGTGACCCATCCTTGCATCACCGTCATCTGGTTGCGCAGATCGTAAAGCATCGAATAGATGATCTTGATGTCGGTGTTTTGCTGGGCGAACTGATTAAAGAGGGCATCTTCCATTGGTCCGCTGCCTGCGTTGACCACCACCCCGCCATCCACCCGGCTCGAATGCTGCTCATTGTTCTTCCCCGCCACCACCCGATCCGCATTCTCCCCAATCTGGGTCGCCAGCGTATCGCCCCCCGCCGAAAAATTGTTTCCCGCCATACAGCCCTCCGCTGGCTAAGTGACCGAATCATGCCGAAGGATAACAAAACATTATCCCCCGACAATCAATTAATCGTCCCCACTTTGCCATTCCTTCAGCCCCACCAGCGTTCAGCGGTTGAACGTATCCCACCCGCCAAAAAGCAAAATGGCCAGGGGATTGACCCCTGGCCATTTTGCTGGATTGTGCGACCTTACCCCAACTTCACTATCAAAAACCCTTTGCGCTTCCCCAACATTTTTACCTCACTCCTGTATCTGGTATTATCTCGCACTTGCTTTTGTGCCACTCAGCACCCCGGTGCGTACCCCTCCACATCTTGCCAAGCACCCCTCCACATCTCGCCTGGCTCCCCTCCGCACCCCTCCCCATCTCACCAAGTACCCCTCCGCACTTCAGCGCCGATTTAACCCCTTGGCGATCATCACATACCCTGCCGGCTGCAGCCTGGCGCTCGCCAGCCACGCCAACGCCTCGGCCTCACTCGGATAGCGCACCGTATCCACCATCCAGCGCCGGCTCTTATCGTTGTAATAAAACACCGGCATGATCCCCCTACCCTTCCGTGCCGCCCGCAACCACACCCGGACCACCATGCGCTCGGTAAAGGTCAACTGCGCCCGGCCTGGCTCTCCCTGCCCCTTCCCTGCGGCCCCCCAGGGCGTAAAAATCCCCTGTGGAACCATGCAGTTGCCAGACAAATGGATAAAGATGCCATTGTCATCCCGTCGATAGACGTACCGGATAAACAACTCCATCACTTGCCCAATCAGCTCACACCGCGCCGCTGCCTCCGTCTCCGCATCCACGTTGCCCGGCGCCGTCTGAAAATTCCCATAGGCGCCAGTGACCTCAGAAGCCCGCTCGACGAATTGCTTTAATTGTCGCTGCATACGTCTCCTCTCCATACGTGCCAATCAATCTCATGCCCTGCTCAATCGCCATCATGCGAATCGCCTTGTTCATGGCCAGTCGGTTTTGTGCTGCCGGCGTTTCGCGATAGTCGATGATCGAAAGCACCAGAAACACAATCAACGTCTCCGTCAACGCCAGCGCCATCCACAGCGCAAAGATGGCCAGCGTTGCCAACGTTGCCGGGTACAACGAAAAGATGTACATGGCCAGGCCCGTCAAAATTGTCAACGGGATACTCCACCCCACTAGCCGCTTAATCAGCGCATCCGCCCTAGCTCCCGGCGTCACCGTGTAGACAACCTGCTGCTGGATGTTATCCGGCCCCGGCGCCATAATCGGCTGCTCAGGCGCCCGGTAAGCGATGGCCGCCACCGGCTTGCCCTCAACCTGCGCCGGCACCCATGCCGCTGGCGGCTTCTGCACACGCTCAATCGCGTATGTCTGTGGATCGTCCGACAACCGACCATCAACGCTGGCCAACGATGTAACATGCGCCTCGTAGGTTTGGTCAATTGGCGGCTGCCAGACTGCTTGTTGTTTTTTTGTCATAGTCAATCCCACCATGTTACAAATTGCGAAAGAATCCACAGCCCAGGAAATCCCAATAGCATGGCGTCCCAGATACCGGACTGTAGCTGGATCGCGTCTGAGCTGCCCGCGGTTATGCCGGTTGCCTGGTAGATGGCCCCATTGTCGATTAGGTGCTGCATGATCATGGACATGATCAACCAAGCGATCATCAACGTGACAAATTTGCTCATCATTACCTCCCCACCATCGCCAAATATACATGCCACACGCAGGGCAGCTCGATCACCCCCTGCCCCACCACCTCATCGACCGGCGCACGATAGCTCGCACAGTCCGCCTGCAGCGTCACCACACCCTCACCCGCGGCCACAATCGACCCATCCGCCATCGATGTACCAATCTGCACGCTGCTCATGTCCCCATCCGCCCAGGCAACCGTATAGGCCACACCTGCACTGCCCGCCTCATTCGCCTGGCGCAGGCCGTCGCCGTTCTCATCCATGAACAATTGAAAGGTCAACGTTACCCACAGCGCCCCCAACAAGAGATAGCTCATATGGTCGCTGCCTCACCCGCAACCGTAATCTCATATTCAATCGGCCCATCGGGATCCACCGCCAACTCCTCGCCCGACTCCAAATCAAATACCACGCCATCCTCCTCTTCGGCGATGGCCATCAAAGTCGCCGTAACCTCGTCGAATCCTTCCGCCATCAATTCTTCAATCGCCTGGGTATTCATTATTCGCTGCCCTTCGCGCAATCCTGTCCGGCCTGCGTCGGCTCATATTCAATCGGCGCATCGGGATCCAACGTGATCAGCGCGCCCGCTTCAATGTCCCACCCCATACCATCGTGCTCTGCCTGGGCAATCAGTTCTGCGTCAGATTGCGGAATGCCATATTCCATCAATTCGTCTACTGCTTGGCTGTTCATACCATCACTCCTTAGCTGTGAAATAAAAAACGCTTTGACTGTACACACCAGCCAAAGCGTTTTGTCGGTCGGCCCCACTGCATTACAATGGAGCCGACCGAACAAGCCACCTTAGCTGGCCTTGTTTGGTAAACCAGAATCGGTGCTCTTTCACCGGTTCTGGCATTCACCCTAAATTAGGCAGGCACCTGCTCAACGAAGCAATTCCCCTGCGCCACCGTCGCCTTGGTAGGCGCCCAGCGCACCTGGGTGCAAGTTGCCCCGTCCCAGGTCGCCACCAGCTCGCCCCACCCTTGCCGCCCAAACAACTCAAACCACCGCACCTGCCCTGCCGGCTTGCCCAAGGTCTTAAGCACCTTCGTCAGCAACTTGGCAAACGGATCCTTCTCCACCCCCAACACCACACCCTTAAAGACCACATGCAGTGTCCCATCTTGTTGCGGAAACAACTCCACCCGGTAAGTCTCTTGTTGCACATCCATCGCTGCACCCCTTTCGTCACTTGTCAATTGATAAGATCCTGAGCCTGTCGAAGGATAACCCTTTATTATCCACCGAGGATTTCTTCCTCATCGTCTGCCCACTCAACGCTAAACGCACCACAATACGTGTGCTGCCGAATGACTTCCTCCTTGTTCTTTGTCCATGTCGCATGGATCTTCAGCGAGAGCATTTGCGGTCCATCAACCCGCGCCAGGATGGAATCAATATGCCATCCTGCCTCGTCCAAATAATTCTCAGTCTGGCGGGCAATCGTCAACCCTAATTCAGAATTCTCTTTGAGTCGCGGCCTTGCACCTTCTGTGTAAACTGGATAGGTTTCAATCCCAAAAAGGCTAGCTAAATTACCCAAATTGGCCCCTGACACCACAAAGCCATTCAGATCATATCCACCAACCAACCCGGCAGCATCGTTATCAGACGAACGAACAATGACCCCTGCATCATAAAGCTCAACACTAAACGCCTTTCGATAACTACTGTGATTAACCGACATATTCCTCTCTTTCGCTTATTTCAATTGCTGTAAAGCTGTAATTGCTGTAAAAGCTTATTTGCTGTAGTTGCTGTAAAAGGTCTGTTATTTTTTTATTTTTTATCAACCACCCATCAAAATCACCACCCTTCTCCAAACTCGCCAAAAATTTAGTTATGCGAAACAAAAACGGGCTTCCTGCGATTTGTTACAGCAATTACAGCAATTACAGCAACACGCAGAATACACCTGTAGTTTGCTGTAAAATTGCTGTAAATTGCTGTAAATTGCTGTAAAACTTTACAGCAATTATTCCTCCGCTTCTTTCTCCATTACCAACATATAGCGTGCTGGCCGTCCGTCGATTTGGCGTACTTTGCCTTTGACTATCAATTCCTGAATGAGCTTGAAACAGTTCCCCCGATCTTGCCCCGTCATATCAATCAATTCCCGATAGGTTGGCGCACCCATCTTGGCGATCACCTCTAGAATCTTTTTCTCCTTTTCACTGATGCCCACTTCCGCGGCATCCCCCAAACATTGCCAGCAGCCCGTATCCCGATCAAAGCGCATCGCCAATTCACGCTCATCAATGTCGCGCCCTGTTACCTTCAGCGTCGCATTCTTCTCGCCCCGCTCGCGATACAGCCCCATGGCCACATCCAACACGCCCGATTTGGCCGTCGCCCCAATCAGATCATCAACTACATCGCTATTCCCCCCATTATTTTTTCGATGATGGTCAATCAACAAGATCGTCATATTGCGGTCCACCGCCGTACGCTGCAGCACCCCCAAATGCACATTCATTTCCGCCTGCTTGTTGGGATCCAAATAGCCCAAGGCCCGGGCCAACGTATCTACCACCACCAACGTATAGCGATACTTGTCAATCTCCCGTACCAATTCACTCATGCCCTCTTCCAGCAGCGGCTTCCAACCAAACTCAAAGCGGATATCCGCATTGGCCGGCGACGCTTGCTTCTGCAGCCGCTTCTTCATCCGTCGTGGACTATCTTCCAGCGCCAGATAAAGCACCTTGCCCTTGCTCACCTGCTGATTAAAGACCATGCCCCCCGTCCCCACCGCCACCGAGATCTGCAACCCCATCCAACTCTTGCCGATCTTCGGCCTGGCCCCCAGCGCAGCCAACCCGCTGGGCAGCAGGCCGGGCACAATGTAGCGCGGCTCAGGGAATTCAGCGCTATATAATTCCCCTACTGTCCAGCTATATTTGTGCAAAGCCGGGTCCACCACCCGCAGCGCTCCAATCTCCCCATCCTGCGCCGCAAACCGCATCAATACCGCCCGTGCCGCCTCGGCCCCATCCTCTTCCAAGGCATCCAACATTGCCACATAGCAGGGCTGATACCGCCCAAATTCATCGGCCCGGAAGTAGTGAGTAGGATCCTCGCCCTTCAGCATCATGCGAAATGCCTGCTCGGCCAGATCCGCCGCCCGATCAACCGGGTCCGCTTCTAGATGCACCTCCGTTGCATCAGTCCCCGGCTCCAGCACCATGAAGCTGACCGACGCTGTTTTTTGCTTCCCTTCCCACATAGCTACCCCTCGTTTTCCGTTTCGCCCCAACTCGTGTATAATCCAACTACCCTTTGCACACCCACGCAGCACCTTTTCAGGCGGCCCGGCGCATCCCAACAGCGACCGGGCCGCTTGCATGTTCCCCTTCTTGTGCCACCATCACCTCCCCATCAACCGCCAAGTGCGTTTCATACGCACACTCCACGCAGGCCCGCACCCCCACCAGCCACGTATGCAGCAATTGCCGTGGCGCCAACCGCCCTTGAACCGGAACATGCAGCCCACAGCGCGCCCGGGCCACCCCGTCCGCCGCCACATAGAGATAGATTTTGTCTGCTCGCCACTGTCCGTTCATCTGACCAACCTTAACCGAATGTTAACGCTATTTACTTGACAATCGACTGCAGCCTGTTACAATCAAGCCGATGACGGAGGGGCCTGGCCAATCCACGCCACATCCCCACACAAATCTCCAAAGACCGTCGTCGCCAAACTCTCACCCTGGGGCCGGCGCCGCACACCGGCCCCACTTTTTTTATAGTGAGCGTTCGACTGAGCGCTCACGCCGAAGGCCTGCCGAACTATAACCCCAACAACCCCTGGTAAAGCTGCTCCGAATAGTTATCCGTCGGCTCCTCCAAAAACTCACGCACATAAATGTCCGTCGTTGCCAGGCTCTTGTGGTGCAGCCGCTCTTGCAGCGCTCGAATGTCTTTTTTCTTGTCATAGAACTGCACCGCAAAAGTGTGCCTCAAGTCGTGGACCCGCACCGCTTCCGGGTTCTTCACCCCCGCCTGGCGCAGCGCCGTCTTCAAAATTCGCTCGGCCTGGTTTGTGCTCAAATGCCCCAGCGCCGCATCCTCCTTGTAATTCTTCAGGTTGGCCATGTTGTGCGTCACCAAGGGCGTAAAGATATACTCCTCTGGCTGCATCTCCTCCAGGCGCCTGCCGGCAATCTTCAGATAATGCACAATCGCCCCATACACCCGGTCCGGCAACGGATCCACCTGGCTCCGCCCACCCTTGCCCGCCCAATCAAACAGCCAGGAGCCGGGCAAGTGGCTGTGCGCCTTAATCGACCCCCAGCGCATTGAAACGACTTCCACGTTGCGGTAGCCCGTCATCAGATAAGTGAGAATGAGCGCATAGTTACGCGCCCCCAACAACGTGTCAATCCGTCCACCCAGGTGGCGCAGCAGCTTGTCCGTCTCGCTGCTCTTCAGCTTGCGTGCCCCCTTGTAGCGTTCCCCCTTGGCCCGCTTGATGTTGCTGCCGCGAAAGGGATTCCCGCGCGTGCGCCCGCTGCGGTCCATAAAGGCCGTGATCTCATAGCCATCCACCAGCGCCCGCTCATTGACCATAAAGCTGTACCAGCTCGAACACGCCGCCAGGCGTTGATTGATCGTCCCCGGCTTGGCCCCACTGGCCGCCATGGCCTCTTGCCACAAGCGCACATGCTCACTGGTCACCTGCCACAGCTTCACCGGCAGCCCCTCGTCATCGCGCAGCGTGGCCAAGAACTCCATCCATGCCACCGTACCATGCTCATAGCTGCGCCGCGTGTGCGGGCTGGTGGTCTGGTGCAGCCAGGCGTCCCGCCCCTTAATCCACGCCACCCGCAGCCATTCGTCCGCACTGCGATAGGCCCCAGCCCACTGCGTTGTAAACCAATCCGGCTGGGCTGCCGGCGCCAACACAAACGTCGGCGCCTCCACCACTCCCTCCACCACCCGCACACGCTCTTGCTCGCTCATAAAATCCTCAACCTATCACCAACTTCAACGCCAACTGCAACTCCGTTTCCAACTGCACCATGCGCAACTTCATCGCCTTCAAGTGCCGCTCCAGTTTGTCTGCCTGAATCGGCGCGGCTTGCGCCGCCATCTCATCAGTCAGGAAGACCCTCGCACATTGCGTGCAGCGCCGCCGCCGCCGCACCGTCGTCTTGTGAGGCCGACTGTCCGCCACTAGCGTCTCGCCCCCGCAATAGATGCACTGCATCACCCCTCCTCATCTGATAATGCTTTCTTATCCACCGACCGCTTCATCACGCTGCCACTGCACCGCCAGCTCTTCCGCCACCGCCGCCGTATCAACCGCCACCCGGCGCCGGAAGATGCTCACCAAATGCGCCTGCACCACACCCCGTGGCAGCCCAAACGCCTGCCCCAACGCCACCACCGTCTTCTCAAACCCCGGCAGCTCCGTCACCAACCGCTCTTCAATCGCCAACTCAATTTCCTTGCTCACCTTGTCACCCCCTCACCCTCTCACCTTGTCAAAATAACTCGCCTCTGTCAGCCAGTCTTGCAATGGCGCCGCACCACCACTGACCGGTTTCCCCTGAACTGACCATCGCTAGGAATAAGAGTCTATGCCCTCTTACCACGCCCCCGGTTACCCCCTGCGTGGTGCGATGTTCGGCGAACAGGTAATGTCAATTCATCTGCACCAACTGCCACGGCGCCATAATCAGCGGATTGCGCTGGTCCAGCACCTGAAAAAGTTCCTCATTCAGCAGCGCCAACTCATAATTGCAGTTGATCAACTCCGTGCTGCGCGCCAACTCCCCTTCCAGCAACACCCCCAACAATTCCGCCCGCCGCTTGTATTCGTTCATCCGCTGCCAGAGCAAAAAGCCCCCGGCCAGCCCCACACCCACCACCCCGGCCAACACCGCACCAATCATTGCGCCCCTCCCTCAACCTCTTGCCAGCGCAGCTCCACCACCCAATACTCGGCAAAGCGCCCACTGCGCTGCCCCATGCCCGGCTCCAGCCAGGTCATCTCCGTTCCTTCCGGCACGCCAAAGGCCGCCAGGCAGATCTCAATCTCCTTCACCGCCGGGAAGACCGCCGCCCGCGCCAACGCCAGCCGCCAGGCCGCCGCCTGGCGCTCCAGCACAATCGCCAGCGACCGGTCCAATACATGCAATAGCCAGCCCTGCTCGGTTGCCTGCAACCGCGCCCGCATTGTTTTTGCCACATTCAATAGGGATTCACTCATGCCAAACTCCCTGGGGGCCGCACCCCCGTCAAATCAGAAGAAAACCAACCAACTTAGTTCAGCGCCGCGCCATAGCTCTCCTTTTTGCTAAACTGCCAATGCTTCACCAGCGCCGCCGCCACGTCATCCAGCGTGGCCACCGGCTTCCCCATCGCCCTGCTCAGCTCCGGCGCCAATGCATACAGCGCACCCACCGCCTCCGCACTCAGCCGATGCTGCTCCGTGCCCAGCCGATCCGCCTCTACATACTGCTCCACCGCCAAGCGAATGTGCGCCGCCAGGTCTGGCGCAATACTTCCCGCCGCAATCCGTCGCAACCGGGCTTTTAGCTCGATGCTGCAGCGGACTGCAGGCAAAACATCAGTCAATGTGTCGTCCATAACCCTCCTTAGTTCTTATAGAATCAATATGTTCCTATAGGAACATTGTAATACAATGTAATACATTGTGTCAAGAGGTTGGGTTCATTTTGGAACAAATTGGCACTAAAGTACTATGTCGTAGAAACCAAATGTAAAATTTATGAACATGGATGCAAGCGTGGATACCAAAGAAGATAAGACCAAGAGTTTGGCCTACCGCCTATTCTTAAGTAGGCGTGATTTGGAATGGGATCAAAAGGATCTCGCCGAGCGGTCCGGCATTAGTAGGGGCTACATTTCTAAAATTGAGCGCGGCAAAATCACCAACGTAGGCAAAGATATTATCAAAGCATTGGCAAAAGGCTTAGGTATATCCCCTGCTTATTTAAGTGGTTTCGCAGATGACCCACTGGCCGGGATTGAAGATGAAGAAGAGGAGGATACGAACGCCCCGATTGATCAGGTCGCTAAGGAATTATTAACCATCTATCAGCAGCTTAGTCCCGACAAGCAAGCCACCCTGCTGAACATTGCAAAGGTGCTAAGCCATGACCCACCACCCAAAATTATCGGCGGCTAACCTGCGCCTGCTGCTCGCCTGCGCCCTGCGCCTGGCCCGCCAGCAACGCATCTATCTCTGGTGGCACGAAGAAGGCTGGGAGTTGTTGTAGTAGCAAAATAATCTAGTAAGGGCGGTCACCCTTCGCCGCCAACATCGATCTTCTGCCCTTACCCCCCTGTGGTAGGAGGTCTACATGAAACGCACGTCTAAAAAATGGCGCACTGGTTGCACTGGATTATTAAGTTTGCTCGGCACATGCGTGGTGCTCTATTGGCTATTTCCGCCATCAACTCAGCCCACGGCCGTCCGGCAAGCCCCTGCCCTGCCCTTGGCGGTCAATACGCCCGGCCCCACGGTCAGCCCAGCGTCTGTCCTGGTTATAACCGATACGCCCTTGCCGACCCTGCCGCCAGTGGCCTTACCAACCGTGACGCCAGAGCCAACCGATACCCAGGCCCCCACCGCCACGCCAGCGCCTTTGCCAACCGACACCCTGGCGCCCACCGAGGAGGAAGCACCGACCAATACACCAGAACCTTTACCAACCGATACACCCTTGCCCTTGCCGACCGATACCCCCACCGATGTGGCGCCGGCCAGCAACCAGGCCCCCACCGAATGCCTGATCAAAGGCAACGTCAACAGCAAGGGCGACAAGATCTATCACGTACCTGGTGACCGCGACTATAGCCGCACCAAGGTCAAGCCCGAAGAAGGCGACCAATGGTTCTGCACCGAAGCCGACGCCCAAGCCGCCGGCTTCCGGGCCCCGAACCATTAAAAAAACATAGCGACAATTATTTGCAGAACGTGTTTCACAGGCCATTTTTTCAAGCGGTCGAGTGATAATAAAACGTTATCCGTCGAAGATTCACCCACCCGTGAAACCCACCCGCACCCCCACGCCCGTGGGTGCCCAATGTCCGTGGGTGTTCTGCAGCCGGTGGATAATTCACGCCGGGCACATTCTTATCATTCGACCGCAGCACAATCAACCAAACCATAGACCGCTTGGGACAAACCCACACATCTCCAATGAGCCGCTTGATCACCACACCCAAAGGCCCCAATCAAATTTTTTCGCCCCGGATGGTTGCGGACCCAAAGGCCAGAGGTTCAAGTCCTCTCGGGGATACCAAAAACAGCATAGCCCGTACCAGAAGCCGTTTGCGTGGAGAATTCCACCGCAAGCGGCTTCTGGCTTACTAGGACAAAAAATTATTATCAACCGAGGATTCACCAATCCTCGGTGAAAATAAATTATCAACGACCTTTGGGTAAGGAGGATCTATGAAACTCTCTTCAGTCATGGAAGGTTTTTGGCTTGAATATCGCCCACGCCTGGCCAAGAGCACAATCCCCAGTTACGAATGGTCGCTGCGACTCCTGAGCGAATACATCGGCGCCGACAAAGAATTTCAGAAGATCACCAGCGATGACATCCGCCGCTTCATGTCCCACCTGCAGGACGAAAAAAAATTATCCGGCAAAAGCCGCTCCAACATCTGGGTCGTCCTCAGCTCCTTCTGGACCTGGGCCGAGCGCGAACCCGGCCTAAAAACCCCCCACATCATCCGCGGCATTGTCCGCCAACCCACCCACACCCGTAAAGAGATCACCCCCTACACCCAGGCTGAAGTTGTCGCCATGCTTTCCGCCTGCGACCGCAGCGCCGCCTGGAACACCCGCCACGGCAACACCGCCCACCACCAGCGTGACACCGCCCTGCGCGACCGCGCCATCATCATCCTCTTTGTCGATTGCGGCCTGCGCGCCAGCGAACTCTGCAACCTCACCATGCGCGACTTCAACAAAGACACCGGCGCCATCCACGTCCTCGGCAAAGGCAGCAAAGAGCGCACCGTCATCGCCGAGCTGGCCACCCGCAAAGCCATCTGGCGCTACCAGAACACCCGCAAGCCCGAACCCAAGCCCGATGACCCCCTCTTTGCTTCCCGTTCCAACCTGCCCCTGGACAAAGACTCCCTGCGCCACCTTATCCAGCGCGTGGCCGCCCGGGTCCAGGTCAAAGGCGCCACCCTGCACCGCTTCCGCCACACCTTCGCCATCAACTTTCTGCGCAACGGCGGCAACCCCCTGGAGCTGCAACGGATGCTGGGCCACGAGAACATGGACACCGTCTCCATCTACGTGCGCCTGGCCCAAACCGACCTCCAAGAAGCCGCCCGCCGCGCCAGCCCCGCCAACGCCTGGCGTTTGAAATAAAAAAGCGGTGGAGTGCCTTAGCCACTCCACCGCTCGAATCTACCGCCCCCGCCCTTCCGGCTTAACCTCTTCATCCACCAAACACCATAGCCCCTGGCGCTGATAACGCATCTGCCCCAACAGCCTGCGCTGCGCCTTGCTCAGCCCCGTCTTGAGCATCTCGTCTTCCAGCCGCCGCATCCGCACCAACGTGGTTGATAGCGCCGTCTGGTCTTCCTGCGAAAGCTGACTGGGATCCGGGCCAAGCAGAATCTCGGCCACACTGATGCGCACCTGGGAGGTCATATTGCTTGCTGGCATACTAAACTCCTTCTAAAAAAATGACAGAAATCTGCGTCTAAAGGTGCCAGCAAGCTACTTCGACACACAGCGGTTAAGCCGTATGGGAGTCCTTTAGACGCAGATCTCTGCCAACGAAAGTATAATTTTGGGCAACAAAAAACCGCTGTTGCGTGTCGATACGAAGCAAGCTTGCTGGCAATCCTTCGTGCAATCCATTGCATCACAATGTAATACATTGTCAAGCCCTTTGTGGTATAATTCTCCCCAACAGATTTAGTTTTGTTCAAAGGAAAGCTTATGACCACCCAAACCCAACCAGCACCCACCGATATGATCATCACCCACGAAGGGCGCCCCATCTATGCGCTCATCGAATATGATCTCTACCTGGCGCTCAAAGCCCGTATCGAAGAATGGCGCACTGTCCACCTGAAATACCAGGCCAAAGAGATCGAGCTGGTGCAAGAAGCGCAAAGGGTCAAGGCCAAAGGTGCACCGCTGGTGACATTGGCCGAGGTAAAGCAACGCATCGCAGCCAAGCAGGTTGCCCATGTGGCAGATTAAATTTAGCGACGAAGCCGCCAGTTACGCCATTGATTCGCACCCCTACAACGAGGGCATCTTAATGGCCATTGAAGATCTAGCCCACACCATAGACGGCGTGGCGCGGGTCGGGCGCATCAACTATGATGCCAGCAGTGGCTTTTACAAGTGGTTTGTCGCCCAACACATGGTCGCCTATGAGATCATCAGCGAAGAAGATCAACTATACATCTGGGTGATCAAGCCTCTTAAATAAACCAAGGGCATAGGAGTCAACTCCTATGCCCTCGACGGATAATCATTTGTTATCAGTCGTCATTCTCCGCTGCCGGCAGCCCCACTTCTGGCTCCAGCGCAGGTGGCTGGGCCGCCGCCTCTTCCGCTAATCCCTCCTCGCACAGCATAATCGCCCCGATCATGCGCTGCTCTTGCGTCTGGCATTGCTCCAGCTCTGCCTCCAATTGCCGCACCCGGCTGCGCACCTGTTCCAGCCCCTGCAGCAGCTCATTCCGCTTCAATGCAAAATTCATACCCCTCCTAGGTTGATGCCAAAAATTTGTACGTCACCCCATTGACTTTGACCGATACATACCCCGTCGCACTGGGCGTCCCCGCTGTATACCCACCCATGTCCCAGCTCACCCCCAGCGCCGTCTTGATCGTGTTGCCAATCACAGTGTTGCCGCTAGTGTCAATCGATAAATCATAGGTGGCCGCTGCGCTGTTGTCGTTGGCAGTGCTGCGCCCTATGTAAAACGCCCCATTCGAGGTGGACCCAATCATGCGCGACGAGCCGCTGCCCGTGTGCGGCCAGACAATGGCGCCGCCGTTTAATAGTTCGATCGGTCTTAACCATCCCGCCGTAGACCATGTGCCGGTCAACGGCGTGCTTTGCCACGACAGAACAGATGCACTGCCGACAAATGGCGCAATCTTTAGCACATCAACGTTCGCGGTCAGTTGGCTCGCTTGCACAGTCGCCAAGCTGTTCGGGCTGCCAGACATACCGCCGATCAACTCCATCAGCGCAGAGACATACCCACTGGCGCCACTAGCAATCACATCAATTCGCGCAAGCTGGCCGCCCGTCGGATAGGCGTTGATCTGGCTCCAGTTCTGTCCGGCAGTCGGTCCGGAAGGGATCTTTCCGGTGCGAATCTGCAGCGATGGATTCCCCGCCTTATTGGTCAGATCGGGCCACCATTCAATAGCTCTCTGTTGCGCCCACGTGCCATAGACATCTTCTAGCAGCCCAATCCCGCTAACATTGTCCATTTCGGCAACCAGCGTGCTTCCACTGTACATCCGGTTGGGCACATTGTGCGACTCTTGGGTGTAGCTAGATATTCGCACATACCTATTGGTCGCAGTAATTCCATCGCCTACATACAGCCCATACTCCCCCGCCACGCCAAACAACCCCTTCAGGTTGCCCAGCCGTGCCCGCACCGTCTTGTTGCTGGGGTGCGTGGCCCAGGTCACAATTTGCGTGTACGGTGCATTGACCGCATACAGCCCATCAATCGCGTTGTTCTCAATCCACCCATTGTTGCTCACGCCATAATCGAGCACGGCAGCATTCTGGCCCTGCTCGGCCAACAGCGTGGTCATCGGCAGCGCCGCCCCGGCATCACTGCTCATTGCGCTGTACGTCGGCGCCAGCACCAGCAGACACGTAGCGCTCGGCGACGCGCTGGCCAACGTGGCCGACTTGATGCCCGTGGCCGCATCACTGGCCAGCAACTGAAACGCCATATACGCCGACGCCCCGCTGCTTGTGCCAAAGTCCGTCCCCTCGGTCATGCCCGCGGGTGGCGTCGCCCGGATGTTCGCCGGCACGCCACCAAACAGGATCAGCATCCCCGCCGCCGACGACGGATCCACCCCATACGACGCCAGGCTGGTGTTGTTGCCATTCGTACCAAAGACAGATTTGTCAATCGCCTGAACCGAACTGACATTCGTCCAGCCATGACAGTCCGCCGCCCAGGCCCCGGACGATGCCGTGCCCCACGTCCAACTGGCCGGTTCGCCGCTTGCAAATTTGTAATAAACATACAGCGTGCCCCCCGCAATCGTGGCCGACCCCAACGGCAGCCAGCCCGCCGGCACGCTGCTCACCGTGCTGACCGTAAAGAAGTGCGCCAGCAAAAAATCACCGTTGGCCGTCCCCGTGGGCCGATTGATCACGATTGACGCCCCCACCGACGCCGTGGGCGACAGCGATGCCCGCCGCCCTATCGTGTTATAGGTCGTCGTCCCACTGCGCGTAAATGTCCAATTCTGCGTCCCGTCCCCATTGTCCGCCGGACTGCTCACCGTGCCCCAGCAATCTCCAATCGTAAACGCCCCGCCCGCCCGGCTAAAGGTCGGTGCATTAATAAAATCGTTCAGCTCGAACACCTGCATCCCGGCAGCCGAGGGCAGATCCTTCACGGTGATCGTCGTCGAGCTGCCCGCATAGGGCAGCGTAAAATTAGCCCCCAACAGTGTCACGCTCTTGGCAATGATCTCAATCCCCGCCAATGCCCGTTTCAGATCCGCCACAAAGAGCTTGGCGTGCAGCTGATCCGTGAACAAATAGCGCACATCCCATGCCCCATCATAGGTGCCGCCCCACCCCGCCACCTGGCTCGCATAATTCTCCGTCTGCACCGTCGCCCGGTTTGCCCCTGCCACCTTGACTGACGAATTGTCCATCGTCAACACATCAAGATTAGAGATCCGGTGATAGATCTTTGTCGGCGAGTTGAGTGCCACGCCCCCAGTTCTGTCCTGCATAAGCGCATAGTTGCCTGGGCTTGCCATCGCCCGGTGCGCAAACCCCGCCAGGTCGCCATAGCCCACCGACCCAAGCGCCGCCCGCCCGACATAGGCAACACTGTCCTGATCCGGGCTAGTAAACCCAGTCAGCCCGGTAAAATTATGCGTCGCCGTGATCGTCCTCGGCAGCGCAGTGTGCACATATTGCAGATGATCATCCGCCGTCAACCCGCGCAGATCCCCGTGCGCCGGCGTCACGTCACTGGCCGCCGACCCTACTGCCGTGCCCCCAATCGGCCCGGTGCGCCGTAACATCAACGGCAACAACCGATCCGCCTCACGCGGATAACGTCGCTTTCTCATCCCCGAATATCATCCTTCAAGCTTTTCCACTCTGGCGCCATCTCGTCAGTGGGCGGACTATATTCCGCTGCATCCACTATGGCCGGCGAAATCGCCAGCACCGAATTCACCGCCACCGGCACCGCCTCCAGCGCCAACCACTCTCCTACAGGCAGCGTGCCCCGCTCACGCATCCCGCCCGCCGCCCCACCGATCTTGCCATTGCGCATCCAGCGTTCAACCAGTTCTGGCGCCGTTGGCTCGGCTTCAATCCGCACCACCCGTTCCGGCGTCACCGTAATAAAAATGCGCCGCCCATCACTCAGGCCTTTGGCAATCAAATCCTCAGCCACGTCCAATGCCTCTAGCTCCTCACCCACATATTGATTCAGCAGGCGCCCCGATGCCCCCACCCGGTCATCAATCCCCGTGAACCACTGGCCGGCATCCGTGATCACCCGCTTGAGCTGCAAGAGCGTATCTTCCGCCCCCCATAGCTGAAAGGGCACCGTCACCCCCACCCCATCAATCACCTGTGGGTGTCCCGTCCAGGCCGTCCCCGTCCAGGCCAGGCACGTGCCATAGCTCTCCGCGATCAAGCGCAATGTAAAATAATCTGTAGCACTCAGCGCCCCATCCCGCTCAATCACAATCCAATACGGCGTGGCCGCCACCGTGGTCAATGTATTGGGCAAATCAAACCATGTCCACGTCGCCTGCTGTGCAATGGACGCTGCCGGCAACACGGTCGAAACCAGCAACACGCCTGGCAGCCCCGCCACGTCGCTGTAGATCGACACCTGCACATTGTCTATCGGATTGCCCACCTTGCCGACGGATAACGCAATCTTATCCACCGTAAAGGCATGGTCTGGCACAACGCGCTGCGCCACCTTGGCCCCATACTGCAACAAGGTCACCGTGGCCGCCCCCGGCGATTCATTGGTCACCGTCTCACTGGTAACCGCCCGCTGCCCCTGGGTGATTGTAATGCTCGGCCCTGCCGCCTCATTGACAATGGCGCCAGTCACCGTTTCCGCCACCGTCACATGATCGGCGCCCGCAGTATTGATCAGATGATACCTACTGTTGCCGGCAGACCCTTGCACCTGAATAAAATTATCAGCCGCAACAAAGCCCAGGCCAGAGGCCGAATCCAGAATATCATCCGCCGGCGCAAAACGAATCGTGTTGGCCGTGTAGACTTGCTGCGCCCCACTGGCCCGCTCGGCAATCGTCAGCACCGTGTTGTTGCTGGCCGACCCACTCACCACAATTTTGTCACCCACCTGCAGCGCACTGATGCGCGCATCCATATCATGGATGCTACCCGCGGCGAACCCGATACGGTTCGATGCACTCACGCCCCAGCCAATATTCTGCGTATACTGTGCCCCGTTGCTGACGCCCAGCCACACGATCCGCCCCTCTAGCCGGCTAAAATAGCGCCAGCGCAGCGTTTCCCACCATCCTACCCCATTGATCTTGGTACTTTGTTCCTCGCTCGACACCGACCGGATCCGCTGCGGAAGGGCAATCCCGTTGTTCATCAGATGCTCAATTTCAGCCAGCGCCGCCGTCTCGTCGGCATCCCCGACCGATAAGAGATACTCTTTGTAACCATAAATGCCAATGCTCAGCGCCTCCTCTTGCCAGGCCGTCACCCCTGCGTTGCTTGCCCCATTGGCCTCCGTATAGCTGTAGACGCCCTTAATGCGGTTGTACATATCATCCAGCGTCACCCCCACCGCAATGCCCTCGGTGTTGACCACCACGCTGTTGACAAACCCCCACCACACTAGCGTTCCAAAATCGTTGTAAATCTCCAGACCGCGAAAGACATAGCCAAGCGTCTCCCATAGCGCCATTTCCGGTCCGCTTTCGCTCACAATCTCGCATGATTCCGGCCCGCCCCAGATGCTCGAACGATACCGATTGACTACCAGCTTCAGCGCCGGCGGCAAAGCGCCATAGGTCGGATCCAGCCGCACCACAAAGTCACCCATCAGATCACCAGCTTGAGCGGTCGATAATAGAGCTTCGCTGACACCGTATCGCTTAAATTCACGCCAACCCCATCCCACAGCAGCCAGATGCGCTGGAAGTTGCTCAGCCAGCTCTTGCCCGGCCAAATCCGTAGATACTCGTCCTTCACCCCATAGATCTGGTGGTTGGCCCCACTCTCTGTAAAATAGGTTAGCTCTTCCAGCCCATCAATCACCACTTCTTCATTATTGTTGACCTGGTTGCCCAACTGCTCGACCCGCATAATACTATCTGTTGGCGCCGGCAAAATAAAGTCCAGACCAATGGTTTGTAAGCTGTCCGTGCGAAAGGCCAGCACCAGCGTTTGTGGCGCGCTGCCCGTGCTGTAACCGCCCGGCGGGAAGGGCAAAGCGCCCAGATCTTGCACATATTGCGCACCCAGCTTGAGTTTCACATCATAGGGCGTCCTGGCTAGCGTAATCAGCCCCGTGGCATCCTTCAAATAGGCCCGCACATAAATGTTGGCGCTTGGCGTAAAGGCCATAAACTTTGCCAGCAGCCGCACGTATCCGCCCGCCGTTTTTGAGAGCAGGCTGGTGGATAGCGTCCAGGGTACCAGCAATGTCCCATTCACACTCAGCGTGAGATATTGCCCGTTGCTCGCCGTGCCATCATTTACCACCGAGCCGTAGCCCGCCTGACGGCTTTCGCCCTGAATTACCAGCGAGCTGATGTCATTCTTGTCGGTAAAGACATAGATATTCCGATAGCCCCTTGCCGCCCCAGCGGTGTTTTTTAGTCGCAGCTCCACCCTTGCCGGACCAATCGTGGCCGCCCCGCTTGCGGCGATTCTAATATGCCGCTCATTTTGGTTGCTCACCGTCAAGCCGCTCGTGTTGTTGCTGCCATTCGCATTGCTGATCGGGATCTGCGTGCGCGGCCCATCCCAGCAGGCCGCCCGCACCCAGCGCACCGTCACCCGCACCGTCACCGCCGCCTGGTTCACCATCCGCTCTGCCCGCCGGCTCGACCACTCCACGCTGCCGCCCATGATCTCCGCTCGCGACGTGGCGCCATTCGTGGGCGTATACTCCACATAAACCCTGGCCCCGACCCCGCTCTGCTTGCGGTCATAGGCCTGGCCAAACAACATCTCCAGCGCGTTGATCGTCGTCAAAATGTTCGACAACCCAATCACAGCGTCATCCAGCAGCACATCTGCCTCTTCCTCGACCGGCAGATAATTGCCCTGCTCATCCCGTTCTGCCGCCTTGGGAAAATAAATGGCGCCTTTAACCGGCGCCTGGCTGCCATCAAGATCGACTGTTGTCGTACCATCTGTGACCTGTAAAATCATCCGCTTTTCCCATCACACCGATAAATCCTGAGCTTGTCGAATCCTGAGCTTATCGACGGATAAGCATTTATTATCCACCGACCACAAAGTACCACTGAACAGTCCCCTCCCCAATCTGGGGAGGGCTAGGGAGGGGTCAATACCGCTCCGTCGCCTCAATCGCATTCGCCAACCGCCGCCCCAGCTTCAGCACATCCATCTGATTGCCCAGCGTTGCGTTGACCGTAATGTAAATATTCCGCTGGCCGCCACCCCGCCCGGCCCCGGCCAGCGCCGGCGTCAGGCCCCGCCCACTGCCAAGCAGAGAGCGCTGCACCCTGCTTGGCACCGAGCTGCCCTCTGCATTTTGGCTTCCACTGCCCCCCAGCCAAGTGGGCAGCGACGGCAGCTTAGGCCACACCCAATTCAGCAAACTTTGCAGCCAGGCCGGCTGGCCAGGGAATTGCGGCCACGCCCATTGAACCAATCGTTGCACCCACGACGGCTGATCCCCCATCTTGGGCCATAGCCAATCCATCAACGCCTTGACCCAGGCTGGCTGGCTGATAAATTCCGGCCATAGCCAGGCCATCAATGCCACTATCCATTCCACTGGCGCCAGCGCTGGCCATGTCCAGGCCACCAAAAGCAGAATCCATTCAGGCGCACTAATCGCCAATGGCATCGTGCCTGTGGCGATGCTGGTCACCCAGGCCCAAAAGTCTTTGATCGATTGCCAAACAACGCCAACACTCCATTTTAGCCCATCAAACGCAGCCCCGATAAAGGCGCCTACTGCCTGAGTTTTCTCTTGGATGCCACCCCAATCTTTCGCCCACGCCACCGCTAACAAGGCCACCACCCCCGCAATAGCCAGCATGGGCAGGTTGATCGCCGCAATGGCTGCACCGATGGTGCCCAGGATGGGCAGCAGCGCAATCAACGCCACTGTTACGGCCCCTATGCCCAGCGTAAATTTTTGCTGTTCAGGGCTCAGGCTCTTAAACCAATCGATTAAGCCTTGTATAGCTGGGATAACTCGGTTGATGAGGATATCCACCAGGGGTGGCATCACCACCTGGGCAAGTCGGCCCATTTGGGTGGTCAATTCCATTTGAATCGGAAGTAACCCTACGCCGATCTTTGTCTTCAGGTTCTCCCATTGCGCAGCCTGGATGCGCTGTTGGTTGGCAAGCCCGTCGGATGTGTTGGCGAAATCGCCCTGGGCGGTTTTGGTTTGTTCCATAATGATGGCGTAGGATGCTTGCGCTTTTTGCGCTGCGGTCAGCTCAACGTTGCTGCCCTCCATTGCCCGTTTTAGTTTGTCTTCGGCTTCAGCTACGCTCTGTTGGGCCTGCCGATACTCCAGGCTGCTTTCGCCGCTTTTCTTGAGCGCTGCCGCTGCCTTGGCCTGGGCTTGCTCCAGATCCAAAGTAGCTCCGTTGACCTTGGTCATATCAACGTCGGCTTGCACCAGGCCCATGCTCAGCGCCTTGGCCTGCACCGCCGACGCCGACAGGTTGACACCCAAGGTGCGTAGCGGCTCTGCCTCCCCAAGCAGCCCAGCCCTTAATTTGTCCAGGGCCACCGCGGGATCTACGTTGTTAAAGCTAGCTAAGTCGCTGGCCAGGGTGACCAGGTTCATGGAGAGATCCGCGCTCTCTTTCCCGCCCATGCCCATGCTAACGAATAGGTTGCCGAATGTCCCCAGTGCGTCAAGGGCCTGTAATTTGCTCTGACCTAGGGCCGTATCTGATGACTCGGCAAATTTGAGGATAGCATCCGACTGCTCGCCAAAAACAACCTTCACTTTGTTGGCGGATTCGTTCAGATCGCTGGCCAGGTCAATTGACTCTTTGACGGCGCCAACCGCGACCTGCGCCGCATTTTGCACCAACCCAAATGCCATTTGGCCGGCGCCTTGCGCAATGCCCGTCAGAAAGCCGTTTAGGCGCCCCCCAGACTGTTTTACCTGCTCCTCTGCATCACCTAGCCCGCTGTTTAATTTGGAGTTGTCAGAGGTTAAATAGAGGATTGCTTCGCCTAGTCTCATCCAATCACCACACCCATTTGCGCCAACATCCCACCCAGCGGCACTTCTTGGTAGCCGCCACCCTCACCAGGTGAGCCTGCACCACCCAACACCTTGGCCAGGGCAACGGCCTGGATCTCGGCCTCCCAGCGCGTGCGTGTAATATAGGCCAACATCAGTTGCTCCAGCGCCACCCCGTCTACTTCGTCACTCCAGATTCCCCACTGGCTGCGGGCCAGCTCGTCTCGGTGGGCTTGCTCGGTGAGGAAAGTTTTTGCATCTGTTGGATCAGCGTCATCATCCTGCTGTTCTCCCAGTTGCCGAAAGGGAACGCCAGTGATAGCACACTGACGAATGCGTCCATAATCTCTGACTCACAGGCGTGCTCTTGCACCCACTCGCTTTTGGCTGTCAATGCTGGCGAATAGGAGATCGTCAGAGCGGTCATCGTGTCCAGACTGCCCAAAAATAACCCACTGGCCGATCTCAGCAAATCCGCCACATGCTGCGGATTGCTCAGCTCAATGCCTGGTGAACGCTGGATCAGGTCTATTAGCGCGGCAAACGTCGGCTGCAGCCGCTTCCGCCACTCGGCATTGGGCCGCACCGGCAATTCCGCAATGGTAAACGCCTCTCCACCTAGCGTAATCTCAACCGTTCGCATTAATTAGACCTCGCTCGTCGTCTTGCCCGTCACCCGCACGATTTTCATTAGCTGATCCCCCGCCGCACGCGATGGGTCTGCTACCGCGTTGATCTTAAACGGAATCCCAGCGAGCGCCTTACGCGAAAACTCTAGCGCCCCGTTGATTTCCGCCGTACCCTTGTAGAAGAAGATGCGCATCGGCAACGGAATATTGCCCGCCGCCCCATCGTTCTTCACCAGGCCCTCCATCCCCCAGGCATACTCGGTGATCCCGATCTTGCCGCCCACCGTCAGCGTTTCTGTCGCCCGCACACTGGCCCCGGCATTAGTCGTAGTCAATGTGCCATCCACCGCCAAATTGAGATTGGCGCCAACGATTTCCGCCAGCTCCGTCTCGATGCTCGCCTTTTCCCCTTGGCGCCGATTGAGGATAGGCGAAAGCACCTGCTCGACCTCATAGCCAATAATGTCCTGCGCATAGCTCATCTTAACCGCAGATTTAGTCCAGCCCAGTCTTGTCCAGTTACCGCCCCATGCTTCCCCAAACTCAATTGAGTCATTCGACGGCAGCGCCTCCCCGTAGGGCGCCCAGTAGACCCAGGCATACGACAGCATTAAATTTGTTACAGCCCCAATTGCCATACAGCCCTCCTAGATTTCAACCACCCAGGCGCTCATCTCTAGCATATCGCCAAAGAAGCCCCGCTCAGGCACATACACATCACTTCGATTGTCGTCATCCATCCCAGCCAATTGCGGCACCGTGTCATCCCGCTTATAGCCCCGCAGCCCCTGCAGCACCGCCTGGCCCACCGCCTTGGCCTCGCCATAGGTCAGCGCCCAGCAGAAGATGCGCAGTCGTTTGCGAATAATCTGCCCGGCCCCCTCACTGCTCTCGTCGCTCTGCTCTTGATAGGTAATCGCCGGCAAGATCGGCTCTTGCGGCAACGCCAGCGGATAAATCCGGTCATCCACCAGCGCCACCGTGCCAGGGAAGGTGCTCAGCCGTTGAAAAACAATCTCCCCGATCATTCAATCCCCTCAATCAACGTTGCCAACGTCTCGCTAAACTCACGTAGCACAGCCGACTGATTATTTTCCAGCGCTGGGGTTAGGTAGGGCCGCCCCTGCTGCGTCACCGAACGCACCCGCACCCAATGCCGATCCGTACCCGCCCCCACCTGAAACATCAGGTACGGCGCATTGCGCGCCTCAATCGTCCCGCCAAACTCCACCTGCGCCGCATATTCCAGGTTGGTGCCCACCGCTACGGTCACCCCGCTGCTACTCACCTGCGGCCCCGGCAACTGTGTACCCCCGCCCTGAAAACTGTGCCCACCAATGTGGATCGACCGCCGCAGTGTCCCCGTGAGGTAGGGTGCCCGCACCTTTGCATCATTCTGCACAATCAGTGCCGCAGCGATCAACGCACTCGACGTATGCTGCGGCAACGCCCCCCGCAACCGTGCTGCCCCCTCCATCCGCACCACCATCGGCATACCTACCCCCTTCTGCCCATCAAATCCTGAACCCGTCGAAGGATAAGACTTTCTTATCCACCGGCTGTGAAGGTCGCCGTGTAGGCAAACTGAATACTGTCGCCACTCACCACGTTGATCGCCGAGAAAACACTACGATCCCACAGCACGCCGCCACCGGTGCTCGCCTGGCTAAACAGTCCGTGCTCTGTAATCGCCGCCGACGCATCAAAGGTGACAGTACCCGTGCTGGTCAGTTGGTTGGCCGCTGGCGCCGTCTGCGTACCAGTGCCACGTGTCGAATCTGGGTTAAGTGCAGTTGTGCTTTCGGTGACCAATGCGCTATCACCCGCCGCTTCCGCCGTGGCCCCTGTGCCGCAGCCGTGATATTTCATGTTTTCCAATTCTGTGGTGTTCTGCCACGAAGTGACAATAAACCCCACGCCGTTATTGGTCACCACCCGCCGCGACACCACTCCGTAATCTACAATCTGCCCATCTGCCTTAAACAGTCGGACCTTCAGCGCACTGGTAATCGTCGGGATCCCCGTCACCTTGGTCAACAGCTTGGCCAGCCAGGTAGCAACAATCCCCCACATATAGCTGAACCGCGCCCGATTGCGCAGATGCCAGGCCAACCCCGGCCCCGGTGGGGTAATCTTCCGCGCCACCAATACCCCCGATGCGCCAACACTTCCTCCAAACATATTCCTCATCTCCTTAGACTTTCGTCGCCAAAATTGTTACATGCCCAATCAAAACCGTGCTCACAATGCCCGAAACCGTCACTTCGCATTCGTGATAATAGATGCCTGGCGCCACCGCCAGCGTGTCCGCCGGCACCAAGGCCACCGTGCATACCCCGCCCGGCCCATCCGTAACCGTGACCCCGCCGCCAGTTGTCTTATTCAAGACGAACGCACCATTGGCATCATCGTAGAGTGTCCATTTGATCGTGGCGCCGGTTAAGTTTTTAATCACACCATTGCTGGCCGTCACCGCGATAACAATATCCGCATGGTCCCCCGCCACCATCTCCAGGTTTTGCGCTTTCTTTGTCACGAATCCACCTCACCCTTCAGATCGTGCCGTGTGATAAATGACCCCGCCAGGCGAAAGACATGCTTGATCACGCTCGATAATGACTGTAACGCCACCGCGCCAGCAGGGATTACCGTACCCCGCAGCGCCTTGACCGTGCGTCGCACCAGCCCGCCAGAGCTGGCCACCGTGCCCGCCAGGTTCTTGCCAGCTTGCTTGAACACCGTCCCGCTGCTCGTCACCGCCCCACCCAGCGCACGCACAGCCTGCTTGACCAGCGTACCTGCTGGCGTCACCGCTCCACTCAGCGCCTTAATCGTGCGATTCGCCAGGCTCCCCGCCGGCGTAATCGTCCCGGTTAGCACCCGCGCAGCCTGCTTGCTTACCGTCCCGCTACTCGCCACCGCTCCGGCTAGCGCTCGATTAAGCAGTTTAGTCAGCGTGCCGCCTGGGGCCACCGCCCCACTCAGTGCCTTAATCGTGCGATTCGCCAGGCTCCCCGCCGGCG